>Ga0172371_10001387_pt1 | contig 38273 bp, 36 predicted proteins | sample Lak12m_FD_114543 | JGI IMG/M metagenome (GOLD analysis project Ga0172371, IMG submission 114543) | Freshwater microbial communities from Kabuno Bay, South-Kivu, Congo - kab_022012_12m | ecosystem: Environmental > Aquatic > Freshwater > Lake | place: Democratic Republic of the Congo: South-Kivu... | reverse complement strand
TACATGCGCATAGTGCCGCTTGTCTGTCTGGTATTCTACATGCGCAATGTTGATCGTGATTCCACGCGCTTTCTCTTCCGGCGCGTTGTCGATCTGATCATACGCACGGAATTCTGCTAACCCGCGCAGCCCACACCATTTCGTGATCGCTGCTGTCAATGTCGTTTTCCCATGGTCTATGTGTCCCATGGTGCCTACATTCAAATGCGGCTTCGACCGATCAAATTTCTGCTTCGCCATTTTCTCTCTCCTTACTTGACATAATGATAATTACGCCAGCATGAGCCCTCAATGGGATTCGAACCCATGACCCCGTTCTTACCAAGAACGTGCTCTACCAACTGAGCTATGAGGGCTTGCTGCTCAAAAGAGCCGGCAGCGACGCCAGAACTCTTTTGCTTTACCCAGTGGGCGGTGAAGGATTTGAACCTCCGAAGTCGTCCGACAACTGATTTACAGTCAGTCCCCTTTGGCCACTTGGGTAACCGCCCGAGTAAATTGCTTGCGATCTATTTCTTTCGCTGAACCGGTCGCTCGCTTCAGCAGAGCCGACGATGGGAATCGAACCCATAACCTACCACTTACAAGGCGGTTGCTCGGCCGATTGAGCTACGTCGGCATTCAGTTGTTAAGTTACATTCAATCGCGGGTTGCATTATACCAAAAGCATCGCGCTTCATCAAGGTGATTCGTGATATTTGGTACGCGAGGAAGGAGTCTATCAGGATTCCAGATATGAGTCAATGCTTGCCTCTTGCATCGCTGTCCCTCATAAAAGCTCTCTATTTTACATAATTACCACATTCCTACTTCACCGCTGGTAAACTGACAATGAAGGTCGTTCCCTGTCCTTCAATGCTTTTTACATCGATGCTTCCGCCGTGACTCTTGATGATCCAGAATACAATGCTCAACCCTAAACCATAACTGCTACCATCCAGAGAGCGAGTCCTGGCCTTATCTCCGCGGTAGAAACGTTCGAAGATATGCGGAATATCATTTTGTGGAATACCAGGGCCGGTATCCGATATGATCAATTGAGCCATCTGAGCGGCTCGTACCAGCCGAAGACCGACACGACCCCCCAATGGTGTGTATTTGATGGCATTCGTAATCAGGTTAATCAGTACCTGCTTCAAACGGTCCCGATCTCCCTGCACCAGCACCTGGTCGATCTCGTCAATATGGATCTGCACCTTATCCATGGATAAGATCCTTGCCTGCTTCAATACTTCGGTCAGTAAAACATCCAGTTCTACTGGCTGCATGTTTAGATCCAGCCGGCCCGCCTCGGCTTGGGCTAATAACAGCAGGTCACCTACCATACGGGTCAGGCGATCCACTTCCACTTCGATCTCCCGCAGTGATTCTTCATCTGGCTCTTTCATTCTCCTCAAGAGGCCGGCATTCCCCTTGATCACGGTCAGCGGTGTCCGCAGTTCGTGGCTGACGTCGGCTAGAAAACGTTTCTGCTTATTGAAAATATCTTCCAGCCTATCTAGCGTCTGGTTGAAAGCTTCGATCAAGACTCCAATCTCGTTCTTGCGGGCAACATTAGGAATCCTGCGGGAAAGGTCATCTTTATTAGCGATGCTTCGCGCGGCTTCTGTCACTTTCTCCAGGGGAGAAAGCACAAGGCTGGTACCCAGCCACCCATACAGCCCAGCGATAAGAACGGCAAGGGCCAGCGCGATACCCAGCACAGTTTGCAAAATACCTTGCAATTCGTCAACAAGCGCACGGTTCGTGCCCACCTGAAGCGCGGCCATCTTTCTCCCCGACACCTGCAAAGGGACACTCAAAACTCGCAATTGCACCTGATTCAACTCTACATCGCGGTACGCCGGCAGGGGAAGGTGCAAGCCATCCGGATCAAGCGAAAGTCGCAAGCTGGAAATGTTCTGAGATTCGCTGATCAACTCATCTGAAGTATTCCATACCTGTATATAGCGGGGAGAAGTTACATCCATCACAGGTAACTGATCTACAACCACACGACCTTCCGCATCAATGCGTGTGTGTGACATCACCAGGTTGGCTGTTGAGGTCAAGGTACGGTCGATCTGATCGATCAACATCAAACTGACCAGTGTATATACAATGAAGGCGGCAGCGGCGAATACCACGCCTGCCAACAGGGAATATAAAAGAGAAAGTTGCGTCCGCAGGGACATTAAGCCTGTTCACGCATCACATACCCCACTCCGCGTGCGGTATGAATGAGTTGCTGCTCATCACCAAGAACCAGTTTCTGCCGGAGGTAGCGAATGTACACATCCAGTACATTCGATTCCCCACCGAAATCATATCCCCAAACCCGGTCAAAGATCACTTCGCGGGTCAATACCTGGCGTGGGTGCCTCATAAACAGATCCAGTAAGTCGTATTCCTTGGCGGTTAACGAAATCACCCGACCATTTCGTGTAGCCTGACGGGTGGATGTATCTAACTGCAGGTCGGCAAAGTTCAACACGGGCAATCGCTCTGGTTGAGAGCGACGTAACAAGGCACGCACGCGTGCCGTCAGTTCATCCAGTTCAAATGGTTTCACCAGATAATCATCCGCCCCGGCATCCAACCCTTGAACACGATCCTGGATAGCATCTTTGGCTGTCAGCATCAACACAGGTACAGTCCCCGCAGTCCGCAGACGACGACAGACCTCCAGCCCGTCCAGTCCAGGCAGCATCCAATCTAAAACAATCAGATCCGGGTGCCACTCCCGCGCTTTGGTCAAACCAGATGGACCATCCACGGCTGTTTCAACCTGATAGGCTTCCAGGGACAAACCCCGCCTTAAAATTCGCAGGATCGCTTCATCATCTTCAATCACCAGGATCTTTTCTTTCATATGTTCATCCTCATTGACATGATTATACCAAATTGAACCCCCCTGGTGATTTATCCCCCACCGCTAACCTTCAATGGCTTCCGGTAAGCGCGGAACTGCACAATCCATGCTCCAACGGCTGTAACCACCAGCCCCAATACCTGCCGGGTTGTCAGGGTTTCGCGCAAGATCAGCACGGCCAGCAAGGGAATCCAGATCATCATGGTGCTGTTGATGATACTGGATTCAATCGCCGTTAAAGTCCGTAAAGTGTGGTTCCACAGAGTGAAGGCGAAAGCAGTGTTCACCACTGCCAGCCATAGGATGATTACCCATCCCTTCAGGTCGATATGTGGGATGCCTTCTATAGATACACCCACGGCCAACAGGATCCCCGAGCCGATGCCCATGGGGATGAGCGAAACCAGCAGCGGGGACAGCTGATTAGAGCGGTTGATATCCCTACCCACCACCGTCGAGATGGAATTTGAGAGGAGAGCGATAAGCGCAGCGATCAACCCAATCATCTGGCCGTGCGGTATAGAAGCCGGAAAGAAATAGACCCAGGAACCGGCGAGTGTCAGTGCCAATCCGATCCATTGGTGCCACGTCAACCTCTCTCCCAGCCAGGCAGCCCCGATGATTGCGACAATGACGGAGGAGAAACTGAAAAGCAGATTCACGGAAGTGGATGGCATATATGCCAGAGCAATGAACTGCCCTCCCTGCGCGCCAGCGTACAAAAGAGCAGCCAGCAATAGTAATAGCAGCCATGTCCGCCTGGAAATTACGATCTTCCCCAGCTGTTTTCGCTGCAAGATCAATACACCCAGCAAAACGAAAAAGGCAAATGAGTAACGCAACCCTGCAAATGTCAATGGAGAAATTTGCTTCAGGCCAAATTTTATAAAAACCCACGAGGTGGACCAGAGAAAGACGACCAGGAGTGCCTGCAGTATGGATTTGTTGTGTGGCTTCACTGAAAAGACTCCCTAAGTGGTGAACGGTAACTCTAAACTGCCATCTGGATATTTTTTATTGTCTTGATTATACAGTCTGACAGGTTGATCTCTTAAATACAAAAAAGGGATGCCCATGGAGCATCCCTTGCTGGTTGTATCGTACTCTTAGCTGATCTTGATCGTCCGCGGTAAAATGGCCGCAGGCTTGGGAATTTCAAGGGTCAATATGCCGTCTGCAATCCGAGCTTCGATTTTTTCAACCTCGACCATTGATGGCAGCCTGAAGGTGCGCTTAAATTCGCCGGCACTGCGTTCTGATAACAGGTAACTGGCATTTTCATCCCGCTGATAGCTGTAACTACCTTCCAGCGTGAGGATATCTTTCTCCACAGAGATCTGGATTTCTTCTTTGCTTACGCCAGGTATCTGCGCTGTCAGGATATACCTGTCTTCCTTCTCCTCAACATCCACGGGTACTTGTTGAAGGGATACAGCTTCTTCCAGCCAATGCATCCTGCGCATTGATGGCAGGGTATACCGATTTGGACTCATACGAGTGATCATGTAATTCATTTTTTCTCCTTTTCACCATTCGTTTTATCTGTTCGTTTGATGACTGTATAATAAGCACCGTATATATGAGCCGCATATGTGTTCTATATGAAAAACATTAATATTTCAAGTCCGCGGAAATCCGCGCCGATTGGGTGGATCCTTTTTATTGGCCTGCTGGCAGGTGGGATGGCGTATTACCTGCTGCAGGGACGCACGGCGGTCGACCGAACTGCTGTTGTGGTTCGCTGGATCCGCGGAACGCAAAAAGACCCGGGGTTAGCCATTCAAGCACTCAAGCGCTGTCCAGACGCACCTTTCCTGCTGCCTACCAGCGGATTGGTGGGCTATCTCTGGGATGACTCTTTCAGGCCCGGTCACCGACATCAGGGAATTGATATCTTTTCTGGCACAGAGCCGGGTATTACCCCGGTATATGCCGCCGCGGATGGCTTCCTTACCCGGCAGGTAGATTGGAAATCCACCATTATCCTCCGCATCCCATCCGATCCACTGCTGCCTGGTCGCCAAATCTGGTTGTATTACACCCACATGGCTGATAAAGAGGGTGTTTCTTTTATCCACCCGGATTATCCCCCGGGCTCATTTGAAATTCCGGTGAAAGCCGGCCAGCTACTCGGCTACCAGGGAAACTATTCCGGTAATCCGGCCAACCCGGTTGGCGTACATTTACATTTCTCAGTGGTACGCGATGATGGAAGCGGGCATTACCTGAATGAACTAGAGATCCAAAACACGTTGGATCCCTCCCCTTACCTGGGTATGGCTCTGAATTCAAAAACCTCCGGCGCGGAAATTCCGGTATGTCCGGTTGCGCCATAGTTCGCGTAACAGAAAAATCGCTATAATTAACTGTATCTATTCGCCGCTGGAGGTGGCATGCTTACCTATCGCGACATAGCGACAGCGTTATATGATCTGCAGCTGCCTGCGGATGTGCCCATGCTGATCCATTCCAAACGGGCTGATCTGGGGGAAGTACGCGGAGGCTCCGCGACTATCCTTTCCGCCCTGAACAGTGTGGCAAAACGCCTGGTATTTCCGGCTTTCACTCCAACCACGCAGGTGATCCCACTGGATGGTCCATTAAATAACGGCATCCACTATGGCGATGGCGAAACCGGGAATGGGGAAGCAGTTTCTTTTCACTCCTCCCTATCCCCTGAAGCCGGAGCTGGAAGCCTGGCCAATGATTTCCGCCTTCTGCCGGGTGTGCGCCGTTCCAGCCATCCGATATATTCATTTTGTGGACTGGACGTGGACGCAGCCATTCTTTCACAATCGCTTGCCGATCCATTAGCGCCGCTGGCCGCCCTGTATCAGGCAAAGGGCTGGGTCATCCACCTGGGCACAGATTTCACCGAAAGCATTTTCATCCATTATATTGAACGCCTTGCCGGCCGCCGTCAATTTACCCGCTGGGCGCGAGTCGGGGATCGCATCGTAGCCTGCCCGAATATGCCTGGCTGCTCAAGGGGATTTATCCCCGCTGAAGGCTGGCTGGAAACCACCATACGATCTGTATCACTGAACGGCAGCCGGATCTGTGCCTACCCAATGAATCTGGTGACACATATGCTGAAGACCCGTTTAGAACAGGACCCGCTAGCCCTGCTTTGCGAAGAACCGGGGTGCGCACCCTGCTCGGCGATACGCCTGGACTACGGCGTTGAATCCAACTGACGCGATGGAAGCCCAATACACGCCGGAAGATATCGCCCTGATCACTAGCCTGCTGCTGCAGATCGGCGAAATCGATTCCATCGAAGGCATTCTAGATACAGCCCTGCAGCAGGCAGCTGCGGCGATCCATGCCAGTCAGGGCATTGCCCTGATCCTAGATGAAGCCGGTTTACCTCTTCGCACAGCCTTCTTTTACCGCAAAGAACTGACAGAAGATCGTTTACAAGACTTTCTTCGACAGATGGCCATTGAAACTACAGTGGATCTGTGGATCGCAGATACACGCGAAACTCGCTTACCGCAATATCTTTGGCAAGGAAAACCATTTGATTCAATGGATAAACCGCGCAGCCTGTTGGGTGCACCCATCCGTGGCCAGAATTACCGTGGGTACATCCTCCTCTGTCACCCTGCACCCGGGGTATTCACCCACCGTCATGCGGCCATACTCAAAACCATCGCTGCCGGCACCTCTCTGGCAATCGCCCGCGCACTCATCTCTCCACAAGGGGAAACTCAACCATCTGAGGTTACAGACCTCTGGGTAACCAGTATCATCCATGATATCCGCTCGCCCATTACCAATCTGATAGGCAGCCTCAATGCACTCTCAACAACCCCAGCTGTCAATGCAGATGTCTCATCGGCCAGTCTGTTAGCCATCGCGCAGCGCTCCGCTCAACGGCTGGATAGGCTTTCATTGGCCCTGATGGATACGTTGCGGCTGCGCGCAGGGCAGGCAGTAGCGCAATTTAAAAAGATCTCTCCGCACGCTATACTGGATGCAGCTGCCGCTGAAATGGAAGATCTGATCAGCCACTTTGGCCACACCCTCACCCGTATAGAAACCAAATTGCCGGTTTCCATCCACGCGGATGCAGGGCTTCTGGAGCGTGTGCTGATAAACTTGCTTGAGAACGCCGCACGATACTCGCCACAAGGCAGTCATCTCACTCTCAGTGCTACAGGCACACCAGATTCCATTATCTTTTCGGTGCAAGACGAAGGCCCGGGAATCCCTGCGGAACGTCTTGAGTTATTATTCACCCCGTATCAACCTCAGGCGACCGGTACTGGGCTGGGGTTGGCATACTGCAAGTTGGCAGTAAACGCTCACGGTGGTAAGATTTGGGTGGAAAACCTACCAGAGCACGGCAGTATTTTTTACTTCACCATTCCCGCGCCTGCCGCAGACCGACAAGGCGCATAAACCCATCACCCTGGAGATAACATGCAGGAAATTGCCCATAATGTATACACAGAAACAACCTATACCGGGCCAGTCCTGGGAGCCGTCAATACAGCCCACGGGTTGCTGCTGATCGACGCACCCATACGCCCTGAAGACGCCCGCTCCTGGAAAGGCACCTTGCTTTCGCTTGGCGGGGCAGTAGACCGGCTGATGATCAATTTGGATGCCCACATGGATCGTACCATCGGCGCGCGAGCCATGGAATGTACCGTTGTTGGCCACGAAAGCATGGCAGGTGTATTCAAAAACCGCCCTACCACCTTCAAACCGCAGAACAACGAAACCGGTGCCGATTGGGAACAGGTACCCAATCTGGGAACGATCCGTTGGGCAGTGCCTGAGATCTCCTTTAATGACACCTTGAATATCCACTGGGGAAAATGCCCCATGCGTTTGGAATCCCGCCCGGGACCGTGCGCAGGCAGTATCTGGGCTTGCTTGCCCGATGAAAAAGTGGTCTTCGTAGGTGATTGTCTTACCCCCAATCAGCCCCCTTTCCTCGGAGGTGCGATTCTGGATCAATGGATCGCACATTTGGAATGTTTATTGACGCCTGAATATCAGGGATACCTGATTGTCAGCGGACGGGATGGGGTGGTACCTCCTGCGGCTGCCCGCAATCAAATTCAATACCTTACGGGCATCCGCGCCTGGTTGGATAAGAACCGGAAAAGCTCGGACCCTGCTGCGCAGGTGGATAAAAAATTGCCCGATCTGATGCAGCCCTTCCAATCTGCAGGGAATCGACTGATCCGTTATCAGCAGCGTCTTCGGGCGGGGCTGATCTCGCAAATGACCCATAGCCATCAAGATGCCGTCAGCCTAACCGAGGAGAAAACCACTTGATCACCTCTGCTTATCAGCCTGTCTTTGAAGCCACACGCGGCTCTATCGTGGAATCCATCCAGTATGGCGCTTTCGCAGTAGTTGATCCTTCGGGCAATCTGTTGGCCAGTTGCGGAGATTACTCTCTGGTAACCTACTTGCGTTCTTCCAGTAAACCTTTTCAGGCACTGCCTTTCATAGAAAAAGGAGGCGTGGAGCACTTCGGCCTGGATGAGCGGGAAATTGCTATTCTGTGCGCATCGCACTCCGGCACTGATGAGCATGTGGCTGTGGTGCGCGGGATGCAGGCTAAGATGTCCATCCCTGAAACTGCACTGCAATGCGGCTGCCACACCCCTGGGGATAGCGAAACCGCCTATCAACTACGGCTACGCGGTGAATTACCGCTGCCTGTGCGTCACATGTGCTCGGGAAAACACACCGGTATGTTGGGGATGGCGCGTATGGTAGGCCAACCGCTGGAATCTTATCTGTCCATGGACCACCCGGTCCAGCAGGCTATTCTACAGGCACTGATAGAGATGGCCGGTGTCTCCCCCGCCGAGATCGTCATCGGCACGGATGGCTGCTCTGCCCCGAACTTTGCATTACCCCTGCAAGCTGCCGCTCTGGCGATGGCGAGATTATGCCAACCGGATGGACTATCTTCCGCCCGCGCGTCCGCCTGTCGCAAGTTGGCTGATGCGATGCGTCACAAACCCGGGATGATCGCCGGGCCAGGGAAGTTTGATACCCTGTTAATGCAGGCAGCTCCTCGCGTTGTAGCCAAAGGCGGTGCTGAGGGATACCAGATCCTGGGGGTGTTGAAAGATGCGATCGAACCCGGTTCACCCGCATTAGGGATAGCTATGAAGATCTCTGATGGTGATGCGGGTGATTCGCGCGCCCGCCAACTGGTCTCTGTGGAGATCTTGCGCCAACTTGGAGCGCTTAGTTCTGCAGAAGCCACAGCGTTAGCTAAATACGGGCCGCGGCGCATATATAACTTTGCCCACCTGGAGGTGGGTGAGTATCGCGCTGCGTTCTCGATCGGTCTATAAAGCCCTCATGCTCCCTCTCACCGCGCTGGAAGCTCACCAGCTGCTACTGTCCTTCTATGGACATCCCACCTGGCGCAACCCGTTGCCAGCACTGGATGAACTGGTCTCCACCATCCTATCTCAGAATACGAATGATATTAACCGGGACCGGGCTTTTTTATCCCTGCGTGCCCGCTTCCCAAGCTGGGAACAGGTCGTAGATGCGGAGCCGGAACAGGTAATCGCAGCCATCCGTGTGGCGGGGCTGGCAAACCAGAAAGGCCCACGCATTCAGCAAGTCCTGAAGGAAATAAAGGCAGAGCGCGGCATACTGGCTTTGGATTTTCTCGCCGATCTACCCATAGAAGATGCTCGCCATTGGCTGATGAAACATCACGGGGTCGGCCCTAAAACTGCCGCGATTGTGCTGTTGTTTTCGCTTAACAAGCCGGCTTTCCCTGTGGATACGCATATCTACCGCGTCAGCGGCCGATTGGGGCTTCGTCCCGCAGGCATGAGCGTGGAAGAGACTCACCGCCACCTGGAAGCAGCCCTACCGCTGGATACCTTTTACCCCGCACACCTGAATTTCATCCGCCTGGGCCGGGAGATCTGCCACCCGGCGAACCCCCAGTGTCCGCGCTGCCCACTGCGGGAACGGTGCCCTGGCAAGCAATAGCTAGAAATATGGGTAAATGAGATCTATATCAATAGTTTTTTATAGCGATTGCAACACCGGTTTCCACCTGTTCTTACTCTTCCCAGGTAAGGTACATCAAAAAGAATAGCCCCCGAGCTACCAATTAACCGATCAGCCCCAGCAATTCTTCAGGGACAAGCATACCAGGGTGGGCGCGGAACCACTCCAATTCCATCCAACGCACGCGTATGGATGAACCATCGTCTTCTTGTGCGGTGATCTCCTCACGGGTATACACTTCCGCCGCACAGAACTCGGCATAGTACACCAGCACCAGCTCGTGACCATCGTCCCCATTAAAATTAAAGATGGCCTCGATCAATCCTAAAAATCTGATGCTCTGAACTTCTTCCCCCAGCTCTTCTAGTATCTCACGCGCCAGAGCCTGCGCGCCCGTCTCGCCAAATTCGATTCCACCGCCTAGCGGACGGTAGAAATGCTTCCCTTTGACAGAGTCATATCCCTCCAGAACCAGAATTTTTCCGGCATTCTCGAAAACACCAATGGCGATCGGACGAATACGAGGTTTTTTCATCATTTGGCGGCAGGAGAGATCTCGCCCAGCATAGACCACGGGCCCGTCCAGGTGATGTGCACAGGCAGCAGCTGCCCGCGCAGGTGATCATTCGTTTCCACAAAGACCAGTTTGTTGGTTTCGGTGCGCCCGCGCCAACGATCCTTATGCTTCTCTTCAAAGAGAACGGGCACCGTCCGCCCCAGATATCCGGCGTGGATCTCACCCACGATACGCTCCTGCTGTTGTTCCAGCAGCCTGAAACGGCGCATTTTCTCGGCAGCGCTTACGTCATCCATCATCTGGCGCGTGGCCACGGTGTTCGGACGCGGTGAATAGCGAGCCAGGTGGGCTACATCCAACCGCAGCTCTTCCAGCAAGTCATAGGTCTGCTGAAATTGCTCTTCCGTTTCGCCCGGGAAGCCAACGATGATGTCGGTGGCAATCGAAACTCCGGGAATGCGCCGGCGGATGCGGGCGACCAACTGGCGGTAATCATCACGGGTGTAGCCGCGGCGCATATTCTCTAACACGGTATTATCTCCCGCCTGAACGGGTACCTCAATATGCGGGCAAACCTGTTCAATCTCCGCCACCGTATCCAGCAGTTCATCTGTCATCCAATTGGGGTGGGAGGTGAGAAAACGGATGCGTGCCAGACCGCTGATCTGCGAGAGGTGCCGTAGCAAGGCAGGCAGATCCTGTCCCGGGGGAAGGTCTTTTCCATAACGATCCACGATCTGCCCAAGCAGTGTAATCTCACGCACACCGGATGCAACCATGCGCTCCGCCTCGGCGACTACCTGGTTGAAGGGGCGGCTTTCTTCGATACCACGCCGATAAGGGATCACGCAATAGGTACAGGCATGGGAGCATCCCAGAACTACCGGTAAAAAGGCCGTTACACCTTGCGCGCGGTCATAGCCCGGCAGGGACACTTCTTCATCCATTAGCGCGTGACGCTCAGCGGTTTCACCCGCTTGCATCTGATGGTGATGAGTCTGCAGCAGGTGAGAGATCAATGGTCCCGGGTCGGAAGGGGGAGAGAAGACATCCACATACGGGAAACGCTGCCGCAGAGCCGGGTTGTTCTTGACACCTACCAGGCAGCCCATCAGGTTGATGACCAACCCGGGGTTGGCGTCTTTCAACGGGCGGATTGAACTGAGCCGGCCGTACGCCTTGTCCTCAGCTGACTGGCGCACCACACAGGTATTCAAAACGATGACATCCGCCGTTTCGGGTGCGCCTACCGGTTCATACCCCATCTGCTCCAGCGCGTTAGAGACTCGCAGGGAATCTGCCACATTCATCTGGCAGCCTTCTGTCCAAATATGGTATTTCATGGCGTCCATTATATCAGAATGAAATCACACCGAATTTATCCGATATGGCTGCGTGGTAAAATGGACGACATGTTCCGTAATCGAAACATCCAATTTACAGCGGGCGCTTTGTGCGCTGTGCTGGTAATCACATTGCTTTACTTCCTGCCGCCGATACACGATCGGCTTTCATGGCGGGTGGATTTTGCTACATCGTTCCTGCGAGGTGCGCTGCGGCCAGTATCTGCCATCCCCACAGCCGAGCCGGAGACGTTGCAGGTAGTGATCACCCCCACGATTGCACCTCTGCCGTTAGCAACTCCTACCCCATTGCAGCCAACACCGATGCCAACTGCTCTGCCGGCATCCGCCTCACTGCCGGCACCCACATTTGAGCAGCAGACGATGAATAATTGTGGCCCGGCGGCTCTCTCCACTTACCTGCGATTTTATGGCTGGGAAGGTAACCAGGAATCTGTGGCGAATATCCTTAAGCCCCGTCCTGAAGATCGCAATGTCAACGTGGAAGAGCTGGTCTACTTTGTCCGCAACAATGCCGGTTGGTTAAATATTCAGTACCGCGTTGGCGGGGATGTACAACTTTTAAAATCCCTGTTGGCTAACGGTATCCCTGTGATGGTGGAAGAATCCTTCCATATGGATCAGAAATACTGGCCAAACGATGATCTATGGGCAGGGCATTACCAGTTCATCACCGGGTACAACGATGCTACCGGTACCTTCGTGGCTCAAGATACTTATTACGGGCCCAATCTGGCCATCTCTTACGACGAGCTGGAGAATGCCTGGCAATCCTTCAACCACGTGTATATCCTGATCTATCCACCTGAGAAAGAAGAAACTGTGAAAACCTTGCTGGGGGATGAATGGGATGTGGATGTGAACCGTCAACATACCCTGGAAGAAGCTCGCCGTGCGACCATGCGCGAGCCTGAAAACACCTTCGCCTGGTTCAACCTGGGTAGTAATCTGGTCTATTTTGAGCAATATAACGAAGCAGCCGCCGCCTACGATCAGGCTCGCGCTCTTGGCTTTCCTCAACGGATGCTGCGTTACCAGTTTGGCCCATTCATTGCTTATTTCAATGCCCGCCGAACAGAAGACCTGATGACCATTGCCAAATACGCAGTCAATATTACCCCCAACTCAGAGGAAGCCCGACTTTGGTTGGGCTGGGCGCATTACCGCTCTGGCGATCGCAGCGCCGCGCTATCGGAATTTAAGAAAGCCCTGTACTATAATGAAACCTATCCAGATGCGATCTACGCTCTGGATTTTCTGGCTAACCATTAAACCGGTCTTTGCTGGTTTGTTACCGAAGCATTTTCTCCAGGTCCAACACTTCCATGATCGTCGGGCCTGAGCTCAACGCGAAGGTTGGTACGCTGGTGCGGATGGCCAGCGGCAGTTTACCGGTTCGCCGCGCGACATATGCCAGCACCTTCAACGCCCGATTGGTTTGCGGCGGCAGGTGGACGACCACCTGGCCTGATTTTAATTCTTCTTCGGTCAGCTTCGCTTTCATAAAAAGCGAATCCAGCAGTTCTTCTACTGCGTCATCACTGCTAATATCTGTTGGTAGCATCACCTGCTCGGTGATCTCCAGAGATGTCAGCGCTTTAAACTGGTCGAACTGAATGGAATGAAATTTGGATGAAAAGTTCAAAAGGATCATGGGGGTCTCTTTCAGCCGCGTGCAGCCAGTAATTTTGTGATCTGTTGAATGTGGTCACGTTCATGCCAGCACAGGCGGCGAGCCACTTTGCGCGGGCTCCAAAATTCGCCATCTCTGCCCACCACCTGATGTAAGCCCACCAGATCAGGCAATACCTCCAGTAGATGGCCGCGTTCTTCCATTAACCGGGTAAATGCATCCGGAGAGAGCATTTCTTCAGGGTGTGTGCGATCCAGGCGATCTACCAGCCACCACTCTGAACGGGCGACATGCGCCAGGATCTGGCGGATGGTCCACTCCCCCTCCACAAGAGTGGCATCCAACACGGCTTCGTCCAGCACGGATACCAATGCCAGCAGGTCTTGCCGTGTCCATGTTAATATCTGCAGGATATGTTCCACATCGCTGTGGCTCAGGGGTTTCCAATCGGATTTGAACCAGGCTTTCACAATCCGTCCTCCGGCTGCAACCGTGTCGAACTGGTCATTGATAAAATAATCGTCAAACACCTCCGTCAGGCGAATGTCAATATCCTGCGGTGAAAACCAGGGGGCCTTCGTGTGATTTTCCAACCAGGTGATGTATTCCGGGATTGCACGTGCCATTCCCACGACGGCTGACTGGCCATCTGGTGCAATACAGTAACAACCAAAATGTTCAAGAGCCCAGGCTACTGAACGTCCCTCATTGTTATTTTCAACGCCGATGAGCACACGCATGGTCAATCTCCAGTCATTCTATTCGCAACCTGAAATTAGGTGCCGCCAGTATCTGCAATACTTCCTGCAACGCGTCCTGAACCTTCCGGTCTTCGGTGGGGTCCAACCTGAGTGCCTGGTATTCGTGCTGATCTAACACCTGTACTTCTCCATCAATAGCTAAAAGCACATCCAGCGCCAGGTCTTGAAAGGTGATGGATTCCGCCGTAACCAGCGGTGGTCGGGCAAGGTTGCAATACCAGCCTTTCAATTGCCCATCATCCCGGTCATACATCTCGAGTATGTTATACCATTTATCCTGGTAAAAGGCTTCTACGAACAGGTCACCTTGCTTTAACATCATCCCGTAGAAAGGTAAATCGTCGCACGTGAAATGAGCCTGGACGATGGAAACCCTTCCATCCTGATGGATCAACTCACCTGTGTATCGCCAGACCTCCCGCCCGGCAGCATCCTGTTTGATGATGATCATCCTTCCGCCGTTATAACTGTAATATCAGCTGGTTGTACCAGCAAGCAGGCTTCACTGCCAATAGCTACTGGGTCTGGAAGGAAAAAAGTAAAAACCTCTCCGCTGCAATTCACGATTACCTGAAATCCCGCGGGGAAGAAACGACAGTCGGCTACTATACCGCGTACTATACCGCCCGGGTCAGCCTTCCGGGTTGCCGCGCTGTTCACTGCACACCTCAGCAGCAGAATGACTTTCGAGCCATTCGTACGCTGGTTGGGTGTCAGGTGAGAATAATCCAAACCGGAAAAACAGCCAAGAGATGTGTTCACTACCCCATTTGAAAGCACGCCTGTCAACTGGTTCTTTATTCCGAAGAAACCCGCGGTCTTTCCATCGACTGGGTGTAAATATAGCTGACCTGGCTCACCTCCCTGTTGGATCGCTCCCTGATCCAGCAGGTATAACCGGTCCGCGAGGTAAAAAGCTTCCTCTTGGTCATGCGTGACATATAACGCCGGAGCTTCTGCTGCATGCAACATAGCCCTCAGCTCCTCCTGCAACTGCGACCTCAAATCTCGGTCCAGGGCGGCTAATGGTTCATCCAGCAGAAGCAGCCGTGGATGAGTAACCAGTGTACGGGCAAGAGCGACACGCTGCTGTTCTCCTCCGGATAATTCTTGCACGGCTCGGTTCTCATATCCCGGCAGATTCACTGCCTTCAGTGAATCTGAAACACGGGCATGGATCTCATCCGCTGACAACCCGGATGCGTGTAACCCAAACGCCACGTTCCTACCGACATTCAGGTGGGGAAAGAGGGCATAATCTTGAAAAACAAATCCAAACTGGCGCCGGTGAACCGGAGTGCCTGAAAGGTCCTGTTCATCCCATAGTACCTGACCAGCATCCGGTTTTTCCAATCCCGCAATGATACGCAACAGAGTGCTTTTCCCACTGCCTGAAGGTCCGAGCAGGCAGGCAATCTCACCGGGTGGCACATCCAGCGTGATACCACGCAGCAAAGGCTTCCCCTCATATTCTTTAGTGATCCCTCGAAGTGATAAACCGCTCATTCGCCTCCCTCTCCGGTCAGAAAACCGGAGGATTTTTCAATGATCAGGATGCCAGCAGCGCAAGCTAGCATCATCACAACGCTCATTGCCATTGCCTGCCCGTAATTAGCCGCACCGGGCAGAGATAAATAGCGGAAGATGGCAACCGGTAGGGTGGGGTACTGTGGACGATATAGCAGACTGGTGGCACCGAACTCTCCCAATGAGATCGTGAAAGCGAAGATGAAAGCCGATACCAAAACCCGCCGAATCAACGGCAGGTCCACCGTCCAGAAGATTCGCCAACTGCCTGCTCCGAGTACCGCCGCACTCTGCCGGTAAAAAGATGGGATGGAAGATACCGCGGGCATCAGGGTACGCACCACGAATGGCAGTGCCACCAGAGTGTGAGCCAACGGAAGGATCCACGGCCCTCCCCCCCAGGCTAAGGGAGGTTTATTGAATGTCAGGATGTATCCCAGCCCAAGGGTTACTGCGGATGTCCCAAGCGGCAACATCAGGAGGATAACAGCTACCGACCGCAACTTTCCACGCCAGGGAAGCCCGTACACCAGCAGCATTCCCAACCCAACGCTGGCAAAAGCAGTCAGAACAGCGAATTTCAACGAGTTCATCAAGGCGGTAAGTGGAGGTACATAGAACAGGTCGCTGTTACGGTTTTTTACCAAACCCGAAAAATGGGCCAGTGTCCAGCCGGCATTCACCAGGCTACGTTCACCGCGATCCGCACCAATCGACCAGAAAGCGCTGGCAGTCAGTGATATTAACGGGCCGGCAAAAAAGATCCATAGAAATAAGATCAGCAAACTAATTCTTAGTAGCTGCTGCCATCCATCGGGTTTCCGTGCAGCCTTCCGCTCGGAAGCCGGCACCAGCGGCAGTGGACGGCTGGAGAAGTATTGATACAAAGCCGCAAATGCCAGCGTGCATGCCAGTTGGATCAACGCCAACAGGCTGGCCAATGGTAAATTATAAAAACTCAGCGTCTGGCGGTAGATTTCTACCTCCAGCGTGCTGAAGCGTATGCCGCCTACCAGTAAGATCACACCAAAGCTCGTAAAATCAAAAAGGAAGACCAGTAAAGCGGCTGATACGATGACCGGCCGCAGGAGGGGTAATGTCACACTGTGAAACACCTGCCAGGGGCTGGCTCCCAGAGTCTGGGCAGCTGCTTCCAAACGCGGATTGAGGCTGCTCCACGCTGGGCCAGCCATGCGAATAACGATTGTCAAATTATAAAAAATATGTGCCAGCAGAATACCTGCCAGACTTCCTGTCAGAGTAAGGAGTGGTTTTTCGTTTCCTGTCAGCGCCTGCCAAACCTGGTTCAGCCAACCACCGGAGCCGACAAGCGCATTGAAAGCCGCTGCCACGACCACTGTTGGTAGAATAAATGGGATGGCAGTTAATAAGCGCAGCGTACTTCTTGTGGGAAAACGAAAACAATAAAGCACATAAGCCGCGGGCAAACCCAGTGCCAGAGTCAAAATGGTAGAGAGAGTCGCCTGCCAGAGCGAGAAACTAACCGTCCGGTTAATTGTTTTTGTGGCAGCTGCAAGTTGCCCAATCTCAAACCCGCTGGAGCGTATTACCTGGAACAATGGCCAGACATAGAAGATCAACCCATACAAGATGGGCAGACATAAGAGCAACCAGCGCCAATTTCTGCTCTTTCCTGATCTCACTTCAGCATAACCTCTGTCCAATCCTGCAGCCACTTCTCCCGATTCCGCTCCACCAACTCGGAATCGATACTAGCCGGTTGTTCAGGAATCTGCACATTCTGAACAAAGACATCGGGAATACTGGCAGTTGACAACACCGGGAACATGAACATCTGCAGGGGGATATCTTCCTGAACCGGCTGGCTCAGCATAAAATCTACGAATTGTTCTGCCAGTTGTCGTTCCTGCGTCCCCCGCAAGATCCCAATGAACTCCACCTGCCGAAAACACATATTCTCGCTCACCACGGATGCTGTCGGAGATTCGGTCACAGGTTGAGAAGCATAAATCACTTCCGCAGCCGGGCTGGTGCCATAAGAGACCACCATTGCCTGCGGTCCTCTACCACTGGAGGCAGAAAAGTTCGTGTAATATGCGGTTTCCCAATCATTCACCACTACGACCCCATTATCCCGTAATGCCTGCCAGAAATCCAAATAGCCTTCCGGGCCATACGCAGCGATTGTTGAGAGTAGAAAAGCCATTCCCGGAGAAGAAGAAGCCGGGTTTTCAACCACCAATAAACCAGCATATTCAGCTTTCGTCAGATCTGAAAAACGGGTGGGGATGGGTAACCCGACCTGCTGGAAATAGGACTTATCATAATTGATACAGACATCACCATAGTCTACTGGCAAGGCTGAATTTCCAGAATCCAATCGAAACTGCGGAGGGATGTTGGCCAGTGCCGGCGAATCATAAGGTTCAAATAATGGGTGCTCTAAAGCCCGGGTGAGGAATGTATTATCTACCCCGAAGAGCACATCCGCCAGCGGATTATCGGCCGTGAACAAGGCTTTGTTTAAAGCAGCCCCAGCATCCCCAGCTTTGATGAATTCGATCTTTGCCTGGTGTTCGGTTTCAAATTGCTTCACCAGGTCTGCGCTGATGGCAAATGAATCATGTGTCATTACCCGCAGTAATGTCGGCGCATGGACCTCCGCGGTCATGGCTGGCTGGCAAGAGCTGAAAATCAGCGATGCAGCTATTATCAGGAGGAAGGATGAACGATGCATAAAAGATTCCCTTTCCGGCAGCGGATCTCAGCCGTGCCTGTTAATAATTCATTGCTGACACCCCGTGAACGCTCCGGGTACAGGGTTTCTTCAACCAGAGGGTAGCGCAACCCACGGGTGGTGATACCACTACACGGATCTCCCCAGGGCAGTAAGGAGAGGAGGGTGCAAGGAGCAGCGGAAATTTGTACTTGTTGCCCCACAAAAAATACTCTTTCTTCTCCGCGGCGCAGTTCAACCTGCCGACCTGCCCGTGCCGGGCCGGCTAGAACGCTGATATTGGCAATCGTGTGATCAAGCCGACCACCCAGACCTCCATAGACAATTACCGGACCGCTGCTGCGGCCAAGCGCAAACCGTAATGCCAGCTCGAAATCGGTATCATCCTTTTCGACCGGATACTGTCGTATCTCGACTTCACCGGCTTCACACCACACCCGGTCCTCCTTGGTGATTGAATCCAGATCGCCGATAAGTAGATCAGGCAGCAGATTTAATGCGCGTAAATGCCGCGCGCCGCCATCCACGGCGATCCGCAGGCTCTGCCTGCCAACTGCCGACCTGTCTGCAGCCGAGATCTCCCCATTGAGATAGATATGCACCTGGCGCTTTAACATAAAACCACCTCCCCGGTGGAGAGGTGTCTTGGATCTACGGCTACCATCCCTCCGCCGGCATTATCCGGATCAGGTTCATAGGGTCGAAGGATTTGCTCCTTCCTCTCAGCCTGACATTTCAGGCTCCCCGGTAAATTCATCATACGCCTGTTTACATAGACTGTCAAATATCTGGCAAATATTGAAAACTGATTTGAATAGACATGTAATAATAAACGTCCATTCATGTATAATCACATTAGGATCATTATCCTCGTGGGTCATTATGCTTTTGAATTCAACAACACATCACATGATTAAACCCATCCACCGCCTGCTGCTTTTCGTGGCACTGGCCTCTTTTTTCCTCCACAGTTTACTGCTAATTATCCAAGCCGACGAATTTATCCTGATTGCCATCAGTGATTGGCTGCAGGCTGTCGTGGTTGCCTGCGCCGTGGGGTTGCTCTGGGCTACCAGTCTGCGCTACCAGAAGTCGGAAGAACTGCCACAACGTCGTTTCTGGCAATTACTATCCTTTGCGATGGGTATGTGGTTTACAGGGGATATTGTTTGGAATGTCTACGAGACCATCCTGCGCATTTCACCATTCCCATCCAGAGCAGATATTTTCTACCTTACCTTTTATGTTGTTTTTGGAATAGCCATTCTGAGCGCACCATCCAAAAAGTCCACTACCGGGCAGAAAGTCCGCCTGATGTTGGATCTGGCGATCGTTGCCTTCTCTGGCGCATTGCTATTCTCGAATGTAGCCATTGGTCCCCTTCTGGCTAACCCAGGCACTGCAAGCCTCGAGCAAACACTCTCACTGGCTTATCCATCCCTGGATCTAGTTCTTTTCTGGCTTTTGATGCTGATGATCTTCCGCAGCCGACCATCTGCCCGGTTAGATGAGCCGCTCATTTTGATCACCGGCGGAGTACTTGCCCTCATCCTCTCAGATTCATTTTTCAGTCTCGCCTATATCCTTCAGGAAACCATCGCTGGGATGCTCAACAACCAGGTTTGGATGCTCTCGCACCAACTGATTGTACTGGCAGCCTGGGTTCAATTATCCAGAGAAGAAAAACCAAATCATTCCCCAAAGAGTGAGCTCATACTTTATGACGCAGGAGAACGTTGGGTTGCATACCTGCCAGATCTATGGCTGCTGATCGATTTCCTGATATTCTTTCGGGCAATTAATACGTCACTTTGGATGAGCGTGGAAGATATCGCGATCTCTGTGATGGGGATCTGCGCGCTGGCCTTGTTACGTCAAATATGGTTAATGATCGAAAACAGTAAATTAATAGACCAGTTACAAATCGCTAAATCAGGGCTAGAACAGCGGGTGGAACAACGAACGAGTGAGCTACTGCAAGCCAATGATCACCTGCAGCAGGAAATCCATGAACGGAAGGCGGCTGAAAAAGAGATCCGCTTACGGGCTGACCAGCTGGAGATTCTGCGTCAGATGACACTATCATTAAGTTCTGAACTTGATCTCGAAACTTTGATCAAGAATACGACAGAAACATTCAGCACATGCTGCGCGCCTCCTCTGTATATTATTGCCGCTATGAACCGGCACAAGACATCTTGATCCTCCAGCATGGTTCTGGTGACCTCACCTTTGAACCAGGTAAGATCATCCCGGTTGGCAGTGGCGCAGCCGGTCTTGCAATGCAGAATGGAACCAGCGTGGCAGTGGGTAATTATGAAGAGTGGGATGGCCGCTTGCCGGAGTTCAGTACACGAAAACCCAGAGCCCTGCTCAGTTTGCCCATTATATCCGGTAGTGACCGCCTGGGTGTGTTGTGCGTTTCACGGCGTGTGCAAAACCCATTTAGTGAGAATGAAATCCACATGGCTGAGCTGCTAGTTTCACATGTCGCCATTGCCATTCAAAACTCACGGTTATATGAGCAAACCCGCACCCTCGCCATCACAGATCCATTAACCGGGATTTTCAACCGAAGGCATTTCTATTTCCTTGCAGAGCTCGAGCTGGAACGAGCTCATAGACTCGGGAAACAGTTGGCTCTGTTGATTCTGGATATCGATCGGTTCAAACATATCAACGATGTGTATGGCCACCTGGCAGGTGATGCAATACTGAAGACGATGGTACAGAGATGCCAGGCTAACCTGCGCGAATACGATCTGATCGGAAGATACGGTGGAGAGGAATTTGTGATCTTGCTACCTGAAACAGGTAGAAGCCAGGCGCGTCTCGCGGCAGAGCGATTATGTACCGCCATATCCACGGATATTTACCCCTATAATGGTTCATCCATACAAATCTCTGCCAGCGTAGGCGTCACCGTTGTAACAAATTCATCATCCGCCGAAGGGCTTTCCATCCACCTGCAACGGGCTGATGAGGCCCTGTATGCGGCAAAACAAAACGGACGGAACCAGGTATGCCTCTGGCAGCCAACCGCAGATCAGAGCGACGTCTGATCTCTCATTCAATGCACCACACCACGCCAGATAATGGCGGGAGGTGTCGAAAGCATCAATTACTCTTCATCCGGGTGGTTATCCAGTACTTTCTCGATCCGCTCTAATACCTCATCGGTCAGGTGCTTCACAGCTTCACTAGCCTGAAGGTTTTCATCCAGCTGTTCGATGCGTGATGCGCCGGTAATGACACTGCTGACCTCTTTGCGGCGCAAAATCCACGCGATAGCCAATTGTGCAGGGGTCAGGCCGATCTCTGCGGCAACTTCTCCAAGCGCGCGTACACGGGCAATTTCAGTATCACTTAACCGGTCCTTCACCCAGGCCATCTCAGGGAAGGAAGCCCGGCTGCCTGCGGGTATGCCGTTGTTATATTTACCTGAAAGCAGCCCGTAAGCCAACGGGCTAAAAGTAGTCAATCCCAATCCAAACTCTTTGACCGCAAAAGTCAGGTCTACTTCAACAGATCTTCGATCCAACATATTGTAACGACACTGTTCCATCACAGGGGAAACCGCATTGATCTGACGAGCGACAGCAATAGCAGCCGTTACCTGGCTGGCGCTCCAGCGTGACGTTCCCCAGTACATCACCTTCCCCTGACTTACCAGGTCGCTCATCGCCCGCACCACTTCCTCCAGAGGTGAGTCTGGATCATAACGGTGGCAAAAGTATAGATCCACGTACTCTGTATCCAACCGTCGCAGGGTAGCATGGATGGAATCAAAGATATGTTTGCGTGAAAGCCCTTTGCCATTCGGCCCAGGGAATGTGGGGAAGAACAGTTTTGAAGAGATCACCAAGGCCTGGCGCGGGAGCCCGGCGATGGCTTTACCCATCACCTGCTCAGCCATGCCATCCGCGTACATGTCTGCATTATCAAAAAAGTTGATTCCCTGATCATACGCCGCCCGTAGCAGCGTGATTGAAGCTTGCTCGTCCAGCTGAGAACCAAAGGTGATCCATGCTCCCAGAGAAATCTCAGAAACTTTCAGGCCGGTACGGCCCAGTCGCCGATAATGCATCATTCACCATCCCCAATCCCAAGAGGTTTCCATTTATGCTCGTCTGATCTCAAACGGTGCTGTCCACCGCCACGGTTATGCAACAGGTCAAAATCCTCCGGTTTGATGAACATTTCATCGCCATCCAGCATGCCAGAGATTCCGCGCTGCCCGGGTTCCTCTTTTTTATTCTGGCAGAAGGGGCAGGTGGATGGGTTATGTGGCTGGTAGGTGATCGGTTCTTCATACGCCGTAACATACCCTTCGTAATTGCGCAGTACCACCTTATGATCCGACTGCGAAATGAGATAGTTCGGCATAACCGGGATCTTTCCACCACCCCCCGGGGCATCCACAACATATGTAGGTACGGAATAACCGCTGGTGTGTCCCCGCAGAGCTTCGATGATCTCAATCCCCTTCCCCACCGGCGTGCGGAAATGCCCCGCGCCTTCCACCAGGTCGCACTGGTAAAGGTAATACGGCCGAACACGAATGCGCACCAGGTCTTGCACCAGCTGCCTTTGGATATGAGCACAATCATTGACTCCCGCCAGCAACACGCTCTGGTTACCCAGGGGAATGCCGGCTCTCGTCAATCTGTCACAGGCTTCTGCCAGCTCGCGAGAGATCTCGTTGGGGTGGTTTACGTGAATATTCATCCAGAGTGGATGGTATTTTTGCAGCATGTCGGTCAGTTCTTCGGTTACCCGCTGCGGCATGAAGACCGGTACCCGACTGCCAATGCGGATGATCTCAATATGTGGGATCGCGCGTAATCGCGAAAGGATCTCTTCCAGTTGGCGGGGTGCAATGGTAAGCGGATCGCCGCCAGAAAGCAGCACATCCCTCACCTGCGGCGTTTTCTCCAGGTAGGCCACCTGCGCTTCAAACTCAGAGCGTGAAAAGTTGGCTGCCGGGTCCCCCACGATACGAGAGCGGGTGCAGTAGCGGCAGTAAGAAGCACATTGGGTGGTGACCAGCATCAAGACCCGGTCGGGGTAGCGATGCACCAACCCAGGTACTGGGGAATGACGGTCTTCAGCCAGAGAATCTTCCATCATACCAGTGAAAGGCAAGATCTCCTCAGCGGTTGGAAGGATCTGCCGGCGGATCGGGTCATTGGGATCCTCGGGATTAATCAGGGATATGAAATATGGGGTCACATCCACCCGGAACAGACCGGGGGTGGATAGTGCCTTCTTTTCACTGGCAGTCAGTGGAAGTACCTTTTCGATCTCTTCAACAGAATTTAACCGCCGGCTTAACTGCCAACGCCAATCATTCCACTTTTCATTCGGTACATCAGCAAAAACCGCGGCACGGCGAGACGGGAATTCTCTATTTGTCATGGCATACTCTTCCTTTCAACAATCACATACGGTTGCACAACCCGGCAGGCTCAGTCAAAGGCCAGTTCAGGCAAGGCGCGCTACCCGGATGGTGGATCATGATCCGTACGGAAAAAACCCGCAAAAAAAGAGTACGACTGTAAGGTGCTCACAGTACTATTTTAAGGGAAAGACCCGCGGGGGTCAATTGAAAGGTTCACCATACCGCCCTGTATTAACGTTTCATTTGAATCATCTCAGCCTGCTTGACGACCCTCCCCCGGCATGTTATCATCAATAGTGAGGGTTTAGCACTCTCTCGGTGAGAGTGCTAAAACATCAAGACAATGAACGAACTGACAGACAGACAAAACTTCATCCTATCGCTGGTGATCCACGACTTCACCCAGAACGCGCTGCCCATCGGTTCGCAGTATCTGGTGGAGCGCTACAACCTGGATATGAGCCCAGCGACTGTGCGCAATGAACTTTCCGCGTTGGATGATGCAGGTTATCTCGCGCAACCTCACACCTCCGCTGGACGCATGCCCACGGACGCCGGGTATCGTTATTTTGTCGGCCGCCTGTTGCAGGATACTGAACTACCGCAAAATACTCAAAGGACTATCAGCCACCAGTTCTACCAGAGCAGTCAGGATACTGAACAGTGGATGCGCCTGGCGGCTTCGGTGCTGGCGCATCAGAGCAGTGCCGCTTCGGTAGTCACTGCTCCGCATGCACGCACCTCCCGCTTGAAGCATATTGAGCTGATCGCAACCCGCGGAAAACAGGTCTTGATGGTTCTGGTGCTCTTCGGCGGAGAGATCCATCAGCAAATGCTCACTCTGGCTGAAACGATCTCGCAGTCCAATCTTTCTTTACTTGCCAACCGATTGAACAATGCCTGCATGGGAAAAGATGCCAGTGGTATTAAAAAATTGAGCTTGCAGGTAGAACCGCTGGAACAGGATATTTTGAACCTCCTGGTACAGGAGCTGGAAAGCTCCTCGCTGGCACTTACCGGCAAGATCTTTATGGATGGCCTATCCAATGTTCTCGCTGAACCCGAATTCGCCCATAGCGAAGATGCAAGAAAGTCTCTCAGGTTGTTGGAAGAACGCTCCCGGTTGGAGGATCTTCTCAACCGTACCGTTATGAATTCGAATTTTGGCGGTGTGCAAGTATTGATCGCCGGCGAGGGGCAGGATGATGATCTGCGCCAGTGCTCTATTGTGCTGGCACGTTATGGTGTACCCGGACAGGCCACCGGCACCCTCGGAGTTCTCGGGCCAACCCGTATGTTTTACGGGAAGACCATCTCTACGGTACGCTTTATGGCGAACCTGTTGAGTGACCTGGTGAATACCAGCATGGTGGACTGATATTGTCGGTTATAAACCTGCTGATTAAGGAATTGGAAAAATCATGACCGAAAAAAGACATAAAAATGAAACTGAAGAAACTTTGCAGGGTCAGGAGACAAACATCCCTACTGGTTCTACACCCATGCAGGATGACCTGCTCAAGGAGATCGATCTCCTCAAAACCAAATGCGCAGAGTATCTGGATGGTTTGATGCGCGAACGGGCTGACTTTGCGAACTATCGAAAACGCGTGGAACGCGATTCCACCCAGTACGCTCAGGATACCACCGGTCGCGTAGCAAAAAAGTATCTGCCGGTGTTGGATGACCTGGAACGTGCATTGAAAACCAAGGCATCAGAAGGTGATGGTCAGCAATGGTCCCTGGGCGTGGAACTCATTTATAAAAAACTGCAAGAAATCCTCAAGTCGGAAGGTGTCAGCGAAATCCCTGCTGACGGTATGATTTTTGACCCGAACCGGCATGAGGCATTATCGCAGGAAATCAGTAGTACTCACCAGAGTGGTGAGATCATCGAAGTCATTCAAAAAGGGTACATGATCGGTGAACGGGTCATCCGGCCAGCACTGGTTCGTGTCGCTCAATAGGAGAAAAAATGGGAAAAGTCATAGGTATTGATCTGGGAACAACTAATTCTGTCGTGGCAGTAATGCAAGGCGGCGAGCCGGTCGTCATTCCTTCATCTGAAGGAGAACGGCTAGTTCCTTCGGTAGTAGCGGTCAATAAAAATCATGAGCGTCTGGTCGGACGGGTTGCCCGTAACCAGTCCATTGTCAATTCTGAAAATACTGTATTCTCGATCAAACGTTTCATGGGGCGTAAGTTCGATGATGCTGAAGTTCAGCGCACCCTCAGCCGCATCCCTTATAAAGCTGCCAAAGCTCCCAATGGGGATGTGCGGGTAGCTATGGACGGCAAAGATTACTCCCCGCCTGAGGTTTCAGCCATGATCCTAGCTAAACTGAAAGCGGATGCTGAAGCCTATCTCGGGGAATCTGTCACTCAGGCTGTTATCACCGTTCCGGCATACTTTAATGATGCACAACGGAATGCTACCAAAGATGCTGGCAAAATCGCCGGTCTGGAAGTATTGCGTATCATCAACGAACCTACCGCATCTTCCCTCGCCTACGGGTTAGATAAGAAAAAGAACGAGACCATCGCGGTTTACGATCTGGGTGGTGGTACTTTTGATGTATCCATCCTGGATGTCGGTGACGGCGTATTCCAGGTACGTTCCACAGCCGGAGATACCTTCCTGGGTGGTGATGATTTTGATCAGCGCATTCTGGATTTTCTGGCTGATGAGTTCAAACGTTCCAATGGGATCGACCTGAAAGGCGACCGCCAGGCCCTGCAGCGCCTGAAAGAGGCTGCCGAGAAGGCAAAAATTGAGCTATCCACTACTATGCAGGCAGAGATCAATCTGCCCTACATCACCGCAGATGCCAGCGGCCCCAAGCACCTGGTAACAACCCTCACCCGTGCCCGTCTGGAGCAATTGACCGGCGATCTGGTACAGAAGACCCTGGAACCCGTCCGCCGCGCCCTGGCAGATGCCGGTTTGAAAGCCAACGATATCCATGAAGTCGTGCTGGTGGGTGGTATGACCCGTATGCCTTTAGTACAGGAAGTGGTCAAACGTGAATTTGGAAAAGAACCACATAAAGGGGTCAATCCCGATGAAGTTGTGGCAATTGGCGCCGCCATCCAGGCTGGCGTACTCGGCGGTGAGGTGAAGGATGTTCTGTTATTGGATGTGACTCCACTGACACTATCGATTGAAACCCTGGGGAATGTGGCTACCCCGCTGATCGAGCGCAATACCACCATCCCGACCCGTAAGAGTCAGGTGTTTTCTACCGCTGCAGACAGTCAGACCCAGGTGGAGATCCATGTGGTTCAAGGTGAACGCCCGATGGCAGCTGATAATAAGAGCCTGGGTCGTTTCAACCTGGATGGCATCCCAGCCGCGCCGCGGGGTGTTCCTCAGATCGAAGTCACCTTTGATATCGATGCGAACGGCATCATCAAGGTAACCGCTTCAGATAAAGCGACGAACCGCAGCCAGCACATTACAATCACCGCCTCATCTGGCCTATCTGAAGCAGAAGTGGAACGCATGCGCAAGGATGCTGAAGCGCACGCGGATGAAGATATGAAACGCAAAGAGCTGATTGAAGCCCGTAATCAGGCCGACAATATGATCTACACGACCGAAAAGACCCTCAAAGACCTGGGGGATAAAGTTCCGGCTGACATGAAAACCAAGGCGGATGACGCGATGTCCAAAGTGCGCGCGCTGATGGCTGGCGAAGACACACAGGGTATCAAAACTGCCACCGAGGAACTCACCACGCTGCTGCAATCCATTGGCAGTGCGGCATATCAGCAGGGAACTCCCCCTCCGGGGGAAGCCGGTAACCCCGGTGATGGTGGAAACCCTGGCGGTGGTGACACCCCCGGCGGGGAAGATGTGGTGGATGGCGAATTCAAGAGCCTGTAAACCGTAATCCCAACCGCGAATACGATCCCAACAATAGGGGTATCGTATTCGCGGTAAACCTTTTAAGCAGGTCACATGACACAACGAGATTACTACGAGATCCTGGGCATCAACCGCTCCGCCAGTACCGATGAGATCAAGACAGCTTTCCGCAACCTGGCCAGGAAATATCACCCGGATATCAATAAAGACCACGACGCGGAAGAAAAATTTAAAGAATTGAACGAAGCATACGTGGTCCTCACAGACCCGGATAAACGGGCAGCCTATGACCGTTTCGGTCATGCCGGTTTGAATGGAATGGGCGGCGCGCCAGATTTCACCAACGTAGATCTGAGTGATCTGTTCAGTGAATTCTTCGGTTTTGGCATGGGGGGCAACCGTGGAAAAAAATCTCGCAATGCTCCTCGCCGCGGGCAGGACCTCGGACAGAAAATGACGCTCTCTTTCGAGGATTCTGTCTTTGGCGCCGAGAAAGTGCTGGAATTCGACCGCGATGAAACCTGCTCCATCTGTCGCGGCAATGGCGCAGAGCCCGGCACCACCCCCGGAAAGTGTTCTTCATGTGATGGTAAAGGAGAGATCCGCCAGGTCAGGCAGACATTTCTCGGCTCTATGGTTCAGGTTGCCACCTGCCCAGCCTGTGGTGGAACCGGTGAGGTGATCACCCACCCATGTAAAAACTGCCGTGGCCGTGGTGTGGAACGCAAACACGTGAAGAAAACCGTAGCCATACCAGCAGGGGTGGATACGGGCACCCAGATCCGCCTGGCGGGCGAAGGCCAACCCGGTGCCAATGGCGGCCCGAATGGCAATTTTTATGTGGAAATGGAAGTCAAACCGCACGCATTCTTTACCCGGCGCCAAAATGACATTCTGCTCAATCTCAACATTAATATCACCCAGGCAGTTCTTGGTGCGGAGATCGAGGTGCCCACTGTGGATGGTAAGGTGAAGCTAAAAATTCCGTCCGGCACACAGCCTGGCAAGGTCTTTACTCTACGGGGTAAAGGTGTACCTTATCTCAAACAGAACGGCCGCGGAGACGAGATGGTCTTCATCAATGTGGAAATTCCGCAAAAACTGGATGAGAAGCAACGCCTTCTTTTTGAACAGCTTGCAGCTACCCTCGGCACCGAGGTTAAGCCGCAGGAACGGAATTTCGTAGACTGGTTGAAAGAGGCTATTGGTGGCTGAAGCCCGATGGTTAGAAGTTTCTCTGGTAGTGGATGGCGAGTTAGCTGAAGCGCTGGCTGATCTGATGGCCCGGTATGTGGAGGGTGGAGTGGTTGTAGAAAGCGGCATCCGCTTTGATACCATTGACGATGAAGGTACACCCGGTGGACCGGTAAGAGTCTTTGGTTATATCCCGGTGGATCATGAGTTGGAATCTACACGCCAAAAACTGGAAAGTGGCCTGTGGCACCTGGCGCAGATAACCCCGCTGCCACAGCCTGTGTACCGTCCGATCGAAGATCAAGATTGGATGAAAGCCTGGAAGGTCAACTACCACCCCATCCCAGTTGGCAAGCGCATCCTGATCCTGCCTGCATGGATCGAGCAGCCAGCGGATGATCGCGTGGTGGTTCGCATCGACCCCAGCATGGCTTTTGGCACAGGCACACACCCGACCACCCGCCTTTGTTTGGAATTTGTTGAAGAACTCTGTCAGCCAGGCATAGATGTGATCGATATCGGTTGCGGTTCCGGCATCCTTTCAATCGCAGCATTAAAACTGGGCGCCCGAGCAGCGGTGGCTGTGGATATTGACCCTCTCTCTGTAAAAGCCACCAGTGAAAACGCAGATGCGAACGGTATCCAATCTGGGCTTGAAATCGGCGAAGGCTCTATCCACGAGGTACTGGCCAGAGGTTACTCGTTTTCAACGGCCCAGCTGGTTCTGGCGAACATTCTGGCACCGGTACTAATCCGCCTGATCGCCGCCGGAATGTCACAATTGGTTACCCCCGGTGGATTCCTGGTACTTTCTGGAATCCTGGAGGAACAGGAAGTAGGGGTATTACAAGCTGCCCGGGAGATAGGATTGGAATATCACGCACGCAAACAAATGGGAGACTGGGTCTCCCTGGCCTTACATAAACCCAAATGAACCCGAAGCCCGCCGGAACTGCCGGCGGGTTTTTTCGTTTTAGTACACAACTTCCACTGTATCACCAGGGGTAATGATTCCCGGCAGTTCCACGCTGGCAACAAGTCCACGCCTATCCATCGCAGCTTTTGGGAAGGCAGATGCCAGGTCAGGTTGCTGGTACGCTGCCGCGATCAATTTTCCCGGGCCGGTGCAGGGTGGGTTTGGCCGCAGGTGCGACAGCACCACCCCACCTGAAAAGACCATACGGGCGTTCCAGGGTAGGTTGGTAAGAGCTTCAATTTCACTAAGTACGAGGTTTGCGCCCAGCCAACAGGCCTCGATGAGAGGTACCCCCAGCCGAGTCGCCACCTGCGCCAGTTCCTCCTTTGAGACTAAGGAAACCTGACGGTCATTGCGTATGGGAGTTCCCCTCGGGTACCAGGGAGTGCGTGAATCTGCAGCCCGCGAGAATCCGTAGTGCACATCTCCCGACACGCCTGCAAAATCCAGCAGTATGGAACGAACGGATTCGGATTGTAGGGTTTGATTTGAACCAACTACCAGTACATCCACGACTAAGCCTATCATCTCACCTCCAATATTTATGAATAATGAGGAACTTTCTTCATTTTACTCCTGATCCGCCTTCAGTTTGACATGCCCTCGACGGCCGGGTAGAATCAGCCCGATGTCTCATTATTCCTCTCTCAACCCGCAACAGATTGCCGCTGTAACCGCCGGTAACGGGCCAGTTCTGGTTCTGGCTGGCCCTGGTTCTGGCAAAACCCGTGTTCTAACACACCGGGTCGCTTATCTCATCGGCGAAAAACATGTGGACCCCTACCATATCCTCACGGTGACCTTTACCAACAAGGCTGCGCGGGAGATTGAAAAACGTGTCCGCCCCCTGGTAGATTCAGACCTCACGGGACTTACCATGGGAACCTTTCATGCTGTTTGCGCGCGGATCCTGCGACGGGAAGCGGATTTCCTCCCGGTAAACTCCAATTACGTCATTTTTGACACGGATGATCAGGAGCGCGTGGTTAAACGTTGTCTGGAAGACCTGAATCTGGATAGTAAACTTTACCGTCCTGGAAGTATATTAAACTCTATTTCCCAATTAAAAAATGACATGCTGCTTCCAGATGAAATGCAGGCGCGGTTACCCCGGGAAAAAGTTGTTCAAAGGGTTTTTGGAAGATATCAGCAGATGCTTGTAGATAACAATGCGGTGGATTTCGATGACTTACTGCTGTATGTGGCACGCCTGCTGGAAGAAAATAACCTGGCACGGGAAAAATACGCCCGCCGTTTCCAGCACATTCTGGTGGATGAGTTTCAAGATACCAACGTACCGCAGTACCGCCTGCTGCGGCAACTGGCCAGTCACCATGGCAATATTTTTGTGGTGGGTGATGAAGATCAATCCATTTATCGCTGGCGCGGTGCCGATTATCGCAACGTGGAACGCTTTGAACAGGAGTATAGCGGCACGGCCAAGATTCTGCTCGAGCAGAACTACCGTTCCACCCAGACAGTGTTGGATGCTGCCCGCGCGGTTATCGATCGCAATCACCACCGTACCCGTAAAGCGCTATTTACCGAACGCGGGGATGGTGAACCCGTACATCTCTTTACCGGTAAAGATGACAAAATAGAGGCGGAGTTTGTTTGCCGTAAGGCACGTGAATTGCGCCTCTCTAGCCGCTTCCCAACCGGGGAAATTGCCATCATGTACCGCACAAATGCGCAGTCACGTTTGTTAGAAGAATTTTTTATTAAGTTGAATGAAAAATACCGCCTGGTCGGAGCTTTACGATTTTATGGCAGACGAGAAGTAAAAGATGTAATCGCCTACCTCCGGTTGGTACATAACCCGGCTGATTCGATCAGTCTGGAGCGGATCATCAATGTACCGCAGCGCAAGATTGGCGAGAAGACTGTGTCTGAATTATTGGGGTATGCTGCTGTAAACAACGTCTCTGCTGGCGATTTACTGCTCAGCCTGGCGGATGGTGAATCCTCACCTCACTGGGCTTACATGCCGCGGGCTGCCACCACTCGCCTGGCGGATTTCGGCACCCTGCTGCGTGAATGGATCTCTTTAAAAGACAGCATAAAGGTTGTAGATCTGTTGCGCAAGATCCTGGATGATATCAGGTATCAGGATTATTGCCAGGACGAGAGCGAGGAAGGCCAGGATCGTTGGGAAAATGTGGAAGAAGTGCTACGCCTGGCAGCTGAATACAGCGAGCCTGGGTTAAACGCATTTCTTGAAAACCTGGCACTGGTGGGTGACCAGGATACCCTGCCCGATTCACCCGACGCGGTCACCTTACTGACACTGCACGCTGCCAAAGGATTGGAGTTTGGTGCTGTATTCATCTACGGTCTGGATGAAAAGGTGCTACCTCATAGCCGGTCGCTGGATGACCTGGAAGAATTGGAAGAAGAACGGCGGTTATTTTATGTTGGTATCACGCGCGCCAAAGATCTGCTATACCTGACCCGCGCAGAATCACGCCTGGGATATTCCGGTGTGGATTACACCGAACCATCCCGTTTTCTGGCGGATATTCCCCCCCGCCTGTTGAAGCGTGAGGTGGCCACTTTCACGCCATCGTATCCTTCTTCTGGTAAGTTCTCAAAGAACCAATCTACCTGGCGGGACTCACAGACTGAAATGATATGGTCCAGTACACCTGCCAAACCGACCCCTCCACCACTGCCTTATGAAGCCAATATGCGCGTCAGGCACATTACGTATGGGGATGGCTGGGTGGAGCAATGCAGAATGGATGGCCAGGATGCCACCGTAGTGGTGGTCTTTGATGACGGTACGAAGAAAAACTTCCTTGCCTCCATCGCCCCACTAACGATCATCCCCCGAAAGACCGGCGCATAAAATCAGGGCTGCACAGTCACAACGACCATGTGCTCACGCAACCGTCCTTCTTCACCCACCACCTGCAAACGCAGGGTGTAGAGACCTTGCAAACCGCGCGTATCCCATTCTACTAGCAGGCTGTCTGAAACCGGAGTGACGGCAGTTTCCCCAATTTGTACCCAGGTGATAGGATTTAATCCCTGCCCGTAATCCAGGCGGTAGCTGGTAAATCCTTCTCCGTCCGCATCGCCCAATATTTGAACTATTCCGCTCAAAGTTCCATACATTTTCGGTGTGCGGATGACCGCGCCAGCTGTGGCAATCGGTGGCAACGCCGTGTCGTATTCCACGGGGTAGTCCTGTATCCCCTTCTCCCGTGCCCAGGTTTGATATTCTTCAGGAACGATCAGAAAGACCCTTTTCTCAACCATTGCCTGTGGAGTGAAAACCGTTGCCAGGCTGCCAGTCTCCCGGTTAACTTCTGCGGATTTGTAAAGAACATCGGTTGTAAATGGCTCATGACCAGAAAGGAAGATCTCCTCAGTGCTTTGCGGGCAATCCAATCCCGGCAGCAAACCGGAGGGTGAACAAACTTCCACATGAGAAATTCCCGCTGGCTCCTGCCATGGCTCCGGCGGCTGCTCAGCACCTGCTGCTTTCTCCATCGCCCCGGCAAGCACGGCTGCCCAGGCAGTATCCACTGTGATGCCGGCTGCCGGATCGACCGCACGAATATGCGCCACAATAACCCGCCGTGGAGAGTACACTACCGCCCAGGCCGCTTCACCTCCACCTACCCGCCCGATCTTTACTGCCAGCACCTCGCTTCCGCCTGCGTGGACGGCCAACTTAGCTGCATCTCCCCGCTCTGTAGAATCCGACAGGGTATCATTCACCAGATAAGCCAGTGGCGGGGATACCACGGTAATCTGCTTCCGCTCCATGTTGCCTTTTGTCCCATCCGCGGCTGACACCTGTAGAAGGTAGGTGGGTTTATCAGGCAATACCCCGTTGTTGGCTAGCATACTGTATGCGTAAGCAGTTTGGACCACCCCGCCAGAGTAACTCAAAGGCGATTCGGCAGGGTCTGCTGATAATCCCAGTAGACCTGCCAGTCGGCTAAACGAGGTTACTCCACCCTGTACTAGCATATCCGCAGCGGGGGTGAGATCATCGCGATTCAGAGCCGTCCGAGCACTTTCCGGGCCAACCTCATCTCCATCCCGCCAGGGTAATTCAGTACGCGAGTTTGCCACATCCCATACCAAACTGGCTGGACCTTGTCCGCCAATAAAACTATTAAGGTAAACAAACGGTGTCACCAGGCTACCCAACGCGGATTCTGTTCCGGATTCATCCGAAGGAGATTGTGCCAAAGCCAGCACCTCGCCCGTGGTTGGATCCATCAAAGCTATTTCGTACAACAAGCTATCAGCAGGTACCAATTTAAACGGCGGAAGTAAGGGCAGATATCCGGCTGCGGCACAGCGTTCTTCTGATGTACCAGTTTCCAGAATACGCTGCAGGGAACCAAGGATGCAATTCGACTGCTGCTGCAGGTAAACATCCTGCGTGGTATGGATCTCAAGCCCACCTCGTGCCACCTGATCTACCCCATATTGTTTACCAGCTTCATCCCATGCGTTTTGCGTGAACCAATCCATGGATTCTGCGCCAACGATTTCAGGTTGTACATCCACCACTTCAAGCATAGCACTATGAATTTGATCCTCAGTAATCATACCCAGGGATCCCATTTGCCCCAGAACCTGCTGCTGAAGAGATACCGCGCCTGCCGGTGAATCCCATGGGTTCAAGGCGGGAGCCAGGCTAACGCCTGCGAGCATGGCAGCCTGGGACAGGTTCAACTGCTGCGCAGACATACCAAAATAGGCTCGGGATGCTTGCTCGATTCCATATAACCCGTTACCAAATGGCAAGAGTTTCAGAAACCACTCCAGCACTTGCGGACGGCCGTATAAATCGATCGCCTGCTGTGCCAGTACCCTTTCAGAAATTGCCCGCCCGGGAGATGCCGGATCCGCACTCAGAAGGGCTTCATATACCATTCTCTGTGGAATGGTGCCATGTTTTGTGGGGGAAAGAGATTCTACGCGAAATGCTATTCCGGTCCAGTAATCCGGCTGGTATGCTGCCAGCATAGCCTGCGCCAGCGGGGATATCGAATCCATTTCCCCGGATATTAATTTCGTGTTTTCAGCTGCCCCGACTTCAGGCACTTCTACCAGAATCTTTTTTCCGGTACGATCATAGAACCGGGTAGGCACCGCAAGTATTCCTGACTGCGGATCCATCACCTGAGCAAGATCCCGAACATCCGGTATAGCTTGCATAACTACCGCAACCTGCCAGGCGATCACGCCCATGACTATCAAAGAAATAAATGAAACTAGCGTGGCGAATGACAGGCCAAACCCGCCAGCCAACCGGCGGGAAGTAATTCCAGATGCCTGACGACGCAGCCGCCGGTTTCGCACCAATCGAGAGAGCAGCAGCCATTTCATAATGGCCGGTTACACACTCCCCAGAATCGCATCCACCATCTTTGTCAGGCGAAAAGTTTGCCTGACATCGTGCACCCGGACGATATTCGCGCCACGGGTGATACCCACAGCCAGAGCCGCCAGTGTCCCTTCTAAACGCTCCTCGGGGGGTAAGTCAAGCGTGTAACCTATGAAAGACTTCCGCGATGGCCCGAGTAATACCGGAAATCCCAACCCTTTGACTTCATTCAATCGGGCGATCAATTCCAGGTTTTGGGTAACTGTTTTGCCAAAACCGATACCGGGATCCATAATGATTGAATGCCGCGCGACGCCCGCATTTTCTGCTATGCACACCGAATCAAGTAGCTCTTCGCAAACCTCCCCCATCAGATCATGATATTCAGCTCCCTGATACATGCCCCCCAGCCGCTGTTGAAGGATCACCTCCCCTGGTTTACTGCGGTTATGCATCAGTACCAATGGCGCTCCAGTTCTAGCTGCCAGCGGTGCCATCTGTGGATCTGCCCGCAATGCCCAGACATCATTGATCCAGTCAGCACCGGCTCCCAGAGCCGCTGCGGCGACATCGGCTTTATAAGTATCCACCGAGATGGTGATGTCCGTTTGCTGTCGGATTGCGTGGATTACCGGCACTACCCTTTCAATCTCCTCCTGCGCAGAAACAACCTGTGAACCAGGGCGAGTGGATTCACCACCGATATCCAGAATATCCGCGCCATCTTCGATGAACTGGAGGGCTTTCTCAAGGGCACGACGGGTGGCATCTCCACCGACCACCAACCCATCCCCTGAAAAACTATCCGGTGTAATGTTCAATATGCCCATGATCAAAGTACGGTTCCGGGGCAAGTCTGCGGGGTGGATCACAAAGCACCTTCTTTCGTAATGCCGGCAGCGCCTATGATCTGCATCAGCCGGGAAACTGTCACATTTAATCCGGGAATGACCAACCCTTCATCCACCTCAGCCAGTGGTACCAGCACAAAAGCCCGGCCTGCCATCTGCGGATGTGGTATCGTCAGTTCTGGGCTATTCATCTGTAAATCGTCAAAACAAAGAATGTCCAGGTCGATCACCCGGGGGCCGTAGCGAACACCCGGTTCCCGCCCGATCTGTCTTTCCAGATCTTTAAGACCCGCTAAAAGCGGTAAAGGGTCCAGCTCAGTCCGCAGACGCGTAACCATATTTAAGAACTTTGGCTGATCCAGGTACCCCCACGGTTCGGTTTCATAGACAGAAGAACTCACCTCCACCTGACCGACCTGACCCAAACCTTCCAAAGCCTGCCGCAGATGCATTCTACGGTCACCAATATTCGTACCCAGCGAGAGATAAACGTAGTGAGTGGTCATCCCTGTCGTAAAGTATTCAAAAAATCTGCAAACAAGCCGTACGCGGTGGTTTCAGGCCCAGGATCGGATTCCACAATCCCCAGACCCGGGAGGGTATCAGTCTCGAATTGCGCATAGGAAGATGTGCCATTGATGCTGTACAGTGGGCTATCCGTCCCCACCATTTCGGGAGAGACGCGAGCCACTACCCCCTCGCCTTCTCTTCGGGCGCTGCAAACCAATTTCCAGCGTTTTCCCTGTGCTTTTGCCTGCTTGATATCCGCCGATGTCAAGGCTCGGATTCCCTGGCGATCCACCTGATCCGGCAGCAGCGGTACACCCATCAGGACGGTGCATAGTGCCGCCACTTTGATCGCAGCGTCCCAGCCGTCGACATCCGCGCTTGGGTCTGTCTCAGTGATGCCAATCTTACGGCCGTATTCAAGCGCTTCCTCGAAGGTATCGCCTTTTTCCATTTGCGTCAGCAGCATATTGGTGCACGAATTTAAAATGCCGCGAAAGCCGCGAACCTCAATACCCGGCAGAGCAGCCCGGAAGAGTGAAAAGATTGGAGCGCCATCCATCACCGCAGATTCAAAGAAAAAGTGCTTGCCGCGGGATTTTGCCACTTGATTAAGGACACTGTATCCATGCACTACCGGACCTTTATTGGCAGTGATGGCATCCATGCCTTTCTCCAGAGCTGCTTTCAAGTGATCCAGCGCCGGCTGACCGGTATGGTGGTTAACAGGTGAATTCTCAAACATCACATCACCAGGACATGCATGGATGAAATCCAACCCGTTGGTTGGATGGACGGGTACTTGACTGAGTTCATTCAATTGACCTCCGGCCTGAGCGATCTCTATCGCTCTGAGCGCGTCCAACCCTTCCGGATGGATAGCTGCACCGTGATGAGCTGTATAAATCCCTGTGAAGATCAGATCCACACCGTAATCACGCCTTAGCAGACCGCGCTTCTGTTCCAGCAGGCGCACAAGCGCCTTACCGACATTCCCAAAACCTACCAGTACCAGTCGTTTGGTTATCATGCTTTCTCCTTAAAGATTACCTGTAATCAGACCTGGCCGTGATCTATCCAGCCAGGATAGAATCGATCTGCTGCAGTTCACTGGCTGAAAAAACCAACCGGTCGAGTGATCGGACAGTGTCTTCGATCTGGCGAGGGGAGGAAGCGCCAACCAGCGCTGAGGTGACTGACGCTTGGCGCAACACCCAGGCAATCGCCATCTGTGCCATGCTTTGACCACGGCTTTTTGCCAGTTCATTTAACTTGCTCACCCTGGCCACCACCTCCGGTTTGACATCTCCCGCCCCAAGGTATGCCTGAGGACGCGCCGCACGTGAATCGCCAGGGATTCCGGTAAGATACCGGTTGGTTAGTAGTCCCTGTGCAAGGGGAGAAAAGACAATACAACCGATACCCCGCTGTTCTAACGTGGTCAGCAACCCTTTTTCGACATCCCGATTGAGCATGTTGTACACTGGCTGGTGGATCAACAAAGGGACCTTGGTACCATTTAGCACGTCGGCTGCCTGCGCGGTACGCTCAGGATCATACGCAGAGATACCGGCATATAACGCCTTGCCCGAATGAACGATGTCCGCCAGTGCCCACATAGTTTCTTCCAGCGGTGTGTCCAGATCGGGTCGGTGGTGATAGAAAATATCCACATAATCCAACCCCATACGGCGCAAGCTCTGGTCCAGGCTGGCCACCAGATATTTTCGTGAACCG
>Ga0172371_10001386_pt1 | contig 38275 bp, 41 predicted proteins | sample Lak12m_FD_114543 | JGI IMG/M metagenome (GOLD analysis project Ga0172371, IMG submission 114543) | Freshwater microbial communities from Kabuno Bay, South-Kivu, Congo - kab_022012_12m | ecosystem: Environmental > Aquatic > Freshwater > Lake | place: Democratic Republic of the Congo: South-Kivu... | reverse complement strand
TAATCAGAAACTACATCAAGAAGCAAGGAAGAAAAGGAGACCAATTAAGGTTGGTTGATTTCGCCGAGCCGTAATGCCCCACAGCTTGCTGTGGGGATAGGCGAGGCGCGTTGTGGCTTTACGAGCACGTCTCGCTTGACAGATGGGTTGCCGCACGCATAAACAGTACCGCGGTTGTCATTACAAAATACGTCCGTATCGCTGCGAGCTATCAATCCGACATATGCGCCCTCGTGGTCATATGTCATAACTTGAAGGAAGCGAATATTTTCGTTCGGCCAACGACCGTATTTATGCAGACCTTCTTCATTAGGTTGCAGCCGAAGTTCTGCCCCAAGCGGAATGCCATTTTCATTACTTGCATCATAGGTGCCATTGTCTGTTGGCAAGTTCGGCAGCAATTTAATCTTGTTTTTGTCTGAGATATCAACAAAGATATTCTTGCCATCTTCATGCAGAGTAATGATAGGATTACCGCTAGCAGAGAAACCATGCTGCACTACTAAAATCGCATTTTTCTCATTCTGGTACTCCTTCGGGACCTCAAATACGTATGTTATGCCAGTATATTTATCGGTATATTTAACTGCATCCGTAAGTCTTTCGTTTGGTTTCTCATGGGCAACAAGAGTGCCAGTCCAGTACCTGTGTGTTTCACCGTGGTAGCAATTTTCCGATGGGGTGCGATTAATTCGCTCGGTTTCTTTTATTACATCCAAAATTTCCCTGTGATTAAAGAATCTATAATCAATTTTTTTGTTTGAAAGAATGGTTGCCCCTATCTCATTCGCGTTTCTTATTGCCTCTACCTGATTGAGGTCCTTGAGTTTCATAATTTTCTGCACCATTTTAATCCCCTCCATATGTTTCTTCTTGTGTTTTTCTGTGTATTAGGTTATATTTATATATAAGCGGTGTTCTTTGACACCACAAAAGGCAAGGCTAATAAATTTCGCCCTGTCAACCTATTTCATGCACCAAGAAGTCCTGGAAAAGCTCGGCCTGGCGGTCAACGAAGCCAAGGTATACGAAGTGCTGCTTGGCCTGGGGCTGACCAACGCAAACCGCGTGGCACTTGAGGCAAAGCTCCAGCGAAGGAACGTCTACGATACCCTCAAAAAACTCAAGGAAAAGGGGCTTTGCTCTGAAATCAGCGAAGAGGGCGTGCTAAAGTTCAAGGCAATCACGCCAAACCGGCTTATGGACCTTGTAAAAGAGAGGGAAAGCATGCTGGAGCAGGTTCTTCCCAGCCTGCAAGCCAAATATGAGGGAAGCACGCCTGTGGAGCAAACCATCGTTTACAAAGGTATTGACTCGGTAAAAAACCTTTATTGGGACATGATACGAGAGGGAAAAGACTTGTGGGTGCTTGGGGGGCGTGGCAACTGGCTAGACCCTCGCTGGAGGTATTTCCTCCCAAAAATGGAGCGCGAGAGGATAAAGAAGGGGATAAACTATCGGCACATCTTCTATAACGACCTAAAAGATCCAAAACACCAAAACCACAGGATAACGAAGATATTGAAAGGGAACAAATACCGGTTTTTGCCAAAAGGCTTTACGTCCACATGCTCAATTGAAATATACGGAAATAGGGTGGCTTCCATGTACTGGGGAGAGGAGCCATTGGTGGTCGTGGTTATATCGGACAAGATTGCCGAAGGGTACAGGAAGTACTTTGATTTCATCTGGCAAAACTGCGAGAAGGGGAACGTTTAGCTCGTTTTCATCAAAATTTGCCGTTCTATCTGGGCATTATTCCAAATACAGCCCGTCCTGGTCAAAATTTTCCATAAAAGAAGAACCATTAGCCTGCGGTTGCCCCGCCCTTTCGGAAAGGCAAACGCAGGGAAGCAATGCTTCCCATGTGCCGGGGCAGACTTTAAAGGCTTTGCCACCGACGAGAAGTTGTGGGAATGGGGGCGCTCTGCCTGTCCGCTGCGTCAGCCTTCCATTTGCATTAAATCATATTAAATCAAATTCAATTTAATATTTTAATCCTTTTTTCCTTGCCTATCCCGGCGGCTGGATAACTTCCCATTTCCCGCCCTTCTTTGGCCCGACGTGCTTGAGCAAGCCGTCCTTGATGAGCTTGCGCAGCCGGGACTGGATAGTGTCGGGGGGCACGCCAAGCTTCTGTGCAATCTCCGCTCGGGTGATGGCTGGATCTGAGATGATGATATCCAGGATTTCTTGGGATTTTCCTGGGACTTTCTTGGGACTTTCCGTGAGCTTTCCTGGGATTTTTTCAGGCGCTGCATTCTTTCTCTTGAACACCGTTATGAACTGCTGCCCGACCTCCTTGAACTCTGTCCCCGGCTCTATGCTGAGAATCTTCGGTATCCCGCGCCCCCATTTCTCGATGAAATGCACGCGGTGCAACATCCGGGCAATCAGCGGGTTCCTCCTGGCTGACACGCCGCCCTTCCTGATGCTCGCGATGGTCAGGTCGCCATAAAGGCGCCCTGGGCTGCGTATCTCCAACCTGTCCGGGAATATCGCCACCTGCACCTCCTGGGGGTTGTAATAGTCCCGGTGGCAGAAGGCGTTTATGATTGCCTCGCGGAACGCCTCCTGGCTTATTTCAGGGACATCTGCTCTGTAAAGCCCTTCCATCCGCTCGCCGATATGTATGTTCTTGAGTATGTAGGATTGCGCCTCCTCGATAAGCAAGAACAGGTCCCCTTCGTAGTCCTTCTGGTCGATTATGGAGTAGGCATTCGTGAACACGGCGCAGCGGAGCTGGGCATTGCGCATGAATTTCTGCGGGGCCCGCCCGAACAGCAGGACAGCCGCATTCGTAAGCTTCCCGCCTGGCGAAAGACCGAGGTTGCGCAGGGCGACATCGGTTGAGGATGATTCGAGATGGGCCTTGTTGAGGAAACGCCTGAGCTTTTCGTGGTCAATGTCGCCGAGCTTGGCGTCCTGGCACGGCTTGTCGTCCCAGCGCAGCGCCTCCCTGTTCTTGCCGAGAATCATCGCCTCAAGCTGGCTGCTGCCCATCGGCCTGTCCTCGTCGGCCGTGCGCATGTACGCCCTGCTATACGCGTAATATGGGGCGTGCGCGCCTTCCACCGCCACGCGGACGCAGATGTTCCCTTCGTGCGCCTCCTCGCTTATCTTCGGGTAGACTTTCGGCTCTATGTGGCTCGATATTGCACTCGATATCTCGCGCAGGGTCTTCTTCCCAATAGTCTGCCCGACTGGCGCCCCATCATCAGAAACACCGAAAATTACTTCCGCCCGCCCGTGCTTGTTGAGCATGGCTGAAATGGAGATAATTGCCTCTTTGAGCTCAGAGGTTGATTTCTTCAGCTCCAGGGTTTCGGTTTCCTTGAACGGCATCGTCGAACGCCTCACCTGCCCAATTAAGGCACGGAGTATAAAAAAGCTTGGCATCGGATGCAATCGTCGCACCCGCATGCCAAAATGGCATTTGAGGGCGAAGAGAGGGGAAACGGTATGGCTTTTTACGCCATAGATGCTTCAAAGTGATACAAACCGGAACATTCTCGGCGGGGGCTTCTCAACTCAGCCAAGATTCCCCTTCTGACTGTTTTTATGACGTGAAACAGATTTCTGATTAGCCTCGAAAACCCGGAGAATCTAGGCGCTGCCAAGATTCCACTGGGGGGAATCGAACTCACACTCACCATTATCTGGCATAGCTGGTTCCAAATACCATAGATTTTTATACACGTTCAATCAGATTTCGCCATGGCAGTGACAGAGCGAAATAACCCGAAGATTGTGGTCATAAAAAACATCAGAACCCCTGGGGCCGCGATTTGGAAAAACCAGATAGATTACGAATTCTTCCTGGGCAGGCGGGGCAGTATTCCGAAGGATAGATACAGGGATGGCAAAACCCTGGCCTGCATAAAAAGACTGCCGAAGATTTTCAGGGAGCTGGAGATGGCGGCAAAGTGGAGCGAGCACGGCGCCTCCTTTGCCAAAATAGGCGAAATCAACTATTCAGTCTCAACGCGACAGGCTGGAAAGGTGGCGACGACTTGTGATTATGAATTCCACGATTTGCTCAAGTTTCCTGTGAAAAGGATGGGTTATTATCTTGACTCCATTTCGGCCCATGACATTATGAAAAGCGAAGCAGTCGTTTTCATATCCACATCGGATTATCCGAGCCCGTCGCGGGAATGCCAGCTGGAACATGTCGGCCTGCCCCTCGCCCAAGAGGGCGCCTCTGTGTGGAGAGCAAGAAGATATCTCTTGGCAATGGGGAAGGGAACAAGGGAACGGGCGACTTTGGTGCACATGGGTTTGGAAAAAGAAGGCATTATGTGAAATACGACCAGTTTCCACTTGAGAAGGATGAACCTGGTTAAAGACTTACTTCTGCCGCAATCTCAGCGGTGTTCAAAACCTTCACTTCTGTCTTGCCCTTCAGGCGCCTGTCGTTCGACCAGATGGCGCCGCCTATCGCCAGGGCAGCCGCAAAGTATATGGCATCGTCCTTGTCTGGCGACACTTTCTTCGCCTTTTCCATGAATTTTTCAAATTCAGAAACAGGGACGACACTTATCCTTGACTTCAGGATATCCATCACTTCCCAAAACTCCGATTCTCCCCTGTGCGTTTTCTGCATTATCTCCTCGCGGTGCTCTTCAAACTCCTCAAACAGGTATTCTGGCGCGTAAATCTCAAGCCTCTCCTCGAAAAACAGCTTCCTCGTGAAACTGTCCTTTATGAGCGCGGAAAACAGCACATTGGCATCCACCACAAGCTTCACGCGCGCCACCTATTTTTTCGCAAGCCTTTTCGCAAGTCCGGCGTTGACCTTCGCGCCAAGCCTGAGAGCATCCTTTTCGGTCATTTCCGAGTCGGATGTGAACCTTTCCATTACCTCAAGCTCGGTAATCTTTTTGGAAAACGCCTGCCTCGCCACCTCTGACCAGTTGACAAAGCCGAACTGCAGCATCTTTTGGCGTATGTCATCATTGACTGAAACGGAAACGTTGGTCATTTTCTCACCTATTATTAATATTAATAATAATATTTATAATACATTCCATCTATTCATGGGGTAGATGGTTGGCAACCTCGTAGCAGCCTATTTAAACCTCTCGAGCCAGGACAACCCTTGACGGAATCAAGATGGCGAATCTTGACCCAATCAAGACGAGCGGCGGGGGCTTGGCTAAATCCGAGCTTAAGCGAGGATTTTGCCAGAAGTTGCGCATCAGCGCAACTCTGATCGTCAACTTCCGCAGAAGTTGGCGAGCCAGCCCGCCGTTTTGCGCTCTGGCGCAAAATCTGTCGCGCTTCGCGCTCCATCTCGGCGGGGGCTTGGCTAAATCCGAGCTTAAGCGAGGATTTTGCCAGAAGTTGCGCATCAGCGCAACTCTGATCGTCAACTTCCGCAGAAGTTGGCGAGCCAGCCCGCCGTTTCGGGCTTCGCCCGAAAACCCGCCAGCCCTGCGGGCTGACGGTCGGCGGGCTTTGCCCGCGCTATTTCGGGGGGAAGTGGCAGAACCGGTATTCCTTCACTATGCGCACCCATGCCTGCATGCTCATTATCCTGTGGAAGCGCCTTACCACCGATTGCGTGATTTCGCGCATCTCGCGCTCGCCGCTTGCTCGAACGTCGTACATCAGCTCGTATTCCGACACGATGCGCGTGACCCGGCGCACCTGGGGGAGGGAAAGCAGGAAGGCGGAGACCGCCTGCACATTGCCCTCTGTCGGGGATGACAGGTTGAGGAACACGCGGTAGTGGCGGAACCCCTCGAGGTCGCTCCCGAGGTTTACGGTGTATCCCCTGATTATGCCGCGAGCCTCGAGGGACTTGAGGCGGTAGCGCGCCGTTTCAGGAGGCATGCCCGCCGCCTTCCCAAGGCACGAATAGGATATGCGCGAGTTTCCGGAGATTGCGGACAGGATTTCCCTGTCCTTTTGGCATATTGCCTCCTGTTTCCGCTGCGCGCCAAGCACCACGATGCGCCCTGGCTGGGCCTGGCTTTCGGAAAAGGCGCGCGGCACCGCGATGGCGGTGCTCAGGTGCGCCGCCCAGTGGGTGGAAAGCACCATCCCCTTCAGTATCCTGTGCAGCTTCAGGCTTTTTTTGGCAAGGTCCTCAGTGCCTTCGCTCGCAATGCTGAGCGACAGGTTCCACTCCCCATCGCATTTCAGGAGCGACAGCGCCCCCAGCGAGAGGAGCATGGCAATCGCCTTCCGTTCCTGCCTGGCAGGCACCGGCCTGAGCTTGAAATTGAATATGTGGATGTCGTAGCCCACGCGCTCGCAGTCGATGAGGGAAACGAACGAGCCGATGCTGCCGTGCGCGAGCATCGAGGCCATGCGGCTTGACGCGTTCTGCTTGGACACGCGCGCCTTCGCGGCAATCCTGGAGGCGGGCTGGCGGCTGTTGCAGAGCAGCTGCGAGAGTATCCTTTGGTCTGTGGCGTTCAGCTTCCCTCCCATGGTTGACTTTTGGCAATAAAGTTAAAAAAAGCTGCCATCTGTCAAGAATCCCGCCCAGGAACTGCTTTTAGCCGCAAAAAGGAAAGATGCGCCGCAGGTGCAAAAAATGGCGGGCAAGGCAAAAACGGCCGGGCGGGAACCGGACACGCGCAGGATGCTTGGGCTTAGCACGGGCGAGCTCGCGCAGGAGCTGTGGAAAGCCGACCCGCGCCTGCACGCAATCCTTTGCAGGGGCAGGCTCGTGCGCAAGGGGCTGTTCGGGCACTTCAATTCGGTGGAGTGGGCGCTCAACAACTCCCACTCGCGCCGCCAGGTGCGGCTCATGCACCCTATAGAGAAGAGCAACGCAAAGCACTGCGCCCGCGTGCTGAAGAACATCATGCGCACGGAATACGAGGCGGCATCCGGCGCCTCCGCGCTTTCGTGCCTGCTGTCCCTGTCGCGGGGCGAATGCGCCGGCATAAGCAGGGGGTTTGCCTGCGAAATGCTGGCCCTTTTCTCAGGGCTCAACGGGAATTCGGGCATGCATGCGCGGGCGCCGCCGAAGTTCATGGGGATGGATGGGCGCGCTGCCGCGCTTGAGCGCTCGCGCTTCCTGGACGGATATTCCGGGATGATGGAAAAGGAGATGGCGCGCTTCAAGACCGGGCTTGACCCAAAGCTCGCTTCCGCAAGGCGGAAGATGAAGGGAAGGATAATGCGCCACTTCGGCGCAAGCGGAAAGGACTGGCAGGACTACCGTTGGCATTACTCGCACGCTATAACGGACGCCGCCACCCTCAAGCGGCTCGTTGCGCTTTCGCCCGAGGAAGAGGAAGGCGTGCGGCTTGCGGAGAAGGCAGGGATACCTTTCCAGATAACGCCCCATTACCTGTCGCTTTTCCTCCCAAAAAGCGGGCAGGGCGGGGGCAGGGCGGTGCGGGCGCAGGTGCTGCCCAGCCCGCGCTACTGCGCCGCTTATGTGGAAGCGAGGGAGGGGGGCGCGTCGCTTGACTTCATGGGCGAGGGCTCCACAAGCCCCGCCGAATGCATAACCCGCCGCTATCCCGAAATAGTGATAATCAAGCCGTACGACTCGTGCCCGCAGATATGCGTCTATTGCCAGAGGAACTGGGAGATAAAGCGCATGTGCGAGGCGAAAGTCTCAAGGAAAAACGTGGGGGCGGCAATCGGGTGGATAAGGAAGAACAGGCACATAAAGGAAGTGCTGGTGACCGGGGGCGACCCGCTCACATTGCCCGACAGCTACATCGGGTGGATGATGGGCTCGCTTGCAAGGATTCCCCACATATTGCGTATCAGGATAGGCACGCGCACGCCCGTGACCGCGCCTTTCAGGATAACCCCTGCGCTCGTCTCCATGCTGGAAAAATACCTCGAGCCGGGGAAGAGGGACATCTGCGTGGTGACGCACGTGGAGCACCCTTCGGAGCTTACGCAGGACACGCTTGACGCATGCACGCGGCTGCGCAAGGCAGGGATAAGCATCTACAACCAGCAGGTGTTCACCTACTTCAACAGCAGGCGCTTCGAAACCTGCGCTCTGAGGCGCGGTCTCAAGCTTTTCGGCATCGACCCGTATTACTCGTTCAACACGAAAGGCAAGGAAGAGACGGAGGACTTCAGGGTGCCAATCGCCCGCCTGTCGCAGGAGAGGAAGGAGGAGGCAAGGCTGCTCCCCGGGCTTGAGCGCACGGACGAGCCCGTGTTCAACGTGCCGCGCCTCGGGAAATCCCACCTGCGCGCATGGCAGGACCACGAGCTTATCATGGTGAGGCCCGACGGAAGGAGGGTGTACCGTTTTTACCCATGGGAGTCCAGGCTGGAGCTGGTGCCCCCCTATGATTACGTGGACGTGCCAATTTACGGATACCTCAAGCGGCTCGAGGCTGGCGGGGAAGACCCCCGCAAGTACCGCACGATATGGTACTATTTCTGAATGGCGGAAAAAGGCGGGCGGCCGCCAATCAGCCGGCCTGCGGGCTCACAACAAGCTCCACATAATTCACGTCCAGGCTGAGGGAAACGGCCGTGCCGAGGTTCTTCTCAAGCGCAAGCCGCATCTCGCCGGCTTTCTCATGCGTGATGGATTTCGGGGAATCGAGCGAGGCGTATATGGCAAGCGAGCCGTCCTTCGCGCGCTCGAACGAGAGGTCCGCAAGCTTCGCGCCCGGTATGCCGTCAATCTGCGCGGCAATCACCTTTTCCGCGGTGGAATTTATGCCTGAGGACTCAATGCTCTGCCACATTATCCAGGCGAGCGGCAGGAGGATGAGGAGCAGGAGCACCGCGGAGGTCTGCAGCTTCTTCTTCGTTTCCTCCTCGGCAAACGACCAGTGCGGGCTGAATTCCATGAGCCAGAAGACCGCCGACGCTGCGAAGTTTATGGCGACTATGTTCGCAATGAACGTGAGCGCGCCGCCAAGCGCCACCACGGGCTGCTTGAGCGCAAAGCCTATGCCCACCACGCAAAGCGGCGGCATGACCGCGACCGCAATCGCCACGCCCGGCAATGCCGCGCTTATGCCCTTCCTCGTAAGCGCGTATGCCGCCGCGGTGCCGCTTGCAAGCGCCACGAACAGGTCAAGGGGCGTTGGCGCCGTGCGCATCAGTATTTCTCCCGTCACAACAGCGTTCGGCACCATGAGCGTGAGTATGGCGACAAGGACTATCACGATTGCGACGCCCTTTGCCTCCGCCTCGATTGCGCTTGAGAAAAGCTCGAAATCACCTTTGACCGCGCCCAGCGAGATGCCGATTATGGGCATGAGAAGCGGGGAGACCAGCATGCCCCCTATTATCACGGCCACGTTGTTTGTGAGGAGCCCTGTGGTCGCGATTATCGCCGATATCACCAGCATGGTGAAATACTCGTTCGTAGGGTGCGAGCCCCCGCTGATTTCAGCGCATATCGCATCCTTTTCCTTCTGGCTTATGCCCCCAAGATAGCCCTTGAGCCACAGTATGATGTCCATGGGGGCGCTTTCACCCCCAACCTATTTATTCCTAACCCGCGGGCGGCGCAAAGGCATTAAAGCCTTGGCGTGCCACAGGACTGCATGGCGCTTGCAGAGCTTTTCACACTGGTCATATCCATCCTCGTGCTTTCGCGCGCGGCGTCGGTGGTGGTCGACAACGCGGCAAAGCTCGCGCGCTTCTTCAAGGTGAGCACGCTTGCCATCGGGCTGCTGCTCATGTCAATCGCAACATCCCTGCCTGAGCTTTCCGTTTCGGTGATGTCGTCCGTGGCTGGCGAGGGCGCGATTGCGGCCGGGAACGTGTTCGGCTCGAACATCGCAAACATCCTGCTCGTCCTTGGCATGGGGGCTGCGCTTTACGGCTTCCGGGTGAGGAAGGACATACTCCCGGACATTGCAATCGTGCTTTTGGCAACCACCATAATATCCGTCTATATAATGTACAAGTCCAGCGTGGAGGGGAGCGCGCTTTCCTTCTACGAGGGAATCCTGCTGCTCTTGGTGTTTGCCTGGTATGCGAACAGGGTGCTTGCGAAAAAGAGGATTGAAGAGGCGCCCGCCGCTTCGGCAATGAGCCTGCGCGAGGGGCTCCACGCGTTCCTTTTCTTCGGCGCCGGCGTGGTCGTGGTGATGGTGAGCTCGAGCTTCGTGGTGGACTCCGCAGTGTCGCTTGCCGAGATAGCCGGGCTCTCCGAGAGCTTCATAGGCGCCACCATAATCGCGATAGGCACCTCGCTGCCGGAGCTTTCCGTCGACCTCGCGGCAATACGGAAGAGGCAGTACGGGCTTGCGATAGGCGACGCAATCGGCAGCAACATGGCAAACCTCACGCTCGTGCTCGGCACTGCCGCGGTCATAAGCCCCATCGTGGTGCAGCTCAAGGTCTTCATAGTCGCGCTCCTGTTCGCGGTAATCGCCAACATGGCATTCTTCTACGTCGCCGTGGTGAAGAAGGTATTCGGCCGGAAGGAGGGCATCGCCATGCTCGCGCTCTACGCAATATACATCATCGCGATATTCTACCTGCAGTTCTCATGAGCCGCGGTGCGCATCCTGCGCAAGCCCCCAAGCGGGCAGGCGTGCAAGCCCCCTGCCATCGGAAAAGCCTGCGCAGGGCAAAAAACCCCTGCCTCCCATCCCTGCGCCATGGGCGCCGCCACGCAGCACCTGGGGCGGCTAACCGCCTTCCAGCCGCGCCACCATCTCGGCGTATTTCCTGTGCGCCATGCCTGCGTCGTAGCTTTGCGCCTCCTCAAGCAGCCGCGCCCTTTCCTCTGGCGTGAAATAATCCATGGCGCCTGGGAAGAACTCGCCGTCCTCGAGCGCCATGTGCGGCGGGTAAAGCGCCACCAGCCTCCTGAGGTGCATTGAAATCTGCGCCACCGCGCCCAGGTCGCCACGCTCGTAGCGCTGCGCCGATTCGAAAAGCCCGCTGACCTCCCTGCGCGCGGCCTCGTGCTCCACCACGAGCCGGGCCATGGCGGACTGGTGGGCGGGCGATAGGGGCTTTCCCTCAAGTGCCCTGAAAAGTATGCCTTCCTCCTTGCCGTGGTGCGTGGTGTCGGCATAGTTCTTGAAGAAGTCCACTGCAAAATAGATGAATTCCGGCCTGGCCCTGCCTGAAAGCTCCAAGCTTCCAAGCTCCTTGCCCATGAGCCTGACCATGCGCTCAATCACGCGGTGCTCGGCCATGAGGACGTGCACGATTTCCATCAAACCACCCGCAATGGAATCGCGGGCCGGGTTATTATTGCTTGCTGCATTGCAAACCGCATCGTTCTCAAGTCGCAATGGCAGGCAAAGCCCGCCTTCAGGCTTTGCCCATGCAAATCCCGCCGGGTTCCACATGCGGGCAAAGCTTCGGGAAGCCTTTCCAGCGGTGGCGCGCCCATTGCCCGTGCCAGGGGCGCCGGCTTCCCTTCCCGCAACGCAAAATGGCATCGCCGGGGATTCATGCCCCGAGCTTGCCTGCCAGCCTTCGCGCGTGCAGCACGAGGTCCCAGATGAATGCGAACGAAACGAGGAACAGGAGCTCGTCGCCCAGCGTGAAGAAAGAGGGCAGGTGGAAGAATTCGCTTGCCTCGGGCACCATCATGGCAAGGAGCAGGAACAACGCGGCAAACCCGATGTCCCGCAGGATTATGCTCCCGTCCTTCGCGCTTTTCCTGTGCCGCGCAATGGAATGCGAAAGCGCGTCAATGACGGGCTTGATGTCCCGCAGCATGAGCACGAGGTAATACGCGATTGGCAGGGCGCCAAGCAGGAAAATCGCCTGCCTCGCGCCTTGCACCCCTGCCGCGTCAGCCGCAAACCTCGCTATCCACATCGCAAGCAATACGAAGACCACCACAGCCAGCTTTTTTGCCACGCATTTCCAGCAGACCTGCGAAACGCGCCAGAAGTGCCCGTTCAGGGAAAAGTCCCTCACCAGCTCCGAGAGGTACCCTGAAAACGCCCTGCCCGTGGCAACGGCGTATGCGGGAACAAGGCGGCTTCCCGCGGCGGCAATGCCCTCGCGCCTGTCAAGCAGCAGCGAGGATGCCAGCGCAGTCACAATCACCCCGAAAGAGCCGACCGAGAGCAGGATGTTTGCATTTTCCCCCCCGGCAACCGAGGCAATGAGGAGCGAGAACTCCCCCAGCACCACCATGGAAGCCGCGCCGAAAAGCGCGTGCCTCGCCTTCGTGCCCGTGGAATAGAGCAGCACGAACTCGGACGCAAAGCACACCGCGATGAACACGATGGAAAGCGCCACAGCGAATCCCAGGTGGTTCCACACCGCGCCCGGGTCTATCTGCATGCCCAGCGCAAGGAAGAAGAACGCGGCAAACGTGAGCAGCAGCGGATGTATGGTCTTGCGGATGGCGCGCGCGTTCGGCAAGGTCGCTATTATGCTTCCCGCAAGGAAAGCGCCGATGGTGGGCGACAGGCCGAAGAAGTCCGCGGCAAAGCTCATCACCAGGCAAAGCGTGAATGCCACGAAGATGAGCGCCTCCTCGCTGAATTTCGAGGCGAGCCTCGCGATTGCTCCGCTTGCGTGCCTGCGCGCGAACAGGTAGAAAATGCCCAGGAGCGCAAGGGAGATGAAAATCGAGAACAGCTTGTTTTCCTGCGTCGGGTTGCTGTCGTCCAGGCTCGAAAAGAAGGTGAGCGCCGCCACCGCCACCAAGTCCTCCACGATTAGCATGGAGAACAGCAACGGCATGAGGGGGTGCCTGGAAGTTCCCTTCTCCCCCGCTATCTTGTACATTATGGCGGTGCTGGTTATGGCCACCATCGCCCCGGCGTACATCGCCGCGGTCAGGTCCAGCCCGAAATAAAGCGCGGTTTCATAGCCGAAGAAGAAAAGTATCGACATCTTGAAAAACGTCACGAATATCGCGCGGAAGCCCGACTTCAGCATGCGCGATATGGAGAACTCTATCCCGACGGTGAAAAGCAGGAGGATTGCGCCAAGCTCGGAAAAAGTGCTTATTATCTGCGCATCGTTCACCAGCGCAAAGGCATGGGGGCCGGCAAGCATCCCGAACACGAGCAGGCCCACCACATAGGGCACCTTGAGGCGGGCGGCAAGCACGATTCCCAAAAGCGCGAACACTACGAAGAAAGAGAATTCCACGAGCTGGAGAGTTGTGCCGGACATTTCCCTACCTGAACAATGATGATAGCGATGCAAGCTTTAATAGCTTGCCCAGCCGCAGCGAGCCAAGCGATTTCCTGCTGCCTCTCGAGAACGCAAGCCACGCCTCAAGCTGCCTTTTCGCCGCCCTCTTCCCGCCCTTCCGGCTCCCTGCCGCAAGCGCCCTGCCGAGGGAGGGCGGCAGCATGGCGGCAAGTCTTTTCGCGTCGTACCTTGGCATGGCGCCAAGCGCCGCAATCGCCGACTGCAGCGTGCGCTCCGCCTCGGCATGCTCGCGTATGAGCGCCTGCACGCGCTTTTCCGCCTCGCGCTGCACCTCCTTTTCGGCAAGCATGCGCGAGGCTTCCGGCGTCAGCGCAATTATCCTCGGCGCGCCGCCGCCCGTTTCCAGCGCCTCGAGATTGGCGCGCCTCCTCTCTTCCTCCTGCCGCTCGTGCTCGCCCTTCACCGCCTCCCCTGCGGCCGAGCAGTAAAGCATTTCCGGCGTGGAAGAGCCGTGCGCAATCCCCATGGACACCGCCTCCGCCGCGTTGATGGGCATCAGGATGCCGGATTGCTGCCGCGCCTCCTCCGCCGTCTTTTCCTTCTCGGTTGCCGTCTCCGTGGCGCCAGACTGCGCCTGCGATTGCTTCATGTCCTCGTTGTAGTATCCCCATGCAAACGTGGTCGCCGTTTTCGTCTTTGTCTCGCCGCCCGAAGCCTGCTGCTGCACGCTCTCGATGACTGCCTTGCTCCTCTCCGCCTCGCCCGCCGCATTCTTCACCTCGCCAAGCTTCATGGCGTTCTGCACGTACTTTGCCGCGTTCTCGTAGCCCCACACGAACGAGCCCGCGTTTATCGCGTTCTGCGCGCCGGGCGTGAGGGTGGACATGAACTTGCTCACTCCCTGCTTCCTAAACTCGCGCTCAAGCGACTCGAGCGCGCCTGCGAACTGCTCGTCGGGCATCGCCATTGCCGCGGCAAGGAAATCCTCCCCCTTCCTGACTTTCATGCAAAAGCGCCTTTCCTCGGGCTCCTCCTCGCTTTTCTGCACCTGGAAGACAAGCATGGCAAACCTCCATCACGATAAAATGCGGCGTTGTGGCTTCGCAGCCACTTCGCCCCAAATTTTTGCGAGCAAAAATTTGCGGAAACCTTCGGCCTGCGGCCGAAGAACCGCCTTTTTCCCGAAGGGAAAAAGTGCGGAGAGGGCATTGCCGCCCCGCGGCTGGAAGCACAAGCCCCCGGGCCTTCTCGCCGTCCAATAATGCGGCATTCGGGTTTTATATCCCTTTGCCGATTCCCGGCCAGCCCCTTCACACTCTCACGCCCCCTGCCCCTGTTATCGCCTGTGCGCGCAAGCCTCCCGCCGCCGTCAGGAGAATCCGGCATGCGCCATGGCGGCACCGGCGCGCAAATAAAGGGAAGTGGCGAGATTCGGATGCGGTTTAGCCGCAGCCATTGACGTCGGAATATTTAATTCGGTGGAGGTGTATCGGCTCATCACTGTACTTCAACAGCAACTCCCCCAGGATGCGGATGCCGTTGAGCCTGTCGCCTGCCAGTGCGCCCGCAAACCATCCGCGGAGGGTCGGCCCCCCATCCACGAAATTGTGCGAGTTTGACTTCAGCGCTAAAAGTATCGGCTTTATCTGCGCGAATTTCCGATTGATTGCCTTTTTCGTCTCATCCGAGCATTTGAAATCGCGGGCAATGCGGAATAGGATGGCGGCTGCCAGGGTGTCATTGCCCTTTGCCGCATTCCCTGCCTCGAGATAGGCAATCGCCAGCGTTTCGAGGGCCGGACGCGCCTTCTCCCCCTGGCCTGGCAGCCAGGAGAGCGCATCATAAGTGCGTTCAAGAAGGGAATGGTAATCGCCATTGCCTGCATGGCGCGCTTTGTCTGCGAATACCCGCGCCACTTCGTAGCGGAGTTCGTCCAGCTTGCCCTCGGGCAAGGGCGTATTTTTGAGAATCCCTGCGCATGCCGCAGGCATCCCCTCGGAGAGCGGCGGCAGCCGAAGCCCGTTTTCCCAAAGCTTCGCCCTCTTTCCGCCATAGCCGGCAGTGGAGCCGCCCTCCTTTACCGCATTGATGAATGCGGAAACGAATTCGCCATGAAGCGCATCCCTCTCGCTTCCAGGCGCATATGGGATGGCAAATCCGAGGAACATGGCGGCGGTGTAATCCCGTGTGCAGGCATCGCCACGGAGCGTCGTGAACTCCTGCTTGGCGAAATTGCGGCAGCATTCCACTATCCTGGCCCTCATCGCGTCGCGCTTCTCCTTGGGGGCATATGGGATGGACTTCCCGTAGAGCCCGATAATCTCTTGCGCTATTGAACTGGTCATGGGCGACGCTTCCCCGCCCTTCAGTGCGGGCATTATGCGGTCGGAAAGCATGACTATGATTTCCGCAACTTTTGGGGGGCAGCTTTCAGGCGGCAGGCGCTCCATCGCCCTGATGATTTGTTTTAGTTCCTTCGGCCAATTCTTATCTGAGAGCATGACTGCGCTTAGGAGGCGGCTCCTGCCTATATTCTCATCGATTGCAGAAACATCCTTGAGAAACGGCCTTTTCATCCTGTAGAATGCGCGCGCATACCTGCCCCGCAAGCATCGGTTTGGAACGCATGCGATTAAAGAACGCCTGATTTGCCACCTGACCACCCGGCATTCTGTGTTGATTAATGTTTATAAATCGATATCAATTTCCAAGCATCCCAGCCGCCCGCCTGTGGCGGCGAAATGCAAAGCCACTGCGCTTCGAGTCTAGAAAAAAGTTGCGGAGACCTTCGACCTGCGGTCGAAGAACCGCCTTTTTCACGAAAGAAAAAAGTGCGGAGAGAGGGATTTTTGGGCCAGGGGGAATCCTTGCGGATATTGCCCCTGCGAACCCACGAAGGCGCTAGGCCACAGGGTCCTAAGCCCTGCGCATTTGACCAGGCTCTGCCATCTCCGCAAAATGGTTGGAGTGGGCAACGATTAAAAACACAGCCTCCGAAGATACGGATGGTGACTGGATGGGACATCATATTCTTGCAATACTCGCCATTTCAATGCTGCTGCTCTTCGGGTGCGCGCAACAGGCGCCCCCCGTCACGGTGGAAGAGCCGAACACGACCGAGGCGCCGCCGGCGGTGAAGAACTCCACCGTTTCCAAATCCCCCTGCACAGGGGGCAACATCGTGCAGAACGACAACTGCCTCTCCTCGCTTGCCATTGAAAAGTCGGACCCCTCCCGCTGCATGGGCATATACGACACGGGCAAGCTCGACTTGTGCCTTGCGCACTTCGCAAACTCCAGCCTCGAGCTTTGCAAGCAGATAACCGGCTCCGAGCTTCGCTTCTCCTGCCTCGCCGCCAACGCCATTTCCGGCAAGTCCGAGGAAATCTGCAACATGATAGACAACACCGAGGCGGCGGCGGAGTGCCTGAGGAAGGTGATGCCCCCCTGCATGCTAATTTCCGATGAAAGCGAGCGCAGCCTCTGCATTGCGCTTGACAAGCGCGATTTTTCCTACTGCAAGGGCGACGCCTGCCTTGAGGCATACGCAATCAACCAGTCAAGCGAGACGGCCTGCGGCGCAATCACGCAGCAGGTGGGGCGCTACTACTGCCTTGCCATGGTGAAAAAAAGCATTGCCGCGTGCAAGGACGCGCCGTTCCAGCCCATACAGGACGCCTGCATAGAGGCGGCCTCTGAGGCGATGGATGACCTCGGGGGCTGCAGCCTTGCAACGGACGGCAGCGACTACCGCAACAGCTGCTACCTCCACTTCGCGGTCAAGAACCGCGACCCCTCCATATGCCAAAGGCCGCTTTACGAGACGCAGCGCGACGAATGCTACAAGAACTACTCCATAGGCACGGCAACGACTGCCGCATGCCCCAAGGTGGTGGAATCCACCGGGCGCATTGACTGCTACTTCAAGGCCGCGAAAATCAACCGCAAGCCCTCGCTTTGCAACCTTGTCGGCACGGCCGACAACCTGAACACCTGCTATGCTGGCGCCATCCTTTACCCCGCAAGCGGGCCAGTGCCATCCGACTGCCCCGACGTGGCAAGCACCGACTGGCGCGACAAGTGCTACTACCAGTCCGCGCGCTCCACCTACAACAGCACGTACTGCGCGCTCATGACCGACGGGGCGAGCGACAAGCGCAACTGCGAGGCTCTCTTCAACTGAAAAGGCATGGTTATATGGGGAGGGGAACTTCCGGGCGGCGGTTGGCGCAAGGCGCGATACAGTTGCGCTCTAGCGCAACATCTCGAACTCGGTTCGAGAATTGTGCAACGATGCATCGTTGCACATCTTATTGCCCCCTGTTGGCACAGGGGGCAACTGAATACTTGGTTCTCCTGGCGGTTGTCCTTATTGTTGCGCTCGTGAGCGTTGCATTGCTTGGCTTTTTCCCAGGCATGGCATCCGACGCGCAAATCACGCAGTCGCAGGCGTATTGGCAAAGCGCGAGCCCTATTGCAGTAATCGAGTGGTCTGCGCGCTATTACAACCAAAGCGGAACCGGGGGCATGACGTTCCCGTATCTCCGCATAAGGAACACTGGCGCCTATCCAATCACAATAACAAAAATGCTTGCGGGCAACGAAAGCGTTTCCCATGTATGGACTGGCGGCTGGTACCCTGTTGCGCTGATGAGCGCGCGATACACATTGGCGCCCGGCGAGGAAAGCGATTTCAACAATCCGTCTTTCTCAGGCACCGCCGACCCCGGCAGCGGGAGCCGCCGTTTCGTGTCTTTCAGCAACCCTGACGCAAGTGACGTATGGGAGGCGAATTTCCCCCACTGGGCGGCAAAAAGCCACTGCTCGCGCGGGCCTCCATACGGGTATTTCATAATCGAGAACTTCGGCTTCGAATACACTGAAAACGTGAATGGGCAGGTGGTGGCAAAGCGCGAGGTGGGGGCAAAGCCAGTTGTCATGGCGTGCGGGTCGAATTACAACTAATGGAAAGAAAACAAAACAGAAAAGAAGAAACTAAAAAAGAAAAGAACTACTCTTCCTTCTTCTTGTGCGCGTGGGCATGCTCTTTCTTTGCGTGCTCCCCGGCAGGCGCGGCTTCCTCCTTCGGAGTGGCGGCCTCAGCTTTTTCAGCGGGCGCAGGCTCTGCCTTTTCTGCAGGCGCGTCTTCAGCCGGAGCTGCGGCTTCCGCAGCAGGCTCATCGGCTTTCTTTCCACCCGCCTTCGGCGAGTGCCCCTCCGGATGCGCTGCATCCGAAGGCCCCTGCACTGCCGCCGCCACGCTCTCAGCAGGCGCCGCGGCAGGCGCAACCGCCGCAGCTTCCTCGCCGGGCTCGGCCTCGAAAAGCGCAAGCGGGGTGGAAAACTCGTCGTAGGAGGCTATCCTGCCCTTCCCCATCTGGTATTCGCGCGCGAGCAGATAGAAGATGAGCGCGAGCGAGCGCCTTCCCTTGTTGTTGCACGGAATCACCCAGTCTACGAACGACGTTCCGTTGTCGCTGTCGCACAGGCCCACAATCGGTATGCCCATGGTGCCCGCTTCCGTGACGGCCTGCCTTTCCCCCTTGGGGTCGCAGACAATGAGAAGCTTAGGCTCCACGAAGTCGGCGCGCGACACGTTGGTAAGGATGCCCGGGATGAACCTTCCCTGGAAGACCTTGATGCCTGTTATGGATGAGAAAACGGACGCGGCATTGCCCGAGTACGTCCTCGAGGCGACCACCATTATCTCGCCGGGCTCGTATTTCGCGATGAGCTTGCCGGCCATCCTTATCCGTTCGTCTATCTTCCTCAGGTCAAGCACGTAAAGCCCGTCGTTCCTCACACGGTAGATGAACGGGTTCATGTCCACGACTTTGAGCTTGGTGCCGATGTGTATGCCGGCCTCAAGGTACGCCTCCTGCTTTATCAGGAAATTCTCAGCCATTTTCCCACCCTTTCCCGGCGTTCCGCAGGCGCCTGCCGCTTTCGCGGCCCGCCACTCTCGGAAGCAGCCGGATATGACAATAAACATGGGGCCATCGAGATTTGAATTTTCGGCACCCGAACCTTTCATTCAGGGCGCACTCGAATCTCTAGCACCCCAAGCTAGAAGGCTAGCCAGGTTACCCCATGGCCCCATTAACATGACATTGCATGGTGCTGGGGCATTGCCCAGCTTTGTTCCACCCATGGGGCCGGCAGTTGCCCGCCCACTTTTTCGCTGTCCGCTTCGCCCGCAGGCGAAGGGACCCCTTTCCGCGAAGCGGAAAGAGGGCAGCGAAAAAGGGGTCCCTTTTTGCCCGAAGGCAAAAAGAGGACAGACAACTCAATGGCCCCATAAATGCGATCAGTTCTTCCTGTACTTCACAATCTTGTCCATTACCTCTACGTGCGCGAGGAACATCCTGCGGCAGCAGTACCTGTCCACCCCGAGCTCCTCAAGCGCCTGCGCCGGGTTCATCCCGTCCTTCACGCGCTTGCTGTACTCCTCGTACTTGTCCGCAAGCACCGCGCCGCAGGTAAAACACCTAATTGGGAAATACATGGGTACACCTCACCTGTACGACTTCTGGAACCTTGCGCGGGCTTTCGGGCCCTTGTATTTCTTGGGCTCCACGCGCCTGGAGTCCTCGGCAATCATGAACCTGTCGTAATCGACCATCTTCCTTTTCAGGCCATCGTCACCCGAAAAGCCGACGAGCGCCCGCGCAACCGCCGTCCTGCACGCCTGCGCCTGCCCCATCTGGCCGCCGCCGAACACGTTGACCGATATGTCCACCTGCGCAGCAATCTCCGGCGCAAGCCCCATGGGCTCGGCCACCATGTAGCGCACGTACTTGTTGTCAATCGCATCAAGCCTCACGGAGTTGATCCGGATGATTCCCTTGCCCTTCCTGATGCTTGCGCGGGCAACGCTCTCCTTGCGCTTGCCGCGGAACACGGACGGGCCTTCCTTCTTCTTTGCCTTTGTTTTTTTCTTCGCTGCAACCATGATACCACCTACTTCTTGCCGTGGCCGCCAAGCTCAGTGCAGAGCTCGGCAAGCGTGAACGTCACCCTCTTCCTGTCCGCCGCCGCCTCGGGTATTTTCTGCGCCTTCGCCCCGGCCGGCGCCCCCACCACGACCTTCAGCCTGTGGTAGGCGTCCCTGCCTCGCCTGCTCTTGTGCGGAAGCATCCCCCTGATTATCCTGCGCAAAAGCAGGTGCGGGACGCGCGGCCACACCGGGGAGTCCTCGGGCGTCCTCTTGTTCTTCTGCCCCCTGCGCGAAAGGTAGTGCTCCTTCGCCGCGGAAAGCGAGCCTGCCATCACTGCCTTGTCGGCGTTGATTATCTCGACTTGCTGGCTGGCAAGCAAAAGCTTTGCCACGCGCGCCGAAAGCCTTCCCACGACCGCGCCGTTTGCGTCAATTGTCACCATGTCATTCACCTACTTGATTATCAATACGCCCTTGCCCGTCGGGTGCTTCTTTGCAACGTCGATTATGGACTCCGCCCTGCCGCCCGCCGCCTCAATGGACTTCCTGGCGGTTGCCGAGAAGGCGACTGCCGCGACCGTGAGCTTGGGGAGCGACTTGCCTGCGCCGAGCACCTTGTCCGGCACAACGACCGTTGCGCCTTCCGCGGCATTCGCGGATATCCTGCTCACGTTCACCCCGCACCTTGCGCGCGAGGGCGCGGACAGGAGCTCAAGCACGCGCTTCCAGAACGGCGTTTTCCTTGCCCCTGGCGGAATGCCGGCTGATATCAGCAGGTTTTTCGGCGAAAATTTTTCCTTTCTCATACAAACACCATCTTTTTCTCCCGGCGGGAATTCCTCCGCGCCATCAGCAGGATGTGGGGGAAGGGATTTGAACCCTCGAAGCCCTAAGGCACTAGCCCCTCAAGCTAGCGCATTTGACCTAGCTCTGCCACCCCCACCCATTCATATGAACCCGTTCCTCCCATTTTCCCGCCGCGCGCAATTCCCTGCCCTGCGCGCCGCGAATGATGGAAAATCACTCGGATTTTTTCATCTCCGAGAGCTTCCCGTCGAGCTCTTCGCACCTGGCAATCACCGCGTCAGCCGCGGCAGACAGGAAGTCACGCGGCTCAAGCTGCAGGAACGTCTCTGCCTTGAACCTGAAATCCTTGCCGTCCAGCGCCTCGTAGCCGATAAGGCCGGCCTGCCACTTCGCATGCTGCCTGCCGATGCCCCTGCGCGCCTTTGCCTCGAGGCGTATGTTCTGCCCCTCAAGGAGCCTCAGGAGCGGGATGTTGTCGAGCGACGCCCTCACTTTCGAGTCCGCGCTCTTCAGATCCTTCGTGTACACCGTGGACGGGCCCTCGCCCTCCAGCGTGAAGAGCACCTCCTCCTTCGCCCTTCCCGTGTCGGAAACCAGCGGCACCTGCCCTATCCTGTGCGCAAGGTACTCGTCGAACATGGACGAGCTGTTCTCGTAGAACGTCACCGAATCTATTGCGAACACCGGGACCTGGCCCATGCCGAACCGGCGTATCAGGTTGGCAAACGACGTGGAGCTTCCCCTGAGCAGGAACTCTATCCTGTTCCCCTTTTCCATGGACATCTCAATGTTCATGCGAACACCTCCCCTGCGCTATACGCGCCTGCCCCTCCTTCCGCCCGGCCTCTTCGTGGTGTCGGTCGGCGTGGGCGTGACGTCCTCGATTTTCCCGATGCGCAGCCCCATCCTTGCAAGCGCGCGGACCACCGATTGCGCGCCCGCCCCGGGCGTTTTTGCCCCGTTGCCTCCCGGCGCGCGAATCCTTATGTGGAGCCCGGTTATCCCGCGGTTCTTCACCTCGTTTGCGACTTTCGCCGCAGCCTGCATCGCGGCATAGGGCTTGCCCTCTTCGCGGTCAGCCTTCACTATCATGCCTCCCGATGCCTTGGCAAGCGTTTCCGCGCCGGACATGTCCGTGACCGTGATTATCGTGTCGTTCTTGGACGAGAAGACGTGGCACACCGCCCACTTGTAGTCCCGCCTTGCCATCATTCTCGGGGGGGCCGCAGTCGCTGCCGCAGCAGCCGGTGCAGTCGCTGCCGGGGCGGCAGGCGCTACGGGCGCCGGCTCGGAAGGCTTCTCTCCGCTCTCCTTCTTTGCCTCTTCGGCCTCCTGATTCGAAGTCGGCGAATGGGCGCCTACGCTTGCGGCCGTTTCTGCGGCTTTCACTTCCTCTTTCTTTTCTTTCTTAGCCATAAATACCACCAATCAAGCCGTCTTTGCCTCGGGGGCTCCAGCCGACTGCGTCGGCTGTCCCTCCAGATGCTTCGCATCTGAAGGTGCAGGCGCTTCCCCTGCCTCCTCCTTCGGGGCGGGCTTTGCGTTCTTGTCTGCCACGTGGACCGAAATGTCCACTGCCTTGTAGTAGGAAACCAGCTGGTCCTCCTTCACGCTCACCACGTAGGACGGGATGGTCACGCACTTGCCGCCGACCGCGATGAAGCCATGCGTGACAAGCTGGCGCGCCTGCCTTGCGGTTCTCGCAAGCCCCTTCTTCATGACGCGCGTTTGGAGCCTCCTGTCAAGGAAATTCTCCACGGACAGCGCAAGCACGTCGTCTAGCTTGCCCTCAGGCGGCACTATTCCGAGCTTGATGAGCCTTTCCATCAGGGGCCCCCCCTTCTCCCTGCCAGCCTCGCCCAGCGAAAGGTATTTCATGGCGCCGCTCCTGGCTTTCTTGAGCTGCGCAAGGGCCACCCATATTTCGCGGGTGTTCTTCAGGCCGTATGTTGCAGTGAGCCCCTTGTCCCTCTTGATGCGGTCGGCATCCCACACCTTGCGGGGGGATTCGTACTTGTTCCTCAGTTTCCTCGGATCTCCCATAAGAATCACCGCTTACTTCTTTTCCTCCTTCTTGGCAGGGGCCGCCTTGGGCGCCGCTGCGCCTGCCGGGGCCTTGGGTGCCGGGCCCGATGGCGCCTTGGCGCCTGCAGCCGCCGCCGTGCCTGCCGCCTGCGCCGCAGTGCCTGCCGCCTGCGCCGCAGTGCCTGCTGCAACCGCCGCCGCGCCTCCGGCCTTGGCAAGCACTGCTTTCCTCAGCACTCCGACCGTCATCCCGGTCCTGCCCGTTGAGCGTGTCCTCTGGCCGCGCACCTTCTGGCCATAGGTGTGCCTGTAGCCTTTCCAGGTGTATGCGTCCTTCTCGTGGTCTATGTCCTGCTTGACGATGTACGCGAGGTCAGAGCTGATGTAGTGGATGTCCTTTCCCGTGAAGATGTCCCTTTGCCTGTTGAGCATGCGGACAGGAACGCCGAACTGCGCAGGGTTCCTCATGACGTGCTCCAGCTTCTCGATTTCCTGCTCCGACAGCTCGCCTATCATCGTCTTGTCCGTGATTGCAAGCTCCCTGCACGCTATTTCGGAGACCACTTTCCCGAGGTTGATGCCGATTCCGCGCACGGATGTGATTGCCCTGCTGAGCGGAAGCGAGCCCCTAAGGTCGCCTCCCGCCAGGCGCACGATTCCGCGCACTTCCTTGCCCGAGGCGGAAACTATCGCCTTGGGCGGAGCCTGGGGCCTTCCCTTGTAGGCGGGCTTTTCATCGGAGCTTCTGTTGAAGCCGTGCGCGCCTTTCCTTTCCTGGGGCTTTTCGCCGCCACTTGGTTTTTCAGCCATAATCGTTCACCTTTCTCCTGCCTTGAACATGGTTGTTTCCTGCCTTTGTAAGGGAATACGCCGGGAATGGGATTTTTGGGCGGCAAGCGCTTTCAACAAATGCAAGCGGTCACCGGAACCCATATGGCCTTGCGACCACACGCTTTCCAGGCGTGCGCACTACCAGGTTATGCGATCCCGGCGCCTTCGGCGCCGGTCCCTCCAGATTCTCTGGAATCTGAAGGTCCCGGCATTCCGCAGTTGTATTCCCGTTACCGCCAATCCTTGCTTTCCAGGGCTAACCCCACTTTGGGTACTTTCCCCGTTCCATCACTATCGTCACAGGCGTGCATGCCACGCCTTTCCTGTCGCGTGGTCTGACCACGCCACCCTCATGTTCGCCCGGCCGGTGTGCCCGCGGCTCCTGCCGCGGGTTCGTCTGACCGCGCGAGTGTGCGCCCATTTCCTTCGAGGTAAGCTGCGCGACGCCTACGCCGATGAATTCGCCCTTCCCCGTCAACAGGGACACGAACTCCCCCCGGAGTATTTTCCCGTCGAACGACGAGACCCCGGGCGCGTATAGCGGTGCGCCTGCACAAACCGCCTCGACGGCGGAATCGTGCAGCACGACTTTCCGGAGGCTTAACGCCTCCTGCGGGGGAATGAGATACCGCATCAGGGCGGATTCTTCCCCTCGCCGTGCAGCCCAAATGGCGTCGGATACCTGCTGAAGGCTGTGCGCCGAGCTTTCGAGGATGTTGCCGACGGCAACCCTCCGGAGCTCGAGCATTTCAGCTCCGCCGCAAAGCACTCCAAAGTCTGAAACCAGCACACGTATGTACGTTCCAGCCTCGCAGTGCACCTCAAATAGGGCTTGAGTGGGCTTCATTTGGATGGGCTTAATATAATAAACCTTGCGCTTGCGCGGCCTTTTCGCAACGGCGGACTCGCGCGGCGGGGTTTGCGTGATTGTGCCTGTGAATTTCGCGAACATTTCGCGGTACTGCCCGTCTGTCTGCGGCAATTTCGTGCGCATCAGGCACATGTATTTCTTGTCCTTCGTCGTAAGGAAAGGAAGCAGCTTTGTCGCCTTGCCCAAGCCCACGGGAAGCACTCCTGACACTTTCGGGTCAAGCGTGCCCGAGTGCCCGCTCTTTGGCACGCCAAGTATTTTGCGCGCCCAAGCCGCAACCTCGTGCGAAGAGGGCCCGCGCGGCTTGTCCAGTATGACAAACGAGCAGCGAAGGCGTTCGTTAAGTTCAGCGGAAACCATGAAAAGCACCATCATTCCTTCAGGAACCCCTTCCTCCATTTCTTGAAGTCAACAAAGCTTATGCCGACGAACGGAAGCGAGCTGCCCGGGAAATCCGAAACAATCCGCCGCAGCGTTCCCATCTGCGCATCAACGCCGGCATCCTTTTCCGCACGTGCGAACTTTTCCCTGTCAAACTTCGCATCGGCAAGGAGCGCGACAATGTCAATTGCATCCTTTTCCCCCTTTGCGCTCCCCCTGCGGTCCTTGTAAGCGCCAAGCTTAAGCAGCAGGAGCTGCTCGACGCTTGCCACCTTTATGCCGTCAATGGTTTCATGCTCCGCAAGCATCCTCTCTGGCGGGTAGGACAGGCGCGAGAATTTCGGCGTGTAGATGTCCACATCAACCTCGCCCTGCTTTATCTCATATTTCCTGAGCCTCTCATTTTTCACCAGCCCAAATTCGGCATCCAGCGCCCGGAGAGGGCCAAAGCCCGCCACAATGTCAATGTCCTTGGACTTTTGCGTGCGCGTGTGCAGGTATGCCGCCCAGCCCCCAATCAGGACAAATTCATGGCTGGCCGCAAGCTTCTGAAGAAGTTTCCAGCTCTCCCCAGTCACGCTTTCATGCCAGAACTGCCTCATAAAACCACGTCATGCAGTGCCTTCGCCATCAAAACCCATCCTTTTCTCAAGCGCGCGCCGAAACTCCGCGGCATACCACTCGGGCATATTCCACAGGTCCACATAAACCTGCGGGTCAGGGCACAGCCCGCCGCTTGCATGCTCTTTCATGAACCTGTCCTTTTTTAGCACAAGCAGCTTCGCATTGCCCTTCCCCGCCATCCTTGCCTTAATATCCGCCAGCATCTTTTCATCCGCGTAAATGATGAGCGTGGAATAATCCGCGGGCGCATCCTTGTAGCGCATCCTGTATGCGGTGCAGCCGCCCCAAACGGCGCCTGAGGGCGCAAGGCGCTCTGCCTCGCGCACCCCCAATGCGCTCCCCTGCCACAAAACCTCGCGCAAAAGCCGTCTTCCGCTTCCCCAAAAGGCAAGCAGGCGCGGCAGGGAAACCAGCCGAAAGCCGCGCGAAAGGGGCGCGACAATGCCATCCTGCCTCAGCGGCAGCATTGCATGATGCACCGTAGAGAGTGAAATGCCGAATTTGCGCGACAACGCAAGCCCTGTCTGCTTCGCGCCCCTTTCCCGAAGGTGCGCGCATGCAAGCTCGCGGTAAATCCACTCTTTTTTGAACATGTTTCGATTTATACCTTAGCTTATTTATATAGGTTTCGATAAAAATCGAAACTTAATTAGCAAGCGCGGCTTGTCCAGTATGACAAACGAGCAGCGAAGGCGTTCGTTAAGTTCAGCGGAAACCATGAAAAGCACCCGTGGATAAGGCAGCGGCGCACTTCTTCTCCGCGCTTAAATGGGTTTCGATTTGGCGGCCATCTGGTTAAGAACCGGGCGTTCACACATCGTATCCTTGCCTCCTGTAATGGTTGCGGATGAATGGGTAATTGGCATCTCCTTTCTTTTCCCTTATGCGAAGCATGAATCCTATCTTGGCTTTCATCAGCTCGCTTACATTCCCCATTTCATCTTTTACGAGCCCGTGGTCGCAAATAATGCCCTCTATTGCTGTTTCTATTGCTGATGCCTCGTGCGGCTTGCCTTTCGCCAGGCAATAATCGCCGATTTTCAGCAGCCTGTTGCAAATATCAATTGCAATCCTGCGCACTTCCGCTCTCCTGATGCCTGCAACTTCGCACAATATTTCTATCCTGTAGAATTTATTGTACTCCAGCATGGAACGCCCGATTTCCTTCAGGGCAAATTGCCTAGTCAGCGTTCCCCGCTCAAACATCTTGACAAGCGTTTCAGCCCCATCCCTTCGGCACAATGCTCTCTCTGCTTGGGCCCTGTTTTCTTTAGATATTCGCATGGTGTTTTTCCTATTATATCCGTATTAAAAAGGTTAGCAAAAACCTGCATGGCTTCCGCTGCTTAAAAAAAATAAATTAAAATAAGAAAACTCAAACCGACACTTTCGTCTCGGTCGGCTCAAGGTGCAGGACCGCGCACTTCCTGTCGCCCTTCTTTCGCGCGGGCGAGCGTATCATGACAAAGCTGTCGTCAACCACTTTCGTGACCACGACCTTCTCGCCCGCGTCGCGCCCCTTCAGCTTCACGCAAATCCTTCCAACTTCAATGGCTGCCATTCAAATCACACTCTCACGCCCGAAGCCCATGCCCTTCGGGCATGGGTAAAGGCAGATTATCTTTGCCAAACATTTTCCCAATCAGCCAGCACCCCTCGCCTTTAGGCGTGGGAGTGTGACACCAAACAAATGCTACTTACTTCTTCTTTGACTTTGCCGCTTTCTTCACGGGCTTCTTTTCCGTCTTTCCAGAACAGCAACAACAGCATCCTTCGCCCATGTTTTCACCTTTTCCTTTTTGTATTGGAATTTCTATATTCCAATGCGGACAAATTTCTCTGGAAATTTGTCCTTGCAACTTTCTTCTTCATTGCAACCTTCTTTGCCGTTTTCTTTTCTCCAAGAGCCTTCGCCGCTGCCGCAATTACCTGGGCGGACTGCGCGGGCACGAATTTCTCGGTGTTCATCACGAGCTCGAAGCCCGAATGGTCGTAAATGTCAATCTTGTAGACTTCCTCATACCTGCGCCGGTTGCTTTCATCCCTGTCCGAGATGTGCGAAAGCGCCTGCTCCGGCGCCATCCCGTCCCTTCCTGCCACGCGGCGCGCGCGCACCTCGCGCGGGGCATGCAGCCACACGCGGATGTCCGCGCCCTTCACCATCCATGGCCCCAGCCACGTGGTAACCACGCAGTTGCCCTTCTTCGCCTCGGCAACCAGGTGCGCGTCGAACTGCCTGTCAATGGAATGCTCCTTCTCCGCCTTCCTGTGGAATTCCATGAGCGTCATTTTCTGCTTCGCGGCAATCGTCTTGAACGTCGGGTTCACCACGCGAAGGGAGAGGAGCCTTGCCACTTCCTCGCCTACCGAGTTCTTCCCGCTTCCTGACAATCCTGAGATGCAGATTATCATTTGCCGGCCTCTTCGTTATTTCTTGCCCAGAAGACCTTTCACGTGCGACAGCAGCCTCACGTCGACCTCGTCAAGCGACATCGCGCCTTCCTTGACGCGCGAGGCGAGCCTGATTGCCTGCGATGATGCCTTCGAGGAAAGGTTGCCGCCGAACTTGCGGTTCGGGCGCTTGCTGCTCTTGGCGGAGCTGCGGTAGGAATTCACGGACTGCAGCTTTGCGCCGGTGACCGCGCAGGAATGCGTCTTTCCCTTCACCCTTCTTATGTAGTGTATGGTCTTGCCCCCGCGGGGGGTGCGGACGTGCACCTTGCGCACGGACGTTGAGCGGTTTTTTGGAAGCGGCATGAATTGCACCTCTATTTCTTTTTCATCTTAGCGTAAATGGCTTTCCCTATGCTGTAAGCGATGCCTATCACGAATGCAGCAAAGAGGAAAACCCCGTAAGAGCCGATTATACGGCGGATGTTTATTAAAGGTATTGTGAAGGGCAAATCAATATGGTAGAAAGTGCCGGCATTCAGCGCGGCCTCGAGCCTTGCGCCCTTCCCGAGGGCGGGCGCGGGCGAGGCGTAAACCGCCACGGAGCCCCCGCGCGTAACGTTCGCCGCGCTGGCCGACACGTTCAGGGCATATGCCGTCTTTCCCATCAGCCCGTCGATGATGCCTGATTGCGAGGAAGGCTGCAGCCATACGTCGTCAGGCGCGCCGCCTTCCACGAAAAGCGCGGCGCCGTTCCTGGCAAGCGTCTCGTTGCCTGGAGAGTAAATGAAAACATCCGCCACCCACGCGCCCTTTGCGGCATCCGCCGGGATTGCGAAGCAGTTGGAGTGGATGCCGTCGCCGGCAAGCGCGTCGCAGTGCGCGGCAAGCCCGTCGTCGAAAAGCTGCGCCCTGATGTCGTCATGCGCGCCCGGCTCCACATGCGGGAATGCCGCCATGAAAACAAACAGCACAATGAGCAGCACGGCAAGCATCTGGAACTGTATTTTCATCAGTTCGCCGGTCAGGTCCCAGTACTTCTTCATCACCGCGTCGCTCTCGGCAGCGTCCTTGCCCTTGCTCGCCGCCATGAGCCTAAGCTGCACGTCCTTCATCTCCTCCTGCAGCGCCTTGAGCCTGTTCTTGCCGCCTATGTTGGACTGTATGGTGGTGGAGAGCGCCACGTAGGCAACGGCGCAAAGCACGATGAATGCCCAATAGTTTGCAAGGTCGAAAATCATTTGCTGCACCTTATTGCAGTATCTCAACAAGCTGCCCCTGGGCATCCTCGAGCTTCCCCTTGATGTTCTCGATAATGAACGACGGCGCGCCCGTAAGCGTGGAATATGCCGCCAGGAAATACCTGTTTATCTGGTCGTGCTTCGCTATCGACTCCACCGAACCCGGGCGCTTCCTGGTCTGGTCCTTGCTTCTCCTGTCGAAAAGCTGTTCCGCAGGGGCCGTCACGTATAGGAACCTGTCAACCTTGCCGTTCATTTCGGCAAGGACATACGCGGGAAGGCCCGGAAGGTATCCCCCGTTTGGCAGCTCAATCGAGCAGTGGGTGTCCACAATGAGGTTGTCGTCCATCTTGGCGATGGTCTTTCCCACCTCTTTTTGGATGGCAACCTGCTCGGATGGCCTGAGCTTGAAGCGGAGGTCGTCGCGCTCCTTGACCCTATCCGGATATCTTTTTGAGGCGATGTCCAGCATCATGTCCCCCCAATTGACAATCCTATAATTCTTGCCCGGCATTTTCTCCACTGCCTTCAGTACGTGGCCCTTGCCTGCTCCCGGGACTCCAAGCGCGAATGACACTGACATGTTTTCACCTCACGATATCATGCTTCCCAGGCTGGAGTAGTTGTCGAACATCTTCTGGTTCTCCAAATCCTGGTACATCCTGTAAAGTATGCCCACGGTGAGCAGTATTCCCGTTCCCGTGCCAAGCGCCCCTGTCATGTCCGCAAGCGCGGCCAAAAGGCCCACAAACGCGCTTCCCAGCACCACGATGTATGGTATGTACCTTGACAGCACGCTCTCAACGATGCGGGGGTCGCGGCGGTGCCCGGGTATCTGCAGGCCTGAGCTGTCCAGCTGCTCCGCGACTTCCTTGGCGCCCATGCCCGTGGTTTCCACCCAGAACTGGCCGAAAATCACGCAGAGCACCATCATGAATATTATATAGGTAATCACGTGCACCCATTCCGGTATGCCGTAAATCGGCGTGGTGCCGTTTATCAGCTGCCCGAAATACACCCCGTAATTCCCCGTCAGCGGACGGTAAATCGGCGAGATTAAATAGAACAGCCCGTCACGCAGCTGGTTGCCCGAATCGACGAATGCAATCGCGGGCACCAGGTCGAACCCGCCGCCGCACTTGTTCAGGTCGGGCGAGTCTTTCTCATAGGTGCCTGTTACGCAGAAGTGCTGCCCCGACATGCTGATTGCGAAGAACTGCATGTTCAGGAGCAGCGCCGAGGCGAGGATGACGGGGATGTTCGACACATAGAGGAACTTTATGGGGAAGCGGCTTCCAAGGCCCCGCGCACGGTCGAACGCGAGGGGGATTTCCACCTTCACGCCCTCCGCATAGGCGACAACCACGAAAACGAGCGCGGTGAAGAACAGCGGCAGGAGCGCAAGCACCGCGTTGGGCAGCGCCTCCGCGCTGCCAGATGCAAGCGCCTCTGCGGCCTGGCCGAAAAGCACGAAGCTCCCGCCCACCACTGCAAGCGAAACGCCCGCGGCGATGAAAAGCGAAATCCCGCTCCCTATGCCGTGCTTGCTGACCACCTCGTCAAGGTAGAGGAGCACCAGCGAGCCCAGCGCAACCTGCAGTATGACCAGCGCCATGGTGAAGGGCGCCTGCACCGCGGAAGCCCCGTCCACGACAGCGGCGCCCTCCCCCAATCCGGGGAACAGGGGGATTATGGCGAGATTGGCAAAGCCGACAAACACCGCCGCTTCGAAGAAGCAAAGCACTATGGCAAGTATCTTCTGCGCGCCCTGGAACGTCCTTTTCTGCTCGGGGTCCTTCATGTCCACCTGTATGATTTTCGCGCCCGAGAAAAGCTGCAGGAAGATGGATGCGAGCACGATGGGGCCTATCCCCACGGTGATGAGCGAGCCGATTTTCGACGCGGTCACCACCTGCAGGAAGTCAGCATTCGCCGCGTTGGGCGCAACGCCCACCGCGGTGACATTGTACATTATGAAGAATATGCCCAGCGCCACAAGCGTCCACATGAGCTTTTCCTTGAGCGGAGGGGGCGAGCGGGGCGGCGCAACCTCCGGAAGGAGGTGCAGTATCGGCTTAACGAAATCAAGGGAGCTGCCCATGCAAAATCCAACCTCGCGGGTATAAAGCAAAGTGGGTTAGCTTCCTGATGAAAGGTTTAAAACCCCTCGCCACTGCCCGCGCTACCTTTTCGCCAGAACGAGCCGGGTGGCGCCTGCGCCTGGGGCGAACATCCTGAAAGGCAGGTGCGTGCCCAGGCCGGGGTTTGCCACGAACGAAGCCCTGCGCGAAAGCAAAAGGGCCGCCTTCTCCGAGTCGTTCACCCCGTCGTACACGCCCAGCATCTTCCGGAGCGACCTTCCGTTTATCGGCCCGAAGTTCACTTCCCCGCCGTGCAGGTGGCCTGCCACCACGAGGTCGATTGCAGGGAAAAAGCCCCTGTTGACGGCATCCAGGTTGTGCGTCATGAGCACGTGCGGCATCACGGTCGCCCATTCGCTCTCTTCCGGCGGCTGCGGCTTCCCGTTGATGTGGTCGTCCGCGCCGGAGAACAGCATGGGCTTGCCGCCCACCTCGAACCTCAGCGTCCTGTTGGTGATGTCGGTGTAGCCGCATTCCTCCAGCGCAGGGCGGATGTGCCGCTCGCCTCCGTGCAGGTAGTCGTGGTTGCCAAGCACGAACAGCTTGTGCGCCCCTGGCAGGCCGGCAAGCGCGCAAAGCGCCTTCTCCCCCATCTCGCAAAAGCCCCTGACCACGAAGTCGCCCGTGATGATTACGAAGTCGGGCGGGCTGATTGCGCCCTTCAGCGCCTCCAAGAAATCGATTTTTTTCCCGTCCTCCGGCTTGCCGAACGGCCAGAACAGCCGCCTTCCGAAGTGCAGGTCCGACAGGTGCAATATGCTCGTGCCTTCCTGCCCCTCATGGAGGTAGATGCAAGGCACAGTGTAGCTGTAAAGCGCGTAGCCCGCCACCTTTTGCTTGTTGCAGCTGCCCGCAAGCCCCTCGCCCGCGGCATCGAGGTATTCTTTCGCCCGCGAAGTTTCGCCTGAGAACTTTTCGTTGAAATTCCCTATGAAAGGCAGCCCTGAAAGCGCGCCCCTCGACTTCCTGCTGACGGGCGGGATGAGCCTCCCCCCGCCGTCCAGGTCCTCCGGGGACACCAGCCCGTCCTGGTCGCGGTCCAGCCAAAGGAACTCCGCCGTGTCCTTCCGGGCGCCCCTGCTGCCCTGCAGCCTCCTGTAGGCCAAAAAATCGTCGAGTGAAATCGCGCCCATGCCCCTCGAGTCGTACCTGCCGAAAAGCCCGCGCAGCCGCGCATAATCCCCCTGCCCTGCGTTTTCATTGCCCATGGGTGTCACTCCGGCGCCAGCGTGATGGCAGTCACGCCCTCGGGCGGGGAAAGCCCCCTCAGCGGGAAGTGGCTTCCCAGGCCCGGCGAATTGTAGGAGAACGTGCGGGGGGAAAGGGCGCCCCAGCCAAGCACCTTCCCGTTGAGGTTGCAAAACGACCCCTTCATCCGCAGATAGGGCAGGCCAAGCCCGAATGGCTCCCGGCCGTGCGTATGCCCCCAGAAGACCCCGTCGTAATGCCCCGGCACTTTCCTGTCAAGCGCATCCAGGTTGTGCATGAAAAGGAAGTAGGGCTCAATCCTTTGCCTGCCTGCCGGCGCCGGGAATGCGGGATCGCCGAGGAAGCAGTCGTCCACCCCTGCCAGGTTGAGGAACTGCCCGTTCACCATTATCCTTTCCTGCCTGTTTGTGAGGTCCTTGAACCCCGCGCCGATTATTGTGCGCGTTATTTCCTCCCCGCCTCCCTGCCCGTGCTCTTCGTTTCCCCGCGTGAAGAAGCGGAACGCGGACGGGAAGACGCCCCGCAATGCCCCCAAAGCCCTTTCCGTGATGTCGGACGCGCCCTTGACTATGAAGTCGCCGGTCACCGCAACGATGTCCGGCGCGCTTGGGAAATACGATGCAATGTTTTCCAAGAAACTGATTTTTTCCCCGTTGCGCCTCCTGATTCGCTCGCTTGCCTTTGCTGCAAGCCAGTTGCGCTTCCTTTCGGCAACCTCGTGGAAATGGATGTCCGAAATGTGCAGTATCTTCACGCCTGATAGCCCCTGCGGCAAATCAATGACGGGAAGCGTGTACTCGTATACGCAGAACCCCCCCGCCTCCCGCTTCCTCAGGCTTGCATTTATCCTGCGAAGCTTCCCATCCATGTATTCCTTTTTCCGCCTTTCGTATTCCGGGAAAGCCCCGTTCGGCCTGCTGCCGTAAGGCTTGCCCGCCCCTCTGCGCCTCCAGATGTGCGCAAAGCCGCGCGAGTCATTCCCCACGCGCCCGCTGCCGTCCGCATCCGACATGCCCAGCAGCCCGTCATTGTCCGCATCCAGGAAAAGGAAATATTCCATCAGCTCGCGCTCCAATGCCCCCTTGCCCGACGCAAGCTCCCTGCGGCTGTACATGATGCCCGTGGTCGTGCAGATGCGATGGAAATCCCAAAAAGAAAGCGCGATTTTGCCCTGCTCGCGCGCAAGCAGCCTGGCAAGCGGGAAATCCCTGAGGATGGCTGCGCGGTCGTTGTCGAACGTATGGATGCATGCCCTGCCCCGCATCGCAGTCTTCCTTTCCCTAGCCATGAATTCTTGGAAGCCGGGGCCGAATGCCATCTTTTGCATGCGCCATACAATATCCACAAAGATATAAAAATGGCTACTCTATTCATTCCCTATAAGCCCGTTGAGTATCCCGTACACCCTCGCCGCATCGGCATTCCTCACCACCATGAGCGTGTCGGTGTGGCACGAGATGAACTCCAGCACGTTTATGCCTTCCGCCGCAATGGCGTTCAGCATCACCGACACGCATCCCGGCGTGTCCTGAAGGTCGCGGGGCGAGCAGAGTATGATGAGAGTGAGGTCGCCAATGACTTTCATGCCCCTTTTCCCCAGCTGCTTTGCATAGGATGCGTCCACCACGCTCATCACGCCCGACTTGCTGTTGGAAGTCGCGATGACGGGGACGCCTATGCCGCCTTTGGAGGATACCACGCAGACATCGGAACGCACCTCCACCGTGCTTGCGTGCAGTATTTTCTCCACCCCCTGCTCCCAGTCCACCTCGCGCGTGTCGCGCGCCATCCTGAGAAGCGCGGCCTTTATCGCGGCGAACTCGCATTTCCTCCCAGGGAAAATCTCGCGCTGCAGCTTCCTTGCAAGCGCGGAATAGTTGCAAAGCCCGTTGTTCACCATGGAAAGGAGCTGGGGCCTGCGCTTGAGGTAAAGCCGGATTATGTTCGCAGTAGTTGCCATGTTCTCACCGTCGGGCATGGCGATGGGGCGCCAGCAGGCAACAGCATTGCCGTCCCCCTGCCCACGAAACCGTTTGTCCCATAAGGGACATTAAGAAGATGCGCGGGAACGGCTTATAACGGTTGCTACTCATCCTGCCGTGACGCCTCCCCTGCGCGCCCGGCAATGGCGCGCATGGCAGCATCCCGGATCTTCAGGGCGTTCTTGTGCCCCGGGTCAAGGGCAAGCGCCGCATTGGCGCATTCCACTGCCTTTTCATAATCCCCAAGATGCATGTGGCAAAAGCTTAGCCACTCGGCCGCATCCACGATTGCCTTTCGTTCCTTCTTTTTTCCAGGCGAGCATAACGATGCGGCTTTTTCCAAATCCGGTATTGCAAGTGCATATTGCTTCAGCATGATGCGGGAATATGCCCTCATGCCATAAGTCACGGAATTGCCATTGCCGGCTGAGATGGGCACGTTGCATTCCTCAATCGCTTCGCTGTATTTGCCCTTGTTGTACAATGCAATGGCATTCCTGCCATGGGTGATTGCCTTGTTCTTCTTTTTGGGCGTGTCACATTTTCTCCTGAAGAAAGACAATATGGAAGCATGGCTGTGTCTTTGCAATTTCCTGCCCGGGTTGCCGCTGCGGTATATTTCCACCCTTGCCTCGATTACCATGCAAATACCGTTATGGCGACCGAATTAAAAAGCTTGCCCCGCGCCTTCCCCTCCCGCGCTTTTTATTCTTTTTGCCCGAAAACATGGCATGCAAAGCAAAAAGTCCAATTTCTCGGAGTGGTACACCGAAATCACCAAGGAGGCGAAGCTCTGCGACCTGCGCTACAACGTCAAGGGCTTCGTGGTCTTCATGCCCTGGTCAGTTGCCAGCATGAAGAGGATGTACAATATATACGAGGCCGAGATGGAGCGCACGGGGCACAGGCCCGCCTGGTTCCCCGCGCTCATTCCCGAGAGCAATTTCCACAAGGAAAGCAAGCATGTGGAGGGCTTCACGCCAGAGGTATTCTGGGTGGAGCACGCCGGCGGCAACAAGCTGGAGGAAAGGCTTGCCATGCGCCCCACGTCCGAAACCGCGATGTACCAGATGTATTCGCTGTGGATACAGGGGAAAAGCGACCTGCCCCTCAAGATATACCACTCCTCCCAGGTGTGGCGCTACGAGACAAAGGCCACGCGCCCCTTCATCCGCTCGCGCGAATTCCACTGGATAGAGTCGCACAATGCATTTGCCACCGAGGCGGAGGCGCGCGCGCAGGTAAAAGAAGACATGGAAATGGCGGCAAACGTCATTTTCGGCGAATTCGGCGTGCCCTTCCTTTTCTTCGAGCGGCCGCAATGGGACAAGTTCCCCGGAGCGGTCTCCACCTATGCGGCGGACACGCTCATGCCCGACGGCCGCGTGCTGCAGCTCCCATCCACGCATTTGCTTGGGCAGAATTTCGCAAAGCCGTTCGATGTCAAGTTCCTCAACGAGAAAGGCGAGTCGGAGTACTGCCACCAAACATGCTACGGCCCGTGCATCTCGAGGATATACGCCGCGATAATTTCCACGCACGGCGACGATTCAGGCCTCGTGCTTCCGTTCTCGCTTGCGCCAACGCAGGCAATCATAGTCCCCATCCCGAAGAAGGGCAGCGAAGAGGCGGTGGAAAGGGCTGCGCGCGAAATCGTTTCATTGCTTTCAAAAAGCGGCATCCGCGCGGAAGCGGATTTCTCGCCAAACACGCCCGGCTTCAAGTACAACGAATGGGAGATGAAAGGCGTGCCATTCCGCGTGGAAGTGGGCGCGCGCGAGGCGGAATCAGGCGTTTACACGGTTGTCAGGCGCGACATCCGCGCAAAGGCGCAGGTGAAGAAGGAAGAGCTTGCAAGCTGGCTTTCGAACGAGGGCGAGCGGATGCTCGAGGACATGAAGAAGCGCGCGCAGGCGTCGTTCGACGCGCGCCTTTCAAAAGCCGACAGCATGGAATCGCTTTCCGCCGAGCTTGGGAAAGGGAAGATAGTGGCAGTGCCTTTCTGCACAATGGAAAAGGCAGGCGAGAAATGCGCCGATGCCGTGAAGGAGAAATACTCCGCAAACGTGCGCGGAGTGCGCTTTGACAAGCACGAGAACGCGCACGGCAAGTGCATTGCATGCGGGAAAGCGGCGACCGCGGTTGCCTATGTCGCAAGGCAATATTGATGGGGGATGCGGGCTTTCTTGTTCTGATTCCTGTTCTTTTCTCCTGATTGCCAGCTGCTCTTTTCCTAGCGCCCGTGGATTGTGTGCAGTATGGGCAGCTTGAATTTGCCCGTGCCGCCATTTCCCCTGGCGGGCAAAGCCTTTTAAATAACCCCCGAAATAACATGTACAACAACAATGTTATCGGGGATGGGCATGCACCAGCAAAAAATAAAGCCAGACTACGCAGCCACTCTTAAGCACGCCAGCTTTGCCAAGGTAAAAACGGGAATCCCGCGCAACGTAATCTCGGTTCCAATCACTGCGGACGTGGCTGAAATTTCTTCCAAGCTGCGCCTTCTTGCCAGGCACAACCTCAACTCAGGCCATGTCAGGGGGGCCTGCGGGCTCCTGCAGTGCGCCCCAAGGGAAAAATTAGAGGCGCTTTCCAGGCTGCGCAAGCGCATTGAAAAAGGCAGCGAGGCAGGGCAAGTGTCCCTAAGGGCAAAGATTGACGGCACAAACTTCACGCACTATGACTTGATAATCGGGAAGCTCCGCACCGTGGGCGGCGGGATTGAGCTTGGGGACGGGCAGAAAACCGAGCTGAAAAAGTTCTGCGAGCGCCCGGAAGGGAAGCTCGAGCTTAAAGGCAGGGCAGACGGGTATTTCATTGTGGAAGACGGCGGCTATTTGCTGCTTGAGCACAACATATTCACCCCTGCCCACAGGCTCGTGTGCGACGCGATAAAGCTCCTTTATGCAAGCGACATTGCAAGGCGCGGGAGCACGGTTGCCGCGTGGGATTACCTGGTGCGCGGCGCGGGCAAGGGGCTGAAGGAAAATATCCATCTCGCCCCAGACATGCACGAAATTCTCGGCATGCTTGCTGAAAGCAGCGAAAACCCCAAGCTCGGGGTTGCAATAAGCCTTGCAGAGCGCAGCGAAGGCAAGAGGATGCTTGTGCTGTGCGAGGGGAAGGAACTGAAGGATTCCCTTGGCAAGTTCCTTTCAAGCGCGAATCCTGCCGCCGAGGTGTCAAGCAGCCCGAAAGAAGCCTTCAAGTCAGGCAGGCATTTCGACATGGTGGTCATCTACAGCAACAACAAGCCAAACTGGGAAGCGGCAAAGAGGATGTACGGGGAAACAGGTTGCGAGATTTTCGTGATAACCTGCAAGAGCACCGCAGATTCCTCAAAGCACTATGGCCGTGCCATGAAAAGCCAGCAGCAGGAGATTCAGACCGTCGTTTTCCAATGAACTGCTGCGCATCTTAATAATTATTGCCCCGAGATAGATTTCTTGCCGCAGCCCCTTCGTCTAGCGGCCAAGGACGCTGGGCTTTGAAGGGCCCTTTTTGTCGCTCCAGATGGGTGCGCTCCAAACAAGCGTTTTGCTTCGGCAAAACGATGCCCCTTTTTGCCTCGGGGCAAAAAGAGGGAAGCGCCCCCGGAAAAGCGCAAAGGTCTTCGAAGCAACCCGGTAACGGCAGTTCGAATCTGCCAGGGGCTACTCACTCTGGTTCGCAGCCCTGGCTTTCGAGCGGTGTTCCGCTCGAAATCTGTCGCACGCTTCGCGTACTCCATCTGCCAGGGGCTACTCACTCTGGTTCGCAGCCCTGGCTTTCGAGCGGTGTTCCGCTCG
>Ga0172371_10001384_pt1 | contig 38290 bp, 38 predicted proteins | sample Lak12m_FD_114543 | JGI IMG/M metagenome (GOLD analysis project Ga0172371, IMG submission 114543) | Freshwater microbial communities from Kabuno Bay, South-Kivu, Congo - kab_022012_12m | ecosystem: Environmental > Aquatic > Freshwater > Lake | place: Democratic Republic of the Congo: South-Kivu... | reverse complement strand
TAAAATATATGTATTAACTGGTATCTATGAGTAATACAGATGGGAGGTGTATTTTCTTTCAAGCAAAAATATGATGGTTTTTGAAGCAATAATAGGTTCTAACTTCGTGTACGCCCCGCAACAAAGCTCTATTCAAAGAATAATTTCCACCATTTTTTCCAATTAGGATCATTTCCGCCAGCCGGCGGATTTTTATCTGAATGACCTAAGTCTTTCGAGATAAGTATCTTTTGTTCACCCTCTTTAGCCATAAAAAGCTTATTCCGAGCCTGTTCTTCTATAAATTCCTGCGTTTCTGAGTAAGAAAATGCAGATTTTAATCTTTGATTTTCCTGTTTTTGGAAGTCCAACTCTTTTTGTGCCTGCTGGACCACGTCTTTTTTTTGCCAAATATCATACATTGAACGCACCAAATCATTAATAACAAAAAGAAGTATAACTACGGTTATTATAAAGATAATCTTTTTCATCTTGACTTATAGTCTTTTTACTGATATTATAGGCTATCTAAATTCTAGATATGATCCTTCGGCGCTGCTCAGACCATTGACTCTGAGGCTCAAGCTCGAAGAAGTCATACTGAATTTATTAAACGTATGAAAGCAATAGATATCAAAGACGCACATATAGAATTCGAAAAATACCTAAGCGAAAACAAACGCTCAGCTTCAACAATTGTAGCATACAATAAAGACATTGAGCAGCTAGTTAGCTTCTTAAAAGAACTTTCTAGAAACAATGTTCATGATGTAACTAAAGAGGATATTGAGGCATTTTTAAACAAAATGACCAAAAATGGATATACTCCAAAGTCAATTTCAAGAAAACTCAATTCAACTAGAACTTTTTACAGATTCCTCAAAGTAAATGAATACGTAACTGATGATCCTTCTCTTTTAGTTGCCCACCCAAAATATCAATTAGGAGCTCCTAGAATTTTAACTCCAACAGAATACCGTGCTTTGAGAGATGCAGCCAGAAATGACCCCCGTATGTTTGCTGTTATTGAACTTTTGCTTCAAACAGGAATCCGAATTGGAGAATTAGCTAACCTTAAGCTCTCTGACATTCAAAAAGACAAACTGCACATTGCAGCAATTGAAAAACATGAGGAAAGAATGGTTTTTCTTAACCCTAGAGCTCAAGAAGCATTAAACAAATATTTGGAAATAAGACCTAAAGCTTCCTCAGAACACTTATTCATCACGAAGTCCGGTAAACCATTTTTAATTAGAAATATCAGAACTGCAGTTGAAAGATACTTTAGATTAGCTGAAATAAAAAGCGCAAAAGTAAATGACTTGAGACACACTTTTGTTGCCCATCATTTAAAACATGGTGTTTCTTTGGTTTTAATTTCCAAAGCTCTGGGACACAAGAAAATTTCTACAACCGAAAGATATTTGGAATACATTAAAGATAGAGCTAAGGAAAACAGCGTCTTCAACGAGCTATAAAGAGGGTGGGCTCGGATGGAATCGAACCATCTACATCGACTTTATAAGAGTCGCGTTCTAACCAGTGAACTACGAGCCCCATTAAGATCATATTTTAACAGAAGAGAATGAAGGAGACAAGCTAAAAATAGAATTATAACCTTGCTCTTTGAGCAATTGACGCTTCCACTGCAGCTGCATCTTTTCCATATTTAAGTCTAGATAATTCCCTAACCAATTCTGCCACTCTTGGATTAGCTAATTTTTTCTCAAGATTCATGTCGCGAGTTAAATCCATAGAGAATGGTGTAACCGGTTCGCCGCCGACAATTGTTTTTACATAGGTATTGTATCTTTCAACATTGATCAAATCTGCTTCGGCAAAAACAGGCTGAAATTCATGTTGTAAGTAATTGGCATCTGTTACTCCGACCCTAAAGGAAACAAGACTGCCTACATTACCGAAAATAGCATTTTTAACCTCTTCTTCCATTTGACCGATGAATTGATTAGCGACAATTAAATTTAATTTGTATTTTCTGGCCTCAGATAAAATCTGGGCAAAATCAGGTGTGGCAAAGTTCTGGAACTCATCAACATAGAGAAAAAAGTCGCGCCTTAAATCCTTGGACATATCTTGCCTGCTCATTGCTGCAACCAGAATTTTCGGAACAAGAACAAGACCTAAAAATTGAGAATTTTCTTCTCCAATTTTTCCTTTGGCTAAATTTATCAAAAGGATTTTTCCCTCATCCATAACTTTTCTAAAATTAAAAGAACTATCCGACTGTCCGATAATATTTCTAATCATTTTGTTGGTAACAAATCTTCCAAATTTAGAAACTATATAGTCCAAAACTTCAGACTTATGAAAGTCAGATGTTTGAGCAATCTGATCTGTCCAATAACGTCTGATAATCGGATCTTCAACTTTTGGCAAGAGCTCTTGCACATAATTTGCATCTGTTAGAACACGCACAACCTCAACGAAAGTAGCTCCTTTTTCATACATAACTGTTAACATGGCATTACGAATTGCATGTTCAAACCGCGGTCCGATAATTCCAGTCTTATTGGGATCGAAAAGCTTATACATAAGACCGATGATTGAGGAAACAACATAATGTTTTTGCTCTTCAGTTGAAGCTTCCAGCATGTTAAATCCCATTGGCCGACTTGTATCGGCTGGATCAAAGAGAATTACATCCTCAGCTCGTTTTGGCGGAATTAATGGCAAGATATCATCAATCAAGTCTCCATGAGGGTCAATAACTGCCAGACCCTGACCGCCCTTAATATCCTGCATAATCATATCTTTAAGAAATTCTGTTTTACCCGTACCGGTTTTACCAATAATATACATATGTCTTCTCCTATCATCTATATCCATATAAACAGGCTTTGCCAGTCCTCGATAGGTACTCTTGCCTAAATACAAACCTGAAACTGGGATAGTTGCCGGAGCAGGAGCTCTTTTTGCATTCATCCAAAAAATATTCGGAGTTGTAACTGATTTATTCGGAAAATGAAAAATAGTTGCCAGCTCCTCGCTTGTTAAGACGGAAGATTTCCCCATCATTGGTAAATATCTATACAGGAAATCATTCATAAACATGCCTTTAAATCTATATTTACTTTTCTTAAAAGAGTTAATTGCTTCAAATTGACTAAATATACTCACTATATTGCCCAGATGGGTTTCTGCAGATTCTTTAGAAGTCGAGGAAACAACAATTCTTATGATAGTTTCAAATCCGGGTTTACTAATTTTAGTTTCAATTCCTTCCAGCTCTTTGGCGTCTGAAGAATATTTGGCTGTCTCAGGATTTGACTCTATTTTTTTAGTTTTGGTCAGATAATTTCTTCCACGTTTCTTCCAATTAGAATTAGCTGGAGCAACTAAAATTTGAATAGCAGCCCCCTCTCCTTCTGTCATTTTAGCAAGAACTGATGTTATGGAAGAAAGCGAATCGGTTGGTAAATCTTTATATACTTTTATTGGTTTATAATTTTCTGATTTAAGCTGTAAAGAGGTAAAAGCAACCTTTCCTTCTGGTGAAAAAATATTGTACTCATTTCCTATTACCATGCCTTCTCTTTTAACACTTTCTACATTCACAACTTTTATCTCTGCATCTGGATATGCTCCGTTAATTTGTTTCTCAACTAAATCCATTAATTTTTTCGGAGTATGGACATAAAAACGGATGTCTCCCGGCATTCCGACTATTTCGAAAGATAGATGCGGAGGAGATTTGAACAGACTTCCTTTGCCAATGGCTGATAAACTTGAAAATAATTGTTCTGCAGTATCTATTTTAATTTCATTATCCCGCGGGAGTGCTACCTGCAGTAAAACTGATTCAAGTGAAGTTTTTTCTCTGCCTCTATTTTTATACCAAATAATTAATATTTTTCCTAAAAAAAACAACCCAACACCTAAAAGAACTAGGAGGATTACAATTGATAATAAGTTGACAAAATACGTTGTGAGATTTTCAAGTGAAAAATTTTGCATATTTTTAAACCCCCAGTGCTTTCATTATTTTTTTTATTAATCCTGCAAGCCATTTTCCAGAGTCATCAGACGGTCCTGTTTTTAATTTATTTTCTATTTCCTGTTCCGACATTGGGTACTGAATTGATGTTGAAGACACAGTGGAGACAGGAATTGATGGTCCTGAATGTTGAATATCGATAGCTTCTGTTAAATCAGGTCTATCCTTTTTTTCTTCAACTCCTACATCTTTAATTTCCTGATCTAGATTATGTGATACTTCCGTCCCTGCTGGTTTTAGCTCAGGCAAACCAGTGACAGGTTGAGCTTCTTTATTTAAAGAGCCTATTTGAGATTGAACTGCACTACCTGAAATAGGTGAAACAGGATTTTGATCTAAAACTTTGACATCGCCATTCATATACAGTGCCCCGAAGGGTATATTTATGATACCACAAAATAAATGGTACTATAATATTATGTTGGCAAAAGTTAATTCTTCTGCAGTTGTCGGACTTGATGCGGTTTTGGTAGAAGTTGAAGTAGATATTGCGTCTCAAGGTCTACCAAGCTTTACAATTGTCGGACTTCCGGATAAAGCAGTTGAAGAATCAAGGGAAAGGGTAAGAAGTGCAATAAAAAATTCAGGCGCTGATTTTCCTGCCAAAAGAATAACAGTTAATCTTGCTCCAGCTGATTTGCCTAAAGAAGGTCCATCATACGATTTACCAATTGCTCTAGGAATATTAATAGCTTCAGGACAAATAGAAACAGATATAACTGATGCAATATTTATGGGCGAACTATCTTTAGATGGAAGACTAAGACATACTAATGGCGTTTTGCCTCAGGCACTTCTTGCCAAAGAAAAAAACTTAAAAAGAATTTTTTTGCCAAGTATCAACGCTAAAGAAGCAGCTATTTTGACAGGCATAAAAATTTATCCCTTGAATACTTTGTCCGAACTTTTCTTTCATTTAAAACAGGAAAAAATAATAACTCCTCTAAAACATTTGAATTTAAAAGACTGCTTCAGTAATGAAACTTTTGAATTTGATATGAGTGAAGTAAAAGGACAAGAAGGTGCAAAAAGAGCCTTGGAAATTGCTGCAGCAGGAAATCACAATATTTTACTTAAAGGCCCGCCTGGGGCTGGGAAAACTCTACTTGCCCGTACACTTCCCTCAATTCTCCCAACTCTAACCTTGCAGGAAGCTTTAGAAGTAACAAAAATTTATAGTATCTCTGGCCTTTTGGACAAAAAAGCTCTCATTGTCACGCGTCCATTTCGCTCACCTCATCATACAACTTCCCATATCGGACTCATTGGCGGCGGAACAACTCCCAGACCTGGGGAAATTTCGCTGGCTCATCGCGGTGTTCTTTTCCTGGACGAATTCCCAGAATTTCCCCGTCATGTTCTTGAAACATTGCGTCAGCCTGTTGAGGATGGAATTGTGACAATTTCCAGATCTGCTGGACGAGTTAATTTTCCGGCAAAATTTATGCTAGTTGCAGCGCAAAATCCCTGTCCCTGCGGATTTTTTGGAAATCCTACCAAAAATTGTAAATGCAATCTTAATCAAATACTCCGTTACCAACGGCGTGTCTCAGGTCCAATGCTAGACAGAATTGATATTCATATTGATGTGCCGGCAGTAAAAGTAGAAAAACTTCATTCTCATGATGCTGATTCTATAGAAAAGTCAATTACAATTAGAAAGAGAGTACAAAAAGCCCGCGATGTACAAACTAAAAGATTTAAAGATGCTCAAATTACTTCCAATTCCGAAATGGGCAATAAAGAAATAAGGAAATTTTGTATTTTGGATGAAAACTGCATTAAGCTTCTTCAATTAGCAGTTCTGAAAATGAATTTATCTGCACGATCATACAATAGAACTATCAAACTAGCCAGGACTATTGCGGATTTGGAAGGATTAAATAAAATAAACCCCACACATATCGCAGAAGCTCTTCAATATAGACCGCGCAATGATAATATATAAATATGGAGAAAGGATTAACAACATTAGAAGTACAGGAAAAAGCAAAAATTTTCGGCAAAAATGAAATTACTAAAAAGGAAAAAGTTACCCTCTTGTCTCTTTTTATCTCTCAATTGCCTACCTTAACAAATGCTGTTTTGGCATGCGCTGGCTTACTTTCTTTTATAATAAAAAATTTTATAGACGGTATTTTTATCTTCTCCGTTCTCATACTGAATGCTATTTTTGGCTTTGCACAAGAATATAAGGCAGAAAAATCATTGCAAAAACTAAAAGACTACATAAAACAAACTGTTCGCGTAATCCGAAATGGTCACGATATGGAAATCTCAACCGTAGATCTCGTTCCCGGAGATATTATACGTTTTGCTCCAGGTGATCGCGTACCGGCTGATGGCAAGATTATTTTGGGAAATTCAATTGAAATCGATGAATCTATTCTGACAGGCGAATCTATACCGGTTGTAAAAAACAAAAATGATGAAGCATTCTTGGGAACTCTTATCGTAAATGGAAGAGGAAGAATGCTTATCGAAAAAATTGGCATGCAAACCCGTTTTGGAAAAATTGCCGAATCTTTATCCACATTGACATCTGAAAAAACTCCTTTACAGAAACGCCTTGACAGCTTGGGAAAAATCTTAACTATCATGGTTATTGCCATTTCCCTTTCCATTATTGTTATTGGTATTTTGCAAAAAAAAGAGTTGCTATCTTCAATAATTTTAGCAATTAGTGTTGGCATTGCCGCAATTCCTGAAGGTCTTCCGATAGTCGTACTTATAGCTCTAGCAATCGGGATTACCAGAATGGCTAAAAAACGCGCAATTGTCAGAAAAATGGATTCAGTTGAAACACTTGGTGCCGTCCAGATACTTCTAATTGATAAAACCGGAACATTAACGCAAAACAGTCAAAGTGTAAAAAAAATCTGGCTAAAAGACAAGGATTCTTTACCTTCCCTTCTTAAAGCTTGTGTTTTCGGCAACACCGCATCTTTAATTCAAAAAGCAGATAAAAATTTATTTGATATCGTAGGAGGAAAAACAGACGGAGCTTTACTCCTTTTTGCAAAAGAAAAACTTGGCGATATTGAAAAAGTGAAGAAAACAGGAAAAGTTATCGATGAATATTCTTTTGATCCAGACAGAAAAACCGTAACTACTGTTCTTGAAGAAAATCACAAAAAATACGTATTTGTAAGAGGAGCTCCAGAAATTATTCTTGAAGAAAGCAGATTGACAAAAGAAGAACAAAAACATATTTCTAATCTATTTGAAGAGTATGCGAAAGAAGGACTCCGGATTATTGGTTTTGGGACAAAAATAGAAACGCACGACATTTCAAAAAGAGAACATTTGGAGAAAAACCTTAAATTTTTGGGTTTTGTAGGTATTTATGATCCCCCAAGAAATGAGGCAAAAATAGCTATAGAAAAAGCAAAACGAGCAGGAATAAAAACAATTATGGTAACCGGCGACAACGAATTAACTGCTCTGGCAATTGCCAAAGAAGTTGGCCTGGTCGAAAAAGATGAAGACGTCATGACAGGAGAAGAAATTGAGAAACTCTCCGATGAACAGCTTGAGAAAATAATTTTAAAAACCCGTATTTTTGCCAGAAATAATCCTGAAGATAAACTCCGCCTGGTAAATATTTTGAAAAAAATAGGATTTGTGGTAGGGGTTACTGGAGATGGAGTAAATGATGCTTTGGCTTTGAAAAAAGCTGATGTAGGTATTGCCATGGGAGAAAAAGGCACAGATGTTGCCAAAGAAGCAAGTGACATTATTTTAACCGACGATAACTTTTCAACTTTAGTTGATGCGGTCGAAGAAGGTAGAGCAATCTTTAGTAATATTACTAAATCCATAACCTATCTTATTTCAAGCAATCTTTCAGAACTAGCTTTAATATTCTTTTCCATTCTTTTTGGCATGCCAAATCCGCTCCTACCCACACAAATTCTTTGGATTAATCTTGCTACAGACACTGTTCCGGCTTTGGCTCTGGCCAGCGATAACAAAAGTCATGAGACGTTAAAAAACAAACCAAGAGACCCTAATTCTCCGATCTTAAGCAGTAACCGTCTTACTTTTATTTTGATTACCGGATTTTCTCTGGCATTTTTCTTATTAATAATTTTTAAACTTCTTTTAGGAGTTTATTCTCAAACTTTGGCAAGAACAATTATATTTAATCTTTTAATTATTTCACATATGTTTCTTGCCTTTATAGTTCGGGGTAAAACAATGTTTAAATTCAACAAATTTCTCGTCTTAGGCGTTATTATAACTTTAATTATTCAGGCTTTTATAAATCTCAGTCCTTTCTTCCAAAACATTTTTAAATTAGGACTTTAGCTTGACACTGCAATTTAAAGATGATAGTATATTTTTTTATGAGCTCTGAATGTCCATTTTTTAACGGAGACGGATTTATCAAGTGCAATCCTATTCAAGCTATCCCTGCAGCAAAAGTTGCCATAGGCTATGATGGAGAATCTCTTCTTACGGTTCAAAAAGAATTATGCAGAAGCACTACGGACACTAGCAGAGAGACTGTTTGCCCAGCTTTTGGCGGAATAAAAGATTTAGGCCTTAAATCTCAATTCGCCAAACCAATAACTAATAATCATTAATTAGTATTTCTACAATAACTTTCGTTTCCCCTTATTTTCCTCCTTTAACTTCTTCCCTAGATGTTCATAAGCGGATTTGGTTGCGACACGACCTGATTTAGTTCTTTTCAAAAATCCTAATTGCAAGAGATAAGGTTCTACAACTTCCTCAACTGTTCCAATGTCCTCAGATATTGATGCTGCAATTGTTTCTACTCCCACTGGTCCTCCCCCATGTTTTTCGATAATATTTTTTAGATATCTCCTGTCTAATGCATCTAATCCAAACGGATCAACGCCCAACAAATCCAAAGCTTGGACAATATTAATTTTATCAATGTCTCCCCCTGCTTTAACTTGCGCATAGTCCCTGGCACGCTTCAAAAGTTTCAAGGCAATTCTCGGAGTTCCTCTGGCTCTTTTGGCAATTTCTCTGATGCTTTCTTTGTCTATTTTCACTTTTAATTTTTTAGCTGCATTTGAAACTATTATTTCCAATTCCAGTGACGTATAAAAATTTAATCTATGAACTAATCCAAATCTGTCCCTTAAAGGAGCTGACATTAAACCTATCCTTGTTGTTGCGCCAATGATCGTAAATTGTGGAAGGTCTAATCTTAAACTCTTAGCTGATGGGCCTTTCCCCAAAATAATATCCAAAGCGTAATCCTCCATCGCAGGATATAAGGTTTCTTCAACTATTTTGTTTAGTCTATGAATTTCATCAATAAAAAGAATGTCTCCCTTTTCCAAATTCGTGAGAATTGATGCTAAATCCCCAGCTCTTTCAATTGCCGGACCAGAAGTTACCCGAATATTAGTATTCATTTCTTTGGCAATTAAATGAGCCAAGGTTGTTTTACCAAGTCCCGGAGAACCATACAAAAGCACATGTTCTATCGCTTCTTTTCTTTTTTTGGAAGCAGCCATTGTAATTTTCAAAGATTCCTTTATTGAAACCTGTCCATAAAATTCATTCCATTCTTTTACTCTGAGGGAAGTAAATAATGCTTCTTCTTCGGGATTAATATTATCATTTGGTGCGTTCTTTGTTTTTTTATTCATTTTCCAAGATATTTTAATGCTAATTTAATTGTTTCAGTAATCTGTTGCCCGTTTTTCTTAACCTTCTTTATAGCCTCATGAATTTCTTTGCTTGTAAACCCAAAGCCTTTCAATGCAGACACTACATCTTCGTTTTCAGACATGTCTTCTCCGCTTAAATCTAATTCTGCAATTGAGCCAAATTTATTTTTTAATTCAATTATAATTTTTTGGGCATTTTTTTGGCCCAAGCGCGGAACTCCAGAAAAAAAGGATGTGTCAGCTGAAATTATTGCTGAAACAATCTGATTTCTGCTACCTATTGAAAAAATGCCCATTGCAGTTTTAGGACCAATACCTGAAACACCAATTAAATTTTCAAAAAGTTTTAAATCTTGAGGCTCCAAAAACCCAAACAGGGAAATATTGTCTTCCCTAACATGAGTATAAATGAAAAGCGCCAATGGAGATCCCTTATGAGCTTTGGCTAAAATATCATTCGTTACCAATACTCTGTATCCAACCCCTTTAACCTCAATAATAATTGAGTTACTTTCTTTAAAAAATACTTCTCCTTTTAAATAACCAATCATTTCGTCTTGATTATAGCACAAGGATTATTGCAGGCAGATATTGCAAGTTCTAACTTAGACTATTTCGTAATTATCTCCATTGACGACAATTGCTTGTTTGTCTGTCAACAAAATAAATTCATACCCTAAGTTTTTGTATTTTTTTACTGCATTTTCATACTCAAGTTTATTTTTCTTTTCATCAAAATGCGGTAAAACAACAAAATCCACAAGATTTAATCCTTTAAATGATTTTAGTCCCGGAGCTTTATCTGGATCGTCAAACGGTTTAATGGACTCTATGTTTGGGCCCGCAAGAATCGCCCCCGCGCTTGATCCAACATAAATTATTCCTTTTTCAACTAATTCTCTTGCAACTTTATCAAAGCTACTTTCTCTTGCTTTTTGCAGTAAATAGAATGTATTTCCGCCAGCCACAAAAAGAATATCAATATTTTTAAATTCTTTAAGCAATTCTTGCCTTGTTTTATTTTTTATATCCACTTCTTTTACGTCAAATCCTTTTTCTTTTAGCTTAATCAGGTCTTCATTTAAAAACCATTTATCATCATATGGGTCTGCCGCAGTAGGAATAAAGGCAATTCTCATTTGGTTGAGTGGTTTAGGAAAAATCTTTATGAGCTTATCAATTGTGTCGCCTACTACCGAGGCAAGAAATAATTTCTTCATGTTTATTTAAATTTATTCGTAAATGCGTGAGTTAAGGCAACTGCGATTGCATCACAAGTATCATCTAATTTTGGCAAATTCTTTAATTTCAATATTGCTTTTATCATTCTTCCGACCTGAGCTTTATCTGCTTTACCATATCCGGTAACTGCAATTTTTACCTGCAAGGGAGTATAGGAAAAAACAGGAATTTTTTGTATTGCTCCAGCTAAAACTATTACTCCCCTTGCTTCTCCAACTTTAAAAGCAGTTTTGGCATTACTTGTAAAAAATAATTCCTCAATCGCTAAGGCACCAGGATTGTATTTTTTAATCAAAGAACAAGTTTGTTCATAAACATCAACTAAACGTTCTTGCGAGGCAATATTTTTCGAAGTTTCTATACATCCATAGTTTTGAATCGCAATTTTTGAACTTTGATTCTTGATAACTGCCCATCCAACTCTGGCAAATCCCGGATCAATTCCCAAAACTACCATAAGACAATTGTATTGTAATCTACGCATATTTAATGTACAATATCCAAATAATGAAAAGGCATAAATTAGTAGTTGAGAAAAGAAAAATTCTTGGGAAAAAAGTGTCTAAACTCCGAAAAGAAGACATTCTACCTGCAAACATCTATGGAAAAGGTGTAAAATCTCTTTCCATACAAATCCCCTATAAAGAATTTGAAAAAGTTTATAAAGAAGCAGGAGAAACAGGGGTGGTTGACGTAGAAATTGAAGGATCTATCAGACCGTCATTAATTCATAATGTTCAGCAGGATTATTACAAGCATCTACTTCTCCACGCAGATTTTTTCCAAGTTAATCTTAAAGAAAAGGTCAAGGCCATGATCAAAATTGTTATTATAGGCGAACCAAAGGCTGTTACTGATAAGATTGGACTGCTTATGCAAACACTTGAAGAAATTGAGGTTGAAGCACTTCCTACAGATTTACCTGAAAAAATAGAAGTAAACGTTGAGCCATTGGCAGTTTTGGATGCACAGATAACGGTTGGTGAGATAAAAGCGCCAGCTGGTGTTACTGTCTTGACTGATGCCTCTCAAGTTGTAGCTAAAATCGGAGCATTAATTAGTAAAGAGGCAGCAGAACAAGCTGCAGCTGAGGCAGCAGCAGCAGAAGCAGCCAAAGCAGCCGCAACTCCAGCAGAAGAAGGAGCAGTTCCAACAGAAGGTGAAGTAAAAACAGAAGCTGAAACAAAGCCGGAAACAGAGACCCAAACAACAGCTAAACCAGAAGAAAAACCCGAGAAATAACTATTTATCTGCAAAAAATTGCTCTAATTTTCCCCCATCTATTGATGACGGATCCAAAGATAAGCCTTTTTCGAAATACATTTTTGCTTTAGATTTATCCCCTAGCTTATATTCCAAAATAGAGGCTTGAAAATATGCATCTCTATAATTTTTATGCGTAGACACAAAATTTTCCCAAAAATTCAAATCATGGACTAAAATTTCTCTTTGAGAATCAATGCTTTGCTTTATTTGTAGATTATTTTTTAAATCATATCCCACAACAGTAGATGCCACCACGAAAATAACAACAACGAAAATCTTTAAAGCTTCTCTATATAATTTTACTAATTTTATTGAACTAATTTTTGGAAAAGAAAATTTAGAAGGCTCGGTCTCGCCTCGATTCGGCGAAGCGGTAATAGTTCGGGAATTACTCGGGGATTTTTTAACATATTTTTTCTTTTTAATATTCTTAAATTTCATATTGAGGACCTTGCCCACCAAATCTTTATGTAAGGGAGGGCCACTTATCAATCATTATGGATTTACTTCCGTTAACCGACGGGTTAAGTCTTTTATAAATTTCTTCTGTCACAAAAGGCATAAAAGGATGAAGCAGCTTTAAAGACGTTAAATATGCAAATTTCAGCATTTTTACCGCATCATGTTTATCCTCTCTTACTTTAACTTGCTCCAAATATTTATCTGCTAAATTGTGCCAAATATATTGATAAAGCAATTCCGCGGCATAATTAAAATTATATTTCTCAATGTCTTTGGTTACTCGTTTCGCAATTGTCATTAATTCAATGTACATTTTTCTATCTTGTTCATTGGGCAAGCCTTCTTCCGTTAATTTTATACCTTCTGATAAATCAACCTCGAATTGTTTTGCCTGCATTTCAATAAAGCGTCCCATATTCCACAACTTATTGGTGAATTTTCGCGCTGCATCTAATTTCGGATAGGATAATGCCTGATCATGGCCTGTTGCATTTCCGTAAATTAAAGCAAAACGCACAGCGTCTGCCCCATACTGATCAACAAGCTCCAGTGGATTAACAACATTATCTTTAGATTTGCTCATCTTTTTTCCATATGGATCATTTACTAATCCATGCAGCAAGATATTTTTAAAAGGAATTTGTTTCTCAATATCCTTAACTCCTTGCTTCTCTTGAACATATATTCCAAGCATAACCATTCTCGCTACCCACCAAGGCAAAATATCATACCCTGTCTCCATTACGTCAACGGGGTAAAACTTAAGATTGTCAGTTGTTTTTAAAGTTACATATGGCCATTGTCCGGAAGAAAACCAAGTATCAAAAGTGTCCTGATCTCTTATTAAATTTCTAGATCCACATTTACATTCCTGAGGAATCTTCCCATCTGTAATTATCCATTCACTGCATTTCTCACATTTCCAGGCGGGAATTTGGATTCCCCAAACTATTTGACGACTAATGTTCCAATCCCGAATGTTTTCCAGAAACTGCAGATATCTTTTCTCAAAGCTTTTTGGATAAATTTTAATTTTATTTTTTCTAACAGCATCTATCGCTGGCTTAGCCAAAGGTTGCGTTTTTATAAACCACTGCTCTAAAGGTAAGGGCTCTAAAACATTTTTACATTTATAGCAAAGTCCAACCCTATTTTTATAATTCTCATCAATTTTTTCTATCAATCCTTTTTTTTGCATTTCTTCAACAATTGCTTTTCTAGCTTGTTTGACATACAAACCCTCAAACTTTCCGGCAAAATGATTCATTTTCCCATCAAATCCAATAACTTGTTTCATGGGTAAATTGTGTCTTTTTCCTGTTTCAAAATCATTGAAATCATGTGCCGGAGTAATTTTGACAACTCCTGTTCCGAATTTCGGATCAACTGATTCATCAGCGATTACTTTTATTTTTGCTCTTCCTAAAACCGTTTCAATTTCTAATTCCTGACCTACATATTTTTTATATCGCTTATCTGAAGGATGAACTGCAACTGCTGTGTCTCCGAATTTTGTTTCAGGACGGGTTGTTGCCAAAACTAACGGTCCGTATTTTATATAATAAAGAGAGCTTACCTTATCTTCATGAACAACCTCTAAGTCAGAAAATGAAGTTCCGTCAAAAGTGCAATAATTAACCAGTCTCTTTGCTCTGTAAACTAATCCGTCAGTAAATAGCTTTTTAAAGGTTTCACAAACTGTCTCAACAATATCTTTATCCAGGGTATATTTTTCTCTACTCCAATCCAAAGAAAAACCCAATCTTCGCAGCTGCTTTTCTATCCCCCCCCTATTTTCATTAACGTATTTATTGATCATTTCGTAAAGCTCTTCTCTTTGGAAATCTAATCTGGATTTACCTTGTTCCCGAAGCTTTTTCTCAAATACAAACTGAGTCTCTATTCCAGCATGGTCTGTTCCTGGCAGCCAAAGAACAGAAAAATTTCTCATCCGATGAAATCTAACTAAAATATCTTCTACAACATACATCGCATGACCAAAATGCAAAGCTCCATTAGCGTTAGTAGGTGGCAAAATAATACAATAAGGCTTACCTTTGGGATTTATCTCTGGCCGGAAATATCCTAAAGCTTCCCATTCTTTATAAATTCTTTCTTCAACACCTTTATGCCCATAAACTTTATCCATTGTTCCATTCTAGCATAGCCTCACAAACCAAGCAATGAAATTATTATTCCCGAAGATTTAACGAAGTATTCCCGATTTTCTCAAAAATTCTCCAAGCAATTCTTTCTAATTCTCTATCATCTTGTAACCCCTAGTTTTGATTGTCTGTATCTCAAACTCTGCATTTTGGGACTTTAATTTTGCCCTTAGACGAGCAACCAATCTATCAATCGCCCAATCAGATATTCCCAACTCTTCAACTTCCTGCCAAACCGCCTGAATGATTTCTTCTCTTTCACAAATTTCTCCAATTTTGCTTTTAAGATAGGTAAAAAGAAGAAGTTCCTTTTTACTCAACTCTACGTTTGCAGTAATTTTCTTGGTAATTTTTCTTTGCTTTAAGTAATTGCTGAAAAGAGGACTAAATACCGTGTTTTTTTCTTTATTTTCAATTACAAATCCGCTATCCCATAAATAAGATAAAGATTTTTTCTCCTCCGGAGCAATGTTTTCGTTTTTTTCTATTTTCAACAAAATATTTTGCTCCTCATTATTCAAGCTTTCCCACAACTCTTCTGATTGAAGTATGATTCTCTCATCCATAGACAAAAAGTCAAAAATTTCCTTCTTGTTTTTAAATGTTCTTCCCGATTCATGAAAAGAGATTAGCGCTAATTGTAAATATTGGATATATCCGTCTACAACTTCAAACAATGCAGGTTCCAAGGCTGGAGAAAAAATAAGCTTATAACGCTCTTTATACGTATCAAAAATAATTTTTGTATCTTTTTTCTCTGCTGGCCTTACATACATGTTTCTGGCAAAAAGAGCAATCGATGATTTTGTAAAAACTTTGGGTGCAAGGTCTGACAATCCTCTGAAGCTGGTAAAAACGAAAGAAACCTTCCTATTTGCTGCATCTTTCACTCCCTGGAGATTGCCAAAAAGTTCAGTTGTAACAATTTCTTTTAATCTATCAAATCGTATAAAAAATATTGTAGATAATATTCCCTCTTGGGTAATTTTAGCTAAGCTTTTTTTTACACCTTCTATTGTTAGGAAAATGTCTTTTGATTGCATGCAGTCTAAAAATAGTCTTTCTATATATTTTTTTGCTTGTTTATCCAAGGTTGACTTCTCGCAAGCATCATAAATTCTCTTCAGAGTTAAAATCCAAAAGGGAAAAACTTCTCGTTCAACTAAATCATTTAGGTCAATAGGAATAAAGAGATGAGATTTGCCATCAGCGATATACTTATCCGCAATTTCCTTGTGATTAAGAAAGAAACGCAGGAAATTACTAATTCCTACTCTTTTAATACCAATTAAGGCTACGCTGTTGCGATTTTTGAGATGTTTCCCTAACGCCTCTGCATCTTTCTGCCGAAAAGAAATAGGATAAAGCGCTTCAATTATTACATTCTCCATACAATGCCCTATTTTAATCTATTTATGTAGCTTTTATCAACTGTTTAGTTAGTGCTAGTCTATGTAAACTTATTTTTTAGCAAAATTAATAAGTAAGTTTTTATCAGTAATTATTTTTTCAGAGAATGTTACTTCATTCGTTTTTCTAACTATTTCATCAGGCCTCTTAATAACATTAAATGAGTTTGGATAGATAAAAGAAAAAGAATAAGGCAAGCTGTCAATTCCCGGCTGTTTAAACAGCTTAAGGCTATAAGAAAAAGCATCCAATCCTGATATTCTTTCTGAAAGAGTGTATCTTAATTTAACTTTCACAATCTTCCCAATCGGAATTTTAACAAGAAATCCGAAGATTGTTTTATCACCCTCATTTACCTTTTCAACTTCAAGACCCTGAGGAACTTTAAAGTTTTTTGCTTCATAAACTAACGGATTTGTAACTGCATCTATAATATCTTGGGCTTGATCATTTATTAATATCTCGGATAGCTTAATATTTTTTGGCAAAATTACTCTTAGATAATTATCGTAAGCTCCGCCAGTCCAAGCTGTGCTGTCATTTTTATAATTAATAGTTAGTTCCTCCGAAACGTTACCATCCTCTCCTAGTGTGATTTTTTGCGATACTAATCGTCTCATGAAATAATTTGCCTTATTAATTCCCAGATTGGCCTCATTAATCCCTACAAAATCATTCACATTCTCTCCACTATCTTTCCTCTCATCCCAAAGCGCAGATGACCATCCATTCACGGTTAAAATATTTTGCGAGTCACTATCAAGAAAGATTAATAAATGCTTTTGCGCAAGAGCTTCAGAAATTGCCCTTGCAATTAAAAGATAAGAGGCTTTCTTCCCCTTTATTTTTTCTACTATTGCTTTATTTAGAGATTTTGAAAAATCTTTTTTTTGCATTTGGTCTGGAAAATTTTTCCCTGCATTAGACTGGATTAATGTATAAAGATTATTTTCGCTAACAACTTCTTTGTAATTTGCTACATAAACCGGCCCAATTATATGTAAAATATTTTTAATAAATGATGTATCAATAGCTATAACCCCGTCAGCCTTTTGCCTTGTTTCGACAAATAAAAAATTTGCAGCTGAGGACGCAGATTTAACAAAATCTACGCTAAAATTACTGTCCTTCATGTACCAGTGCTGTTCTGAAAGATATCTTCTGATCGCAAAGGGTGGCTCTACATGTCCTTTTAATTGATTATCTGCATCAGACGTGTTATGGAGGGAAAATTCCGTAATTTTACCCATGTTAAGTCTTAAAATTCCATAAGAATCAATGAGTCCTCCGCCCGGCCTTAGCTCCAGATTATCTTGAAAAAGAATTAAATAGGTCTTTGATCCTTCCATTCCTAAAATATTCGGCATTATATCTACAACGCTTGTTAAAAACCTAATTATGGGATTTATAATTTCTAAATTTTGCAAAATTGGTGCGGGAATTTTTCCCTCTGCTTTTATTCTATCTAGTGTAATAATTGAACTTTTTAGGGAGCTTTCTCCCTTTACAAAATCTTCAATCGGAGTTTTACTTTCCCCGCTTAAGATTTTAGAGAAATAATTTTCCGAATTAAATCCCTGAGACAAAGCTTCTGACAATGTATAACCTAAATCTATGTCTTCAGATAATTTTTTTAAATTATTTTCTTGTCCAATAATTCCCGCCTGAAAAGAAAAAATTTTAAGCGTTTGTTTTCCTAAGTAAAAAAATGTCTGAGACAAATGAATAGAACTTTTGGTGTTGGAAAAATTTCCCTTAATTGCTTCTCCTTTTGCATAATAAAAAGCATTTAAGCCAATAAAAGAAAAGATCGTTGTAAAAACAAAGGGGAAAAACAGTAAAAATATTAATACCCAAATTATAAAAACATGCGCCTTTTTCAGTTTTTTTACAAATCCATGCGGCTTATTATTATACATCTTTGCTTTTTTTCCTATATCAATACCTCGTATTCTTTTTGCCAAAGGATATTTATCTCCTAATAAATTTATACCATTAGAAAAATCGGGAATTTCTTCTGTTCCTGGATCTCTCTTTGTAAAATCTATAATGATTTCAGGATTGTTTTTCTGAATCATGTGAGCCAAGGAAAGCGCAGATGGTGGATGTTTTGGGAAAATATAAAAAAGAGAATTTGATTCATGTATTTTACATACTAGATCTATTAATCTATCTACAACATCCTGTAAAAAAACGGGATATACCTCTCCAAGCCCATCTCCTGGAACCAATATTTTCCCGAACTTCTGAGCTTGATGTAGATATTTATTTATTACTGACCTAAAATTTTCTTTTTTTAGAATTAATCTATTTTCAAAAATATCTCCAAACAACGCTACTTTAGCATTGGGACACATTCTTAAGACTTTGCCAATTTCATATTCTCTTTTCGCAAACATCCCCTGAGCAAAAATTAAATCAGCATTAACATTCTTAACTTTATCTATTATTTTGGGCAATAATTCTAAGTCCCTCTTCTCCTCATCAATAAAAATAATGTGAGAATACTTGTTATCCGGAATTGCAGGAAATTTTTTAAGAAATGGAACGTGAGCGATATTTTGATTTTCTACATCTAGATCTAGTTTTTTTTGGCTGACAAAAACCACCAGAAACTCTTTAGAAAGTTTTAGTGAAAGCAGCTCACCAATTAAGCCATCCCTGTCTATTATCAAAATAGGATTATCGGAAAAAGAATGATTTTGAAGTCCAAAAAAGGCAGGCTTCATAATTTCTACATGCTATTATCTAGTGCTTCATTAACAAAAGCGTCTGCTTTTGTGTTTTGTTCTCTCGGAATGTGCTTGTAATATATCGGCAGGCTTATTTGTGCTTCCCTATCCCTAACTTCAAAAAGAAGTGCTCTGAGATCTGCATTTTTTACTTTAAAAAGCCCGACAATTTGAGAACAAACTAATTTTGAGTCCATAGAAAAATAAATTTTTAGATTTTTTGAGAGATCTTTTGCGTTTTCGATTATCCAATCAAGCGCTCCAATTACCGCTTTATATTCCGCCACATTATTTGTTGCTATTCCAATTGTTTTGCCAAAACCCGCAATTTTTTTATTATCTTTATCTGATACGTAAATTCCGATTGCCGCAGGACCGGGATTTCCCCTTGCTCCTCCATCCGTATAAATATGCAGAGTATTTACCATATTTAAAGTTTATCATGAAAGCAATTAATTACAAAGAGACCCGCCTTGCCGGCGAAGCAGGCTAAAAAATCTATTTATTCGCAAAATTTTCTTATTTTGTTCTTTACTTTAAATAGTTTGGTTAGGGAAAAATTGAGGGAGTAAATTGTGAAATTTATTTGACTTTGGGACTAACCACCAACACTCTGTCACGCCCCTCACCCTGAGAATCTGAAGCAACTTCCTTGTCACCCTCTAATAATAAATGTACCACTCTTCTCTCCCAAGATTTAAGTTCAGGAATTGCAATTTCGCGTCCTTCAGTTAAAACTCTTTCTTTTGTTTCAGCAGCTAAAGTTTTTAGCCATTCTGTTCTATTTTTTTTATAGTCTCCGACGTCAATTGAAATACGCACAAATCTTCCTAAGGCTCTGGCAACACATAAGGACAAAGCCAACTGAAGTCCTTCAAGAGTGTCCCCGTGATAACCAATTACTACTCCTGTGTCTTTTGTGTTAAGAACTATTTCTATGTTCTCCGTATCTCCTTCTTTTGACTCTAAAATTTTAAAGTCTCCTTCAACGTCCAAAAGTTTTAAGAGCTTTTCTGTTATTTCTTTTATTGTGCTTATTTCTTTTTCATCCATGTACTTAATCCTCCCCAACCCATAACTTTATATTGCTGTATGATACCAAAAACTGTAAAGGTATTCCAATATAGAGAGAGTCCTATTGGAAAGCTGAAAGAAAAAAATCCTATCATTACCGGAAATATAAACATCGATTGCGTCTGAAAAGCGCTTGCAAAATCTCCAGCGTCTTTTTTGTCTACATTCCCCTTCTTCTCAATGTCTTTTTCAATAATTGCAACTTCTGTCTTAGCCGGCATCATCATTTTAGACAAGATAAACTGAAATACTCCTGTCAGAATGGGAACTAAGAGAATTAATGGTCCAACCGTTGAGATAAGTTTTGAGGGCATCTCGCCAAGAGGAAGACCGAAAAAAGTCGGATCCCAAGTGCTGCTAAGTTTTAAAAAATCAAAATAAACTATCTTATTGACCTCTGCAACAACAGCATCAGGTTTAAGAGTTACCATGCGTTGCAAAACTGAATAAAGAGCCCATATAATAGGCATTTGTATTAAAACCGGCAAGCACCCTGCAGCCGGATTAATCCCGTGCTCTTTATAAATTTTCATAGTTTCCTGCTGAATCCTAGTGTTATCTCCTTTGTATTTTTCTTTTATTTTGGACAGGTGGGGAACTACTTTTTGCATTTTCATTGAAGCTTTTAATTGAGATGTTGTTAGGGGATACATAATAAACCTAATCGCAACCGTAAGTCCGATTATCGCAAAGCCTAAGGCATACGGAATATGAACAAAAGAAAACATCGAATAAATAGCTACTAAAACATTTATAATTGGGTAAACCAAAATTGTATTAAAAAAATTGCCCATAATTAAAAATTAAAGAAAGGCTGACATCTTAATATTCTCATTGTGGATTTTTTAATGCCTTCAAAAATGCCCTCCCTATTAATGGTTGCTTTTGCATATTCGGAACAACTAGGAGAAAATCTGCACATTTTATTAACTCCCAAAATATTTTTTAAAACTATTGAAATAATAGCCTGATAAAATTTAATCATCAAAAGTAAAGTTTTTTTCATTTTTTAACAACTGCTAATTTTTCCAAAGCACTTTTAAGTAGAATTAGCACTTCTTCTTTAGTTTTGTCTAACACTTCCTTCTTTGTTATTAGAAGTATATCATGTCCGGAAGACATAGTCTTGCTTAATTCAATCAGCGCTTCCCGAAAAATCCTTTTTATCTTATTTCTAATAACTGCTCTTTTGTCAACTTTTTTCGAAACTACAATCCCATATCGATTTATTCCCATTTCGTTTTTCTTTACTTTCAGATTAAATTGGGGAATAGATATGGAACAAGAATTGTTAAACTTTATTCCAAGAATAAGACGGTTTTCTCTCTTAAACATCAAGTGTTACTTAACGGCGAGTTTTGCTCTGCCTTTAGATCTTCTTCTTTTTACAACTTTTTGCCCACCGTGACACCTCATTCTCACTAAAAAACCGTGTTTTCTTTTTCTTTTTGCTTTTTTGAGGGTTACAAACTTTTCCATAAAGAGATTATAGCAAAAAGCTTCTCTTATTGAAAGCTGTAAAAGAGATATGGTTTTATCCACTTCTTCATCTTGACAAAAAGTTATCCACATAGTTAAACTGCATGATGCATGAATGAGGACAATATAATTTTGTGGAAAAAGGTTTTGGGAGAAATAGAAACAGAGGTTTCACGCGCTAATTTTTATACTCTTTTTAAATCTACAGGTCTTCTTTCTCTGGAGAATGGAATAGCTTCAATTGCTGCTCCTTCAACCATGATAATTGACCTTTTGAAAAAAAGGTATTACGACATTATTAAGAAAGCTGTGGATAAATATACCAAACTTGACACAAAAATTATCTTTGTTCCTAAAGTAATTAGTAAAGATCTCAGGGAAAATGCAGATTCTGCTCCACTGTTTGCCCAGACTGAAAAAAAAGAAACACAAACAATAGGACATCTGCCAAGAGTGAGGGCGGATTTTACATTTCAAACTCTTGCCGTATCTTCAAGCAATCAATTAGCCTATGTTTCTGCCACAACCGTAGCTAAAAAAATAGGTCTTGCCTATAATCCACTTTTCATTTATGGGCCGGTTGGAGTGGGAAAAACTCATCTTATGCAGGCAATTGCTAACGAGGTCTACAAAAACAATCCTGATAAAAAAATCATCTACACAACTAGTGAAGAATTCACAAATGAAGTTGTCGAAGCAATAAGGAATAATGATACCGCAAGAATGAAAAGAAAATTTAGAAATATTGACCTTCTTATAGTTGATGACGTGCAATTTTTTGCAGGCAAGGACAGAGCGCAAGAAGAACTTTTTCATACTTTTAATATTCTAATAGATAGAGGGGCTCAAATTGTCCTATCTTCAGACCGCCCTCCCTCAGAAATTAAGAAATTGGAAAAAAGGCTTTCTTCTCGTTTTGCCGGAGGATTAACTGTTGATATAGAAGCAGCGGACTTTGAATTACGCACAGCTATTCTCCTCATCAAAGCAAAGAAATACAATTTAGACCTTCCGATAGAGGTTGCAAAAAAAATTGCAGAAAAAGCTCATGACTCAAGGGAATTAGAAGGCCTTCTTCTTAAGATAATTACTGTGGCCAATAGCAAAGATGTTGAAGTCACTCCGGAATTGGCTGAAAACACCCTTACTCAAGGGGCTGAAGAAGAAAGAGGTTTTTTTCATCCCGATGATACCATCAAAAACATTTGCTCTTTTTATAACATTAAAGAAACTCTTATTAAAGGGCCAAAAAGAGATTCTAGTCTAGTAAAAGCAAGGCAGGTAGCTATGTATATTTTAAAAAATGACCTTTCCTTAAGTTTTGTTGAAATTGGCAACATCTTGGGAGGAAGAGATCATACTACAATTATGCACGGGGTCAGGAAAATAGAAAAAATGCTTTTAAACAAAAACTTCTCTGAGGAAATTATGGGGATAAAGTCTTTATTAAAAAGCGGGGAGAGAATTTCTAAGCGCTGGTAAATTTAAAACCTCTTTTGTACACATATCTTTTCCACAAGTTATCCACACCTTCTTAGCTCTGGTCTCTTGCTTTTTTCCACTTTTCCATATACACTACTACAACTACAAATTTAAAAACCATAGAAAAAAATGAAAGTTTCTTTAATTTCCGATAATCTACAAAAGTGTATTTTGTTTGTAAACCATGCCATTTCAAGCAGAAACCAGCTTCCCATACTCTTAAATTTTTTAATAGAAGCAAAAGAAGGGAAGTTAACAGTTAGCGCTACAGATCTAGAAATAGGGATAGTAATAGAGGTATCAGCGAAAATAGAAAAAGAAGGGACAGTAACTGTTCCCGCAAAGACCTTCGTAGAAATAATTGGAACAATTTCGTCCGGCAAAATAAGTCTTGAAACAACCCAAGAAGGGTTGGTTTTAACCGGGGAAAAAGAAAAGACTGTTTTTCAAACATCTCCCGCAGAAGAGTTTCCAAAAATATATGAAGACAAGGGTAAGCATGTGATGACGCTACAAAAGGGGGCGGCGGGAAAAGATTTTTCAAAAATTGTTTTTGCAGCTAGCCCAGATTCAGAAAGACCAGCCCTTTCGGGAGTTTTAATTAAAGAAGAGGAAGACGGTTTTTTATTGGTGGCAACCGACGGATATAGGTTGTCTTTGAAAAAACAAGCACTCCAGGGCGTAAAAAAAACACGCGCAGAAGAAGATGTCTCTATGCTTGTTCCGGCCCGAGTTATTAAAGAGTTGGTTCAGATGGAAAAGGATGGCGAGGGAGACGTAAAAGTTTATGCAGCAAGAGAAAAAAATCAAATAATCTTTGTCCAAAACGAAACAACATTGGTTGGCAGACTGATTGAAGCAGAATTTCCAGACTATGAAAAGATAATTCCCACAGATTTTTCTACTAAAACAATTCTTGAAAAAGAGGCTTTGCAAAAAGCTATAAAAGCAGGGTATGTGTTTGCCAGACAAACAGCTGGGATAATTAAGCTTGCCATAGAAAAAAACAGAGTGTTGGTTTCGGCAAATGCCCCCTCTGTTGGTAAAAATTTAGTTGAAGTTGAATCGAAAACAGTAGGGGAAGAAAACGAAATTGCCTTCAATGCCAGATATCTTTTGGATTTTTTATCAAATTCATCTAGTGAAACCATCTCTTTTGAAATGACCGGCCCTCTTAATCCCGGAGTTTTCAAAGAAGCAAATGATTCCTCATTCATGCATCTAATAATGCCAATCAGGGTGCAGGAGTCGGTGTAAAAGATTGTGAGGGGGCTCCCGGAGCAGCACCGGACGCAACAATTATAAAAACAATTCCAGCAAGAATAACTATTCCCAAAACAAGCCAGACCCAAAAGGGAATTATAGCTAGGGCACCTTTTGCTGCTTGTAGTCCGGCCTTCGTAAAAACTCCTTTTTTGCCAAGAAAATTTGACGCTCCACTCGCAAAGTCATTTAGGACATCTATGGGCCCCCTCTGTTTCTGTTTTTCTTCTGCTGAGTCCATAAGCTGTTAAAATGTTTTGGGCTCGTATGTATTGGGAGAAGATTCGTCTTGCTTTGTTTGGACAATTGGTTGGGAGACTGTGCCTTGTGATTGAGCCGCAGCATTAATAATTTGCTGTATGGATGATATGTCACCAGCTTGTGGAGAGATTGGTTGGGAGGACAATTCAATGGGGTTGATTTGGGGTGAAGATGGGGTTTCTTGGGCAGTTGTTGGTTGAGTGACAGCATTTCTCTCCTGCATTTCTTTTAATTCCTGTGGATTAGATGTTGCTAATTCTTTTTCAAATTGAGCAGCAACTATTTTAATTGAAACATGACTTTGTCCTGCGAAAAACAATCCTTCACCAACACTTGCAGACAATAATAGCTCCTTTTCTCCCTGAGAAAGATAGAATACTTGAGAGACCGTGTCTATTTCGGTTGGGCTTTGTTTTAAAAGTATTTGTATTGAAGAATTAGACAATATCGCTTTTCCGTAATCTGTTGACAGAAAATCCTGAACATCTTGAGTTGCAGTGGTAAGAGCAAGATAATATTTTCTGGCCCTTTTCGCTATGCCATAAACAAAAGATGCTGAATCCTCATATCTCATGAGATACCATGCTTCGTCAAGAACAAGTAGGCGTTTTTTTAAACTTTTCCTAACCTTTGTCCAAACAAAATCCAAGACAATGTGCATAGCGATAGGTCTTAATTCATCTTCAAGCGCCTTGACGGAAAAGGCAGTAAAAGGATTTCTAATATCGAAATTTGATTGTTGATTGAATAATCCGCTTAAGCTTCCTTTGATAAATTTTTCCAGACGCAGGGCAAGCTCGTTAGCATTGGGATCTTCCATTCCCAGAAGCGTTTTGTAAAGATCTTCCATCAATGGAGGTTGCTTTTTCTGAGTTGTCGGATCTGTTGTTATGCCTTTTTGCCGATAAGTTTCAACTAGTGCCCGGTCTAAAATTGCATCATGAATTGCGCTTAATTCTCCCATAACAATTTTAAGAAGGCCATGCAGGGAAAGTATTTTTAATCCCAACTCGTTCTCTCCCTCTGTATACATTCCAGACAAATCAAATGGGTTAATTTTAACAGGAGAGCTAGGTGTAAAGGAAACATACTCTCCCCCAAAAGTTTTTGTAATTGCCTCGTATTCTCCTTCGGGATCAATAATTATTACTTCTGTTCCGAACATAAATTGCCGCATGGCCTCCAGCTTTATTAAGAAAGATTTTCCTGATCCTGATTTTCCGAAAACAACCTCGTTGGCATTTTCCAAAGAAAATCTGTCGAAAATAATTAAAGATCCATTTTGCTGGTTTAATCCATACATAATTCCTCTTTCTTGCGTTAGGGTTGCGGAAGTAAAGGGAAAAGTTGATGCGAGAGAAGTCGTATCCATATTTCTGGTTAAAAAAAGATTATCAGTACCAAAAGGTATGGTTGATTTGAAGCCTTCCTCCATTTGCAATGTTGACAGCTTGGGAAGTATTAAAAGAGAAGAAAGCGTTGACTCAAGTCTTTTGGATGTTTGATCAAGCTCTGCGAGAGATTCAGAGTATAGTGTGATGTATAAGCTCATTTGAAAAAACCTCTCGATTCCCTTGGCTAGTTCTTCTGTTAATCCTTGCGCATCTTCTAATGCTGCCTGAACTTTAGCGTCAACCACAAGGCCTTGGTCGAGCTGAGAAGAAATAGTTGCTTCCATTTCTGCTGTTTTTCTTCTTAAGTCTGAGAGCACATCAGATGATGATGTTGGATAAATAAACATAGAAATATTTAAAGAATGACTAAAATCAATAACAGGGGACAGCCAATTTGGAGAAACATAACGAGGATATCCAACAACAAAAAAAGTCTTATAGAATCTTTCGCCAATCCGAATGGAATTAAAATCAACTTCAACAGAGGAAGGGGCGATTACATCAACTAAAGAAACCATGCCCTTCTCAATTATTTTTGTAGGGGAGATGGTTTTTTCAGCCTGATTTATTTCTTTTTTATTTTTATTAAAAAGCATATTTAAATTTTTTTCTGTTCTGCCTCCTCGCTTGGTGGGGGACTGGTTTTTACAAAGGAATATTTAATGTTTTGGGTAATTTTATTGATTTGCTCGATATCCCCATTGAAAATTTCATGAAATAGCTTTACCAATTCTTCCTTGTTCAGGGTTTTTGCTGACAAATTCATTCGGCGAAGCATAGAATGCAAGCTTTCTACTTTTGTAGCAAGTTTTGATTTAGCAGACAGAAAGAAATTGTTTCGGTTCATGCCGATGCCGCTTTCAAGTCCAGAATAGGAGATTACTATGTAAAATTTTTTATCCAAAACAACGTTTACGTTTACCAGTTCCTGCACAAAGTCTCTGTATGACTTAATCTGGTTTTTTAACAGTTGATTTTGGCTCTTTTCGACCTCTTCGTCTAAAAGTCCTAAATAAGAAGAAATATCTATTTTTTTACTCCTGATGAATATTTGAATTGGAAAAGCCAAGGAATTTAATAAGGATGAATATGAAAGAACCTTTATATTTTGTTCTTCCTGAGATAATAGGGCAAAATTAGTTGCTTGAATTTCAATAATGGAACAGGCGTTTCCTGAAGTAAGTAAAACAACATTGTCTACAATGTCCAAAATTTCAATAAATTTTTGCGTTGTGGCTTTTATTTTTTGAGCAGATTTTTTCATATTAATTTACTTGTATTCCTCCGGATGCAGATCCCCCTTGCGATGTAGAAGTAACTGTTGGAAAAAGAGACATCCGAAGCTCTTCCCGCATATCAATGGAGATTGCCTCAATAGGTAAAATAATTTGACCAGTAGCATTAATTGTTATTTTCCCAAATCTATTTTGACCCTTTGGATCTTCAAACTCGATAGTATATGTACCGTTCATTAAAGGGGTAGCAGAGGCAAATCTACCAAACTCGTTTGTTTTGAATGCTCTAACTGGATTACCATCTTTGTCTTTTACCTCAACTAAAATATTTGATAAATCATTTCCGCGGGCATCTTTGGTAATTCCAGTTATCAAATTTGGGAAGCTGGGAACAGCCGGCATACCAATAGTTCTGTTAAACCCTTTTGGTATAGGCTTAATAATTTTCTTTGACGCTTCGGGATTTGGTCTCATCTTCGTAACAACTCCTGTAAATGAAGCTCGTTGTTGAGGAGCTGGTATTACTTGAGGTTCAATTAAAGGAGTTGGTTGTCTTGCAATGACAGGCTGAGGAGCAGCTACTTTTTCTTGCTTTAGGGGTGGGGTTTTTGTTTTTGGTTGATCGTTCAAGGGCGTTGGTGAATAAGCTTGTTGAATAAGGCTGGGTTGAAGATTGACTTGTACAATATTTTGGTTTGGAGCATTGCTGGTCTGATAGGAAGTGTTACTTGTTGTAAGATTGTTAACAGACATTAAAAAATTATTCTCTTTTTCATCAACCTTGTTTTTTGGTTTAGTGTCCAGGGACGCAAGATAAATTTTTAACTTATCTTTTGGGAGTAAATTAAAATCAATTTTATGTTGCGTTATGGTTTTTGTAGAAACAAATGGCACTTTGTTGGGGAAATAAATTTGCCCTCCGATTTTTCCATATAAGAATTGAGTTGGTCTGAATAATGCTTTAATATAATTTCCAATCATTAGATCTAATGGTCGTCCACCAACAGGAAAATAGGCAAGTCCAGTACCAAGTAAGGCAAAAAATGCGCAAAAAGGAACTCTTATTAAGAAATTAATAGGCATTTTGTAGATAACTGCAGCAATAACAACTCCGATTGCCAGGTAGGCAAATTGCTTAACTGTCATGTTGCCGACAAGCTTAAACTGAAAACCAGTTACGTCTTGAGGAATGGGATGATTGTCCATATAAGTCAGTCTATAACGTGAAAAATTGCAATGCAAGATTATCAAAATAGGTCAAAAAAAACGAACTTTAGCCTCCAGTGTGAAAAGTATTGATAACGCATGAAAATTATCCTAGAATAAATTTAAGATATGATTTATTTTATTCCGCTTTTTGTTGAAATAATTTTTTTGTTTTTGCTTTCTAGATCTATAACTAAAACGCTTTCTAAATTTTTACCAATAAGTTTAATGTCGCTTATTTTTTTGCCTGGGGTTTTTATTCATGAAATGTCGCACATGCTCATGGCGGTAATTTTATTTGTTCCCATAGGGGAAATGGAATTTATTCCAAAAAAAAGTGGCAATGGAGTTAAACTTGGAAGCATTGAGATTGCCAAAACAGACCCGATACGCAGAAGCATAATCGGATTTGCGCCTGTTTTTGCGGGACTTATGATTGTCATAGGTATTGTATATCTTTTTAGTTCTAATCTTTTATTTTTTCAAAACCAAAATTTGTGGATTTATATATCTGTAATTTTACTTTTAACGTATTTATTATTTGCAATTAGCAATGCTATGTTTTCGAGTAAAGTTGACATGGAGGGAGCAATAGAGATTCTGATAGCTCTTTTTATAATTTTTATAGCAAGTTATCTTCTTGGATTCCGTCCTCCGCTAGAATATCTAGGTAAAATATTTACAAAAGAATTGGTCGGAATAATTCAGAAATCAGCAATATTTCTACTAATACCCATTATTATTGATTTATTGATCTTGGGAATAATAAAATTATTTACTAACAGCCGAAGCCGATCTTATTAATGCAGGGTACGTGCGTAATTTGGGAGATAATATTAATTATTACAAAAGAAAATGCAATAATTGCAAGCCCAAGCAGTCCATAAGTAAAATTATTTTTAGCTGATTGAACCTTTTTAGCATCTCCTCCTGAATCGATATATTTATAGCCTCCTAAGATAAACATTATTAGAGCGCCAACCCCTGCAAAGATTAGAATGCCACTGAGAAGATTTGCTATGACAATCGGAATACAATTAAGCGTTGCAACTCCATTATTTAAGCATCCGCGCCAATCTCTAAACATAATTAGAGCGTATCAAAGGGGAGTAAAAAATACAAGACTGGAGAAATAGTTAGCCGCCAATTCTCGGAATAGTTAAGTTGTTGTAGCTTAATCCGAAAGCTGCAAGGATTAGAGATATTATAAAGATTGCCAGAAAAACAATAATTAGCCCGACAATTGCTGCCATGACGTGATTTCTAGCTGCTTCAACTTCTGTTTTGTCTCCTCTGGAGGTAATCCACTTGATTCCCCCATAAAGAAGATAAAGAAGAGCAATGACAACTGCTAGAACTATAATAAAAACAACGACTCCCTGTATTGTTCTGCTAATGTTGCCTCCGCCCAGTGCGCAAAGCGTGTCAACTATCGGTCCTCCTCCGCCATTGCATGGAGATACTGAATCTTGTGCGAATGCAGGAAGAGCTAGGAAAGAATAGCTAAATATACTTGAAATAAAGATAAATAATTTCTTCACTAGTTTCATAATAAGCATGATTCTTATGTTTGTCAAGGGGTGTATGGTAAGTGATGCTTGAAAGAATTCTTATTTGCCCAGTCAATGATTTTTTGCGCATTTAAAAATCCTGCTTGCTTAATTTTTTCAAGAGATATTTTTTTATCTTTATATAAATATAAAATTACATCTGCTTCTTCATAGGAAAACCCGAGTTCTTTCTCAGCTGTCTGTCCAGACCATAAGTCCGGGGAAGACTTTTGCTTAACAATTTCTTTTGGCACTCCAAGATATTTTGCAAGTTGATAAATTTGAGTTTTGTATAAATGCCGGATAGGCTCTATGTCTGATGCTTCGTCTCCGAATCTGGTAAAGTAACCAAGAAGAAATTCAGATTTATCTTCAGTTCCGAGTACCAATGCGTTATTTTTTTTAGCAAAATCATACAGCATAATCATGCGGATTCTTGCCATAATATTTCCAAGCCTTATTTTATCTTCATTTGGAATATTTAATATTTTTTTTAATTCGTCAACAGAATTTTTTATAGAGATTTCGTAAATGTTTTTATTTGGGATATTTGCTCTTTTTAAAACATTAGTGAAGTTTTTTAATTTTGATTGAAAATAATATAAATGAGCAATTAATATGTTTTCAGGAGCAACAGCTTTCTTGAGTAAATAAAAACTGGTTGCAGAATCAATTCCTCCGGACATCCCAAGGACAACTTTTTCTTTATTCTGTTCTTTTAATGTTTTTTTAAGAAAATTAATAATTTTTTGTTTTTCATTTTTATTATTAATAGTTGGTAATTGATTCATATTATTTGTATAGACTATGTTTTATTATATATTTTTCTATTTTCTTTGGCACTAAATTTAAAATGGATTTTTTTTCTTTTGTTTTTTTACGGATTAGAGTCGATGAAACATATATTGGAGGAAATTGTTTTCTATCAATTAAGATAATATTTTTTGGAACAGTAACTAATTTAGCAATATCTTTAAGTTTTGCTTCTGCTTTTTTAAAGCCGGCTCTGGGAACAGTAATCAGTTGAAAATTATTAATTATCTCTTTCCATTCACGCCATTTCATAAAAGCATCTATTTGATCTGTTCCGATAATCCAGCAATACTTATTTTCAGGATGTTTTTTGGCTAAAATTCTAAGAGTACTAATTGTATAGCTAATTTTTTTGTTGTTAATTTCCAGATTTGAAGCTTTAACCTTATCTTTCTCCAGTAATTTTGTCATTTCGAATCTTTTATCAGGTGAGGATAAATTTTTACTGAAGGGATGTTGATAGCATGGCATAAGCCAAACCTGATCAAAATGCTTTAATTTCAATAGGCGTCTGGCAATAATGACATGTCCTTTGTGGGGAGGATCAAAACTTCCACCCAGAATTGCTATTTTCATATTTTGTGGTCTTAATTCTATATCTTTTACGAAGGGTAAACAAGACTAATTAAAGCTTAGGAGATTAACACCAAAAGATTGGCCGATTACATTTATAAAAAAGAAAGACAAGAAAATCAGAATTAGTCCAAGAAGTGAGAAAAAGAATTTTTCTTGACCCCTCTTAAGGCTTTCTTTTTTCCCTACAGACATGATAATGTCTATTCCACCCATAGCCATATTAAAAAGAGCGTATAAAACAGCGATTATTAAAACAAAATCAATAAAGGCAAATATGGCTTTTTGTAAAGTTCCAGCTCCGCCATACGGCACATTGTAGCCAGGATTTTCCAATGCAAGCTTCATATTATTTGTCAAAAATTAGGAATTCCCAAAATGTCTATTCCTATTACTCTCAATATAACAAAAGAGAGAATAATGAACAAGAGCCCGACAATGGCTGAAGTTAACTGTTCTTGAGCGTCTTTAAGAGCTTCCGGATTCCCCTGGGAAATCATAAATTTATAGCCTGAAATTATAATCATAATTAAGGCAATTCCTCCGGAAAGCCCCAAAACTATTCCAAAAACATCTTTTTCAAGACCCTTTAAGTCTGTGCTGATCGGTCCGATCGCAGTATTTATAGTGGTAACATCATCTGCAAAACATATTTTAGAAAAGGAGAAATAAAGGATGAAAATTATTAAAATACTTAGACTAAAAACAAAAGCTTTCTTCATTATTCAATCGTAGCTCAAAGATTATCAAAAATGCAAGCATTTTAGCTCGACGATAGAAAATAGAAGGTGGAAGATAGTATTTTGAGGATTGAAGATGGAAGTTGGAAGGAATACAATTTTAATAATGATAAAAAGTTTTAAGGATTTAGACGTTTATAAAGAGGCTTATGATTTAGCAATTGTTGTTAACAAAAGTGTCAATAAGTTGCCGATTTTTGAAAGAAATGATTTGGGAGCGCAGTTAAGAAGAGCTTCAAAATCTGTTCCTGCAAATATTGCAGAAGGGTGGGCAAAAAGAAGATTCGAGAAGCAGTTTAAAGTTCACCTAGATTCTGCGATAGGATCTTCAAATGAAATGGAAGTACACGTTAATATAGCAAAAGATTTAGGCTTTTGGGAAAAGAAATTCTGCGAAGAAATTATTCAGAAATATTTATTTCTCGGTGGTAAATTAACAAATTTACGAAATAACTGGAAAACCTTCTAGTCTGTCTTTGGCCCTGTTTTCTATCCTCTACCATCTATCGTCAAGTTTCTACTCTCCATCATCTACCTTCAACCGTCTAGATTATGTCTGGTTTTTGGTCAGCAAAAGTCAAGACTTATAGTGAATTAAGGGTTAAACTGCGGGTGTTATGAAAGAAATATGGCGACCAGCACCTGTCCTGAGCGAAGCCGAAGGATTGACAAATAAGCCTGAAACACCGTATTCTAGGGGTGGAGGGAATCTTATGGCAGAACAAGGACAGGGAGAAAATTCAATGGGAGTTAATGAGGCAACCAGACGCATTGAAATGGCTGCAAAGATGGGGGAGGAAGCAAGAAGGCAGACTGCGGCTGAAAAGTTTTTGAAAAACAATAAAGATAGTTTAAATGTTGATGTGCGAAGAGCTTTGGAAGAAATTACAAAGGGAGATAAAACGCAAAATACCTTTTCTGATACAGAACATAAACAGAAACAAACACTGGGTGATTCAGGTGGGGCAAAAAAGGGTCCAGAAGAATCTATTCAAGGCAAAAAAAACGCATTAACATCCTCATCAGCAGAAGAGGCTCTGCAAAAGTTTAATTCCGTAAAAGATTTGCTTGAAAAATTACCAAAATCTTCGATTTTCCAAAAACCAGAAGCTGCAGTTCCGCAAGAAGTAAAATCGTACATAAAGAAGGCAGAGGAAATTGTTAACTCTAGGCGTAGTGAGGCTAATTTACCAAAAGGGACAGACTTTTACAATCTAAATCCCGTCAATACGGCAGCGGTAAGCGACCAAGAACTTAAATTGTTGGGTAAAAGAATAAATGACAACATAATTGCAGGTACTATGGATTATCAAAAAATGAAAGATATGGCTCAGTCTTTGGAAACTGCTCGTAAGAGCTTACCACCAAATTCTCCGGATCGGACTTGGGCAGAAAATCTATATGATCAGATTGATCAGGAATTAACAGTACAAAGACAGCTGGCTGGAGAAGTTGATTGGGATAAAATTAAAGCAGAATTATTGGATGCAACGAGAACTGGAGATTTAAAAAAAATAGAAGAAATTGTAAAGAAGAATTATGATTTTAATGAACACATTAGAGTGCGTGACTTGGTAGAAGTTAGCCTTAGCAACGATGCAATAAATGGAAATACATACGGATACGCATTGGAATATTCACTTGAAAGCATTATAAATGTGGCTGACCTCACTCCCTTAGGAACAATTCCAAATCCCACTTTCGTTCAAAGTGAAAATATAGCAAGGCTTATAATGGGCACGCTGGATTTAGATCAAGATGTAAATAAAGAATTTTATAAATATTTGAAAGAATTGCAGGAAAGGAGACAATTGTCACATGAATTATATAAAAGTTTGTCTACGAAAGATGCGTATCAGAAATATGTTGGAGAACATTTGAAGAATGATGGATTTGATTATTTGGAAAATAAGATTGTTGGAGTTTCTGAAACGCAAATTTTATGGGAAAAAGTAATGGGAAGAAAAGTAGCAAAAACAAAAACAGTCTTGAGTCAACAGGAGTTTGACGATGTGCACGAAGAAGTAAAAACATTATATAAAAGAAATGCCAGATTAAATGTAGATGGTACTTCTCAAAAATTAAAGAAAAGGTTCATAATTCAAAGGTCCGGACAGAATCCGATAACGATAGAGCGTCCTCTTCGGGAATGGGAAATTGATAGAGCAACAGTCGTAGGTAGATCAGTTGCTCATGTTTCAGGAAGAGCGATTACCTACGGAACATTAGGGGATTTGCCCAGCAATGCAGATGAGCTATATGATTCGATGAACGCAGAATATGTATCAAGAATTGTAGCCGGAAGAAAAATTATGGGAGCAAGATTTTTCGCAGGAGGCTATACTGCCTCAAAAGAATATTTAAAAAAATGGGTTGAGAATAAAAAGAAACTTGCAATAGAAAAAGGATTGGCATACGGAGAGGGAGGAAAAGTAAACACCATATATGGGCAAAAAGTAGAGTCATTGGTATATGCAGATACATCAGTGCCAGATCTCAAAAGTCATGGCTGGAGAAATAAAAGAATTCAATTAAAACACAGAGAATTTGCAAAGTTAAGAGTGGATGAATATACGATAGGAGATTATCTAGATGAAGAATCTGCAAAAATAGAGGCAGCTTTAGGGGACAAAAGTGAAAATGCATCACGCTTGACCGAGAGAGAATCAGTTTATTTAAGAAGCTTAGGAAGTTTAAATCCAGAGGAGTTGGATTATTTGAACAATGCAAGGACTCTTCGGATCTCAAAGAGAGATAGAATAAAAAATATCGCATTCAGCCGCGAAGTTGAAAATACTGTTTTAAGACAGAATCTCTATTTATCAGCTCTTTCGAGAGAAGGAAGTTTTACTCCAATGTTGAAGCAGAAAATTTGGGAAAAAGTTGCAGTATTACTTCCATCCAGGATTGCCGCATTTTTTCCTGAAGATAGAAAAAACATAGTAACAAATAATGGGACTAAAATGAGTGAAGTAGAGTGGGAGGGATTAAGCGAAAAACTTTTTATGGTGGAAACAGATAGGGTAAGAAAGCAGGCTGAACTAGTGAAATCCAATAACTTCGTCACGGCAGTTCCGTTATCTGATTGTTATATTGATAACAGCATTACAGATCCAAGGGAGATAGACTATATCAATAAAATAATTGCATTAGGAAAAAATAAATCTAAAATGCTTTGTGATATGATTTTTCCTCAGAGTGCATTTTTAGATGATGCCCCTGGATTTCAATGGATGAATTTGGGAAAAGAAACTGTAGGAAGATTGTTAGTTAATGATTATGAAGGTTTCAGTACAGCTAATAATGAGACTCAGGAGGTTGTAGCTAATCCTACAATGAAGTTACATGAATCAGCAGAGCATTTGATAAAAGCAACAAAAGGGTATGCAAGCCCTTTAGGTTTAACTGATGCTCAGGACAGAATGGAAGCAGATGTCTTAACACGTTACGATTTATATGCTATGGATGGATTTTCGAAATGGGGCTTTCATTCAATAAGGAGATTTCTAAAAAAACCAACATCATTAATTGAAAAATCCAATTTGGATGCAAATTTGTCTATGGATGAAAAGGCAGTATCCGATGATGTAGATTTTTTATCTCAAAATAATGTTATAGCAAATGATAAGGCAAAGGTGGATTATTTTGGCATGACGGAGTCGGAAAGAATTAAGAAAAAAACAAAGGCAAGGTTAAGAGAAGTTTGGCTTAGACATCTGAGGATATTTGCAATGATTTTCCCAATGATTTTTGGAGAAGAGTTTCTAAAAATGATTGCACCGGATTTTGTCAAAGGAAAATAATTTATGAATTCCTTCCAAAGAGTCTTCCCAAAACTGATCTACCAAGAGTACGTGGTCCCCATTCATAAGTTCCAGTAGGTGTTCTTCTCATTATAGCTTCTTCGGATCCCATATATGTACTTCCTATACCTTTTGCTGTGTTAGTTAGTATGGCAGGACCAACACCAATTGCTTTGCCGATGCCTGAATCCATTTTTGGAGCCTTAAGCGCGGCTTTAAGTAGATTTACAATATTTGGAGTCATCAAGATAATGCCAATTCCAATCAGGGAGCTAAATGTTTTCGGATCATCAAAGCCGCCAATTAACGGAGGAACAAAAGCATTTGTGCCGGCGCCTCCAAAATTGTCCATAATTACTTTTCCTAAGGCAAACATGAAAATTGTTGCAGGAAAAGCAGCCAGATTAGCTCCAAGATCTCTTAACCATCCGCTAAAACTAATTGAGCTTCCCGGTATAATTCCGCCAATAATCCAAAAAGGCGCTAAGACAACATCAATAAGAATACTGATATAAGCCATGAGTAGCGTAAACCAAAGCCTGAATAAAGCTACAAGTAAAGCAATAGCAATTACAAGATAAACAATTATCCAAACCAAGCCCACACGCATAAAGAGTTGGATAGCGTCGTATGCTGCCATTGAAAAAACACTAGCAACTGCTACTTGAGATACCCATCCAGAATTAATAGTAGCATTTGGTCCGAGAGTCCAACCAACTACTGCCTGTATGGGATTCCAAGACATTGTTCCGAAAAATGCGAAGACACTTGCGACTTTTGAAGATAAGTTTATAAGATAATCAGCTGGCGAATCTCCAATATTTGCATCTAATGCAACAATTTTAAATAGGTTTTCTGGGTGAGTGATAATGGTATTCAAAGTTCCGGATGGATCTTTGATTACATCTAACAGACCGGGAATAAATGAAACAAAAGGGATATAATTAGCTCCGTGTGAATCTATATCCAATAATTTTTGCACAATTGTGCTTGAGCTTGATGCCACAGGACCTACAAGCTTATTGAAATTATTCTCAGCAAAAGCCAAATCAAATGGAGTTTTTCCCTGAAGATTGGTTGGATTCATGCTGTTGATGCTAGTTGCTGTTTCTCCTGTGGCTGATTTGGAAATCACGTTGAAAACTACAGAATTAGAAACCCACATTAAGTCAACCAGAAATCCGGCGATGGCAAAAGAAAAAGTCACCAGAAGAAGTCCGACTATGAATTTGGGAATTTGATTTTGAATTGACATAACCGTTCTGGGATCGATTTTCAACCGAAGCATAACGCCTATTCCGATAACTATAAAAACTATGACCAAAAGAGTATAAACAATATCTCGAAAACTAGTCCAAAGACCCATCAAAGGCTGAAGTCCTGTAAATCCTTTGCCACCTGTTTGGGCATAAGTTTGCTTGCTGATGCCGAATTTTTGCGCTAGATTTTGAAAATAGTCAGAGGTATGTATGGGCGGAGTATAAAGCGCAGCAATCAGGTTGTTCATTCCGCCGATTGCCCCGCCTATTTGTTTTTTCTCTAAATTTCCTGCAGGTAAAAAACCTATTTTTCCGGTTTTTTGATCAACCCCAAGACATTGTTTGCTGGGCGTTGTTGGATCAATGCCTACCAATTGACAGGTTAAAGAACTCATTACCTCGATCATTACGCTTTGGGTCCAATTGTGAAGATTATTCGGCACATCAGAATTAATACTTGAGGAGACAGTTGCAGTATTAGCTTGATTTGGTTTTGCTTGGGCAAATGCAGTAGAAGAAATAAAGGGAAAAAGACAAGAAAAAAGAAAAACAATGATTAAAGATTTAAAAAGAGCAGCAATTTTCATTGTATTTAGTTTGTCTTATTTTGCGTTTTCTGTCAAGAGAAGTAGTCTACGATTTATTTAATTTGCCTAGAATATCCTAAATAAAGTAAAATACGAAGTATTGTGCTCGTAGCTTAATGGATAGAGCATCAGATTGCGGATCTGACGATTGTGAGTTCAAGTCTCACCGAGCACACAAACTTTTGGAGGGTTCGCATAGTGGTCAATTGCACGAGTTTCGAAAACTCGAGGGAGCAATCCCTACACAGGTTCAAATCCTGTACCCTCCGCCCCGAGCTAAATCGAAAGGGTCCTCGTAGTTCAATTGGATAGAGCGTCAGGTTCCGAACCTGAAGACTTGAGGGTTCGATTCCCTCCGGGGACACTTAATATTATGAAATTACAATTTTCAGCAGGTGGCGTAGTTTTTAAAGGTCAGAAAATTCTTTTATGTCAACATTCTCAACACCATGGTTGGGTTTTTCCAAAAGGATTAATTGGAGATCATATTGACGGGGAAGATAAAAAGGAAACAGCTTTACGGGAAGTTAAGGAAGAAACAGGAGTAGATGGAAAAATTATCAGGACTTTAACGCCTGTCACCTATTGGTTTGTTTTTGAAAAAGAAAAAATAAAAAAAACAGTTGATTATTTTCTAATGGAATAT
>Ga0172371_10001383_pt1 | contig 38299 bp, 39 predicted proteins | sample Lak12m_FD_114543 | JGI IMG/M metagenome (GOLD analysis project Ga0172371, IMG submission 114543) | Freshwater microbial communities from Kabuno Bay, South-Kivu, Congo - kab_022012_12m | ecosystem: Environmental > Aquatic > Freshwater > Lake | place: Democratic Republic of the Congo: South-Kivu... | reverse complement strand
TTTTTGGACATTTTCTTGTGTGACAATCCCGGCTTCCAGCGCTATTTCTATGCCATAGTCCATCGCCGGCTTAACAACAAGCGAACCCTTTGGACTGCCAGCACATGGATTGAACGCAATTCGCTTAGGAACCTCTACTTCAGGAATACCTCGCTCAAAAGAGTCACATATCCCCATTAGATCTACCTCGTCATCGGAAGCTTTTGAACATGCAACAACAAGAATAACTCCAAGTTCAGAAACCATTCCTTTTCTACAAACATTACAACAATCCGGCCACACTTGAACTTTATACCCTGTCACATTCCTCGGTGGTTTCATCGCTGTCTCCTTTCCTTGTTTTTCCCTATGAAATTGTCAACGAGCTACATGCCTCGCTAAATTTAATTCTTTCTACCATCTATACAACAAAAAAGCAAGTGCATTACACTTGCCGACTATGATACTATCTTGGATAGTTTAGCTCACTTCATCAAGGCTAAACAGAGGATTTAATCCTCTTGCGTAGAGCACGAACATGCTTTCGCAACAAATTCATATGATCGCCCTTCTCCCCTAACTGTTCGCCCATCTTCAAAGCTTCCTCAAATATAGAAAGCTGAACCCTCAAGCTCCTACTAACCTTTTGAGCATTACGAGCTAGCAAAAAATCTTCTTTGGAGCTATATATAATTCTCACCAATTCAAGTAAACCACCAATCACCAAGGGCTTTTTGCAACGACTCAATGCCATAGCTCTTGCTTCAGCATCTGTGTCATTGGCCGCGTCGATAATCAAATGAGTTATATATCTTTTCTTTATCGGCGCAACCATAGAAGATCTTAAAACTGTTGCCCTATAAATTGGCCTTCCACTAATTCCCTCCAAGCATTCTGAAGCTGCTTTCAGCGCTTCCAAAAAAGCTGAACCCTTGCCTTCCCTTCTTTTTCCTTTCATATCCTCATTCCTCCTTGTTGTCAACGAGCTACGTGCCTCGCTGAATTTAATTCTTTCTACCACTTATATAACAAAAAAGCAAGTGCATTACACTTGCCGACTATGATACTATCTTGGATATGTTGTAGGAACAAACAAATGGCCGTGCTTGCTCAAATCAACGATGCGATAAGTTGTAGGATCAGGTTTACACCTTTTCTTTGGCTCATCAAAATCATCTGGACCTTTTCTTCTTTTACTCCCTGTCTTATCCATAACTAGCCTCCTTTTCTTTTAGTAACCAATCTTTCAGAGAACAAACTAGTGGACCCACGGGGAATCGCCCGATGATAAACATCGGGCGCCCAGTGTTTATCACTGGGCGAACCATCGGTGGACCTGACGGGATTTGAACCCGTAACCTTTCCCATGCCATGGGAACGCGCTACCATTGCGCCACAGGCCCGAAGCCCCGTATTCATCACGGGGCAATAATTTTTGATTATACTATCTAAGCAATCTAATTGCAACACCCACAATAGCCAAAACAATTCCAATAATCCAAGCTCTCATTGTAACTTTATATGCAGGCCAGCCAATGGCCTCAAAATGATGATGAATTGGCGTAGAAAGAAAAACTTTTTTGTGTCTAAATTTCTTTGATAAAAGCTGAATAATAACCGACAAAACCTCAATTACTAATAAGCCAGCAATAATTGGTAAAACATATAAAGAATCAGTAATAAATGCAATTACTGCCAAAACAGTTGTAAGACCCAAAATACCAGTCTCGCCCATATAAAATCTTGCAGGAGGAATATTAAACCATAAAAACGAAAAAATTGCCCCAGTTATAACCGCGCAAAAAACAGCCAGATCATATCTGCCCAATGAAAAAGAAATTACAGCAAACGCGCCAAAAATTGATGCAAAAGTTCCTCCCGATAAACCATCTAGGCCATCAATTATTCCACCAGACCAACAAGCAATTGTTACTAAAATAAATAATGGAATATACCAAAACCCAATTGAAATGCTCCCTAAAAACGGGATGTAAACGGCATCCCAGCCAAGTTTATAAAAAAACCAACATGCTCCAATTAATCCAATTAAGAATACTATAATTAAACGCTTTTTAAATGAAATTCCCCCGCCAATGTATTTGCCAGCTCCACTCACAACTAATATATCATCTAATAAACCAACTAATGAGGCCACAACCAAAGTAAAAAGTGGAAGCCATGTTTGTGATCTAGAAAAAAAATTAAGTTTTTCTAAGGCAGTTCCGGGAAACAACAGAGATAACATCCAAAATATACCAGTTACAAAAAGTACAGTTACCCAAATTAAAAGCCCACCCATTCTAGGGGTGCCAACCTCTTTTTCTTTATGCAAACTATTAAAAACTAAAGCGCTTTCACCAGATATAGTTTTCTGTCTTGCAGATTTTTTCCAAAGTTTATATTTATACAGAAAGTTAGTAAGTACTGGGCACCATATTACAGCCAAAGCCGAGGCAAGCGCTGCCATAATAAATATTCTTACTACATTTGCTATTATAAATTCTAATTGCATGCGTTATAAGCATTTATTAATTTTTTCATTTCAGCAAATCTATCATCTGCTCCCAAAACAACGTTTATAATATATTCATTATTGTTTTTACCATTTACAACTAATAATAAACAACCTTTTGCTTCAGTTGTAAATCCTGTCTTGCTACAAACAGCATTTGGAATTTCATGCAAAAGCGCATCTGTATTATAAATGGTTCCAATTTGGGAAATAAATATTTCCCTTATACTACTTATTTTTGCTATTTGCGGGTAATTTTTCAAAATATAAATTGACAATTTAGACAAATCTTGAGCGGTTGAAATGTTTTCGGGACTAATACCGGTAACATCAACAAAATTAGTATTTTTTAAACCAATTGCTTTTGCCTTGGCATTCATGGCTTCAACAAAATCTTTTATACCATATTTCTCAGCCAATGCATATGCAGATTTATTACTAGATCCAATTATCATCATCTTCAATAAATCTTGCGATAATAATTTCTGCCCCAAAAATACATCCTGCTTCATTGGACTCTGCAAATCTGCGGTATAACTTATTGTTATTGCATCAGAAGGGTTATAGTTATCTAAAATTACAATTGCTGTCATTAATTTAGTTAAGCTAGCAATTGGCAGAACTGCGTTAGAATCCTTTTCAAATAAAACAATGTTTTTATCTGGCAAATTGGTTTGCACAGAAATTGCAGACATTGCATTTATTTCAGTTAAATCTACTTTTGGCTTTTCTATTACTGGCCCAACAGAAGAAATGGCAGAGGCTGTAACTACAGATAAATTGCTATCATACAAAGTAAAAAATCCATTTATATTTAAAATAACACAAGTAAAAATTGCTAAAAAAACTAAAGATAAAATCGGTCCCCAGATGACACGCTTTAAATTCATCTTTTCTTTTTTTCTATTTTAACTTTTGGTAAATTTATTTTAATGTGTAAGTCTTGTAATTGTTTTTTGCTAACTTCTGAAGGAGCAGACATCATAAAGTCCCTACCATCACCTGTCTTTGGAAATGCAATTACCTCTCTAATATTTGGTTCTTCTTGCAATAATGTTACCAACCTATCTAATCCCCATGCAATGCCTCCATGTGGTGGAGCTCCATATTTAAATGCCTCTATCATATGCCCAAATTGTTGATGTATAATATCTTTTTTATAGCCCATTATTTCAAAAACCTTTTCTAATGCTTCTGGCTTATGATTTCTAATTGATCCTCCGCCAACCTCAAAACCATTTAAAACAATATCGTATTGAGTGGTTAAAATTTTACCAACATCTTTCTTTGCCATTAAATCCTTTTCGAATTCTGGTTTTGCTGCAGAAAAAGGATTATGCGTAAAAGTCCACTCGCCTTCTTCGGTTCTCTCGAAAAATGGAAAATCAACAACCCAACAAAACGCTAACAAATCCTTATCGTTCTTGTCTTTTCTTATATCTGGCCTATCGGTTTTATATTGAGCCATAGCATCGGCATATTTGATTCGTGGAAATGGAATTTCTTGTATTTTTTTATTTGGGTAAAGTGTTTTTACCAAAGCAATAAGGGTTCTTTCGATCAGCTCCATAACGTCTTCCTGTTCAACAAAACTCATCTCAAGGTCCATTTGAGTAAATTCTGGTTGCCTATCACCGCGTGGGTCTTCGTCTCTTAAACATTTTGCAATTTGAAAATATTTTTCTATTCCAGCACACATTAAAAGCTGTTTGTATTGTTGAGGGGACTGTGGCAAAGCATAAAATTTTCCAGGATCTTGTCTAGATGGAACAATATAATCTCTAGCTCCTTCTGGAGTAGATTTTGTTAAAATTGGAGTTTCTATTTCTGTAAAACCTTCTTTATCAAAAAAATCTCTAACAAACTTTATAACCTTATGTCGCATAATAAGGTTGTTTTTCATTCTCTCCCTTCTTAAATCCAAATATCTATATTTCATTCTTACTTCTTCACCAATATCACGACCATCACTATCTACTGTCAAAGGCAATGTTTCTGATTGAGCCAAAACTTTTAAACCTTCTGCAGAAAACTCTACAGAACCAGTTGCAATCTTTGGATTAATCATATTTGCAGGCCTTTTTACAATTTGCCCCTCTAACTCAATTACCCACTCTGCTCGCAATGTTTTAGCCAATTCATAGGTTTCTTTAGCTTTTCCTTCCGATCCAGGTACAAAAACAACCTGCATAATACCAGAAATATCACGCAAATCTATAAACAAAATTTTTCCGTGGGCTCGCCAATTATTTACCCATCCTTGAATTTTAACTTTTTCTCCTACATGCTTGGCAGCTTCTGCCACTAAAAATCTTTGCATATTATTTAATTTTTATTTTAACAAATTTTCTGTTACCTACTTTAATAACCATATTATCTTCTATTTTTATTGACTCTCTCCAATTCATAATTCTTACTTCTTGATTCATTCTTCTAATACTAACAGCTCCTGCCTCAATTAATCTTTTTGCTTCATTCTTTGATGGCGCCAGCTTGGTATCACACAATAAATCTAATGAAAAATACTCTTTTTTATCGGTTTGAAATACTGGCATATCCTCTGGCAACTCCCCGCTTTTATGAACCCTATCAAATTCTTGTTCTGCTTTTTGAGCCAATGCTTTTCCATGAAACATTTTTACAATTTCAAAAGACAACCTTGCCTTAGCATCCCTAGGACTACCCATCATAATTGTTTTTATTTCTTCTAAAGAAAGATAGGTATTGTTTGCAAGCAAAATCTCTATCATTTCATCTGGTTGGGCCATAATTTGTCCAAACATTTCAGATGGCTTAGCATCTAAAAACACTCCTGTGCCCTTTGATTTTGACATTAATTCACCAGTTTTTGGATTTTCCATTAAGGTAACAGCCACAACAAACTTATCTTTATTTTTTAATTTTTGCAAAAGTTCTCTTCCGGTTAATGCATTAAATATTTGATCAGTTCCACAAACTTCAACATCAACATCCATAGATACCGAATCGTATCCTTGCATCAAAGGATATAAAAATTCATTCAAATAAATGGTTTTACCTTCTTTTAATCTTTTCTGGAACATATCACGTTCAAATATGCGTGGAGCAGTAAGATGGCTTGCCAACTGTATTATTTCTTCAAAACTAAGCTTTGCTAACCATTTGCTATTATATTTTATTTTTGCTGGATTGCTTACTCCACTAAACTTAATTAAAGGTTTTATCAATTTTTTCCAGCTCTTAACATTTTCATCAACATCTTTTTTAGATAACTGCCTTCTAGTAGAGCTTTCACCCGTTGGATCCCCAATTCTAGCCGTAAAATCTCCAAACAAAATTATCACCTCGTGGCCCAGTTGTCTAAACTTCTCCATTAACATTATATTTTTTGCATGTGACAAGTGCAAAGTTGGCGAAGTAGCATCAAAACCAATATAAAATCTTAGTTTTTGACCACTCAAAAGCTTGTTTCTAAACTCATCTTTGCTTGGGAGAATTTCAACAATAGTTCCCCGGTTCAAAATTTCATCTATTTTTTGTGGATTTGTATCTACCATATAATTAAAACATTATTTGATTATATCAACTTAATTAGAACTTATCAACCAATGTATACACATCCCCAGCACCCATAATTATTAAAACATCAAATTGTCCAACACTCTGTTTTACAAAACTTTCTATTTTTTCCATAGAAAGATAAATTACATTATCTTTATTAATTTTTTTTACCAATTTTTCAGAACTAACGCTTTTTGAAATACTTTTGGTTTCACGTCCAGCAACATCATAAATATCTGTAATAATAATTTTGTCTATTGGCGCTTCTTTAAAAGTTTTTACAAAATCATCAAATAAATAATGTGTGCGTTGATGCTGATGTGGCTGGAAAACGCACCAAATTTTATCTTTTTTATATTTTTCGCGAGCAGCCTGAAGGGTGGCTTTTATTTCATTAGGATGATGAGCATAATCAGATACTATAATAAAATTCTCATTTTTTTTAATTTCAAATCTGCGCCAGGTGCCAGTAAATTCTGACAATGCCTTAAAAGTAATTTCGTCTGGAACCTGTAAAATGCGCGCAACTTGTAAAACATTCAAAGCATTTAAAACATTGTGCTGACCCGGAACCTGTAGAATGTTTTTAATTTTTTTGGCTTCTGGCATATCTAAAGAAGCATCTTTTATTAAATGACCATCTAAAGGTAATTTAGCAATAAAGTCTGCAAAAGCTTTTTGAACATTTTCAAATGTTTTAAAATAGTCTAAATGCTCTTTATCAATATTTGTTATTATAATTATTTTAGGAGAATAATTTAAAAATGATGCATCATATTCACAGGCCTCTATAACTAATAATTTGCTCTTTCCAGCCCTAAAATTACTGTTACCAAATTCTTTTACCCTTGTGCCAACAACAACTGTTGGGTCTAGACCAGCCTTAGTTAAAACAAGACCTATCATTGCTGTAGTTGTGCTCTTTCCATGGGCTCCAGAAACTGCAATTGTATAGTATTCTCTTGTTAAGTCTCCCAATGCTTCGGGATATGATTTATTTTGTAGTCTGTAGTGAGTAGATTGTAGAAATTCGGGATTATCTTTTTTAACCGCTGGACTATAAATTACTATATCCACATCTTTAGTTATATTTTTCTTTTTTTGCTTGCCAATAAAGATTTTGGCTCCTTTTTCTTTAAGCATATCTGTAATTTCTGAAGCAACCAAATCAGAACCACTTACTTTGTAGCCTTTTGAAAGATAGTATTGTGCCAACGCCGACACCCCTATTCCACCTATTCCAATAAAATGCACTTTCATATTAATTTTTTAGTTGATGACTTTCTAAGATTGTGTAAACTGGACCTCCTTTTCTTAATTCTGATTCCATTACTTCAATAGATTCTACACTAAAAAGCAAATCTAAACTTTCATTTATTTCTGGCACTTCCTCTTGCTCCATTTGCCGAAATGCAAAAGTACTTATTCTAGCTAACGTAACATGCGGGGCTAAACTTCTTACTTCTGGAGAAAATCTAATCACATCTAATAATATTTCTTGCAAATCTGTTCTAAGAGCGCTCAACTCTTTTGATTTTTCTCCTACAGCCCAAACCATTTTAGGTGGCATTTTGTTAGGTGGCCCATAAATTACTTGATTTAAACTTAAAGAAAACGCTTTGTGCCTTTCAGCTACTTGTTTTACCAAACTACAAACCTCACCAAGCTCTTGATCTGTTAAATTACCTAAAAACTCCAAAGTAATATGCAAATTATCTTTGGATGTCCACCTTGCCTCAATTTCTGGCCATTTAGTATAAAACCTAGCAAGATCATTTTTAATTTCTTGTGGTAAGTTTATTGCCACAAAAATTCTGTGTCTCTTTTCCATACTATTATTGAATTTTAACATAAAAAGAGCTAAAATCAAGGTATGATAAACACAGAAGTTGCAAAAATTTTTCAAGATATGGCCGAATTGCTAGAAATAAACGGAGAGAAAATTATTCAAAGAATAAATGCTTACAAAAAAGCTGCCACTTATTTAAGTAATTTAAAAGAAGATATAAAGCCACCCTATTTGGTGGCACGTGTAATTGGAGAAAAAAATGCTAAAAAAATTGAAGAATACGTAAAGCACGGAAAAATAAAAGAATACGAAGAGCTAAAAGAAGAATCTGCCATAAGACAAGTTATAGCATTTTTCTTTGCTTCAAAAGGTGTAAGCTTGCAAGAATTGAAAGAAAATGCTAAAAAGAGAAAGATAATCTATTCTAGGTTTACTAAGCCCGCCAAACAGCTTTTAGAGCTTGCCGGGTCTGTAAACCAAGCCAAAGAAGCTATAGACAAAGTTGCCAAATGGGCAAATACACGTAAATTAGATTATTCAATTGAAACTGTTTTTAAAAAGTGGCTAGAATTAGATAGGTTAAAGCCAAAGGAGGCTGTAAAAAAGGCGTTTTACAACGGAAACCCAATGGTATATTCAGAATTAAAGAAAAAATGGTTTGTAATAAATAAATACGGCGAATGGCTCGAGTTTGCCGACAAATTAGATAAAATCGAGTGGAAAATAATAGAATAAAAACATGTTAACACATACAGATTTAAAACCCGGCGTGGAATTCATTTACGAAGGCCAGCCATGGGTAGTATTAGAGGCCTCGGCCATGAAAATGGCAATGAGAAGGCCTGTTATGCAAACAAAAATAAAAAACCTTATTGATGGAAGAGTCCAAGAAAGGAACTTTCAGCAAGGTGATATGTTTGACGAAGCAGGATTAGAAAAACACGAAATAAAATACCTTTATAGCACAAAGGGTAATTATTTTTTCTGTGAACCAAATGATCCTTCAAAAAGAATGCAGTTTACAGAAGCCCAAATTGGAAGACAAGCCAAATATTTAAAACCAAATGAATTGGTAACTGGTATTATTTTTGAAGAAAAGATAATTAACTTTAAGCTTCCAATAAAAATGTCTTTGAGAGTAAAAGAAACTCCTCCTGGAGTTAAGGGAGATAGAGCTCAAGCTGGCACCAAAGAAGCTGTGCTAGAATCGGGAGCTACAATTCAAGTTCCATTGTTTATTGAATCTGGGGAAGTAATTGAAATAAACACCGAAACCGACGAATACGTCAAACGCGTCACTGAATAAATAAAAAAGAGCCTTGCTTTTAAGCTTAGCCCAACATCTCATTTGGTGCACACCCATGTGCTTGGTCGGTGACGTTTCTTATGATAAAGAAACCCAAAGGTGCCCAGGACGAAGCCAAAAGGATAAATAATGCATATTCTTACAACACACCATGCAGCTCCTAACAAAACCAGCATAACATAGCTATGGGTAGGAATCCTACGAACTTTCATCTTTACCTCCTGGTTATCGCGAAAAAGAACCACCTTAAAAATAACACACTTTTTACTTTTTTGCAAGTTTGAATAACAAAAAAAGAAACCGGGGCAAAACCTCTGGCTTTTCTCATTCAGCAAATTCGCAATGATATACAACTGGCTTTTCAATGTTAACGGTGTATGAAAGACCCTTTTCAATCTCAAGTTCATGACCAACTTTCCATGTAGCAAAGTCAGTTGCTCCCCTAAAACAAATCCTTAGTTCGCCGTTGAGTACAATTATTCTGACAGATTTCTTTGCCTTAAAGTCATACCTTCCTGGTAACACAACGCTCACAATACTTTCTTTTTTCTCAAGGCCATCATCAAGGGTAGTAATAACGTCAATCACTCCTCCGCCCGAGCTTGTTGCAACTTCTAATTTCAAATCAACATCACCCAGGGTTATTATTTTGTGCATATTGCTCCTTTCGCTGTTTGCTGAACTATACGTAAAAAGTGCTAATGATTTAAATTAGCACTTTTTTAGTTACTATGCAAGTTATTTTTTAGGTGGAATTGGTGGTAATGTAGAAACTGAGGCGGGCGCAGGTGGTTCTACAAATGAACGCTGGCTGATTTCTTCCTCTACAATAGCTTTTGGCCTAGAATATTTTAACTTAGAAATCTTCTTTACAGCCTCAATAATTTGTGGATTGCCTTTACTATCTCGTGTTACAACTTTCATCTTAAAAGGAGTAGACACCTTTCCCTTAATTAGCATTTTTAATATAAGATAGCTATTATCTAAGTTAACCAAATCAAAGCGCGAAAAACCTGGCTCAAATTGTTTCTCTAATTTTTCTGCATCTTCAGCTCCAATTCTCAAAGCGCCCATCATACCAACGTTTCCAAGTACAGCATCTCTAATTTCGTCTTTTAACTGTGGCATATATTGGTGAGCTAAAGTAAGACAAAGCCTGTACTTTCTGGCCTCAGACAAAATGCTTGCAACAGAATCTGTTGTAAAATTTTGAAATTCGTCTATGTATAAATAAAAGTACTTTCTTTCTGCCTCGGGAATTCTTGTTCTCTTCATAGCCGCCATCTGCATTTTAGAAACTAAAATCATGCCCAACAAAGAAGAGTTTACCTCGCCAGTTAATCCTTTTGATAAGTTGGCCAAGAATATCTTTTTGTTATTCATTAACTCTTCTAAATTAAAGCCCGAGTGCGATTGCCCAATTATATTACGCATCATTTCATTTTCTATAAATCTGCCAAGTTTTGAGACAACATAACCTAGCATATCTGATCTTGTACTACCTGTTGTTTGAGCCCATTCTTTTGTCCAAAAACTTCTTACAATAGGATCCGTAACTTTTGCCAAACGCTGTTGTAAAAATGCAGGATCGGTAAACATTTTTGGAATTTCAACCAAGGTGCCGGGGTTATTTTTATCAGCCATTAAAGCTAACATAGCATTTCTCATATAATGCTCAAACATAGGGCCTATAATTTCTGGTGGGAAAAGTTTCATAAATATGGCAATCATTTCTTGGACTGCAAAATCTTTTTGCTCTGGTGAATCATACTCTAACATATTCAACCCACATGGCCTTTCTATATCAAATGGTTCAAAAATTACCACATCGTCAACTCTTTCTTTTGGAATATAAGACATTATATGCTCTATTGTTTCGCCATGCGGATCAAGAACTGCTACGCCTTCGCCATTCTTAATATCCTGAATAATTAAATTCTCCATAAAATATGATTTACCGGTACCTGTCTGACCAATATAGTAAAAATGTCTGCGCCTATCATCTCTGGCAAACCAAACATTTTTTGTTTCATTACGATAATTAACTTCTCCAACCAAAAGATCCCCCGAGGCAGGCAAATCGGTAGGCGGCGGAGCTGAAACAGATTTTGCAGCCTTTATATAAGGAGTTTCAATATAATGCGTAGGAAAATGATAAATACTTGCTAACTCTTCTAAATTTAAAATGTTAGATTGTTTATCGTCAAAATTTCTAAAACTATAATTAAAAATTAATTTTGATAATTCTTTCTTGTAAACGTGTTTGGGCTCAAACCCATTCATTGCTGATAAAGAAAACTGACTAAAGGCCGAAACAAGGTGATTTAATATATCTTCTGCCCTAGCTTCATTTTGAGCAGAGGCAACAACTCTAATATTAACATCAAAGGGTTGTTTTTGTATTTTATTTTGTATAGCTTCATAACCTTTTTGATCAAAACTTTGCTCTTTGTCTTTTAAGCCCATTTCTTCTTGCTTTTTTGTAGATGTTTTTCCAGATAAAATACGCCAAGACTCTTCAAGTGTTTCAGAAAAAGCGCCTCTAGATGCTTGCTGAACAGCTAATTTAATAGACTTGCCTTCTCTTATTTTCTTTAATGCCTTCTCCCCTCTTTTTCTTAAATTTTGCTTTGAAAGTGGTTTAATTATAACTTGAACTGCTCCACCTTCGTCAGAAGATATTTTACTTAAAGTATTGGTAATTAATGACAATGGATCTGTTTCTAACAACTGATATGTGCTTATAGGAAAAAGCGAGCTTTCTGTTAATCTTAAATACGCGCCAGCCGAAGCTCCTTGAGGTTCAAAAATTGTATAATCTTGGGGAACTTTATCTACAATTGCATTAGGATAAACACCCTGCACATATTTTTCAAAAACCGATTCTAAATATTTTGGAACAGCTACATAAAAAGAAATATCAGAACTTCCAATTTGCGAAGCAATTTCAAAAGCAATACATGGGTCTTCTTGAAAAATTTTGGGCTTTTTCAAATATAAAAAGTTTGAAAAAACCTGTTCCATTTGCGCAATTAACATTTTTTCTTCTTTTTGAGCATCCCCTTCCTTCTTAACAATATTTTTTGGCATCATTACCAAAAATAAAACCATTTCTAGTCCTCCAAAAACAGAATTTTTTTCATTTGCTTCAGCCTGCAAAGTAATTGCAAAAGCCAAAATAAAAAGTAGAAAAATTATTGCTAAACCAAAAATAAATAATTCTATCATTTACTTTTTTGTAAAATCTTTATAATAGCCTTCCCTAGCTAGTGCATCATGCAAGGTATCTAATAAAAAAGGATCGTTCATTTTTTTTGCAGTTTGAATTGCAAAAAGAACTCCTTTCTCTTTTGCAACCTGCAAAAGATGCTTTAATTTATCGTCGTCAGCAAGAAAACTAATTTTATTAGCTTTTTGCTCGGCAAGCTTTTTTAAATTATCATCTACGTTCATCAATTCTATTTCCCTCCTTAACTCAGCTGAAACAATAGCATCTTCTTTTGCGTCTATCTTCTCTGTCTTTTCTTGCTCGCTAGAATTGATCTGTTCTTGCAAGTTAGGCCTAGCTTCAATGGGCTCAACTTTTTCTTTTTTACCAATTAAATCTGCCATGTTTATTTAACAATTAAATCTAACAAAGCTGTTTCCACCTTGTCAGATGATAAATTATTTGGCAAGCTATCTTTTGCGGCCTTAACTCTTATTTTCAAGCCAGTAGACTGGCTTGATACTTCATAAATTTTTGTGCACGGTATAGGACTAAATGCAGGCCTTAGCAATGCCCCACAACCATTATTTTCAGGAAGCCATTGATTTATTTGATTTTGGTCATATGGGGTGTAATTCCTTCCTTCAGAATCAATAATGTTTTCTATATCCCACGCGCCTCTTTCAATATTTTCAGTGCCCATATTTTGAGCGCCAACGGTAACTTCAATAAACTTTTCACCAGTTGTTAAATCGTTAGTGTAATAACTGTATTGCCTATTTTTTGTAGCAGATGCTCTGAGTATATTACCCTTGTTAATTGCTGACTGAAAATTAAACTTCATTTCTCCCAATGCAACCTCATATACTGGTTTCGGAATTTCATTTTCTCCTGTTGGCAGAGGTGCTGGGGGCTTTTCAGCTATTCGCATAACTAAATATACTAATATAACGGCCACAAGAACAACAATAGCTAAAATTAAAAGCGTTCTTGATGCTTGTCCTCTTTGTAAGTTTATATTCATATTTTATGTTAATTACTATTATATAATTTTACCATAATAATTATTCATAACGCAATGCTTCAACAGGCTTTAGCTTAGATGCGGTGCGTGCCGGAAAATAACCAGAGAGACAACCGATAATAAATGAGAATGCCAAGCAAAATAGAATTAATTGCAAGCTCACGTCAGCCTTCATATAAAGAAAGGGATGAAATTGAAAATACGTTTCAACTGTTTTTGCAAAAATCATGCCCAGCAAAGTTCCAGCCACTCCTCCTAAAAAACCAAATATTCCAGATTCAATTAAGAAAATAGTTGTTATGGTTCTGTTTTTTGCCCCAATTGCTTTCATAACTCCAATTTCTTTAACACGTTCACGCACAGAAGTATACATTGTATTCATAATTCCTATTCCACCTACAACTATTGCTATTGAAGCAAAACCAATGATTATTGCTTGAATTAATCCTAAAACATTTCCAACAATGCTTGTTATTTTTTCAGAAGTTAAAACAGAATACGAAGAGTCTGTTTCTTTTTGGCCTATTTGACGCTTTCTATTTTCATTCAAATTACTTTTTAGTTTTTCAGCAACAAAATCAGCTGTATAACTAGATTTTATTTTTGCCATTGCTGCTTTAGCTCCTTTTGTTTCTCCGGTTATTGCTCTAAAAATATCCAAATCAACTCCTACCATAGAATCATCTTGTTTAGATCCAACAGAATTCATAATTCCAACAATTGTAAATTCTTTACCTTTTATGTTTGCTGTGTTGCCAACTTTCAAATTTGGAAAAGTTTCAGAAGCAACAATACTACCAACAGTAATTTCATTTTTATCTGGAGTTGGCCATCTTCCTTGGCTTAAAGACCATCCTACATCATTTCTTAAAACATCTAATCCCTCTCTCCAATCAACGCCGTGCATTAAAACAGATTTTTTCTCATCTTGATATCTCATTGTTACAGAAGTATAATCTACTGGAACAACTTTTTGTACGCCCTCGGTTTGCTTAATTATTTTAATATCTTGCTCGGATAATTTATTGCCACCCATAACTGCGGTAAAATTATCAATATCGCCTGGCATAACCATAATTAAATCTCTGCCAACCATGCTCAGCTGCTGCAAAATTGCATTTTTTAGCCCTTGAGAAAGCGATATTAAAGCTACAATTAAAAATATTCCAATAGCAATTCCTATTGTTGTAAGCCAAGACCTTACCCTTCTAGTGGTAATTGATTTGAAAGCAATTCTAAAATATTCTTTGAAATTATTTAGATTGATCATTTTGATTGTTTCCATTAGTTTTCCACAAAATATCTGCTCCACTAAAATGATCTGAAGCAATTTGGCCGTCTTGTATTCTAATTATATTGTGGCTATAGTTTGCAATATTTGGATCGTGCGTTACTACAATAATTGTAATTTTTTTATCTTCGTGTAATTTTCTTAAAATTTCCATAACAATTTTGCCCGTAGAAGAATCAAGGTTTCCGGTTGGCTCATCGGCAATTAAAATTTCCGGATCGTTTACTAAAGATCTTGCAATAGCAATTCTTTGTTGCTCGCCCCCAGACATTTCCATTGGTTTATGGTCTAACCTGTGGCCCAAATTAACCATTTCTAAAAGTTTTTTGGCTTTTTCTTTGCGCGCGTTTTCTTCTGTTCCTTGGAAAATCATTGGCAACATTACGTTTTCAATTGCAGTTAAGTTTTGCATTAAATTAAACTGTTGAAAAATAAATCCTATTTTCTTTCCTCGCATAACTGCCAGTTGGTCTTCAGATAATTTTGATATGTCTTGATTATTAAAATATATTTGCCCTTGTGATGGCACGTCTAAAAGACCCAAAATATACATTAAGGTTGATTTTCCAGATCCTGAAGGCCCCATTATTGTAGTAAAATCTCCCGGCTGAATTTCTAAATTTACTCCACGCAAAATTGGCAACTCGTTATTTTTTCCAAGCTTATAAACCTTCCACACATTTTCTAATTTTATTACAGGCTCCATTTATTTATTTCTTGCCGGTGATGACTATATCACCTTCTTGAAGGCCAGATGTAACTTCGTAATAATCATTTCCTTCAAGGCCGGTGGTTATTTTTTGATCTTTAATTTCTTTTTCAACAACAACCTGAACGATATCTTGACCATTTAAATTTTGAATGGCGTTTTTAGGAACTCTTAAAACATTTTCTTTCTTAGCAGTCTCTATTGTAATGTCAGCTGTCATGCCAGATTTTATACTTTCTGGCTGATTTGGAAAATCTATTGTAACTTGATAATAAATTATGTTGTCTACAATTGTTTCGGCAGGGTCAATTAAAAGAACTCTTCCCTTAAATGTTTGCTTTGGAAAAGCAACTAATTCAATTTTTACATCTTGCCCAACTTTTACATTTACAATATCTTGCTCGTAAATATAAACCTTAATTTGAAATGGATTTGTTGAAAGCAATGTTATAACAGATTGCGCAGGAGAAACCGTCTCACCTCTTTTAATATTTACTTGAGTAATTGTTCCATCTATTGGAGCTCGTAAATAACTATCATTTATCTGGCTTTTATATAAATCTACATTTGCTTGTGATTGCTGAACTTGTGAATCCTGCGTTTTCTGCAAAGCAACCTTATAAGAACTAATAGAAGTTTGTGAAGAGATCAAGCTACTTATTGCTGTGTTAATATATCCTTTTTGTGTATCTACAGATGCTTTATCGGTTGCAGACACATTAAAATAATAAATTCCGGTATTACATTGTTCTCTTACTATCTTTAAATCATTATAAACATTTTCTAGGTTTACCAATATTCCGGCAATAGCTAAATCTTTGTCTGTGTTAGTTAAATACTCTTTGGCTGACTGCATATTTTGCTGAATGTCATTTTTGCTTTCTTGAACTTTTATTCCTTCTTGAGTTGATGCGCCAAAGTAATCATCCTGTAATTTTTTTACAACAATATATGCATTATAAATCTTTGTATAAGAGTCACTCATAGTGTTTACAGCGCTATTATACGCAGATTGTAAATTATCTTGAGCTGTGGCCAAACCGCTACCGTATTGGTTTGCGCCAGCTTCAGCTGATTGTAATTGAGCAGATATTTGTGAGTAGTCTAATACAGCTAAAACATCTCCCTTTTTGACAACCTCGCCTACTGTTACATATATTTTAGATACCTTTCCAACTGATTTAAAACTTAAATTAAAAGCATCGGTGGCTTTTACATTTCCCGATTCAGAGATTTCTTGTAATACGTCTCCCTTACCAACCTTTTCAGTAATCAGACCATCTGTTGGGCTTTTCAAAAATGCCGGTAAAACAAACAACCAAGCAACCAGAATTAATATTATGACTAGAACTATATATCTTATTTTTATTCTCATATATTTTTAATTTATAAATGTTTTTGCACCTTTCAACCAAACTGCAAATTGACAATCTTGGCTATGGGCTGGTGGTTGAGTTTGGCGCAAACACTCAACTGCATCCTTAAAAATTGCATAAATATCTGACGGATTTGTATCTATTTCCATAACTTCTTTTCTAAAGGGCAATCTATCAATAAATCCCCTGCTTTTGTCTACAATATAAAATGCTAAATATCCTTTTCTTATTGTTTTATATCCATTTTTTTCCATCAAAAATGTATAAGTATCTAACTGCAATTGGAACCTGTCATAAACATTAGCCACAGAACTTCCTGTTGATTTATAATCTAAGGGAGCTAACTTCCCTTCTTCAAATTCAAGCACGTCATCTACTGCGCCAAATAAAGTTGCTTGCAAATCGGAATCAAAATATCTTATACCTGCAAAATTATCTCGCCATTGATTTAATAATTTTTGATTTGGAAAAAGTTTGGCTTTTATATTGTTTGCTTCTAACAAAGGATGCGGTAAACTTTTTGCCCTATAAGTGTCAAACTCTTCTTTTAATAAGCTATCTACTGCCGAGTTCAATGCATATGGATATGGCGGTGGCCTTTTTATTCCCAAATTTTTATCAAGCCAAAAACAATGCGGACATTCAAGAAATAAATTTAAAGAATTCGGTGATAATTGTATTTTCTTCTCATAACCCATATTATGTTATTCTATCACAACCCAGCGGCATCTATCAAACTGGTCTTTGTGGAGTTCCCACTTTTTGTAACCAAACTTTTTTAGTAACTTTTCTATCGCTGGTTTTTGCTCGGGAGAAAACTCCATAAACATCCTTCCATCGATGGATAGATGTTCTTTTGCTTGTTTTAGAAATTTTTTTATTATAAAAAGTCCATCTTGCCCGGCAAACAAAGCTGAATTTGGCTCATGTTGCAAAACCGATTTTTGAACTTGCTTTATTTTTTTACGCGCCACATACGGAGGGTTGGCAAATATATAATCATACTTACCTTTTATATTAGAAAAAATATCTGACTTAACAAAATTAGGGTGATTAAAATACTGATGTTTATCTGCAAAATAAACTTGTGCGCCTTTTATGTGCTTTTCTATAGCTAGCCCAATACACCCAGATCCACAAAAAATATCTAAAATGCGCGCTCCAGGTTTTATGTAGCGCAATGCTTGGGAAACCCAAAATTCAGTTTCTGACCTAGGAATTAATGGTTTTTTGCTTAAATCTATTTTAACGCCCAAAAATTCTGTAAAACCCCTTATATATTCTAATGGCTCTGCTTCTTTTTTCATAACTATACTTTACCAAATTTTTTGCATAAAAAAAAGAGGCCAATGACCCCCTATTAAAACTACAGCAACGAATCAGCTACTTCAGGCGAAACTACTACAAGCAGTTCAGCCATCCGCGTGAGCAATCCGCAACGAATTTGCGAAGGCTGACCACGCCTCCCTCTAAAATAAACCGCCCTACGATCATTGTCTACTTCAGAACGAACAATTTCTCCAAGGCAAGGCAAAGGATGCATGACAATCGCATCTTCCTTCATCATCCGCATCACTTCTGCATTAATTATTGTAAATCCGTTCTTGGGATCTTTCCTATCAACTAAACCGCTACCCAGGTTGGTCTGCGTGCGTGTTTGATAAAACACATCCGCTCTGTCAGCAACATCGCGAACATCTTTGCATTCAAGAAAATCAACTCTGTGCCTTTTAAGATATTGCTTTATATCATCTCCGATTTTCAAACTTGGCGGAGACACAAGATAAAGCTTACCAATTTTCCATTTTGCTAACAAGTAGCAAAGCGATCTTACTGTGCGCCCATTCTTAAGATCTCCAATCATTGCCACCGAAACTCCATCAATGCCATCGAAATATCGGTATACGGTATATATATCCAATAATGCTTGCGTTGGGTGCTGTTTGTCTTTTCCTGCGCCATCACCTGCGCTTATCACAGGTGTTCGCATCCCCTCGGCAATTTGAGCTATGGGTAATTCTGCTGGGTCATCGTTGCGCACAACAATTACATCAGCATCGTATTCGTCAAATACCATTACAGTATCGGCGAATGTTTCACCCTTTCCCATTGCGCCCGAAAGCTTAGCGCCCGGCGCACTAAACGAAACTCTTCCACCAAGATGGCCAAACCCTATCTCCTCAGAACCACGAGTTCGACTACTTTCAGATGCAAAAATAGAAACCATTCCTTTGCCATCTAGCAAATGCTTGCAACTTCTGACTGCTAGCATTTTTTCAAGGCGACCGGTTAATGGAAACAGAACGCTTTCTACGTATTTTCGGTTAAACTGTTGTGCTCGCAAAATATGTGGCCAACCTTCAAACTTAACTGCTTGGACTGACATACATACCTCCTCTGTTTTGCTGTTTATTATTTGACAACGAGCTTCAAGAAGAAAACCGCCAACGGCGGTTTTCTTTTACTTAATTGATAAAATCTCAACTTCTGTAAACAATTGTCTGTGACCTGTTTTTGTGGCTTCTCTCTTCTTTGGCTTATATTTATAAATTATTACTTTATCTTCCTTTCCCTGTTTCAAAACCTTAGCTTTTACCTCTGCTTTTACATTTGGCTTTCCAACTTCGGTTTTACCATTGTCATCAACTAACAAAACATCCGAGAAAGCAAATTCTTCCCCTTCTTTTTTGTCTAATTTTTCTACTTTTATTTTGTCTCCGGGTTTTACAACAAATTGTTTGTTTCCGGTTCTTATAATAGCTAACATAGTTTTTATATAAATATATCTTAGCAAATAATGACTCTATTGTCAATCTTTTATATTACATATCATCTGTTTCTGGTCTTTCTAAAAGAGCTGGTTCATAACCTAAAGATTCTTTTGAGCCTGTTATACGAATAATATCTTTATCAATTTTTTTAAACTCTTTTCCGCTCTCATTATACTGATTTACAACCGTTGCAAGCGATTTACCCATCTTATCATATTTTTCAGCATACTTTTGTAAATGCACCATTAAATCCCCCACTCTTTTTACTATATCCTTAGCTTGCTCTTCAATCTGCATAGCTCGTAAGCCTTGCAACACGGTTTGCAAATATGCCAAAAAAGAAGTTGGCGAAACAATTATAACCTTATATCTGGATGCAGCCCTTTGTATCAAGCTTTCTGTTTCTTCTTTTAATGCCCCAATCTTATTTATAAGCAAATCATAATAAATGGCTTCGTGCGGAATAAACATAAATGCAAAATCGGTAGTGTTTTTAGCTGGTTGTATATATTTAGAAGTCTCAATTATTCGATTTTTTAAATCATTTACAAAAAGCTTCTCTAAGCGCTCTTTTTCTACCAAATCAGTTTGTTCAACAATTTTATTGTAATTTTCTAGTGAAAATTTTGAATCAACCGGAATAATTTTTTCTTTTACAAAAACAACTGCATCAGGTATTAATTCATTGCCTTCTTCATCTTTACCAAGCCTATACTGCATTTGGTAAGAACCTGGTGGCAAAACGTTTTTTAAAACAGTTTCCAAATAATACTCTCCTAAAATTCCTCTTTGCTTTGGATTCTTCAAAATATCTTGCAAGCTTTTAAGCTGATCTGTAAAACCAACCACCTGCCTATTAGTTTCGTCTAGCTTTGTAAGCTTTTCGGTTACGTTTCTTATAATATCAGCTGAATGCTTAAACTGCTCTTGAACATTTTTATTTGATTCAGAAAGCTTACTATCTACTGCCTGGCTTATTTGGCTTATTTGTTGCTGAAGCATTAGCAAAGAATTGTCATTTTCTTTCTTGGGTTTTCTCAAAAGCAAAAACACCGTCAGCGCCAAGCCAATAACAATTACAACTAAAAGCATGATTGTTAAATCCATAGATAATATATAAAAATTTCTACTAATAAGAATATAACATAAACAAAGAACAAAGCCAATCCCTCTTTTTTAGTTATCGTCTTACCGGTTTTTATCACGATGAAGAAGAACACTGCGGCAATTAATAAAAATGTTCTGGCGACGGCTATTGAGATTGAATCAGTTATCTCAATAGGGTTGATTAAAGCGACTATTCCTAAAACCAGAGTTGCTGGAATTATGACGGATCCCATTAAATTACCGAGAACCAAGGGCGATAGTTTTTGCCTGGCAGAGATAATAGAAAAATATATTTCTGGTAAAGCGCTACCTAATCCAACAACTATCACCCCGATTAAAACAAGGGGTGCGTTGAACTTCTCTGCGAAAAATCGAGCAGATAAGACAATTCCTTGCGCTGCTATGATAAAAATTACCAGAGATACGAATACACTTCCTAATCCTACAAAAAAATTTTTGAAACTGGTCATTGGTTCGACTGTAGATTCTGTTTGATATACTTTTATAAATCTATCTTTTTTTGAAAAAAGCCAAAAAATATAGATAATAAAAAGACCAATTAGTATAATTCCATCTGATTGAGAAAGGACTCCATCTAAAATCATAATAAGGGGTATGATAGCAGATATAGATGCAAAAATAGACGTCATCTGGATTGTTTGATTTCTGGCAAAAATTCCTCCTTTTGAAAAGAAAACGGCCAATGCTACAGCTATAGTTAGGGCTACTAAATTATTTCCGGCTATATCACCAAAAGACAATTCAGAAATGCCACGCATCGCTGAAGATATGCCTACAAATAAATTTGGCAAGGATACGGCAGAAGCCATCACCAAAAAAGCAGTGGCAAACTCGGTCCAACCCAAAAACCATGCTATTTTTCTTAGACCTTTCACAACTTTACTTCCAGCGTAATAAAATGCTAAGCAGGAAGACACGAAAATGAAAACATAAAATAAAAACATTATTTAAAAATCTATTTAAAAAAGTAAGGTCCAAAAATCTGCGAGATAAGAAATAAAACATAGATAAAGACCAAAATTACGGCCTCTAATTTTGTAATTTTCTTACCACTTTTTATAAACCAAAAAAAGAATATGGCGGCAATAATTGTAAAAATTCTAGCAAGTAAAAACGGAGTCATGTCTTCAATCTCAAAAGGAGCAACAAAGGCAACTATTCCCAAAACAAGCGTAGCCGCACTAATAACTGACCCCATCATATCGCCGACAATCATCCATCCCTGGCCCCTTTTTGCAGAGATTAATCCAAAATATAACTCTGGAAAACCATTAGCCAAACCTAATATTAAAACCCCTACCAATGACATTGAAATACCGAAACTTATTGAAAAATACTGCGCACTCTTAATGACTCCCTGAGAAGCCAATAACAAAAGAGTAATTAAAACAATAAGTTTTCCAATATTCTTTAAAAATTTTTTGAATTTTTTAAAGGGAGAGACAGAATCTATTCTCTTTCTTTTTGAATAAACTTTTTTATACCTTTCAGTATCAGAGAAAATCCAAAATACATATATAAAAAATGCTGCAATCATAATCAAGCCATCCAAACGAGTAAATTTCTTATCCCAAATTAGAAATACAGGCAAAATAGCGATAGCAAAAGTGAATAATGAACTACCTTGTACTAAACGACTGTCAGTAGAAACGTCCTTTTTACTAAAAAACACTATCACGGCCATAACCAAAGTAAGATCAACGAGATTGCCACCAAGTATATCGCCCAGAGCAAGTGGAGCCAATCCTTGTAGCGCCGCAGGTAAATCAACGAAAATATTAGTAATCGATGCTCCTACGCCCATAATAAAAAAAGCGATAATAAACTCACGTACATTTAAATATCTTGCAACGTCTACAAGGGTCTTTAGTAAACTTGAGCCCAACCAAGATAGAACGAATATGGATCCTAAAAAAATTATTATTTCTATAATCATGTTATTTCAAGAAATAAACGATCTGATAAATTATTTCAACGAAAAATATTAAAAACAGGGAGTGTATCAAGAAAACTTTTTCGGGACTAACCCTCCTATACATTAACAAAATTAAAATTCCATTTATTCCCAAAATTATTCCCCCTACAAAAGATATTACACCCAAAAAAGAAGTAACTCCAAGCAAATATAAAATCATTGGCGTTAGACAAGTTATTACAAATGCCTGCCAGTGTTTTATTTTTAAATCAAACATTATAGTTTTTTTCAAAATAATTCCTTGGGTTATAAATGCTGTAAAGGTTGCTAAAGCGCCAATTAATAAGAAAACAAATGCTGCTCCATTTCCTAAAAAGTTTTTGAGACCAGTTAAGGCAGTTTGATCGGTATTGGCTCCGGTAATAGATAAAACCAACAAAGTAAATACTAAGTAAAATACAGAAACTAAAATAGTTGAGCTTTTAACAATTGTTTTTAAAGATTTTTTAGGTTGACTACCAGATGCCTTTAACATTTCTTCTATTTCCGGAATTAAACCTACGCCCCATAAGGCAAAAAGCAAAGGACCGTACGGCAATAATATATCTTGAATTATGAATTTTGAATTATGAATTAAGAGATTGCTTAAATTAATTTTTGTGAATCCTTCAAAAAATATAAAAATTACAGATAACAACAAGAACGTCATTATCCAAAATTGCGCTTTAGCAACAACTTTAATATCAAAATAAACAATAATGCTAGCTAACGCAAAATATACTAAAACATAACTAAAAATATCTCCAGATAAAATTGGAGACAAAGCAGAAAATAAAAACTGACCTCCAACCAAAATATAAGCCAATAGGACTCCTATTGATCCTATGCTTGTTAAAAGCATTGCTACGGCCTTTGGCCACTTGCCTAAATAATAACCCACAAACCCTGGGAAGCGCTTAAAATCGGGAGTTTTTAAGCTTAGATCAGCAAATATTAGATTAATTAATAAAACAATAGCTGTAATTGCAACAAAATAAAAAAGCATTACCCATATACCAGCTTTCATTACCACATACGGTAAAGACAAAAAACCAACCCCAATCATTCCCCCGGCAAAAACCACCATAGGATAAATATAATTTTTGAACACTCCTTTAAACATATTACTCTATTATACTATATATTTTTACAACAAAAAACGGGCTATGTGCATAACCCGAGTTTAATGTGGTGTCGCGTAATCCCGCTACGCGGGAAACGCGACTACCACGTGTAAATTTGCTTGCAAATTTATTACGTGGTGCTCCCAGGCAGATTTGAACTGCCGTTACATGCTTGAGAAGCATATGTCCTAGACCAGGCTAGACGATGGGAGCATTATATAAAATTTATCACAAAAACTACTTTTTGTCTACATCATAGTCTGGGGGAATTTGCCAGTAATTTATAATATACTGCGCCAATTGCTTAAACACAGGCACAGCCGATAAAGATGATTTTGCTACCTTTGGATTGTCTAATTTCACTAAAATTAAAAATTGTGGATTTAAAGCAGGACCATACCCAATAAAACTTTGTATTGTTTTGTCAGGGTCATATCCCCTTCCGTTTATCAAAGGCACTTGAGCTGTTCCAGTTTTTCCGGCAAAATAATATCCAGGAATTTTTGCTACAGAATGAAACCCATTATCTACAACGCTTATTAACATTGAATTTACTTGCGAAACAGTTTTAGGAGAAATAACGGTTCTAGAAGAAATTTCTGGCTTTATATATTCTTGGCTTGCATTATTTACAATTCTGTCAGCAATATATGGCTTCACTAACTTTCCACCATTAGCAAGCAAGCAATAAGCTCTGGCTAACTGAATTGGAGTCATTTGTATTCCCTGCCCAAAAGAGGCTGTTGCAAAATCAAAATCTGAACCGCTTTTTAATCTACTATTTTGCGAATAAACTTCTCCTTGTAAATCTACATTAGTCTTGCTAAAAAATCCAAATTTATCAAAATAATTCAAAAGAGTGCTATGTTCTATTTTCTGCCCAACAAAAGCAATACCGGTATTTAATGAGTTTTCTAAAATACCTGTCATTGTTTGCAAGCCTTTTTTCGCAAAATTAAAATTACTAATTGTATCTGGCCCAATAGATACTTTTCCTGTATCAAAGTAAGTTGTCTCGGGGGTAACTTTATTTTCATTTAAAGCTACTGCCATTGTAAATGGTTTTAGCACAGATCCTGGTTCATAAAGTTTTTGCACGGCTGAATTTTGAAAAACACCCAAGTCTTTTTCTTTAGAATATTGATTAGGATCAAAGCTTGGATAATCTGCCAAGGCCAAAATTCTTCCCGTATCTGGGCGCATTACAATTATTTGCCCAGAATCAATATTATGATCTTTTTTTTCTTGCTTTAAAAGTTGCTCTGCCTGAAATTGAATATTATAATCTAATGTTAAATAAATATCAGAACCATCTAACTGGTCCTGGCCATTGTCTGAAAGAATTGCATTTATACCAGAACCTTTTTCTTTAACGCCGGTTTTACCCTTTAAAACATCCTCATAATACCCCTCAACACCATATTGGCCAACCTTTTCACCGCCCAAAAAACCCAAAACATGAGACATCATTTTATTTTGAGGATAAAATCTGTCAGGATCATTTTGCCAAGATAGTCCATGTAAATTTAAAGCTTTTATTTTATCTAGTTGCTCTGAAGAAATGTTTTTTTCTAAAATAACATAATTATATTCCTGATCTAGTTTAAATTTTAGCTGATCTTTTGACGTACTTATTGCTTTACTTAAAACATTGGCAAATTCTTCTTTATTTGCTATTTCACTTGCGCTTGCCCATAAAGTCCAACTATCTTTATTTATTGCTAAACTTTTTATAACACCCGAACTTTTACTACCCTTATCTTGTTGACTGTTCTGGCAAAAGATTTGCCCCCTCTGACCAACAATACTATTAAAAACTGTTTGCTGACCTAAAGCCTGAGATTGGAAAAATTTTCTTTGTAAAATTTGTAAATAAAATAAGCGGCTCGCAATTAGTGCCGCAAATAATAAAATTAATACAAATACTAGGTTTAATCTCCAATTACTTGAATTGGTCATTTTTAGTTACCAGCTTTTGCCAAGGCATTATCTGGAACTTGAATATATTTTACCAAGACTGCCTTTTGAAAATTCATTGCTTTTACTTTTTCTACTGCTTGACCCAAAAAACTACTTTGCGCAAAAGCAACTTCTAAATTCTTATTTTCCTTTGAAAGTTGAGCAATTTGTTTTTGGTAAGAGTTTACCAGATACGCTCCCTTAGTTAAGCTGTTTATTTGCCACACATAAAAAATTAATAAAGCAAAACAAGCCATAAAACATGCCACACATATTGCTTTCCAATTTACCGATGGAACTTCTATTGCATCTATGCCTGTTTGGACCTTTTTTTGTATGCGATTATAAGCTAATACTAAGGTTGTCATGTTATATTTTTATTGCCACCCGTAATTTTGCAGATCTAGAACGTGGGTTCTTCCCCTTTTCCTCTCTGCTAGCCATTACAGGTTTTTTTGTTAATATTTTTATAAATCCTTTTTTTGCTTGTTCTGCAAAAAATTTTTTAACAATTCTGTCTTCTAAAGAATGAAAAGATATTGCCACAATTTTTCCTCCAGGAGCCAATACCGATAAAGCCTGTGGCAAAACCAATTTTATATTTTCAAGCTCATCGTTAACTGCAATGCGCAAAGCCTGAAATGTTCTTGTTGCATAATGAATTTTAGCTTTTAAATATGCAGGGGTTACAGAATCTTTTATAATTTCTGTAAGCTGAAATGTAGTTTTTATTCTTCCTAACTTTCTTTTTTCAATTATATTTTTAGCAATTTTTCTAGAAAATTTTTCCTCTCCATACTCTCTAATAATTTCTTCGATCTTTTCTTCTGGCCACTCATTAACAATTTTTTCAGCATTTAAATATTGGTTTTGATCGTTGTACCTCATATCTAGACTTTGATCCATTTTAAAGGTAAACCCTTTATATGTTCCTTCCAATTGCGCAGAAGACATTCCTAAATCCATTAAAACTCCATTTACTTGGCCAAATTCTTTTCGTAAAAGAATTTCGGTCAAATTTGCATATGAATCATTTACCAAAACTATCCTGTCTTTAAATTGCACTTGCAACCACTGGCTAGCAGAAATTTGGTGTGGGTCTAAATCAATTCCCAAAACTTTTCCTGAAGGTCCGTTTTTTAAAAGTATATCTTCTGAATGCCCGCCCTCACCTATTGTACAATCTACGAAATTTTCATTTGAGGCAGGATCTAAATATTCTATTACTTCTTTTTTTAATACTGCTGAATGTATCATAATTAAATTCCAAAGTTTCCCAATTTAGAAACTATTTCTGCAAGACCTTTTTCAGCTGTTTTTCTGTAAGTATCCCATGTTTCAGAATCCCAAACTTCTAAACGCGTAGATAGTCCGCAGACAATTACTTCTTTTTTTAAATTTGCATAATTTTTTAAATAATCTGGAATAAGTATTCTACCTAACTTATCTAAAGAAATTTCCATTGCGTTAGCCAACATAACCCTGGTAAATGATCTTGCTTCTACTGCAGAAATTGGCAAATTGCTTAATTTTCCTGAAATAACTTCCCACTCTTTTTGAGTATAAACAACAAGACACTTTTCAATTCCGCTTGTAACAATTACTTTACCACCTAACTCGCCTCTAAATTTTACAGGCAAAGCTAAGCGCTTTTTTGCATCAATTGTGTGCTCGTATTGCCCTATTAACATAATAGTGTTTTCTATGGGTTTTCCCACATTTATCCACATCTACCCACTTATACTTATTTATACTCCATTTCATGATACCAGGTCAACACCCTTAGTTATCCACAGCCCCATATAACAAAAAGGCCGTTTGCATATGGCAAACGGCACGCACATGGCCTTAAAAAGAAGTATGAGAAGTCATAGTTGCTTTACACGAAGGACACCTCCTAAGGTCCGGCGGGAACTTGACTCCATCACTACACACATCACACTTACTATAAGTTCCTCGAGTGTAACAGTATGTTTTTCTTTCGTAAGCCCTCCATAAACCCTCTGCAATACCCATAATGTCCAATTTCTTTTCTGTCTTCATAGCTCCTCCTTTTATATTGTAAATGAACTGAAAAATCCTCCGCCGAGGAGGATTTTTGATTTTAGCTTGTTTTTATTATTTATTATTTATCAAAAATTCCTCGGCTTTGGCCTAACAACAATAAGTTCAATAATAAAGCGAGATTTTGATTCATATTTTTACTATAGTTATATACTACTCCTTTGGAGGGTTTATTGTCAAGTCAAAACCCTCGGGGTTAATTTGGAACCTATCACCTTTTTTAATTTTATCTGATAATAAAGCTGTTGCAATAGCATTTTCAACCTTATCTTGTATTACTCTTCGCATTTCTCTTGCTCCAAATTCTGGCTTATAAGACAGCTCAACAATTTTCTCTTTTAGATCTTCTGTAATTATAAATTCAATGTCTTTTTCCTTTAATCCTTTTTGCAAGCTCCTTAAAGATAATTGCGCAATTTGCATCAAATTATCTTTTGTTAATGGATGAAATATTACAGTAGCATCAAAGCGGTTTACAAATTCTGGTCTAAAAATATTTCTATCAAAAATAGCATTTAAAAGTTTGTCTTTTTCTATTTGCTGTCCTGAATCAACTTCCTTAAAAATTAAATCTGCGGCAGCATTTGAGGTTGCAATAATAATTGTATTTGTAAAAACTGTTTTTCTACCATAGCCATCTGTAATTTGACCTTCATCTAAAACCTGTAAAAATAAATTTAAAATATTTGGATGAGCTTTTTCAATTTCATCTAATAATACCAAAGAAAATGGAGACTCTCTTACAGGAGTTGTTAAAAGACCCTGCACCTCAACTGGTGAAACGGCCCCAATTAATCTTTGAATATCTGATATTGCCTGAAACTCTGACATATCTAATCTTATTATTTTCTTTTCAGAACCAAAATATATTTGAGCCAAAGCCTTAGCTGTTTCGGTTTTTCCAACTCCAGTAGGCCCTAAAAATAAAAATGTTCCCATTGGCCTTGTTTTAGATGCAATGCCCGCCCTAGCCCTTCGCATTGCAATTGAAATTTGATTAACTGCTTCTTGTTGGTTTATTATTCTATCGTGTATCAATTTTTCTAAATTAAGCAAAACTTCTTTTTCTTTGCTCTCAATTTTGCCAACTGGAATGTCAGTTTTTTTAGAAATTAATTCTGCAACATGATGAGGCAAAACCACTTTTTCTTTTAACTTCTGAATATAAACCACCACCTGGTCTAAAACATCTAAAGCCTTTTTAGGAAAAGCTAAGCTTGGCATGTATCTTGCAGTTAAATTTACAATTTCTCTTATGCTCGGATACAAAACCAAAATTTTATATTTATATTCAAGCTCTAAAGCGGCCGATTGCAAAATGTTTATTGCTTCTAATTCAGTCACTTCAGAAACTTCAACTTTATCAAACATTTCTAAAATAGCTGGCTCTCTTTCTATATTTTTATGCAAACCTTCATAAGAAGCTACTGCAACAAATTGAAACTGCGGAATAGGCAAATATTTTGAAATAATCCCCGACATATCAAAGGTGCCAGCTTTTTCTTTGCCTTGTAAGCCCACATAGTTTTCAAAGTCATCAATTACCAATATTACGTTTCCGGCTGCCACTACTTCAGAAAAAATTTGATCTAGCACAGCTTCAAGCTTTTCAGAATCTACTATTCTGGCAGCTAATAAAACAGGGTCTAACTCAACTACTCTTTTATTATTAAGCTCTGGCAATGAATTCCCCAAAAAACACTTTTGCGCAATTGCTTCAATTAAGCTCTTTCTTCCTGTGCCAGTGTCACCAACAATTAAAACATTGGCTAACTTTGATTTTGCTAAAATAACCTCGGTTTGTTCTATTTCTTTTTTGTGACCTATAATTTCTCTATAGCGCCAGCCAGCCACAGCCTTTGTCCAATCATAAGAGTACTTATCTAAAGTTATTGTATATCCAGAAGCAAAATTTTTACCCAAAGATCCTTGTCTTAATAAATTTTCGTAAGTCCAGTATTTTCTAAATCTTTCCGACAAATCTTTTGCAGAATCAAGCCACAAGGTAAGGTTTTCAACATCCTCTGGTTTTAAATCAAAATCAACTAAAACTTTTTTAAAAAATTCATCTGTTTTTGCCAAAGCAGTAAAAATTTCTTCTACTCCAATTATATTATGATTTCTTTTTAAACAAACCTGTAAAGCCTCTTGAATTGTTACATAAAAACTTTCATCAAATAAATTGTTTTCAGTTTTTTTGGGAGCCTTCTCAATATAATTTTTGATATCTGAAAGTAGCTTTTTAGAATTTAACCCCAATCTTAAACAAATTAAATCTATGTCTTTATTTTTTTTCAAACAAGAATAAAAAATAGCCGAAGAATTTACTAATACATTCTTCTTCTGACAAGTTTTAATAACATCTACTACAATTTTTGCAGTATCATAACTAAGAGAGTCAGCGGTATTATTAGAATCTAAAATTTGGCTTGGCTTTCTTATTTTAAATTCATTAAACAAATCTGTTTCCCATGCAATAAGATACAAGGCCAAAAATACTACCATTAATTTTGCTGCAAAATATCCAGAAACAATATCAGCAAAAGACGCGCATAGCAACAAAAAAGCAACTAAAAACAAACCAAAAAAGATTTTTTCAAATACCCTTGAAGATTTAAATATTGTTGACTCTCCCCTCTTAACTGCTCTAAATACGCTTGAGTTTTTAATATCAAAATTCATAATTTATCTTTGATAAAAAATAAGAACAAAAACTGCAATAATAATTATTGGAATGAAAATCCAAAGTAATAAAATTATAAATCCTGAAAGTAAAACAAAAAGTTGCAGAAAAATTCCAGCAACAATTAGCACAACTCGCATTATTGCCCCCATTAACCTAGAAAAAACGTTGGATACAAATGTGCTAAAAAACTCTCCTACATTTATAACTTTAGGATAATTCCATGTATATTTTCTCCACGGTGCAAATAAAGATTTAAATAAAACTGGTAAAGAAAAATAATTTAAAGCAAACAAAATATAATTTTTCCAAACAGAAAGTAAAAAAGCTGGCACTTCACAAAAATGCCACGCCAGCCATTCTATAAAAATGTTTTTTTGAAGCATTGCTTTTTATTCTTCTATTTTACCTCTTTTAGCAATTTTATGCCAATATCAGCTACCTTCCCACCACCATAAACTAAAATCCAGCCTAGAAGCAACCATGTTACCAGATTTAAGGAGTTGTTTATAAAATCAACTGGCAGAGCTTTTACCAATGCATTTTGTATTTGCCCGGGTATATCGGTAACGCTTATATTATCTTTTACCTGCAAAGAAGGTGGCCTTGTAAAAACTTGGGCTGGCATTGCCTTGCCTGTAAAAATATTATAAGTATTTATAATTGGTATTATTATCATTAATACGCCAACTGCTAATAAAACGTAACCTAATATTTTGTTTGTCATAATATTAATTATTCTAATTATTCTAATTGCTCTAATTATTCTAAAGAAATACAAATGACTAAATCTAAATAACTAAAACGTTTTAAAACTTAGACATTAGAAATTGATATTTGATTAGGTTAATTAGAAATTAGGTTAATTTGAGTATTTCGCTACGAATATCTTCTGGTATTGGTATGGCTTCACCTGGTTTTGAAATTCCTGGATACCTCCAAGCAGAAATTATTTTTCTACTTGGCACGCCCCCAATCTTAACATCTTTAAACATTAACCATATTTCCCCGGGCGCACGCTTAGGATTACTCCACTTTGAGGTTTTTTTACTTGCCCCTCGAAGCTTTAGCGAAAGCGAAGTGGGGTTTGTCTTCATCATGGCCGTAGTTCCCGGTACAATCCCCTTCTCTTTTCTTTCTGGTTTATAAAGAATGCCCAAAAGCTTTTGTTTAGACAACCCATACTGTCGCATTTTTATCTGACTATGCTCGGTCCAAACCAATTTTTTATATATAGAAATCATGTGGGCGATACAGGGCTCGAACCTGTGACCCCTGCAATGTGAATGCAGTGCTCTACCGCTGAGCTAACCGCCCATAATAACTGCCCATTAAACAATTTTATCACTTTTACAGCAAAAAAACAGCCCTTATGGGCTGTTTTTCTAAAAACTATTTTACTTCGCACTTGGCGCCGGCGGCGGCAAATTTCTTTACAATTTCATCTGCCTCTTCTTTCTTAACTCCCTCCTTTACCAATTGAGCTTTTCCAGTTGCAGCTGCATCAACTAAATCCTTAGATTCTTTCAAACCCTTGGCTGTGACATCTCTTACAACTTTAATAACCTCAATTTTGTTTGCTCCAACGTCTTTTAATTCAACATTGAAAGCCGTTTTCTCTTCTACTGGGCCGGCTGCTGCGGCTGCAACTGCCACTGGGGCGGCTGCTGAAACTCCAAATTTAGCTTCTAAAACCTTTACTAATTCTGCCAATTCTACAACTGACATTTTTTCAATTTCAGATACTAATTTTTGAAATTTCTCTGGTACTTGAATTTCGTCTGCCATGATATTTTAAGCGAGCTGATGAATTTTTTCGAGAAGAGGGTGCCCCGTAGAGAGGCTCTCCTCGCAGAAAAAATTTATCAGCGAGCGATAATTATTTTTTATTTTCACTAATTTTACTAAGCACTCTTACAAAGCTTGAAACAGGGCTGTAAATTGAACCAACCAATCTGCCAAGTAATTCGTTTCTTGGTGGTATTTGTGCTAATTCAACTACTTTTACCTTTTCAATAAATCTGTTTTCCCAAATTCCTCCCAAAATCTTAAAATTTTCCTGCTTTTTAGCAAACTCATTAGCAATTCTTGCAGGAGCAATTTCATCTTCAATACCAAATACCAATGCTAATTGGCCAGGAACTACTGCCTTTATTTTGCTCCAAAAAGAAACTTTTGATCTTCCAAAAGCTATTCTAGCTAAGGTTTTCTTAGCAATTTTAAGACTGCATCCAGCTTCCTTTAAAGATTTTCTTAAGCTGAACATTTCTTTAGAAGGAACCTTTGCAAAATCAGCAAAAACTACAGATTTTTGCACTGCTACTTTTTCTTTAATGCTGTCTATTTGCTTTGTTTTTTGTTCTCTATTTAATGCCATAATTTTTTATTTAATTAAAAAGCCTGTGTTTCCACAGACGACAATCGACCAGTAAATCTGGAACAGATTTTTGCCTAGGCAGGATTTTTATTCCCCTATGGGGTCCCTGCTGTCTGTGGCTATTTAATTATTTTTATTTTAATCTATAACACCCCATTTGTCAATACTTTCTAACTACACCAAGCTCTTACCTTCTTTTGACTTTAATCCCGATATTGGCAAAGTTACAAAAAAATCTGCTCCTTTATCTTCCTCGGAAATAAACCAAACCTTTCCACCCAATTGATCTACTATAGATTTTACAATATATAAACCTAATCCTGTACCATCGATTTCTTTTTTCTTTACATTTTCAGCTCTAAACAATTTTTCAAATACTTTTGTATGATCTTTTCGAGGTATTCCATAACCAGTATCTTTTACCTCTATCATTACATTTTTCTCCTGCTGTTCAACAAGCAAGTGTATGCCTCCTGATTCGGGAGTATATTTTATTGAATTAGATAATAAATTTTGTATTATTATTCTTAGCAACTTATGATCAGTTTTTAACAAATTTAAATTATCATCATACTCTTCAGAAATTTTAATCTTTTTCAATTTTATTTCATGACTCATTTCCTTTAAAACGCTTTTACACGTTTTTACCACGTCGCAATCTTCAACATTTACAGCAAACGTTCCAAGTTCAAGCCTAGATACATTTAATAGCGAGCTTACTAATTCTGACATTCTTTTATTGCTTACAAAAATTTCTTCTAAATACTCTTTTTGTTTTTTGGTAATTTTCCCAGCATCTCCAGCTAAAAGCATTTCTACATACCAACTTGTGGATGATAAGGGTGTTCTTAGTTGATGTGAAGCTAAAGATACAAATTCTGTTTTAGCCCTATCTACTGCTTTTTCTTTAACAATATCTCTAAAAATATTAATTGCCCCAACAAGTTGACCACCCAATTTTACAGGTGTTACAGCAATACTAACAGGCAGTTTTTCTCCATTACGCTTTACATAATAATAAGTTTCTTGAACTGATCCTACAACTTTTTGACCTATTTTTAAAGCTAAGTAAACTGGCCTGCTTTGTTCTGGTGTTTCAACGCCCTTTTCATCAACCATTTTCAAGAAATCAAATAGTTTTTTACCAACCACTTCCGATGCTTTCCAACCTAAAAGCTGTTCGGCGGTAGGATTTACAAAAATTACTCTAGCATTTATATCGGTAGCAATTATTCCTTCTCCAATTGCTGTAAGCAAGGCGTCTTTTTCGGCTTTTTCTTCTCTAGTGTTTTGCAATGCCACAAGCGTAGATCTTTTTTGAGCTTCAAGTTGAGCTGTTCTTTCTTTAACTGTATTTTCAATTCCTTCAATTGTATCTTTTAATTTTGAAGTCATTATATTAAAAGAATTGGCCAAGTCCTTAAATTCATCTTTTGATTTTACCTCAACTCTTCTTGCAAGATCTCCATTTGTGATTTCTTTTGTGGCTTGTTGCAACTCATTAAGTGGTTTTATAAAAACTTTGGAAAAATTCCAAATAAAAAGAAACGCAGAAATTAAAAAAGCTAAGGTTCCTAAAACAAAAACAAAAATAACTCTTTGTATAGAATCATTTAGGTCTATTCCCACACTTTTTACATTATTTGTTACATACGCAATAAGATCTTGTATGGCCAATAACTGATAAACAAAAAATGCGGTTATAGACAGCGCAATTAAAATAACTATAAAATTACTTAGAAGTAACTTAGACCTTATTTTCATTTGTTATTAAACAGCGCTTAAAAATTATCTTGTTACGTATAAAACACTTGCCCCATAGCTTATTTCTGTACCTGGCGCACAAACAGTAACCGTATAGCTGGAAGAGTCTTGGCAAATATAATAACCAGTTCCATTATCGTCACCTTCACTTGTAGCGCTAGGATCAACAGGCAAAGCTCCTAAATAAGCAGCTAAAGTATCATCCATATTCTCAACTCCTAAGAGACAATCACCTGTTCGTTCAGTCCTACAAATTTGCTGAGCATTGTCAGTCCAAGCAGTATACGCAATACAAGTTGCCCGACAAGTAGCAATTGATGGAATACTCAAGGTAGAAAGAGCATTTCCGTCTATAACATATTGATATATAGCATTTACTATTGTATTTATATCTGACTGTCTTTGAACGTTTCTTGCGCCAGCAAGCTGTTTTGCAGGATTAACTGCAACAACTATTAAACCAGCCAATATTGCAATTAAAGCAATAACCAGCAAAACTTCAAGCAAAGTAAACCCTTTGTGAACTTGTATTTTTTTATTCATAAATTATATTTAATTATTATAATTATACTATTTACAAAATTTATTACAAGTATAGGATGTGAATAACTAAAAACTAGCTACTTCTTGCCATGAAGTTACAGATATTGAAGCACTCACAACTGGTGGGCCCTCACTATATAAAGTTACTGTAAGTAAAACCTGATTTTTTCTAATAGTAGATTCTACTGTTCCGGTAGCTGTTATTTTAAGATCATTCCCACTTACTTGAGAAATAGTATAATTACAGGTCCCTGCTCCCAATGTTAAACCATTTGAATAAGGTAAGCCAGGTGGAAGCTGACCACTCTCGGCATTTGTATAAACTACTTGCAAGGCCTCTTCAGAACAAGCATTTGCTAACGCAATTGCTTGATTTGCTTGTTTTATTGCAAGAGCTGTTTTTGTCTCGCCAATACCAATTAAAAGCACAGACACCGAAACAACCAAACCAACCGACATTAAAATTAATGCCCCAAGCATTGTAATGAATCCCGATTCAGAATTATGAATCTTGAAGTATGAAGTATGAATAGACAATGTTCTAGATTTTTTAATAAGACCGTTCATTAATTTGTTACAAATAATTATTTGATTTTGCAAAGCAATAAACTCCTCCTGATTTATATAACCAACATCTTTAGCCACCAAAATTTGATTTTCAACCTCGGTTAATGAACCCAAAGACATAGAATAAAATTGAATTTTTTCCTTAAAAGATGCCCTACTAAAACCTTCTGCTATATTAGAAGTTATTGATACCACAGCTCTACGAAGTTGATTAACTAAAGCAAACTGTTCTACTTGCGGAAAACTAGACGTAATTTTATATATCTGAATTACAAGCTTATGCGCCTCTTTCCATGCATTAAGATCTTTAAATGATTTAATTTTATCAGTTTCGTTAGTATTCATACTTCATTCTTCTTACTTCGTACTTCACTTTCTAAGGCTGGCTGAACCATAAAATGTTTTTGTATAAATAAATGCCTTGTAACCTATTTCGCCAACCGTAAATGGTTGCGCATTCGACGTTATGCTATTAGATGTAACAGTAATACCAAATGTTCCATTAGTGGTTAACAAATCAGATGGAATTGTAGCAGTAAGTTGAGTAGACCTTACGAAACTGGTGCTTAATGCAGTTGTAGAAAAATATGCTGTAGTTGCGGGGCTTGAAGTAAAGTTTGTTCCGTTAATAGTTATTTGTGTGTTTCCCGTGCCTGCATCAACTTGGGCAGGTGTAATTGAAGTAATTGATAAAATAGGATTTACAGTAAATGTTTGCGGGTCAGAAGTGCAAGAAGCAGGGGCAACAGAACAATTATCGGTTGTTACTGTAACGTTAAAACTACCTGCTGTTGTTAAATTAAATTGCGCTGTTAAATTTTGAGCATCAACATAACTTGTAGTTAATCGCCTTGAACCAAACTTTATATAAGATCCTGACACAAAGTTAGAACCAGTGGCAGTTAAAGTAATTAAAGCGCCAACAGATCCTGATGTTGGTGAGATAGAACTTAAAACTGGCTTTGAATCACCAAAAGTCCAACCCGTATTATTTCCAGAATTTACCAAACCAGTATAATTTGCTGTATTAATGGCCGTGGCGTTTGTATTCCAAGAATCTTTCACATCAAGATATTGCAATGTGCGCGTCCCCTGCGGATCAAATTTCCACTGCGTACCGTCACTTGAAGATCTTAATAATAAATTATTTCCATTTTCCCCTTGCAAAGTTGTGGTACCAGTAATTGTAAGTTTTCCAACTGTTCCAAAAGTTAAAGTTGGCGTTGTTGTACTAGCAATTTTTGTTAAAGATGCCACAGTAGTATCATTGGTCAAAGAAACCGTCTGGTCAGCGCCTACTAGGTTAAGATTACTAGAAGAAGAATTTAAATTACCAGATAAAATTTCAAAGGATCCAGCTACAAAAATATCTTGGCTTATATTAGTTCCGTTATATAGGGCAGAAACTTCTGCGGAGCTTAAAGCTCTATCGTATATTTTTACCTCATCAATATAACCATTAAATCTAACATTATCATATCTTTTTCCTAGAAAAAACGAATCATCAAAAGTTTCGCTGGTAGATGTGGCCACTAAGTTACCATTAACATACAAAGATTTTAATGAGCCGGTTTCAACTAAAGTGAGATAATCCCACTGACCAACTGTGGCTAAATAGGAGAGATTATAAGCTCCACCGGATTGCCATACATACGAACCACCAATTTGAATATATTTAATAGCTGAGGCTGAACAATAAGTGGCAGAACCAATGACTCGACTGGCCGGTCTAGCCCACATCCCAATAGTATAAGCGGAATAAGTGGTGCTGGTCCCAGGGGTTAAAATATAATCGTCGGAACCATCAAAATAAAATGATTTGCCGACTTTGGCGGTAGTACTGTAAGCAACGCCACCATAAGCCGTACCATTATTTCCGCTAACCGAATCATTGGCATTATCCTCTCCTTTATACCAGAATTTCAGTCCCGAATCAGTCCCGCTCAAATAAAACTGATCGGTGCTATCAACAGCATTTATTTTGAAATTATAAAACCTTCGATCACTGATGTAAAAATTATTCGCCACCCCATTTCCATCCCCCACATATTCAAACGTACCGGAATCAAGATCAGGGTTAGTAATTGTTAATATCTCTGAACCCCTTAAACGTAAAGTCCCGTCATTAGAAAAATTAGTAGTGGTAAAGTTATTGCCATTAAGGGACAAGATACCGGAAGAGATGGTGGTAGTGGAGATTGTGAGAGCGGCGGGGAAAGTAAAAACAGTAGACGCCGAAGTACTATTTATAACCAAGTTTTTGTATGACCAGTTCTTCAAAGTAGAATTGGTGGTGCCATAATATTCAACGGTACTACCAGTGTTTAAAGTGGGTGTGGTAACTGAAGATTCAGAGCCTTTGAGTTTTAAGACCGAGCCATTAGACATAGTATACCCACCTGTTAAAGCAAAATTATATCCATTTAAATTGACGGTGACTCCACTAGCAAAAGTAACAGTTGAATTTTTCGTAAAACTAACATTACCAATACTTGTAATACTGCCGCCTGTTTTTGTACTAGAGACCGTGTTAGAAATGGAGGCGCTTGATGTTAGTATCTGATCATTTGCACCACCAAAACGAAAAAAGCCACTAGCACCATTTGTATCCCAGGTGGAAGCAATAGTCAC
>Ga0172371_10001382_pt1 | contig 38321 bp, 37 predicted proteins | sample Lak12m_FD_114543 | JGI IMG/M metagenome (GOLD analysis project Ga0172371, IMG submission 114543) | Freshwater microbial communities from Kabuno Bay, South-Kivu, Congo - kab_022012_12m | ecosystem: Environmental > Aquatic > Freshwater > Lake | place: Democratic Republic of the Congo: South-Kivu... | reverse complement strand
GGAGAAGGTCCCAAGGGTTTGGCTGTTCGCCAATTAAAAGGGTACGCGAGCTGGGTTCAGTACGTCGTGAGACAGTACGGTCTATATCTTCTATAATCGCAGGATATTTGAGGGATGCTGTTCCTAGTACGAGAGGACCGGAATGGACAAACCTCTGGTGTATCTGTTGTCGTGTCAACGGCATCGCAGAGTAGCTAGGTTTGGGGAGATAACCGCTGAAAGCATCTAAGTGGGAAACTCCTCCCAAGATTATATATCCCAATTAACCTCCACAAAGACTATGTGGTTGATAGGTCACAGATGGAAGCTCAGTAATGAGTTAAGTCGAGTGATACTAACAGGTGATCGAACTTATTTTTTCAGAGAACCTTTATTTTGACTAGTAATTAGTGAAAAAAATTTATAAAAGCCAGTATCTTGGTAGTTCTAGAGGCAGGGGTACACCTGTTCCCATCCCGAATACAGCAGTTAAGCCTGCCTTCGCCGATGTTACTGTGGTTTTCCCACGGGAAAGTAGGGCGCTGCCAAGATAGTGGCTTTTATAGTAAATAGTAAAAGAGCTGTTTGACAAAACTTAGTTTACCTGTAATAATCTAAGGCTTTTTATTGTGAATGTTATGAGTGAATCGCCTAAATATAGATTAGGACCGGAGGCTAAAAGCGAGGTCAAAAGTTCAAGATTACCTTATGTGGCTATTGCTTTGAGTTTGATTACTACAGCGGTAGCTGTAAAAGTTGTCATTAGTGATGATGATAAACCTGTTAAAGCTGTTTTGAAGCATATTAATGATGACGGGGCAGATGATTCTTCTTCAGATGTTGAAGTCAAGGATGAAGGTCAAGATCAAGATGTTGATAGTTCAAATGAAAATCGTTTGGTTTTGCCTGGTAATCTCCCTCCTTTAAACGTGCCCTTGAGTTCTAATCAGGCAGAGTTGGAGGAAGGAATGAAAGCTATAGATAATTATTTGTTTATAGCAGATCCTTCTCTTTTTAAAGATCCTTTTCCTCAAATGAAGGCATATCCTTCTCCTGAACTACAAATTTTAGCTCAGCATCTAGGTGAAATATTTCCTAATCATAGTTGCTCTGGTCATGTGGCTGATGGAGATGGTTCATCATGGATAACTTTAGATTTTCAGGGTGAAAACAATCCTTATTCTAACGAGATTTCAATTCGAATAAATGATGATGGTGGTTATGAAGTTATTGGCTCAGTGTATTCTTTGAAGTTTGATTCAATGAGAGATATTGCTAGTGGAGTGGCTGATTCTTATAAAATGAAGTTTCTATTTGATACTTGGCGAAAATCTGATGAAGATGGAAATTCTGGAGCGGATTTTGAAAAATTTATTATGAAAAATGGGTATGCTAGTTTACTGTCAAAAATGCAATTTAGTAGTGAATTTAGATACCTGGATTGGAAGGAGAGTCGATCTAAGAGTAATGACGAATTCAATTTAGAAATTACACCTTAGTTTGAATAAAGCTGCTTATGCTGACTATGTCATTTGTGGTATAGTTGGGGCATATGAGTATTGAGCAGGAAGTTCAAAAAATTCAAGAGCGCAATAAGCGAGTAGAGCTTGATAAAGCTTGGGAGGTGAGTTGGACTCGCAAGGTTATTGTGGCTCTTTTTACGTATGTGGTGGTGGTTTGTTTCTTTGTTTTTGCTCAACTACCTGATCCGTTTGTGAATTCAATTGTGCCGGCTTTGGCTTTTGTTATTTCGACTTTATCATTGTCATTATTTAAGAAAATTTGGTTAGGAATTGTAAAAAAGTAATGCTTCTATGAATGCAACACTTACCATTTTGGGCTCAGGGACGATGATGCCGACTAAAGGTCGTCATCCGGCGGGTTATTTGTTGGAATTTAATGGGCGAAGGATTTTGATTGATTGCGGTCATACTACTTTGGCGCGTTTGGTGGAGATGGGTGTTGATCTTCATTCCATAGACGCGCTTTTTATTTCACATTTTCATACGGATCATTTCAGTGATGCTTTCCCTTTCATGCATGCGCGTTGGGTGGATGATTTAGCTAAGCCGGAAAACGAACGTCAGAAGGAGCCGCTTCTTATTATTGGACCGAAAACTTTGGAGGAGCGTTGGAATAAACTGAAGGAAGTTTTTTGGCCGGAACCAAAAGAAAATTATGGTATAAAATTTCTTGAAGGTGCTAGAAATATTGAGCTTCATGGTGTTAAAATGGAGCTTTTTGACGTGATTCATGTGCCGTGGTTTCCATCGCTTGGTATTAAAATTATGATTGGTGAGAAAATTTTTGTTTATACCGGAGATATTGGCAGTAATCAGCCTATAGAAGATCTGCAAAAGCAGGTGTCTAATGCCGATATTCTTCTTATTGAATGTGGCACCTTGAATCTTTCGCCTTCACATTTTACTATTAAACAGGTGATGGATTTGGTTGATACGGCTAAAATAAAGAAGGCTTATGTCACGCATGTGCCGACACGCAATGAAGCGCTTATAAAAGATAAAATTGGAGTTAGAAAAGATATAATTATTGCACAAGATTTAATGAAAATTGAATTATGACTAATGTTTTTATTTTTCATGGAGCGGAAGGAAGTCCGGAAGAAAATTGGTTTCCGTGGTTGAAGAAGGAGTTGCAATACAAAAAATGTAATGTGATTGTGCCAAGATTTCCGACGCCGGAAGGGCAGACATTGGAAAATTGGTTAAAAGTTTTTGAGGAGTCCATTGAAGAGGCTAATTTGAATCGAGAGGATTTGGAGCAAGCAATTTTGATTGGACATAGCGTAGGTGGACTTTTTATGTTGTCACTTTTGGAAAAATATAAGATCAAAGCGGCATTTTTTGTAGCGAGTTTTCCGGGCTTGCCGGGTAATAGATTTGATGAAGGGATGAAGACATTTGCTCCTCCGATTCGAGCAGATTTTGATTGGCAAAAAATTCAAACAAATTGCCACAGATTTTTTGTTTATCATGGTGATAATGATCCTTATGTGGGGCTTGGGACGGCACAAAAGTTAGCCAGAAATTTGCACGCAAAACTACAACTTGTAAAAGGTGCTGGGCATTTTAATGGTAGCGCGGGGTATTTGAAATTTCCGCTGCTTTTGGAGGAAATTAAAAGGTTCGTATGAAAATTTTTATTAAGCCTCTTTGTTTGCTGTATCTTGTTTCGTGAATTCCTCGTCGGTTGTAACGCTTGTATTAGCCAAATCCCTGAGTTTCTGAGTTCTGGAAGTCATGGGATTATAACTTTCGTAGAAGAGTTCAATTAATCCTGTGGTGTCCATTTGTTCGACTTTGAGTCCGCAATTTTCCAAGCCGGATTGAATGACATTTATTCTTTGCAACAGGTCTTTTTTAAGGTTGTTGAATTCGGAACGTCTTTGTTTTATATCGGCGTAACTGTCTTTAGGTGCCAGTCTTTGGAAAAATGAGAAAAATTTCTTGGTAGATTCTCCTGTTTGGTTTCTGCCCGGATCAAGAGGTATTACGACGTAAAATTCTTTTTCCATAATGTCGGCGTATTCTACGAGACGTTTAATGTATTGGGCGTATTCGAATGTTTGTTCTTGTAAAAGTTTGTTTTGTTGTTTTTCTCCAAGTTTTTTAATGCCATCAATATAATTATCAATATCCAGTTTTTTAGAACGAATTAAAATTTGAATAGGGAATTCCAGTGAATTTAAGAAGTTTTGATAAGCGTAAACGATAGAGTTTTGTTCTTCTTCTGACTTAAGATTAAAATTGATACTTGAGGTTTTTAAAACGGCACGAACACCACCATTTTTAAGTACCACCACTCCTTCGCGAATTTCCGCAATTCGAAGGTGTGTTTGAGTACTGTTCATTTGATTGTCGCGATTTTTCTTGCCTGGTGAGATGAAATCTAAAAGTCCCATATTTTTAGTTTTTATAATTTTTATTTATTAATTCTTTTAAGCCTTCCTTCTTTTCTTGAGTGGAAAGTTCGTGATTTTTTTTAGGTGATTTTTCTTCCGGAGCTTCTACTCTGGTATCGAGTACTTGGGTGAGTTCGGCTAAGCTTTTTTGTTTTTTTAATTCTTTTTTTGGTTGAACTTTTTCTGTTTTTTTCTTTTCTTCAAATGGTGGAATAAATGGTGTTCCTGTGCCTTGAATCCAGCTTCTTTGTCTTGGCAGCATGTGATATTCGATGAAATCCATTAAGAATTCATGAAATGGTAAACTGTGAATCTTTAGAAATGCGAAGGCTAAAGTAATAGCCGCGATAATTACTACAGGTAAGAGCCACACTTCAATAAAATAAGTTTTTGATAATTGAATATAGATGGCGTAATCGATACCTCCACCAATTCCAAGAATAATTAATTGCTGGATTGTGAGAGTCCAGATGATGGTGTCTTTTCTTTGTACGTCCTGTGGAACTTTGAATTGCATGGTTTTAGTTCAAAAATATCATGTAATTATAGCAAAAAAGTGGAAAAGTTTCAAGGATAAGGCACTCGCTTGAGCATTTCATACTCTACTGATACAATACCGCCACTTATGAATCTAAAAAAAATACGAAATTTCTGCATTATTGCTCATATTGATCACGGAAAGTCCACTCTTGCTGATCGCTTTCTTGAAGTGACGTCGACTCTTGATAAGAGGGAAATGAAGCATGGGCAGATGCTTGATACCATGGAATTGGAACAGGAAAGGGGCATTACGATCAAGCTTCAGCCGGTGCGTATGAATTGGAAGTATAAGGGTGAGGATTATATTCTCAATCTTATAGATACTCCGGGACATGTGGATTTTTACTATGAGGTTTCTAGAAGTTTGGCGGCGTGTGAAGGAGCAATTCTGGTGGTTGATGCGACGCAGGGGATTGAGGCGCAGACTTTGGCGAATTGTTATATGGCGATGGAGCATAATCTGGAGATTATACCTGTACTCAATAAGATTGATTTGCCATCTGCGGACGTGGAAAGACGTGCCAAGGAAATTGAAAACACTTTGGGAATTCCGGCTAGTGAAATTATCGCGGTTTCGGCGAAAGAGGGCACGAATGTAGAAAAAGTTTTGGAGAGGGTGATTGAAAAAGTGCCTTGTCCGAAAGCCTCAGAGACAGATGAATTAAAAGCGCTAATTTTCGATTCCGTATACGATACTTATCGTGGCGTAGTGGCTTATGTAAGGCTTAAATCCGGATCCGTGAAACGCGGAGACAGGGTGAATTTTTTGAGTACAGGAAAGGAAATCGAAGTTTTAGAAGTTGGCTATTTTAAACCGAAATATCAGGCTGCCGAGAGTTTGCTTCCCGGTGAAGTCGGATATATTGTGACGGGGTTGCGCAATGTGCGTGAATCGCGAGTAGGTGATACGATTTGGCATGCTGGTAGTACAGGAATTGTGGTGGAACAGGCGAAGCCGCTTGAAGGATATAAGGTGGTGAAACCTTTTGTGTTTGCGGGAATTTTCTGTACTGATTCCGATGAGTATCCTTTACTGCGTGAATCTCTGGAAAAATTGCAGCTCAATGATGCCGCTCTGACTTTCGAGCCGGAGCATTCCGGAGCGCTGGGGCATGGTTTTAGATGTGGTTTTTTGGGCTTATTGCATATGGATATTGTGCAGGAGAGACTGGAAAGAGAATATAATTTGGATTTGATTGCCACTGCGCCATCGGTTTCTTACATTGTGGTGAATACGCAGAGAAATGAGACGATGATTTCCAGTCCGACCGATTTGCCTGATCCTTCGACTATTGAAGAAATCAGAGAGCCTTGGGTGAAAGTGGAGATTTTGACTCCCAGTGAATCAATGGGAGCGATTATGACTTTGTGTTCCGATAAAAGAGGTATTTCCAAGAACTCACAGTTTATTGATGAAAAACGTGTAATTTTGACTTTTGAAATGCCATTGGCCTCTATTGTCGTGGATTTCTACGACTCGCTAAAGAGTATTAGTAGTGGTTATGCTTCAATGAATTATGAACATTTGGATTATCGTGCGGGAGATTTGGTGAAACTGGATATTTTGGTGGCTGGAGAAAAGGTGGATGCACTCTCTTTGATTGTGCATCGTGATAATGCTTTTTATGTGGGTGGAGATTTGGTGAAAAAACTAAAAGAAATTATTCCGAAACATCAATTTGTGATCGCTTTGCAGGCGGCAATTGGTGGTAAAATTATCGCACGTGAAACTATTGCAGCTTTTCGTAAGGACGTGACGGGTTATCTTTATGGTGGAGACGTAAGTCGCAAGAAAAAACTTCTTGAGAAGCAAAAACGTGGTAAAAAGCGTATGAAAATGATGGGTAAAGTAGAAATGCCGCAAGAGGCATTCTTGGCGATATTGAAGAAGAACTGATGGTATTTTCTTCAGCTTTCTGCTATAATTCAGAGAACTAATTATTTCTATGATGAGTTTTTTGAAGTGGTTTTTTGGACTATTTTCCAAGTATGTTAATCCTTTTGAAAAAAAGGTGGATAAGTTTTTTTTGAATATAAAGTCTAGTGATAGTTTAGCCTCTATAAAAGATAAGCTTTTGGCTTTGATGCAGGAAAATTTGATGGTTGTGAATGTGTGGTTGGAAAAGAAATTTAAGGGTTATATTTATCTGACAAAACCTGCGCGTCGACAAATGTATGATGATACGGAGATTATTATTAAAAAACTTCAGGAGTTTTGCACGAGTCACGTGGTGAATTTGGATGAACTCCGAAAATTTTTTAAAGATCAAAGTTTTGCTTTTCCCGATGGGGATGAACAAAAATTGGTTTATCTATATCAAATAATGATGTTTCTCGAGCCAGGAAAATATTATCATTATATTCAGACGGCGAGTTTTGGAAAACTTTTGAGAAATCCGGAAAAGGAAAAACTGGAAGGCGATTGTAATCAAATTGTGACACTTTACATTTATCTTTATTCATTAAAATTTCCGCTTTCAGACTTGCAAATTAAGCTTTTGTCGGAACATGTGTGTCTGCATTTTAGAGAAATTGATATTGAATGTACGAATGGGCAATTTGCAAAATATACGGAAAATCGTGATGTGTTGCCGGTGACGGAAATTATTTCCACAAACTTGTTGGATTTGAGCGATTTCCGTGAGGATGCGCAGATAATTACACCGGAAGTGATTGTGAAAAGTGCTCAGCTTGGTTATGCGATCAGTAGTTTGAAGACTTTGGTAGCCAAGAATTTGAATATTGCTTATCATAATCTTGCTGTAGCGGCTTTAAATAATCACAAATTTGATTCGGCAATTTTTTATTTCGATAAAGCGGGAGATAAGGAACAAATTTTGATTGTTTATCGTAATGCGACAGTTTATTACACCGGTGTGAAAAATTTTCCAAAAGCTTTGTTTTACGCCAGTAAAAGTGGCGATAATGAACTTGAAAAAAATGTGAAATTTAATCAGGGGGTTGAGTTATTAAATTCCGGCAGTGTTGATCGTGCTTTGGAAATTTTTACTAATTTGGGTGATGAAAAAATGAAAAAAGCTTGTTACCAGAAGCAGTATAACGCTCTAGTGTCTCAAGTGGCTCATGTGAAAACTCTTCAGGAAGCCAAAAATAAGAAATTTATTTATCAAAAAATGCTGGCTCTAGCGGAAAAAATGGAAGATTCGAGTTTGGCTGAATCTGTCAGGGGAACTTTGAGTAAGATCTGAATTGAGTTCAGGGGCGGAGAGATTGACATTTCCTTGTTTTGTAGTATTTTGTGGTATATTAAATTTTCTATATGAAATTGGCTGATAAGTTGGTGCTAGGTGCGGCTATGGTGGGGCAGTTGGCGTGTTCTGCGCTTCAGTCCGGTGAAAGGCGTGATTTTGATCAAGCCGGTGTGAGTGCTTTACGTCGTGCTCCTGAGAGAGATTTGAAGGAAGAGCCGGTTTCTCCCGAGGTGCTTCAAAATGCTGCAAAGTTGGCTGAGGCGGTAGAAAAATGTGTAAATGGTAGAGGCGGGCGTGTGGCTTTGGAGGTTTCAGATAATGAAGCGTATATTGCTGAGTCTGTAAAGCCTAGTGGAGTGAGACCGGAGGTTGGAATCAGGGTGGGGCAATATTTTATGTGTAACGAGAAGAATGATTCTTGTGGTGTGCGTTACGCCATTCCTAATGGGTTTGGTGATAATTTCGGTCTACAATTTGAGCGTTTTGGCCTTGAAACTTGGCGTTTTCATGATGCGAGTTCTTATAACGGTAAAATGACTGGTGCCGATGGACAGGCTGATAGGGCTTTTGATTTTGTTTTACCACCTAATCAATATGGTGGGCATGATGCGGTTTGTGTGCAAATGCGTGCTGGTGATAGCGATGAGGCTTTTATAGATTATAGACCGGCAAATAATGCAATAAGACCTCATACAGATATAATTGGTTGTCGTCAGCCATCTACTCCAAATATGACAAGGGCTCATTTTCAAGATGTTTATCGAGTGATTTTGGCTAAATTGGCTGATGCTTGCGCTGCGGGAAAGGTTCATGTGCCGGGGGAGCAATATGTTAGACCGAAGTGGTCGGGGCATGGTCTCGGTACTATTGACGGCGGCAGTGGTACTGGACGTCGTTAGGATTGAATTCAAGGTCTATTTTTGGTATAATATAGGGATATTTTCGAACCCTGAATAACAAAAATAAAACTTGGAAAATTATTGGCAAACAAAGCTTGGAAAGATTTTGAAGGCTAGCTCGTATGGCTTGTTTTTGTTGGCTTTTTTGTGGATTTCAGGGCAATTGTTTTTTGAACAACAGACTAATAACTTAATGACGTCGCTTTTTTCTACTCGTGGAGTTGAAAAAGTTTCCATCGAAGATTTACATGTAGTTTATGCGGATGAACCGATTTCTTTGGAACCAACTCTTTTCGACCCAACTACTCGGCAGAGGCTTGTAAATATTTTTGAGCCTTTGGTGAAGCTTGATAGAGATTTGAATGTGAAACCCGGATTGGCTCTTTCTTGGGGAATGATTGATGATTTAACTTGGAGATTTAGTCTAAGGCCAAATGTGAAGTTTCAGGATGGTAGCGAGCTTGGTGCTACAGATGTCAAAGCCAGTTTCAGGCGTGCGATGACAGATAAGAATTCTCAGCTTACAGGCATTTTGGATACTATTGATAAGATCGAAATTTTGGATAGTTCCACTTTGGAAATTATTACCAAAAAGCCTGATCCTTTGCTTTTGCAGAGAGTTTCTACGGTGCTTATTTTTGCTTCAGAGCAAGATGGAAAAGACCAGCTCGATCCCATTGGAACCGGTCCTTATAAATTTTCTTCCTGGAATCCCGGAGATAGATTGATTCTGGATAGAAATGAAAATTATTGGGGAGATAGGCCTAAATTTGCAAAAGTGGAAATGGTGGTGATACCTAATAAATCAGAGCGCGTGGGAGCATTGGTCAATAATCAGGCGGAGGTGCTGGATTTTGTACCTTTTGATGGAGTGCAGAATGTTTTGGATCAAGGATTCGATATTGCGGCGATTCCGAGTTTGGAAGTGCAATTTTTGGTATTTAATAATCAGTCGTCTGTTTTTAGCAAACTGGAAAATCGTCAAATTTTTTCTTTGGCGATTGATACGGATACTTTTGCGAAATCACTTGGAGCGGATTTTACTCGAACAATAAATCAATTTGTGAGTACTGGAATTTTTGGTTTTAATCCTGATATTTCGGCTCATGTTTATAATCTCGAAAAAGCGGGAAAGATGGCTGAGGAGAGCGGACTTAAAAATCAGACCATTACTTTTCATTTACCAAAATCTCTGGAAACTTTGGGCGAACACGTGCGTAAGCAGCTTTTACAAATCGGAGTAAATGTACTGGTTTCGTATATGGAACCGGATCAATTTAATCAGAGTTTGCTTGCCGGTGATGCTGATGTTTATTTTCTTGGATTTAAGGCTGATATAGGCGATGCCAGTGATTTTTTGAATACTTTGGTTTACAGTAAAGGATCTTTTAATATTGGACATTATCAAAATAAAAAAGTTGATGAATTGATTGAAGATAGTCTTGTGCAAATGGATCCGGCAAAGCGTTTGAAAAATCTAAAAGACACGATGAAAATCGTAGTGGAAGATGACATTTTTGGAGTGCCACTTTTTGAATATCAGAAAGTTTTTGCTTTTAATAAAAAGCTTGATTTACAGCCAAGAATTGATGGGCTGATTTACTTTGATGAAATAAATATAAAATGAAAATAACTATCCGCAGCAAATTGATTATCGCAATTTCCACTCTCATGGTGGTGTTGTTTGCTGTGGCGGCTTCATTGTTTGTAAATGAAAAAAAGAAAGAGTTTGCTCAGGATATTTATTTGAATATGTTGGCTTTTGGCAGGTTGACGGCGCCGACGATTGCTTACGATTATGATTTGTATTTGGCTCAAAATAGTTTCGTGTATTTCAATAGGGAATTGGCAAAGATTTTTAAACAAAACGCGGATATCGGCGTAATAAAAGTAATCTCATATGAAGGTGGTGTTTTGTATGATTCAAAAACCGATACGGAAAAGAAATATGAAGGGGAAGCGCGTAAGGTGACCGATGCTTCTTTGCTGGATCAAATACAGTCAAAAAATGTTTCCATGCAAACGGTCGATGGAAAAGTTCTTTTCTTGAAAGTGTCCGCGAATGGAGATTTTGTCTATGTGGATAAAAATGAAAAACCTATTGGCAGTTTGGAATCGGGAACTTTATTAAATTATTTGGTGGTTGCCGGCAATGATAAATATTCGGTCAAATATGCTTTCGATTATACTAATTTGAATGATCGTATTGAGAGAATGCGTGCGAGAATTATTTATTTGGCGGTGTTTGGAATTATGCTTGGCATGATTATGTCATTTGTGATGTCCGGACAGGTGACAAAGCCGATTGCGCAGCTCGTGGAGGGAGCGGATAAGGTGGGTAAAGGTGATTTCAAAGTGCGTGTGGATATCAGAACCAGAGATGAATTGAGTTTTTTAGGGGCTTCGTTTAATAAAATGACGGAGGATTTGGAAAAGAGTATTGAAGCTAAAATCGAACAAGATCGTGTGAAAAATGAGCTGAAGATTGCCGGTAAAATTCAGGATCAGTTAGTGCCGGATGATGACGAAATTCCGAAAATTGATGGAATACAAATTGCTGCGGATCTTGTGCCGGCGGAGGAAGTTGGTGGAGATATTTACGACTTTATTAAGGTGGAAAATCGTTTGGTGATGTATCTCGGAGATGTGACTGGTCATGGAGTGCCGGCTGGAATTATCAGTTCAATTTCCAATGCTTTGTTTTATGGATTTGCGAATTTGGGTGATTTGAAGAAGATTTTGCTGGAAGTGAATCGCGTCTTGAAAGTGAAAACTTTACCGACGATGTTTATGACTTTGTGTTTGATGCAGTGGGATGCAATTGCTAAGAAGTTTACTTATGCGAGCGCCGGTCATGAACAGATTTTGCATTATAAGGCGACGACAAAAATCGCTGAATATAAATCTGCGGGTGGTATTGCTTTAGGTATGTTGCCGGATATTTCTCAGCATGTGAATGAAGTGGAAATTGATTTCCAATCAGGTGATTATTTGGTGATTTATAGTGATGGTATTCCGGAATGTTGGCGAACCGAAAAGGAGTTATATGGTCCGGAAAGACTGAAGCAGGCGATGGAAAAATTTGGTGATTTGCCTGATGCCGATGCGGTAAAGAAAGCTATTTTGGCTGACGTGAAGGCCTTTGCCAATGGTCATCAGCAAATGGATGATATTACGATAATGGTGATTAAAAGAGTTTAGGGGGTGTGTGATCCGCGCCTTGACGTATCGCGGCCATTGTGTTATAGTTCACTGGCTATATTGAACTATATTTTATGGATGAAGGTTTAAATAGATTTACTGAAATAAGAACTAGGCTTAATGATGGAGCTAGGGATCCGGATGATTTGATGCGTGAAGCTGTGGGAAGAGGAGTTGTTGGTATGATTACTTCGTTAATGGCTGAGGAAGCGAAGAAGTTGCCTCTTTCAGATATTGCTTCTCGGCTTGGTTTGGGGGATTATGTCGGAACGATTGGCAGAAGTGGCGCGGTGCAATTTGGTATAGCTAAAGCCGTTGAGAATGTTTTGGGAATTCCGGAAGGGTCTGTGGCTGAGGTGGCTGCGGAGCGTCCTGTTCAGAAGGGTGAATCTCCTTCGGTGGCGGTGGCTCCAGATACGATAAAAATTTCTGATGTTTTCGTGCCACCCAGAGATATTGGTAGGACTGCTTTTAGTGGAGAGGGAATGCCGCTTGAAAGGAAGATCTTGCCTCGAGTGGATTTGACGAAAGAAGTTTTGACATCTTTAGGCGTTGATTTGACGAAAAATAAGCCTCTTGAGGGACGTGTGGCAGATGAGATGTTTAGAGAATCTCCTTATTTACTTTTTGTTGCTCCGGAGTTGGATAGAATGGTTTTGGTCTGTAAAGAAAGAGGGAATGCGACTTTTGTAATTTATGGGGTGCAAAATCCTGAAAAATATTATGCGATGGATAAGGATCAATTGAGGGCTCAGGGTAATGTTAGATCTTTTGATTGGAATAACGATTCTGAAAAATGGAAAGAAACATTAACAATGTATTTGACGAAAGATATCCCGAAACAAATGGATATGGCTTATTTTATGAATGCTGAAAATGTAAAGGCGGATCTTGAAGCATTTGCCGCTTTGCTTGGTGATGATAAGTCTTTGATTGATTTAAGTTATAATTCTACTAGGACATTAAAAATTAAATGCGCGAGTGGTTTGGAGCTTAGTGGTGATGCTTATATTATACGTGCCGGTGAAACTTTAGGATTGGCAAAGAATGCTGTTGATGCCAGAAATGTAACCGGTAAAATTCTTTTAGCTTTGAAAAAAAATGCAGGTTTGGACGTAAAAGAATACGTTCCTTTAGATGGTCAATATTTCAATGATGCTGATAAAGTAAAAAAGGATTTATCTGCTTATGCGGTAGAACTTGGTGAAGGTAAAACTTTAGGTGATTTAACTACTGGTAATATGTTTGTACTTTCCGTTGTTTGTCAAAATGGCAGAGAGCTTAAAGGTCAAAATTATCTGCGTTATGCCGGAGTGGCTTTGGGAATCTCTAAGAGTTATGAGGAAGCGAAAAGTTATTGTTTAGCTACTTTGCGAAAATTGAAAGAAATTGCTGGATTAGGAAAAGTAGTTCCTATGGATAAAAATTATTTTGATAATTTGGAAAATGTTAGGTCTGATTTTGCTGCGTATCTTAGGGCGCTGGGCAAAGGTATAACGTTGAAAGATTTAAGCGTAAGTTTGCTTAGAGAGGTTAGTGTTATGTGTGTTAATGGAGAAAAAGTGGGTGGTAATGCTTATGTTTCTCGTGCGGCGGTTGCCTTGGGACTGGCAATCAATGCAGTTGAATCCAGAAGAGAATTGGCAACTGTTTTAGATATTTTGAAATCTTTGTAGGGATCTTCGGTCTCCTAAATTCCCGGTACCGGGAATTTCAAGCACATCTCTTTCACTTCTTCTTTGATTTTTGCGTGCAAGGCTGTGTCGCCAATGTTTGAAATTACGCGGTCGAGCCAGTCGGCGATACGATCCATTTCAGCTTCTTTCATGCCACGAGTGGTGACTGCTGGAGTCCCGAGGCGAATGCCGGATGGGTCCATTGGTGAGCGTGTATCGAAAGGAACGGTGTTCTTATTGAGGGTGATTCCAACTGTGTCGAGAACCATTTGAGCTTGTTTTCCTGGAACTCCTTTATTTGTGAGGTCAGCGAGGATCAAATGTGTGTCTGTGCCGTCTGAAACGAGCTTAAACCCTTTAGCTTTCATTGCTTCGGCTAAGTGACGAGCATTAGTTTGGATTTGTTTGGCGTAAGTTTTAAATTCAGGTTTTAAAGCTTCACCAAAAGCGATGGCTTTGCCGGCGATAATGTGTTCGTGAGGGCCACCCTGTAAGCCAGGGAAAACGGCTTTATCAATAGCTTTGGCGAATTTTTCTTTACACATAATCATAGCTCCGCGTGGACCACGAAGAGTCTTGTGAGTTGTGGTCATTATGACGTCAAAATATGGTACCGGTGATTCCAGTACTCCACCGGCGATTAAGCCTGCGGTATGAGAAATGTCGGCCATTGTAATAGCTCCTACTTCATCAGCAATCTCTTTGAATTTTTTCCATTCAATGTCGCGTGGATAGGCTGTGAATCCCGCTACGATCATTTTTGGTTTGTGTTCTTGGGCCATTTTTCTGACGGCTTCCATATCGATTTTGCCTGTATTCTTATCTACCTCGTATTGCACGAAATTGTAGGCTTTGCCGGAGAAGGCGATTGGTAAACCGTGAGTGATGTGTCCACCATGATCGAGTTTAAGTCCCATTACGGTGTCGCCAAAATTCAATAGAGCAAAATAAATTGCGGTATTGGCTGGAGATCCTGAATAAGGCTGGACGTTTGCGTGTTCGGCACCAAAAAGTTTTTTTGCACGATCGATAGCAATATTTTCTATAGCATCAATATTTTCTTGTCCTCCATAGTATCTTTTTCCCGGATAACCTTCGGAATATTTATTGGTTAAAATGCTGCCCATGGCTTCCATTACTGCTCCTGAAGTATAATTCTCTGATGGAATTAATTCTATGCCCTCTCTTTGTCTTTGTTTCTCACGCTCAATAAACTCAAAGATTTCTGGATCCTGTGTTTGGATGTAGCTCATATTAGTGGTTTTAATTTAGTGGTTGCTCGCTTCGCTCGCCTTAGGTCCTCTCGGACACTCGCTGCTGCTCGCCTCGGCGCTTAGAATGCACCTCGGCAAGAAATTGCTAGCAATTTCTTTGGCATTCTCATTTATTTTTAAATATTCCGCAAGTATTTTTGGTTACTTTTGCCTGTTGAGGCTTCGTCAACAGCTTATTGCTCAAAAAATTTGCGATTCATGCAAAGTTTAGGTAGATTGAATTTATGGAAAATCCCTCAAATTCCTCAAAAAGTTTTGCGCTGTTTTTGGCTTCAGCTTTTGTGATGGGTTTAGTAGGAGCTTTTGTAGGTGGGCGTCTTTTTAACGCTAATTTGTCAAATGGCAGAATAGTTGAAGATCATGTTTATTTGGAAGATTCTCAATTGATTCAGGCCATTAATAAAGTGGATTCGGCGGTTGTTTCTATTGTTACCGCTAATAGTTTGGACCCTAAATCTTTGGAAATTCCCTCAAAGGATGATGTTTATGGAGGTACCGGATTTATTGTGGATGCCAGTGGTTTAGTTTTAACTAATAAACACGTTGTTTTAGATAAAAGGGCCAATTACAAAATTGTGTTGAGCGATGGAAGTGAATATTTGGCAAAATTTTTAAGTGAAGATCCTTTTGATGATGTGGCGGTTTTGAAAATTCAAAATTCCAAGAATGATTTTCCAATAGTGGAATTGGGTAATTCGGAAAATGTAAAAATTGGTCAAAAAGTTGTGGCGATCGGTAATGCTTTGGCGATGTATGGAAATACAGTTACAGCGGGAATTGTGAGTGCCAAAGGCAGGGATGTGGAAGCTTATAATGATTATGGAGATGTACAAAATATGTCCGGCTTGATTCAAACCGACGCGGCAATTAATTTGGGAAATAGCGGTGGTCCTTTGGTAGATTTAAGTGGTGAAGTGATTGGTATGAATGCTGCAGTACAGGAAGCAGCCAATAATATTGGCTTTGCTATTCCTATTGATGATTTGAAACCGGTAATAGCGAGCGTAAAAAAGAATGGAGATATTGTGCGACCGGTATTGGGAGTTAGTTTTGTAATGTTGACGAAGTCTCAGGCTCAGGACTTGGATAAAGGCCTTAATAACGGGGCTTTATTAGTGGTGAATAATGATAGTGGAGGGTCTGCAATTCAGAAAGGTGGGGCCGCGGATAAAGCTGGTTTGAAGGATATGGATGTGATTTTAAGTGTGAATTCTATACCTGTTACGCTAGAAAACCCTTTACATAAAATTATTAGAAATTATAATCCTGGGGACACGGTTTCTCTTTCGGTGTGGAGGAATGGCAAAATTGCAGCTTATAAACTCACCCTGAAGAGTAATAAAGATTAGTAAATTCATGCCCAGGTGGCGAAATGGCAGACGCACTACCTTGAGGTGGTAGCGGGAGCAATCTCGTGGAGGTTCAAGTCCTCTCCTGGGCACCAGAGTATAAAAAAAGACCCCTTTTACAGAGGTCCTTTTTAGTCTTAATCGATTTATTTCTTTTCACATTTTCCACCGCAGCAGCATCCATGTCCGGACATTTTCATTACCATCTTGATAAGCATCCAGAGAGCCGCTAATCCAACCAATCCATAAACTGCTCTTTCAACTTGTGGCCATTGTCCGACAGCCATATTTACAAGGTTCCAGTCTGGGTTGATGGCGATAAGTCCCCAGTTTAAACCGCCGATTACTACTAGAAGTTTTACGATCCAGAAGCAGCATTTGTGTCCTTTGCTGCAGCAGGCTTCTTTACAGTTTGCTCCATGTTCCATACTAAAATAGGTTATGAGATATTGCGATCATTTTAGTATGTATTGTTTAAATTTTCAAATTTTTTTGTTATTATTTGCGCATGTTGTACCCAGAATTTTTGAAAGTTGGACAAATTAATTATCCAATTGAATATAAGCCGGTGCTGAAGACTACTTCTTCTGTTAGAATTAAGAATGGTGTAGTTTTGCTTAAACTAAGTCGTTTTGCACAAGGAGGTAAAAGAGATGAAATTGTGGATAAATTTCTGAAATGGGCGGAAAAGAGACTTGAAAAAGTGAAAGCTTTGGATTTTGTAAATCCGGAATATAAAGATGGTGGTAGAGTCGTGACTCATAATAAAATTTATGAACTTATGGTGGATAGTTTGCCGGGAATAAATTCACGTGCTTTATTGCGTCAGGGAAATATTATTAAAATTAAAATAAATAGTTTTCTTACGGGAATTCAGCGGGAAAAAAAGATCAAATTTTTGGCGGAACAGGTGATTATAAAGGATCAAACTCCTTATTTAGCGGACGTGATTGAGGAGTTGAATCAATTGCATTTTCAGGTGAAGGTGAATAGTGTGCGTTTCAAAAGAACTAATGGTCGTTTTGGAAGTTGTAGTTCAAAAAAGAATATAAATATCGCTTACAGACTGCTTTTTGCGCCTCGTGAGGTGTTTCGCTATGTTTGCGTGCATGAATTATCTCATTTGAAAGAATTTAATCATTCGGATAGATTTTGGTCTTGGGTGGGTGCCGCGATGCCGGATTATAAAAATGCCGAAAAATGGCTTAAAGGCAGAGGATTTTTGTTGGGATAATTGTTTTTCGAGAAGATTTTATTGCCATCTTTTTAAGGTTGTGATAAAAGATATGGGCATCGAAATATGGGCGTTTAGCTCAGTTGGCTAGAGCATCTCGTTTACACCGAGAGGGTCGGGGGTTCAAATCCCTCAACGCCCACCAGAATTAAAGCGGTTTTCAAATCGCTTTTTATTGTGATATATTTAGTCCAATTAATAATTATTCATTTTATATATATGGTTGCCAATTCTGATCTGCTTGCGCAAATCCCTTTTTGTTTAAAATCTACGGATTTTCCGACAATGGGTGCGAAATATGAAGGTAAAGTTCGCGATAATTATTCCAAGGATGGTCATCGTGTGATTATTGTGACGGATAGACTTTCAGCCTTTGATAGAGTAATCACTTTGATTCCTTTCAAGGGTCAGGTTTTAAATCAAATGGCAAAATTTTGGTTTGATCGTACGAAGGATATTGCTGACAATCATGTGATTGAATTTCCGGATCCGAATGTCGTTGTGGCTAAAGAATGCAAGGCTATGCCGGTGGAAATGATCGTGCGTGGGTATATTACAGGTGTGACGAGTACAAGTATTTGGACTCACTATGAAAAAGGTGTGAGAAATTTTTGCGGTAACCAATTGCCGGAGGGTTTGAAGAAAAATCAAAAATTGGAGAAGCCGATTTTGACTCCTTCCACTAAGGCTGAACATGGTGATCACGATGAATCTGTGTCACGTGAACAGATTTTGGAAAGAGGTGTGATTACGGCGGAACAATTTGATCAAATGGCGAATATGGCGATGAAATTGTATCAACGTGGTGTGGAAATTGCCGCTAAGCAAGGAATTATTTTGGTAGATACAAAATATGAATTTGGGATGACTCCGGAAGGGAAAATTGTGTTGATTGATGAAATTCATACACCGGATTCTTCTCGTTTTTGGTTTGCTGATGAATACGAAAAGAGATTTGCGTCTGGTGAAGAACAGAAAAAAATTGATAAAGAATATTTACGTGAATGGCTTGCTGAAAGAGGATTTAAAGGTGATGGAGAAATTCCTGTCGTGCCGGATGATGTAAAGGTAGAAACGGCTCGTCGTTACATTGAAGCTTTTGAATTAATTACTGGTCAAAAGTTTGAGGCGCAGGTTGGTGACGTGGGTGCAAGATTAGGTACAAATTTAGCTAAATATTTATAAACAAAATTCTTATGAAAGTTATCATTTGGTTAGGTTCTAAATCTGATATGGAATTTGTTGAAGGAATGGGCAAAGAATTTGCTGCTTGGGGTGTTGATTCCGAATATATTGTGGCGTCTGCGCACAAAGTTCCAGAAAAAGCTTTTGAAATTATTCAAAAAAATAATAAAGAAGAAGATTTGGTGTATGTAACGGTGGCTGGGCGATCGAATGCTTTGTCCGGTGTTGTTTCAGCCAACAGTGTTCACCCTGTGATTGCTTGTCCTCCGTTTAAGGGTAAGGACGATTTCATTGTGAATATAAACAGTACTCTAAATATGCCGAGTGATACACCGGCGATGACTGTTTTGGATCGTTTGAATGTCATTCAGGCTGTATTGAGAATTTTTGCTTTGAAAAATCCTGATTTGAAAAAACAAATCTTGGCCAGAATTGCGGATATTAAAAAGAGTTTTGGTTGAATTTGACAAATTTTCAAAAAGGCGGAATAATTCGGTTTTTAAATAAGTCGTTATGGTTTTAGATGAAGATGCAACACGGCATGAACATACTCGCTTGGAAGTAGGTGTAATAGGGCCTGTTGAGCGTGATGGTATAGTTGGTGATGGTGCTTTTGAAGCTGTTGGATTTTTATCTCCGCTTTTAGAGATGAAATTGAATATTGCAGCTTTGGCATTTTTACGTAGTGGAAATATTGAGGAATTTAATCAACTTAGAGGACAATATCCATCATGGAGGCCTAATTTTTCTAAATTTGAAAAAAGTTTTTTTACGCCTGCTGTTGTTAGCTCAGCGGATCTGCGAGGTGCGATGTTTGAAGAGATGGATTTGGCTGGTGTTAATTTTAGTTCTGTAAATTTAGAACGAACCAGTTTTATTGCTAGTGACCTTAAAGGAGTAAATTTTTCAAATTCAACGCTTTCTAGTGCTCAAATTTCTTCTGCGGATCTTACTGGTGCCAATTTATCAGGGGCGATTATGGTTGATGCCGATTTGTCTGATTCGAAATTGCGTTTAGCGAATTTAGTTGGAACTAATCTTAAAGATGCCTCAATAGATACCGGGTATTTTAAATCTATTGTTGCTCGTGATGGATCGGTTGTATTGGTTTTGGATCTACTTGGTATTAAGTATGATGATAGTACTACATTTCCAATGGAAATAAATTGTAAAGTTGAGCATGGAGTGGGTTTTTATATTGGTGGAGAAAGATTAAATGCTCAGCAAGTTTTAGATCTTTCTTAATTTTTTGATATAAATTTTGTTTATATATGGCTGAATTTGAAGATTTTACGATTTTTTATGTGTCACTGTTTGCTAAATTTGTGCTTCTCTTTTAAGATGAAGTCTAGAGATTTTAATTATTTGAATTTATGAATAATCCTTTGTTGGCTATTTCTCCTTTGGATGGTCGTTATGCGGAAAAAGTTGATTATCTTTCTCAATATTTTGCCGAGGCGGCACTTATGAGATATCGTGTTCTCACTGAAGTTGAGTGGTTTATTTATCTTTTTAATGAGGCCAAATTATCAGGAACAAAGGTCTTGGAGCCTACGGAGATTCGTGTTTTGAGAAGTCTTTATGAGCAATTTGATGTAGTGGATGCGGAAAGAGTTAAGAATATCGAAAAAGTTACGAATCATGACGTGAAAGCGATTGAATATTTTATTAAAGAAAAAATTAAAGGTGGGCCGATTGAGAAATATCAGGAATTTATCCATTTTGCTTGTACTTCGGAAGATATCAATAATATCGCTTATGCATGCATGATTCGCGATTTTAATGAAAGGGAATTGGTGCCGATTTTGTCGGGTCTGATTCAGGAAATTCATGGTAAGGCGCAGACTTATAAAGGATTGGCGATGCTTTCTCGTACGCATGGTCAGGCAGCCACTCCCACTACTTTGGGTAAGGAATTGATAAATTTCGTGGCTCGTTTGGAGAGGGAATTGGAATTGGCCTTGAAAGCGGAATATTTGATGGCAAAAATCAATGGAGCTGTAGGAAATTACAACGCTCATGTTGTGGCTTATCCTGATGTGAATTGGTTTGGTGTAAGTAAGAATTTTATTCAAAGTCTCGGACTTGGCGTGAATATGTACACCACTCAAATCGAACCTCATGATTGCTATGCGGACATTTTTGACGCAGTGAAGCGCATGAATAATGTGGTAATGGATTTCGTGCGTGATATGTGGACTTATATCAGTCTTGGATATTTTGGTCAGAAAGTGGTGAAGAATGAAGTTGGTTCTTCTACTATGCCGCATAAGGTAAATCCGATTGATTTTGAGAATGCTGAGGGAAATATTGGAATTGCGAATGCTTTGCTTGAGCAGTTGTCTTCAAAATTGCAGGTTTCTCGTATGCAAAGAGATCTTTCTGACTCTACCTCTTTGAGAAACGTTGGTTCGGCTTTAGCTTATTGTATTTTGGCTTATAAGAGTGCCATAAAAGGTCTTTCAAAATGCGAAGTGAATAAAAAGAAAATAGAAGAAGATTTGGCTGATAAGTGGGAGCTTTTGGCTGAGCCGATTCAAGTGGTGATGAAAAAAAGTTTGATGCCAAACGCTTATGAAAAATTGAAAGAATTAACTCGTGGAAAGGTGGGGATAACTAAAGTTGTAGTACAGAAATTTATTAAAACTTTGAAAATTCCTGCCGCGGATAAGAAGCGCCTGATGGCTTTGACTCCTACTAATTATGTTGGGCTTGCCGAACAGCTTGTAGAAAATTACGAATTGAAAATCGCGGCCGGTCAATCAGGATGCGGGCCTAGTGGATGCGGAGGATGCGATGGATGTGGCTGCCACTAAGATGCTAGAGTGAATTTTTTATAAGCTTCTGCAGCCGTTTGAAAGTTGTCTATGATGATGCGACTTTTTACGTTACATCTTGAGGCGATTGCATTTATGATTTCTCTATATCTTGATTCTACATCCCATTCTCTGAATTGAGTGAAAGGTCTTTTTCCGCCATGTACAATTGCGAGTTTTTCGTTTTGTCCTATCTTCTGTTTGATCTTTAGAAGGGTTTTGTCTGCCATAAGTACGGCTAAAGCTAAAGTACCTTGTTTAAGAGTCATTTGCTCAATGTATGCTTCTGGGGGCAGTTGGTCCTCGGTAAAAATATCAGAATAATCCCATTGTGTTTCAAGTGTATAGCGATTCCCATCTGGGACTTCCTTTATAACCATTAATCGATTTTCTGATTTTGTAGGATTTGGTCGTAGTGCGGTAACCTTTGATGCTTTGCCATTGGTAAATGGGTAGGCATCTACAGATACCTGTGCGCTAGGGTCTTTCAAAATAGGGCCTAGATCTAAAGGTTTTGTCATTAATGTAGTTGGATCTACCAGCTTGATGCCTGAAGAATCATCGGTTATTGCCGTAAAATGTGGTCCGGCTGATTTTACGAATCTTAATTGATTTGGTCCTACTTTTTGCTCCATGAGCCTGAGCCAATGTGTGCAATTTCCGCCCAGCTCAGGAGAAGGAATGTTACCGTCATACAGCACTACATTGCTAAATGTGTTAAATGGAGTTTCTTGTATTGTGCTTTCTAGGGCTTCACTTACCAATTTCATACTGATTTTTTTGAGCAGTTATTGTAAGCTATTATTGCTAGATTGTCAATTTGTCATCTTGGAAAATTTCTTAATTTAGATTAAACTGGGCACCAGTTTTATTAAAAATGTTTTATGTTTAAGAAAGTAGATGTCAGGCAGTCTTTTCCAGAGATGGAGAAAAATATTTTAAAATATTGGGAGGAAAATAAAATTTTTGAAAAATCAGTTGAACAAAGAAAAGATGGTGAGAAATTTGTGTTTTACGATGGTCCTCCATTTGCCAATGGGTTGCCGCACTATGGGCATATTTTGGCTACGGCACTGAAGGATGCGGTGACGAGATATTGGACTATGAAGGGCTATTATGTACCCAGAACTAATGGTTGGGATTGTCACGGACTCCCGGTGGAATACGAAATCGAAAAGGAATTGGGACTTTCTGGACGTAAAGCAATTGTGGATTATGGAGTAGAAAATTTTAATGCAAAGTGTCGCGAATCGGTTTTTCGTTATACGGATCAATGGAAAGGCTTGTTGCAAAGAGTAGGGCGTTGGGTGGATTTTGATGACACCTATGCAACTTTGGATAATGATTACATGGAATCGATCTGGTGGGTTTTTAAGCAAATTTGGGATAAGGACATGGTTTATACCGGTTTTAAATCAATGCATATTTGTCCACGTTGCGAGACTCCACTTTCAAATTTTGAGGTTTCTCAGGGTTACAAGGATGTGACCGATATGACGGTGACGGCGAAATTTAAGCTGAAGGAAGATGCTCTGAAGGCAATTAAGGCTAAGGAAAAGGATGTTTATGTGTTGGCGTGGACGACTACTCCTTGGACTTTGCCTGGCAATGTGGCTTTGGCTTTTGGGAAGGATATTGAATACGTGAAAGTGCAGGCGAAAATAGCTGAAGATAAGGAGGAAACTTATATCTTAGCTGCAAAATTGGCTGATGCGGTATTGGGTGAAGGGAAATATGTGGTTTTGGAAAAAGTTGATCCTGAAAAACTCGTGGGCAAGAGCTACGAACCACTTTTTGATTATTATGTGAATGCCGGTTTGCCTGGTCAGCTTTATACTATCAATATCGGTGATTTTGTGACAACTGAAGATGGTACTGGTGTGGTGCATATTGCTTCGATGTTTGGTGAGGATGATTATAATTTTGGTTTAAAATATGGTTATGCTCAGGTCAATCATGTAAATATGGATGGCACTTTCAGAGAGGAAGTGAAAGAATTTGCCGGCAAATCCGTCATTCCTCAAAATAGCAATATTGCCGATTTTTTGGCCAAGAAAGGTCTATTATTCAAAAAATATAATTACAAACATAGTTATCCGCATTGTTGGAGATGTGATACGGCTCTGATTAACTACGCCACTCGTTCGTTTTTCATCAAAGTTACCGAAATTAAGGCCCGTTTGCAGAAAAATAATCAAAAGATTCACTGGCAGCCGGAGCATGTTAAAGATGGGCGCTTCGGTAAATGGCTGGAAGGTGTGCGTGATTGGTCTATTTCTAGAAATCGTTTCTGGGGATGTGCTATTCCGGTGTGGGAATGTGATTGTGGTGAACAGGTTTGCGTGGGTTCAATTGAAGAATTGAAAGAATTGTCCGGTGGGAAATTACCGCTCAATAATGGTGAAATAGACCTACATAAGCCATATATTGATGATGTGAAGATCAAGTGTAAGACTTGTAGCGCGGAAATGCGTCGTGTGCCGGATGTGTTGGATTGCTGGTTCGAAAGCGGTTCCATGCCGTACGCGCAACTTCATTATCCTTTTGAAAACAAGGCTGGATTTGAAAATAATTTCCCGGCAAATTTTATTGCGGAAGGTTTGGATCAGACACGTGGCTGGTTTTATACTTTGCATGTTCTTGCGACAATTCTTTTCAACAAACCTGCTTTCCAAAACGTGATTGTGAACGGAATTTTGCTTGCCGCTGATGGCGAAAAACTTTCAAAAAGAAAGAAGAATTATCCGGACCCTAGCGTGCTTTTTGAAACTCAGGGAGTAGATAGCACCAGATATTTCTTGTATAATTCTACGGCTCCTTTGGCAGAGGATGTAAGATTTTCCGAAAGACACGTGGAGGAAATTGTGAAAAAATTTACTCTGACTTTGTGGAATACTTATAGTTTCTTTGTTACTTATGCCAATATTGATAATTTTGAACCAAATCAAAATTTCGATAAATTCCAACCGGAAAATAAATTGGACAGATGGATTTTGTCTGAATTAAATAATTTGATCGGAGAGGTTACTAAACAAATGGATTCTTATAATTTGACTTGGTCTGTACGTCCGATGCAGGATTTCGTAGAGAATTTGTCTAATTGGTATGTGCGCAGAAGTCGTCGTCGTTTCTGGAAGAGCCAAAATGATGATGATAAAAGTCAGGCTTATCAGACTCTTTATATTGTTTTAGTGCAATTTATTAAGTTGTTGGCGCCGTTTATGCCATATATTTCAGATGAGATTTATCAGAATTTAGGTAAAAAGGCGTCTGTGCATTTGGAGGATTGGCCAAAGGTAAATAAATTTTTGGTTGATGATGAGTTAAATAAGGAGATGCATTTGATTCGTACCGTGGTGAATTTGGGCCACAGTGTGCGTTCAAAAGCCAAAATTAAAGTAAGACAGCCTCTCTTAAAGGTGCAAATTGCTTTACCTGAGGGTGTGGATGCCAAATTAATTGAAAGTCAGAAAGAGGTGATTCTGGAAGAACTAAACGTGAAGGAATTGGAGGTTATTAAGGAGGCTTCAGAGATTGTTGAACGCATTGTGATGCCAAATCCTAAAGTGCTTGGTCCTAAATTTGGTAAGGATGTGCAGTTTATTATCAATAATCTTAAATCCGGCAATTATAAAATAGATGGAAATGTGGTGAAAGTTGGTTCTTTTGAGCTTTTTGGTGATGACGTGGAAATTGGTTTTCGTGGAAAAACCGGTTTTGATGTAGCTAGCGAAGAGGGAGTGGTGGTCTCGCTTGATACAAATGTTACCGATGACCTGAAGAAGGAAGGTTATGCGCGTGATTTGGTACGTTATGTCCAGGAGATGCGTAAGGAGGCTGATTATCAGGTTGATGATCATATTTATGTTGCTTTGGAAGCTCCTAGTGGCGAAGTTTCAGACGCTATTACGACTTTTGCGGATTACATTAAGAGGGAAACTTTGGCTGAAGAATTGCAGCAGAGTGGAAATTTCGAATGGGACAAGGAAATTGTCGTGGATTTGGACGGTGTTAATGTTAAAGTAGCAGTAAGAAAAATTTAATTCTTATGAATTTTCTTTTTAAACCAATACTCAGAATTTTGTTAAATGCAGGTATTTTGTATTTATTAACCCAACTGGTTACATCTATACAATTTACAGGTGGATGGAAGTTTTTTGTGATTGGAGGTTTGATTTTGGGTATTATAAATTTGGTAATCAAGCCTTTGATGAAAATTTTGTCATTTCCGGCAATGCTGATTACGGGAGGGATTTTTGCCATTGTTATAAATATGGCGATGCTTTGGTTTTTGCAGTATTTTATATCTGTTGCACAGATTCAGGGGGTTACTTTATTCTTTCCAAATTTTGTAACTTATGCTATAGGAGCTGTTGTGTTCGGTGTTATTAACTGGGCCGCAGGACTAATTATTTAATTTGAATTTATGAAAACGGTTTTGATTATCACACAGGTTATATTTTCCATCTTACTATCATTGGTAATTCTTGCTCAACAAAGAGGCACAGGTCTTAGTGCTACTTTCGGTGGTGGCGGTGGTTTTTATACCAGTAAAAGAGGAATCGAAAAGTTTCTTTCGATGGCAACTGTTATATTGGCAGTTCTATTTTTGGCTAATTCAATAGCCTTCCTTTTTGTATAAAGCATGAATGTTTTTCGCAAAATTATAGAGGTTTTAAAAACCTATACTTATGCTGACAAAATTATTTCCGTGTTGGCATTGGCGGTTTTTTTGTTGATGCTCACGAAAATGATACTTTTTCCTTATGGTATTTTTGGATTTGGGCAAAGTAGTATTTATACCGAAGGATTGGTGTCTAAAAATGGAATTCAGAGTATAAATCCTCTTTTTGTGGATTATAACGAAGCTGATCGTGAAGTTTCAAAATTGGTTTTTTCAGGATTAATGAAATATGATCCTGAAAAGAAAGCCGTGGTGGATGATATGGCTCATTTGACTATCAGTGAGGATAAAATGAACTATGTTTTTACTTTACGCGACGGTCTAAAATGGCATGATGGTCAGCCAGTTACTATTGATGATGTTTATTTTACTTTCCATGATTTGATTTTAAATCCGGCTTTTCCAAATGATATTTTGAGAACAAATTTTGCGGGAGTAAAGGTGGCTAAGGTGGATGCCAAAAATATTAAATTTACTTTAGATAAACCGAATGCTTTCTTCGTAAGCAATTTTCTTACCGGAATTTTGCCTAAGCATGTTTTGAAAGATGTAAATCCGGCGGATATTTTACAGAGTGATTTTAATAAAAAGCCTGTTGGTAGCGGTCCGTATGCGGTGACCGATCCTATTGAATCTTTTCAGGATGGTCGTAGTCAGATTACTTTAGAGAGGAATGATGCTTTTTATGGTGAAAAATCTGAAATTGAATTGATGCGTTTTATTGTTTATCCGACAATGGATGATCTGCTTGATCATATAGATGCGGTGAATGGTGTGGTAAAAGTATCTGGAGATAATGTGATGAATTTTATTTCAAATGATAGATTTAAGTTGGTTCCTTATGAATTGCCTCAATATACGGCGGTTTTCATGAATATGGAGAGTAAAATTTTGAAGAACTCAGATGTGCGTTCGGCTTTGGCGAGATCTTTGGATAAAGATGCGTATATTGGTGAAAGTTTGGATAAATTGGCAATAAACACTCCTATTTTGGAATTAAAACAAAAGGATTGGGGATACAAATATGATCTTGATTTAGCCAATGCAAATTTAAAAACTGCTGGTTATAAGTATGGAGCCGATGATGAAAATCATTTGGGAATTCGTTATGATAAGGATGGAAATGGCTTAGAGTTGAAGATGGTGGTTAGATTATATGATGAAGGTACTTACCAGTTTAATGAAACCAAAAATCTGGTGACTTTTCTGGTGGATTCATGGAAAAAAATTGGTATTAATACGCAGGTTCAATTTTTGCCTTTGGAAGCCTTTAATGAAAGGGTTTCAAAACGTGATTATGATCTCCTTTTGGTAGGGCAAAATTTGGGTTATAACTCTGATACTTATTCTTTCTGGCATTCCACTCAAGCCGGTCCTTTGGGTCAAAATCTATCAAGTTATAAGAGCTTTAAGGTGGACAGTTTGATAGAGAGTATCAGATCTACTTTTGACATAGGACAAAGAACTTCAAAGCTTCAGGAACTAGCCAAGGCGCTAAATGATGATATTCCGGCAATTTTTCTTTATAGACCGATTTATTTTTATGCAACAGATACAAAATTGACCGATTTGTCTATGGATGGAGTGGTTTTCCCAGGTGATCGTTTTGCCGATATATCTGTTTGGAATTTCAAGAAATAGCTGATTTTTCCTGTTTTTTGAATTTTGCCTTTACTTTACACCCATTATTCGCTATTTATTAAAGGCCTTTAATTTAGAAATCATGCAAGTTGTATTAAACAAAGACGTACCAAAGTTAGGTCACAGAGGAGATGTTGTGAAAGTTAGAGAAGGATATTTTAGAAATTTCCTCTTACCAAGAGGATTAGCTTTAATCGGTGATACTGGTAATTTGAAAGTAGCCGCAGTACGTAAAGAGAAAGTTGCGACTCAACGTAAACAGGTTTTGGAAAATGCCAAGGATATTTTGGCTAAATTGAATGGTCTAAAGATAAATATGAAGTCTAAGATCAGTTCTAAAGGTAAACTTTTCGGAGCTATTGCTGAAGATAAAATTGCTGAAGCCATCAATGAGGCTACAGGTTTGAAACTTGATAGAGGGTTTATTAAAATGACTCATATCAAGACTACTGGAACCCATGATGTGCTTGTTCATCTTGCTCCAGAGATGGAGGAAAAGGTGAAGGTCACTGTAAAAGCAGCTTAATTAATTTAGTTTGGCTGAATTCGAAAAAGGAAAGGTTTTAGCTATCGATTATGGAAAAAAACGTATAGGCGTTGCCAGCGGTGATATTGAAGTAGGCATCGCTTTTCCTCGTGTGGTGATTCAGAATAAGAGTATTCAATATGTTTTGGCTGAAATTCAGAAACTTTGTAGGGAATTGGATGTGAAGATGATAGTCATTGGTTTGCCTCTTAGTATGCAAGAAGATCAGAAGGAGAATAGAATTATGAAAGATGTCAAAACTTTTGTGAAGATATTGGAAGACAACCTTAAACTTAAAGTTGTTCTGTTTGATGAGCGTTTAAGCTCATTTGAAGCGGAACAGCTGATGTCGGAGTATAAAATCGAAGGGCCGGATGACTTATATGCGGCGCAAATTATTTTGCAAAGATTCTTTAATAAGATCAAGGCTTAGGTTATAATCCTCGGGATGAATAATTTGTTTGTAAATTTAGGAATAGTTTTGGGGATTTTTGTGGTTTTGGTTATTGCATTTTTTGTAATTGCTGAAATTAATCGTATTCGCAGAAAATTAAGTGAAAAATATGCGGTTTTACAGATTCGGGCAGTAAAGCAGACGAGTGATGATGTTCAAATAGGTCCTATTGCGATGGAGAATATTTTTGCGACTCTGCATGGTATTTCAACGAGATTTACTCTTTGGGATAGGCTTATGGGATACAGTAGCGATAATGTGAGTTTTGAAATTGCGAGTATAGATAGGGTTATTAAATTTTATGCCGCTTTCCCTGAAAAATTAAGAAATTTGGTTGAAGGGCAGATTTATGCACAGTATCCTGATGTGGAAATAGAAGATTGTCCGGATTACAGCTCTTCCGCAAAGTATAGTCAAAATGCGGTAGGCGTAGAATTGAAATTTACCGATCCGGATATTTTTCCAATTAAGCGTTATTCTCAATTTGAAGATAAATTGGCAAGAATTGCCGTTGATCCTATTGCCGGTATCACTTCTTCTTTGGTGAAATTTGACGATGTGGAGGATCAGGCCTGGGTGCAGTTAGTGGTAACACCTTTGAGAGATCATTGGCGTTTGATTTTTATCAAATGCGTCAAGATCATGCATCATGGAGTTTTTGCCAATATTGATTCGTGGAAAAAGGCTTATGCCAGAGCTTTCATTACTAGAAAAGTATGGCCTAAAATTGTGTTTTTTCCGGTTTATTTTATGTTTTGGCTGAGAGGATTTTTTATTACCGCTCATATCAATCTTTCTCCGGAAGGCACTTCTGGAAGTGATGATATTGAGGAGCTTTCTTCTAAAAGCCATGAACGTGAAACGAATATTGATGCGGCTATAGACAAAGTGGGTCGTCCACTTTTTGATTCAACTGTGAGAATTGTTTATGTCCCAAAACATAAAAATCATCAAAAGGCCGAAGTGAAATTGCAGGAGATTTTAAGTTCTTTTAAACAATTCAATTATCCTACTTTAAATGCTTTTGAAGAGCGTTCTTTGCAGAATGGGAAGCTGGTGATTGAAAAATATAATAAGCGTTTGATAAATGACGGCTGTGTGCTAAATAATGAGGAGTTGGCGACAGTTTTTCATATGCCGAATATTACGGTGAAAACGCCGACAATTTATTGGGTGCGCAGTAAAAAACTTGAGCCACCAAACGATATTCCTATGGAAACGGTTGGTGCTGAGGATCCGATTACAATTTTGGGTCGTACTAATTATCGTGGTTCAAATCATGTTTTTGGGATCAAACCTACGGACCGCCGCAGACATGTGTATATCATTGGAAAAACCGGTATGGGTAAGTCTACTTTACTGGAAAATATGATTTATTCAGATGTTATTGCGGGAAAGGGAGTAGGTGTTATTGATCCCCATGGTGATTTGGCTGATGCTGTACTTAGTTTTATTCCACAGAGTCGTATCAATGATGTGGTTTTGATTGATCCGTCAGATAAAGAATATGCGGTGGCTTTCAATATGTTGGAAAATATTGATCCGGCCTTGAATTCAATTGTTTGTAGTGGCCTTGTCGGTATTTTTAAGAAAATTTACGCGGAGAGCTGGGGACCACGTCTCGAACATATTTTACGTAATACGATATTGTCTTTGTTGGAATATCCTGGGACGACAATGCTTGGAATTACCAGAATTCTTCAAGATGATGAGTACAGAAAACGTATTGTGAAGAAAATTGAGGATCCGGTGGTGAAAGCTTTCTGGGTAACGGAGTTTGCAAAGATGCAAGATAAATTTAGGACTGAGGCGATTGCGCCAATTCAAAATAAAGTCGGTCAATTTTTATCAAGTCCTACGATCAGAAATATCGTTGGTCAGCCAAAGAGTACTATAGATCTGCGTTTTGCCATGGACAAGGGAAAAATTGTGATTGTGAATTTGTCTAAAGGTAAAATCGGTGAAGATAATTCGGCGCTTCTTGGCGCGATGTTTATTACAAAATTCCAGCTGGATGCCATGAGTCGTGCCAATATTGCGGAGAAGGATCGTAAGGATTTTTATCTCTATGTCGATGAGTTTCAGAATTTTGCTACTGATTCTTTTGCCACGATTCTTTCTGAAGCTCGTAAATATAAACTTAATTTGACGATGGCAAATCAGTATATCGCGCAGATGCCTGAAGAGGTGAGGGATGCGGTTTTTGGTAACGTTGGTACGGTGTTGAGCTTTCAGGTTGGTTTTGATGATGCGGAATATATTTCCCAGCAGTATGGCGAGGAAATTATGCCTCCGGATTTAGTTTCTTTGAGTAAATATACAGCCTATATGAGACTTTTGGTGGATGGAATGCCTACTAAGACTTTCTCTTTGGGTACTTTGCCACCGCCACAAGTTGTTCATGATAGAGATAGAATGAATAAAATAGTGAAGGTTTCTCGTGAGAGATACAGTGAAAAAACATCTGTGGTTACGGATAAAATTAAGCGTTGGAGTGTGGTGAAGGAAAATGAAGAAGACGAGACAGAGGGAAATCAGCCTGATGTAAAAACTAAAAAGAAAGTTTAAAGTTTATGAAATTTAAAGAATATTTTGCGAAATTTAGATATCATTGGAAAGTTTTGCTTAGTGATCATACCTTTAAAGTTTCTTTTTATGCTGGTGTTTTGTTGCTCACGCTAGCCTATTTATTGGATTTTTTGGCGGCTATTTATAAAGATAGTCAGACCTATATTTCAGTGGGAGATTTATTATTAGATCATATTCCGACGATCAATGTTGAATTTATGTTTATTTGGGGAATGTTGGGTTTTACTCTTTTGATTTTTCTTTATCCAATCTTTTTTAAGCCTGAATTGGTTCCATTTACGATTAAGTGTTATGCGATTTTATTATATATCCGTACGTTTTGTATTTTGCTGATTAACGTGGGTCCTCCTCACGGCTTTTTCTTTGATACATTTCAATTGGGACAGAACGTAATTGATGATATGACTTTCAGAAACGATTTGTTTTTTTCTGGACATACCGCTTTCCCTTTCTTGGCGTTTCTGATTTTTAAGGATAGTTGGTTAAAGTGGGTGTTTTTTGCCGGTTCGATCTTGGAGGGAGTGACTGTTTTATTGATGCATGTTCATTATTCTATCGATGTTGTGGCGGCGTTTTTTATTGCTTATGGTGCATATTCTATTTGTAAGAAACTTTTTCATCCTTTAAATATGCGTTTTGCGACCAGTATAAAATTATATGGCTGGGATGCGATGCAAAGATTGAAGGATATTTCATCTAACTCTTAATTTATGGAAACAATAAAAACCGATAAAGCTCCGGCAGCGATAGGTCCTTATGTACAAGCGGTAAAAACAGGTAATTTGATTTTTTGCAGCGGACAAATTCCTTTGAAGGCGGATGGTGCTTTAGTTACTGGAGATATTAAAGAACAGGCGACTCAAGTAATGGAAAATTTAAAAGCCGTGTTAGCTGCAGCTGGATCTTCTTTCGATAGAGCGGTTAAGTGTACGATTTATCTTGTTGATATTAATGATTTTGCCGTTGTTAATGAAGTTTATGGTAGTTATTTTCAGGTTGAAAATAAACCTGCAAGGGTTACTGTGGCAGTCGCTGCTTTACCAAAAGCTGCAAAGGTGGAAATAGATTGTATCGCTGAGTTTTAATTATTTTCTTAAAACCTCGATTCCCGGTAATTTTTTTCCCGATAAAAACTCTATGCAGGCTCCACCTCCGGTGGAAACATGAGTGAATTTTTCAGGTTTGATTTTTAGTCTTTTTAGACTGTCCGCTGTGTCTCCTCCACCGAGAATTGAAGTGCATTTTTTTTGTTTCGCGAGAAATTTACCAACGATCTCAGTACCTTTTTGAAATGGTTTGAATTCACAAATACCAAGTGGCCCATTCCAGATTACGGTTTTTGATTTTGCGATGACTTTGCAATATCTTTCAGCGCTTAATTTGCCGATGTCGAGAATTTTCATATCTCCAGTTACGTCTTGAATGGGAACATCTAAAGTTTTTGCTTTTTCAGATACTTCACTGGCTACCACCACGTGGTTTGGAAGAATAAATTTTTCCTTATCTTTTTCACATTCAAGCATGATATCTTGGGCAATTTGCTTTTTGTCTTTCTCGTATAATGAATTGGCTATGTTGTATCCCGCTGCGTAAAGGAAAGTGTTGGCCAAAGCTCCTCCCATTAAAAAATAATCTGCTTTATTCAAAAAATTCTGGATAATGCCAATTTTTGTATCAATTTTGGCACCACCAAAAATCATTGTAAGTGGACGAGGGATTTTTTTGTCTAGAAGAGGGGATAGGTGCTTGATTTCCTTTTCCATTAAAAGTCCCGCATAAGCTTTTAGATAATCTGCGACTCCGGCGGTGGAAGCGTGACGGCGATGAGCTGTGCCGAAAGCATCATTGACATAAATATTGGCGAGAGATGCCAGTTCTTTTGTGAAATTTTTTTCACAGGCCTCTTCTTCTTTGTGGAAACGAATATTTTCCAGCATTAGAATTTGGCCGTTTCTTAGTGCGTCGATTTCTTTTTGAACTTTTTCACCAATGCTTTCATCTACTTTTTTTACCGGTTTTTTTAATAACTTTTGTAGATGTTTTGCAACTTTTGTTAACCTTAATTCATTTTTTACTTTCCCCTCCGGTCTGCCTAAATGGCTTACTATAATGATTTTTGCGCCTTTCTTTTGTAAATATTTAATTGTTGGCAGTGATTCCACCATTCTGGTGTCATCTTGAACACTACCATCCTTTTTGAGAGGCACATTGAAATCTACTCTTAAGAGAACTTTTTTGCCTTTGAGAGTTTTTAGGTCTTTGAGGGTGCGGATTTTCATAGGATTTATATTAAGGTTTGAATGAGTGCTGCTTGAGCGAATTCTTGGCCTTTATTTAGCCCTTTTTTATTGATTCGATCTTTAACTTGCTGTAAGTTTTCGCATGCCAGTATGCCGAAAATTATTGGTATCGATTCTTCCAATTGTACTTTCATCAATCCCTGATGAGCTGTTTGTGTTACTAATTCGTAATGGCTTGTTTCTCCGCGAATCACGATGCCGAGAGCGATGATTGCGTCTGGTTTTCTAAGAGATATTTTTTTGCAGGCAAATGGCAATTCGAGGGTTCCGGCAACTCTTATGAGTTTGATGTTTTTTTCTTGTACCTTATTCTTTAATAATTCTTCTTTGACGTTTTTTAATAATTCCAAGCCTAATTCATCATTGAAGTATGGCAACGCAATAACTATTTCTAGTTTTTTGCCGTTGATATTTATTTTTTTTCTTTTACCTATTTTCATTAGATTAGGTTACGTTCTTTTAAAAATTCGTATTTGGCTTCCTGGTCTTTTTTTTCCAACATATTTTTGAGATATCTGGCAATTAAATCAATTTCCAGATTCACTTTATGTCCTTTTTTCAAATTTTTCAAATTGGTGCTCTTTATGGTGTGGGGAATAAGTGAAACTGAGAAATTATCTAGTTGTAAATCGGAAATGGTCAAACTTACGCCGTTTACCGTGATGGAGCCTTTAAATGCTAGACATTCAGCAATTTCAGAAGGAAATTTAATGGTAAGAATTGGGTTTTCAAATTTTTCGACAACTCCTTCGCAATCGATGTGTCCTTGTACAAGATGTCCGTCTATTCCTTGGTTAAACTTCAGAGCTGATTCTAAATTAACTTCGTCGTCAATTTGAAGATTTTTTAGATTTGTTTTTGCTAATGTCTCTTCAATGACGTCGAATTTAAATTTGTTATTATTTATTTCTACAACCGTGAGACAGGCGCCATTTACAGATATGGAATCGCCAATTTTTTTATCCTTAATTACGATATTGCTTTCAATTTCGAAGCTAAGTCCGTGAGAACCTTTTTCAATTTTTTTTACTTTGCCTATTTCCTGAATTATTCCGGTAAACATAAGATTATTTTACGGTTGTATATAATGCCATGAATTTGTCTGTATTTAAAGAGCTTTTATGAAAATTTAGAATTATTTTAAGAAAAATTTAAAAAAAGTTTAGTTTTGTTTGCTAAAGATGAGGGTGCTTATCTCTTAACCCAAATTTTATGAGAAGCTTGAACAGAGTGATGCTTATAGGGCATCTAGCTGCTGATCCGGAAGTCAGACAGACTAAGAGCGGTCATACCGTAGTAAATTTTCCGATAGCCACAAACAGAATTTCCAAAAACGAGGATGGTTCGAAAAAGGAAATTGTGGATTTTCATCGTGTCCTAGCCTGGAATAGGCTGGGAAATATTTGTGGTGATTATCTTCATAAAGGTCAGGCGGTGTATGTGGAAGGTCGTTTGGCGAATCATTCTTTTGATGACAATGATGGTAAAAAGCATTTTCGTACAGAAATTGTGGCCGATGGTCTAAATATCCTAACTTGGAAGAAAACCAAAACCGGTAATGCGGAAATCGGTATTGAAGAGGTGGTCGCAAACGATGAAGAAAAAGAATTAGCTATGGCTTAATTTTAGTAAAAAGAGCCTTGAGTAATTCGAGGCTCTTTTCTATAATGGCGATTGTAATTCATTATTTTTATGGCAATTTTTCAATTTAAGTGTGAAAGTTGTGCGGCAATTTTTGAGCATTTGGTCTCCTCAATGAATTTTAAGGATGTGGATTGTGTTAGTTGTGGAGCCAAAAAAGTGGCAAGGGTTGAAAAAACTTATTTTTATCCGAATAAAATTTTCTGTCCTCATGATAAAACTTTGGATAACGAAAAATTGCGTGATGATTTAAGTGGAATTATGTATGACACTACTTTGAGTTGTGGTGGATGCGGTACAGATGGCGCTCCTGGAAAATGTAAGAGTTCAGGTGGCGGATGTGGAGGTAATTGTAGTTGTAAAAAACCTTGTAAGTCTCCCTCTAAACTTAGCATGGAAATATGATAAAAAAATCCCCTCATTCTAAAAAAATTCAGATATTAGTCTCTACTTTTTTAGTGACCATTATTGTTCTTGTTACTGGTTGTAGGACGAAAACTCCTGCGGCGCCAAAAGTTAATTATGATGGTATAGTTTTGAATTATTATAAAGTTTTTGATGGTCAGGACATTATGGATCCTGTTATTCAAGATTACACCTCAAAACATCCGGGTTTGAAGATTAATTATCGTCAATTTTCAGATTTTAATGAATACCAAAGGGTAATTTTGAATGAAATGGCGGAAGGTGGTGGACCGGATATTTTTTCGATGCAAAATACTTGGTTTACAAGTAATTACAAAAAACTCACCCCATTGCCTAGTAATTTTGGTACTCCTCAGGATTTCGGTTCTACTTTTGTGGATGTTGCCTACAACGATTTGGTGCGTCCGGATGAGAAAGGTGTTTATCAGGTTTATGGTATGCCTATGACTGTCGATACCTTGGCTTTATATTATAATAAGGCACAAGTTGGTGATCGTTTGGCGGCAAAAGGTGGTAAACCATCAAAAACCTGGGAGGGCATCAAGGATGATGTGATTCAGTTAAATAAGGCCAGTAATTCACTTTCTCGTTTTGAAGTTTCCGGTATTGCAATGGGAAGAGCCGATAATATCAGCAGGGGAGTGGATATTTATTATTTGTTGCTCTTGGAGTTCGGCACGAAAATTTATAATGAAAATTTTTCTCAAGCTATTTTTGCAGGTCAGCAAGGGGGTATTTCCTTATATCCTGGCATAGAAGCTTTAAAATTATTAGTTAGTTTTGCTGATGCCAAACAACGTCATTATTCTTGGAATGAATTTGTGGTAAATGATCCTACGGGTTCTAAAGAGATTGAAGCTTTCTCTAAGGGGCAGGTTTCAATGATTTTTGGTTACGCCTATACTTATGATGACATTGTGAAGGAAATCAATTCATTGAGAGATAAAGGTGGAACGATTTTGGATGTTAAAGATATTGGAATAGCTCCAGCGCCTCAGCTTTATGATCCTGATGTTTCCAATAATAAGAGGGTGACTTATGCGAGTTATTTTGCTGAGACTGTTTCCAGAAATTGCAAGCATCCTGATGTAGCTTGGGACTTTTTGATAGAATTGACCAAAAAGAAAAATCTTGATTATTATTTCAATAAAACCCACAAGCCTACAAGTCGTCGTGATATGATCGGGGATCAAAGAAAAGATCCGATCTATGGTGTTTTTGCCGATCAGACTGCTTATGCTGAAAGTTTCCCAATTTTGGATTATTACATTTATAAAGATATATTTACAGATGTAATTACTAAAGCAAATCTTGGCGGTGTATCTAATAGTTCACTCTTGGATGCTCAGACAAAAATTACAGAAATGTTGCCACCGGAAGGTTTGGTTGTACCTCAAAATACAAAAGCACCTGCTGATTCGAAGTCTTCTACGAAGTCGACAACAAAAGCCACCCCAATGAAAGCTTCTGATGGAACACTTGCGAATTAAAACTTGGTTTAGTTTTGAGAAGATTGCTACTTTTTTCTTGTGTCTTTTTGTCGTGTTTGTGATTTTTCCGGTAAAGTTTTTGATTTTTAGTTCAAATATTTATCATTCAGGAGAATTTATTCCCTTCATCAGCCATTATTTATATGGAGCGGATGTGTTTTTTTTACTTGGTACTTTATTTTGTGGTTTTAATTTGCTTTTTAATAATGAACATCATTTTGATTTGAAAAATCTAAAATTCGATAGAAATTTAGGTTTTTTATTGATGGTCTTTGTGCTTTTTGCCGGAATTTCTATATTTTTTTCTGTAAATATTGAAAATTCTCTTTATGCGTTTTTCAGATTTTTGGAATTTTTTCTTCTTTATATTTTGATCATTTTGGAGATTTTGCCTTTGAGATGGTTGATTGCTACTTTTGTCGGGGCGGTGTTGTTTTCTTCGCTGATTGGTATTTTTCAATTTATTTTTCAGCATTCATTGGGCCTAAAATTTTTGGGTGAGTCAGTAGTCTCAAATACCTCTACGGCTGTCGCAAAATTAAATTTTCTTGGATTTAAGCTTTTGCGTTCATATGGCACTTTTGCCCATCCAAACATTTTTTCCGCCTATGTTTTAATAGCTTTAATTTTTGTTTATTTTCTGAATAAACATGAATTTTTTGTTAAGAAAAGTTTTTATTTTGTGGTTTTGGGAATTTTGTTTTTAGCCTTTTTGCTAACTTTTTCAAAAACCACTTTAGTGGCTTTGTTGTTTTTACCTTTTTTTCTTCTGCGGAAAAAGTTTACGACAAGATTGAAAATTTTTGTGTTTTGCTTATTGGCTATTGTTGTTATTTTGGCTTTTATTTCTGAAATTACAACTCTTGAAAGGCTGCGTTTTATGGCTATCAGTTTGAAATTGTTTTTGAATAAACCATTTGGAGTTGGGTTGGCAAATTTCACTGATGAAATGTCTCAATTTTCTTTTTATAAGTTGCTGCCTTGGAATTATCAGCCAGTACACAATGTATTTCTTTTGGCACTTAATGAAATAGGTTTTGCTGGCTGTATAACGCTTATTTTGATTTTTATTTATGGGCTTTACGAGTCGGTCAAAAAGAAAGAAGCAATTTTTTTCGCTTTAATGTTTGTACTTTTGATTATGGGTCTTTTTGATCACTACCTGTTTTCACTTTACCAAGGCCAGTTTCTTTTTTGGTTTATTATGTCAGTTGTGACTTGTATCCATTTACAAAAGCCTCAGCGGTCATGATATTTTTTCCTTCGATTTGAAGTTTTGTGGG
>Ga0172371_10001378_pt1 | contig 38506 bp, 36 predicted proteins | sample Lak12m_FD_114543 | JGI IMG/M metagenome (GOLD analysis project Ga0172371, IMG submission 114543) | Freshwater microbial communities from Kabuno Bay, South-Kivu, Congo - kab_022012_12m | ecosystem: Environmental > Aquatic > Freshwater > Lake | place: Democratic Republic of the Congo: South-Kivu... | reverse complement strand
TCGCTGCGTCAGGGTTTCCCCCATTGCGCAATATTCCTCACTGCTGCCTCCCGTAGGAGTCTGGACCGTGTCTCAGTTCCAGTGTGGCTGATCATCCTCTCAGACCAGCTAACCATCTTGGCCTTGGTAGGCCATTACCCTACCAACAAGCTAATGGTCCGCGGGCCCATCCTTAGGCGCCGGCTTCGTTGAGAGGCCGACTTTGACCGCTTGCGTCGAAACTTATGTGGTCTTATCCGGTATTAGCGGGCCTTTCGGCCAGTTATCCCGAACCCGAGGGCAGGTTACCCACGTGTTACTCACCCGTGCGCCACTTTACTCCACATCCCGAAGGACGTGTTTCTCGTACGACTTGCATGTGTTAGGCACGCCGCCAGCGTTAGCTCTGAGCCAGGATCAAACTCTCCAGTTTAAATTAACTGTTAAATACATTGACCCAAGCATTCTGCTATTCAGTTTTCAAAGATCAACGGGGACAAGAGTCCAGAGCCCCGCACTCTTTATGATACCACAACGGTTAGTGGCCTGTCAAGTTAAAAAGTTCCGCTAAATTTGCCCTTTTAATAAGGACCGAAAAAATTCCCCCTTCTTAGGGGGAAGCAACCTTTATACTGTGTATTTTGACACCTGTCAATAGCCTAGCGGTTCCTGGCAAATCTTTTTATGCTTTCTCCTAAATCTTATATGAATACCAAGGATTACCTGTTGTGTGTCGTGCCGAATTATCCCATTCTAACAAAATTCGAGAGCTCCGCCAAATGATAGAACGTCTTTTAGCGCTTCAAGTTCAGACCGGCCATAAGGTTAGTTCGTTCCGAAATTTTGTTCTCATAAATGTTTCAGAAATGACTTGTCAATACAGGGGGTTATCCTGTAAAAGCAACCTGTGGTTTCGGCCGAAAAGTTACCTTTTAGCCAATATCTTTTCCACCTTTGGAGCGAACAGTCTTTCATAAACGGGAAACTCTCCTAAAAGGGGACGCGCATAGTTCTTAAATTCCACGGTCACGTTATTGACGCCTTCAATGAAAGAATCCGGCATGGATTTCGTGTCCTTGGCGACTTGCTCCAGTGGGGTCAGATTGTACCGAACGCTATAATCACCCATTCTTTCTATAGTTATGGATCCATCAACGCTGCGCCAGGCCGCGATCTGAACTGCGCGCTCGCCGACTTCCCTGGCCTCGTTGGCGTCTACTTCGCTGACGCATCCCAAGAACGATCTTTGCAGATAACCAAAGGTATCCGACCGAACTCTTTTGATTTTCAGGTTAGTCTTAACCAAATCCATCAGAGCGTCACCCAAGGAGGTCGTTCCGGAGAGCTGAATATTTCCGTGGTAGTCGGTCTCGGTCTGTTTTACCAGGCTAGCTACAACGGGGGCGCCGTCGGCCAGCTGGATGCCTTCCGATACCGCCACTATTGCTCGACCGTATTTTGAGTACGTTTGTTCGACGCTTGAGAGAAATTCTTCAAAATCAAATGTCCGTTCCGGCAAATAGATCAAATGAGGCCCATCATCTTCGTACTTGCGCGCAAAAACCGACGCGGCCGTGAGGAACCCTGCATGGCGCCCCATGACTACGCCTATGTAAACACCAGGCAGGGACCGATTATCCAGGTTGACTCCTGAGAAAGCTTGGGCCACGAACTTTGCCGCAGACCCATAACCCGGGCAGTGATCGGTGACTTTTAGATCGTTATCAATGGTCTTGGGGATGTGCATCACCCTTAGCTCATATGACTCTTCCGTTGCGAATTTATGGACGATTCTGCACGTTTCCGCGGAATCGTTTCCTCCTATATAAAAGAAATAATGAACTCCATGCGCTTTACAAACATCGAAAATGCGCTTACAGAGTTCCTCGTCAGGTTTAAGCCGAGTGCTGCGTATTGCTGCGCCGGGCGTGCGGGCAACCATCTCAAGATTGTGGGTCGTTGCCTCTGACAAATTGATCATCTCTTCAGCCACCAGTCCCTCGACCCCGCGAAACGCCCCATAAAATTGAGTTATATGCGGATACTGGCGAGCCTGAAGCGCAGCGCCCACCAGCGACTGATTGATTACTGCGGTGGGACCTCCTCCCATTGCAATAATGGCTTTGCCGACTAATTTTTCCATTTTCCACCCCTTAGAATTATTCACGCGCTTCACCGCAGAGTGCGCTGAGAAAGCAGAGGACGTCATTCCAGGAAACGCAGGGGCACTTGGTCAACTGTAGGCCGCGCCCCCTGGGAGTGCCCAAACCCGGCAGGCACAATCCCTTTCCCTACAGGTGTCGTCTCTGCGGCGCCTGGCGAACCATTATTCGCTTGGATTCCTTTAACAATCCGATTGTATAACAAGTCAGCGCCCGATTGAATGGATAAATTTGACCCCGCACATCACTCCCAAGTGGTCTCGGGCGATGGATGCCTTGAAAAACAAGATCAGATGTTGTATCTCTGGCTCTGGTTTCCGTTTCGGCGCTTGATGCTACATCAAAACCAATTCATCGGACGCGGGGGTTCCATCATGCTGACGACAAAAAAACTTGTTGAAGAGGCTCTTTCCCTTCCTGTTGAGCAAAGGGCGCTCTTAGCTGATTCGCTTCTACGTAGCCTCAATCCGCCGAATACAGCCATTGATGACAAATGGATCGAGGTGGCAAGCAGAAGGCTCCGGGATCTTCGTTCGGGAAAAGTGAAGCCGATTCCAGGAGATGAAGTATTCTCGGAAATTCTCAAGCGCTTTGCCACATGAAGTATGCTTTTCATCCTGAAGCTAGGGCAGAATTTGTTGCTGCCATCGATGGCTACGAAGATCGCGAACCGGGGCTCGGATCAGATTTCGCCATCGAAGTTCATTCGACAGTAGACAACATACTAAATTTCCCGCATGCTTGGCCCGTTCTTGAAGACGATATTCGAAGATGCCTGATTCGTCGTTTCCCTTACGGCATAATCTATTCCCAAGATAAGGACGTCATTTTCATCCTTGCAGTAATGCACTTGCACCGAGATCCCGACTACTGGAAAGATCGCCTGAAGTAGCAAGCAGAACGCGTCGCTGAGCCGGACCGCTTCTTAGGTCGTCCCGGAAAAACGCTGCTTCCTGAGATCGTTGGTTACAAACCGGGTGGCTCCGTATAGTCAATCATGACGGCATTCAGTCAAGAATCTTTCTCCAATGAATCTTTTTCGCGAGATGCGGTTTCCGCGAGAAGCGCGATTCACGACATCCTCTGAGTATCCTTTTTGACTTTCCGGATGAATTTCGTCCGTCTATATGATAGTACGAATCCAGGTTTTGAAATTAATCAGTGTGTCGGAAACCGGTATTATCGTTCAAATCCTCGGCGGGGGAGGACAGAAACGCCCCATAAAATTGAGTTCTGTGCGGATACTGACGAGCCTGAAGCGCAGCGCCCACCAGCGACTGATTGATAACTGCGGTGGTGCCTCCACCCATTGCAATAATGGCTTTGCCTACTAATTTTTCCATTTTCCAACCCTCCAATCGTTCACCGCGGAGATCGCGGAGGCCGCTGAGAAGAACAAGATATCAGGCTAGAATTGCTGTGTGGGGCAGGCTTTCCAGCCTGCCCCACAACATATGTTCTTCTCTGCGCACTCTGCGTTCTCTGCGGCAAATCCGTCTTGTCCCGGCATCGTTTGTATTGCGATCCGATTGTATAACAATTTAGCCCTTGAATGAACGGATTAATTCGGCAGCGCGTGATCATTCAGGCACGGGCGGCATGATCTAACGGGAAGGGCGCACGGCGTGCGCCCCTACACAAAGCTCCCGCAGGACTTCAAGCTGCTTGAGTACTGACGGACGAATCTTTGCCCAAAGATGCGGAACCACCTTGTTAGTTCAGGCGCGTACAATTGATTTCACGCCATGAGCAGTATAAGCTATAAATATGACCAAACTATCCTCTCGCGATGAAGCGTTGCAAATAATCGAAACGTTTGATGCTCTTCCTACGAAACGAAAAATAGAGATCTTCCGAGATCTTTCGCCTGAAGCTCGAGAGGAGTTGGTCGAAATAGCCTCTCGGCCATGGGAGATCGTGCGCGCAGTTTCGGAAGAAGAGCTCTATTTTACGATCAAAACCCTAGGCCAAGAAAGAGCGCCCGCCCTCGTCGCCATGACCACCGGCGCGCAACTCAGACATTTAATAGATATGGATGTGTGGCGCCATGATGTATTCACTCCAAAGGCAGCGTCCGACTGGATCGAGATCATTGCGACCATCGGTGAAGAAAAAGTACTTCAGTTATTGCAAGTCGCGGACCCTGAATTAATAGTTTTGATACTAAATTGCCTTGTTAGAGTTTCGGTCCGGAATCCGGATATTGATCACCTTGAAGAGCAGGATGAGTTTCCCTGGTTCACCCTTGACAGTATCTTTTTTGTTGAATTTCTCGGCGCTGTTCCCGCCAATCTAATAAAGAGTTTCCTCGGAACGCTGTTTCAATGGAACCCGGAGTACTACTACACAATAATTCAGCAAATAGTCGCCGGAGTGGATCCCGCCACGGTGGAAAGGGCCCTGAAATGGGCTCAAGCGCGGCTTGCGGACAAGGGTTTTCCTGATTTTGAGGAGGCGCTTGAAATCTATCGTCCGGCGAAACGTGAGACTGTGATACGAGGTTCACGGGATTCGTATTACCCCGATGACGAGACCGAAGAGCGGCCCGAGAAACTTCTCGTGTATCCGCTCGCGATTCCCGATATAAGAACACTATTCAAAAGAAGTCTGGACCTCGTGGACGACGCGGATGAAAAGCATCGGCTCTCAATGGAGCTGGCTCACTTGGCCAACAAAGTCATGATTGCCGATGTAAAAGACCCCGGCTCCACGAATGAACTACTCAGTAGCATTAAGAAGGTGAGTGGTTATATCAATATTGCTTTGGAGGAAATAACCGGCTCAGATCTGAAACAAGCAGTTCGAATCATAAGAGCCAATCACATGGAAATTCTCTTCCGACGAGGTTATACCCTCATTCTAGAATTGCAGACAATGGCGCGGAAATTTGTACGGCTATCAGCCGGGGGCGTCGAGAACCTCGGCTATCCGCTTACATCGATCACAAAGGGACTGCTTAGCAAAAGACCCGTCTTCATCGAAGCGGCGGCCTCGGGGCCAAAAGCTCGGGAATTCGAAACCCTGACCGACATAGAAACGATCAGACTACTGATTACCAGAACGACCTTCGAGCAAAACTGGGTGAGCCTTTGAAGAGCGACCGGAGAGGCCCTTTTGGGAGATGTAGTGACCAGGAGGAAACTTTTTTGCAAAAAAGCTTCCTCCTGGACCTCCTTCAAAAAACTCCTAAATGTTGGGGCGCCTTCAATCCCGGCAATTAGTATTCGGCTGCGTGCGGCGGCGCAGCGTCTCTGACCTTGTCATTGCGGGGGGAGAAACGATGAAGCAATCCCATTGACTGAAGGTCTGTAAAGGATTGCCAGTTGATTGGGTGCTCTGAGCCCACGCGTCTTTCGAGCAAGGGTAAACAATTTAAGAGTTTTTGGAGAGGGGGCTTGGGAGAGGCCCTTTTTGCAAGAAAGGGCCTCCCCCAAATCGCTCTTCACCATCGTCAGCCGCTTGCAATTTTGTTTATGTTCGTTTATATTGTGATTCCACCTTTCGCATCCCAGTATAATTAATCCAGGAGATTAATATAATGGCCGATTTTGAGCCTACGATTGTTGCGTTTTGTTGTCATTATTGCGCTTACGGCGCGGCCGATTTGGCAGGCAGTATGAGGCTGGAATATCCGCCTAATATAAGAATCATACGGCTACCTTGTACCGGCAAAGTCACGCCAATATTTCTTTTGAGAGCCTTCGAAAAAGGCGCGGATGGAGTCTATGTGGCTGGATGCCTGGAAGGAGACTGCCATTTCATGCACGGAAACCTGGTGGCAAAACCGCGAGTGAATTATACAAAAAAGCTTATCCAGGAAGTCGGGCTTGAACCGGAAAGACTTGAGATGTTCAACATGAGCGCAGCGATGGGACCTAAGTTTGCCGAGGTGGCGAATGAGTTTACCCAACGGATAAAGGAGCTTGGCCCCAGTCCGCTGAATAAGAGATATAGAAACCTGAAAGATCAAGCGGCGTAGCAAGTTGCAGAGTCGCTTTGGAGGAACAAAATGGTTGTAGGTGAGAGGAAGCCCTTCGAGGAAATTCTCAAAATGGTCGAGGACCATAAGAAGATTTTAGTGCTGGGCTGTGGCGGCTGTGTAACGGTATGCCTTACCGGCGGAGACGACGCAGTACGTGTCCTTTCCAGTCAGCTCCGCATGGCTCGGGACAAAGAAGGCAAACCACTGGAAATTATTGAGAAGACTGTTGAACGACAGTGCGATCCGGAATATGTAGACGAGGCTCAAAGCATTGTGCCCGAGGTGGATGCCGTGGTTTCCATGGCATGCGGTGTTGGGGTGCAGTACGTAGCGGAGCGATATGCGACTACACCATCTTACCCGGCATTGAACACGACATTCGTCGGCGGTTCTGTAAGAGAAGGATATTACGTAGAAAAATGTCAGACCTGCGGTGAGTGCAAATTATACTACACAGGCGGGATCTGCCCTATTACCAGATGTTCCAAGAGCTTGCTCAACGGGCCGTGCGGTGGTTCGACAAAAGGCAAGTGTGAAATCGATCCTGAGGTCGATTGTGGCTGGCAACTTATTGTCGACCGGCTCAAGAGCCTCGGATTAATGAACCGATACGAGGAACTGATGGGAATATGCGACTGGAGGACCAATAGGGACGGCGGTCCGCGCAAGATGGTTAGGGAGGACTTTCAGCGATGAGTGTGGAATGCAAAACGGAGAGTAAACTCGAAAAAATCCTTCGATCGGGGCAGTTCGCAGTTACAGGCGAGTGTGGGCCGCCTCGGGGCGCCGATCCCGAAGTTATAAGGAAGAAGTGCCAGTTGCTAAAAGGCAAGGCAGATGCTTTCAATATAACGGATAATCAGACTTCAGTGGTAAGGATGTCCTCCATAGCCTCTGCGGTCATTATGATGCAGGAAGGCCTCGAACCGGTCATGCAGATGGTCTGCCGAGACCGCAACAGGATTGCAATGCAAAGCGATATTCTGGGCGGAGCGGCCCTTGGAATAAAGAATATGCTCTGCCTTTCGGGAGACCACCAGAAGTTCGGCGATCATCCTCAGGCGAAGAATGTCTTTGATATTGATTCCATGCAGCTTATTCAGACGGTCCGTCGAATGAGAGATGAGGGCAAATTCCTCGGGGGTGAGGACATAAAGGGCGCTCCTAAGTTGTTTGTAGGAGCAGCGGAAAACCCCTTTGCGGATCCGTTCGAAATCCGGGTCCCTAGACTTGCCAAGAAAGCCGCCGCAGGAGCGGAGTTCATTCAGACTCAGTGCATCTTCAATTTAAGCAAATTCCGCGAGTGGATGAAAGGCGTTGTGGACCGCGGGCTTCATGAAAGGATCTTTATCCTTGGTGGAGTTACCCCGTTCAAGTCATTTGGCATGGCCAAGTACATGGCAAAGAATGTTCCGGGCATGGATGTTCCTGAGGAGCTCCTCAAAAGGATGAAGGATACTCCCAAGGAGAAACAAGCCGAGGAAGGCATCACCATAGCTGTGGAAATAATTGAAGCGCTACGCGAGATTCCCGGTATAGCCGGAGTTCACATCATGGCAATTGAATGGGAGGAAAAAGTAGGAGAAATAGCTGAAAAAGCGAAACTTCTGCCCAGACCCGCCGTCTAAAACAAGAATTTTCGGGGGAACCTTTTCTCGGTAGAAAAGGTTTCCCCGAACCCCTTCCCAAAGACTTCATAGATATTGTTGATTGTGGCCTCCTCGGGGGGGGCTACCACAATTATTTGTTTCTTTCCAGGGACTACAAATTGATTAATCAAATGCCCAATCGGTCCAATCTCGCGGCCTAAGCACCGAACGTTTCCACGCCTCAATTCTGGGGTAGACGTAGGGCAAAAGCCTAAGAGCGTGATATGGTCGTAGCATCGGAATGCCCAGCAAATCGCCGAATAAGGTTAGGAACAGAAGGTTCTCCAGTGCAGCTTTTTCCTTTAATGGAACCATGGCATGTTCATATACTGCCATTCCAAAGAGGAACTCTTTAATTACCCGTTTCAAGGAGCCCAAAAACCCGCTCTTTTTCTCATTTGCTGTTCCGGACAATAAATCCTCCTTCTATGCCGGCTGCCCGAATCGCTGAACGGACTGATTATACAGTCACAAATATTCGTTTCAGGGTTGGCGCCGGGTTCGACGAAAAGGCTTTAGCCACACGGGGAATCACTCGGACGGCAAGGCATTGCCCGGGAAGGTTGCAACAAATGTGGTTCCCTGGCCTGGTCTGGACCTAAAGGTAATATTTCCTCCGTGCTCCCTCATGATCTTCTGAGTCACCATGAGACCGAGGCCGGTGCCTTTATCTCCTTTAGAGCTGAAAAGGTCTTCGAACACGTGTTCCCTGATATCCTTGTCGATCCCGATGCCGTTGTCAGCGACTTCTACTACGGTCGAGCCGTCTTCCGCCCTACGTGATCTTAACTCTATCAAGTGAGTGTCTTTCCACACGTCAATCTTACAGGCGTCCATCGCGTTCGTAACAAGATTGCTCAATACCGTGTGAAACCCCATGGGGTCAACCATTGCTTCTTGTAGACTCTCATCCAACTCCAGCTCGATTGAGATTCTATAGCGCGCAGCCACGTCTTTGAACAATTCGTAGACTTCCCGAATTATGTTGTTGGGTATGACTCTTTGGAAATCCGGTTCCCGTTCCTTGGAACAATAAATGATGTCTTTCACAATATGTGAGATCTTGTCGAAGTTCAAGAGAACCATCTCCCAACCTTCTTTGACCTCATCCTGATCTTTGTCCTCAAGGCCCTTGTTGACAACGTAGATGCCGCCGTCGAGGCCCATCATTATATTCTTTATGCTATGAGCCATGCCGGCAACGGTCTGGCCGAGGAGTATCAACTGCTTCTGCATGTCTTTGACAGAAGTTATATTTATGGCCGTGTGGATGATTGCAGCGATCTCGCCGGCGTCGTCCCGGAAAGCGGAGGAATGCGCGATGACATTGACGCGGGACCCGTCCTTGGTGGTCAACATCATTTCTTTGCTGTGGATCTCCCCGTCCTGGAACGTCTTTTGCGCAGGGCAGTCCGCGCATTTGGAAGGATCTACTCTATATAAGTCACGGCACGTCTTTCCCGTGGGTGAACCGAAGTCACGCTGAGATAAGCTGTTGCTCCACAGGACTTTGAGGTCGCGATCTTGGAGTGTCACGTAGCAGGGGAGCGAGTCGATTAGTTTCTCCCACTGGACGTTGGAGAAACCCTGCGTTACAGGGTGGCGCCGCTGACCGGCAAGAACTCGTTTCTGTTTGGCCTCGATTCCGGTTTCCTCGCATTTGCAGCCAACGTTGCTTAGGCGCCCTTGCTCCTCAGCGAGCAGGGCGTCCAAAAAATCATCTGGGCGGTTTCTACTAGCCTATAGCCTTTTTAATGGCATCGAGCAAGGCGTTTCTGTCAATGGGTTTTTCAAAGACCGCGACAGGTTTCGAAACAGCGAGGTGACGCCCCGGGATTCCGCTGATCACGATCACCGGCAAGTTCTTGAACTCTTTGTCTTTTGTCATGTTCCTGTAAAATCTGGTGCCTGTTTCGTTGGGCATCTGCAAATCAAGTGTCACCAAATCCGGCTTTTCTCTTCGAAGGGCCACCAAGGCTTCCTCTCCGTCGGCAGCGGAGCACGTCTCGTAACCAGAGTCCTCAAAAAAAGCGGTCAAATATTTCACGATGTGAGGCTCATCGTCCACAACAAGGATTTTCTTGGGCATGACAGCCTCCTGTCCGTAACTTCCTTAATGCTCTTCAGGCTCGAAATCCGGGTGGTCATAAAGGATCGGCATTCTATTCATGATCCATCGAAACGTCAGGACACCGATAGTAATCACTGTTATCGTGAGGACCACTTCCATCCAGCTGGGCACGTACCTATACTCCCACGGGAGATGCCAATTGAACGCTATGATAGAGTGATTCAAACGATTCAATATGACACCGAGCGCAGCGACTATGGCCCAGGCCCGTACCATGCGAACTAACTTGTTCTGCACTGCATACATCAGAGCAAAAGCGGGCAGCAGCACAAATCCGAGAACCTCCACGAGATACCAATATCCATATCCTGTGTCGAGGTAGGCCCAGGTGTTTCCATGAGCCAGCCCTATGATCTTCATGAAGAAGTACGCAAATAGCGTCACCGAAGTCGCTTTGCCCAGGCCGAGAGTAACTCGGTCGAGCTGTCCCGGATCGTGATTCTTGATCTGATTCGCGAAGATGCGGTGTGATGCCATGCTCTCTATGATGGTCATGGCCAGCCCGCCTACAATGGCTGACATAAAAAACCAGAGCGGGATGTACTCAGAGTACCACAGTGGGTGCAACTTCTCAGGCATCAAGAGGAAAATGGACCCGAGCGCCGACTGGTGCAGCATGGAGAGGCATACTCCGAAGATGGTCGCTCCAAGGGTGGCTTTTACGAAAATCCTTCGAAGCTTATTCATGTTGAGCCACTCCCAGATGGCAGGGCACCACTCCACAAACTGGCAAGTCAGATATAATGCCACGTGCCACGCGACAAGAAAGAGCACTGAGTTAACGCCCCATGAGACTACCATCGGGTATGGTATGCGATAGTATCGTCCAAGGTCAAATGTAAGCGCAATGATAGCGAAAAGGTAGCCGAGAAAACCGGTGAGAACCGCGGGCCTAAATAGGAACGCATACTCTTTCATTCCCAGTAAGTGGACGGCGGTCCCGATGACAAACCCACCCGCGGCCAAGGCCACTCCGCATAACATGTCGAACCCGATCCAAATACCCCAGGGGTTGTTGTCCGACAGATTGGTCGATGGGCCGAGACCAAACAACAGCCGATACATGATAACCGGTATCCCCACGGCGAGTATCAGCGCGACAACCGCATTGAACAGCGTGTAGTTGCTCTTGAGATAATCTTTGAACGTCATTCCTAGGAAGAGCTTTTCCTGAACCCAGGTGGGCTTAAATTCGGTCGTGGAAACAATTGCATCCATCATTTGCCCTCCTTTTTCTCAAGAGCCCTTTGAATCTCCTCTTCCATGAGCTTGTCTCTACGTTTCTTGAAACTATAAAAACCCATAGCCAACGCAGGAATTGTTATAAACACCGGCGATACCAGTGAGAGAAAAGGCTTACTAAATGTTGGTATCGGTACAGTTCCAAGATCTGTCCGGAAACCGATCATATTGAATGGAACGGCGGAGAGATACATCCAACTCGTTCCACCTACCTCCCTCTCACCGTACACATGGTTAACGTACCGACCAGGATTGTCTCTGATCTTCTTGTGGGCCAGATCTATAAGGTCGGTCCTCTTGCCGAACGTCATCGTTTCCGCAGGACATATTCCGACACAAGCTGGGAGGCCGCCTTCCTTGGAAATCCGCTCGAAACAGAATGTGCACTTGGTCACCTGGGGGGTAAAAGCGTCATAGTACTGGTAGGCCGGCATATCAAAAGGACACGCTGCCATACAGTAGCGGCACCCTACGCACAAAGATGCGTCGTAAGTGACCGCGCCCACCGGCGCCTTGGTGAAGGCTTTCACGAAGCAAGAAGATGCGCAGCCAGGCTCATAGCAATGCATACACTGTTTCTTGACGAAGATGGGCCTTGAAGAATCCCTCGGGTTCTCGAAGCGGTTTACCACCGTGTATGTATCGGCGCTGGTTCGCCTTATCTTTTGAAAAACAGCCTGGCCGTTCTCATATGCTTTCAAAGGCGCTTGATTCGGAAGTTTGTTCGATTCCTTGCATGCCCACTCGCAACGCCTACATCCTATGCAGACAGTGGTGTCCACAAGAACCCCTAATTGATCCGGGTAACCCGGTAGAGTCGCCACATCGGCCTGTGCCAGATCGTTCAAACCTAGAGCCGTTACGATTCCGGTACCTGCCAGCATCTTCAAGAAGTTTCGTCTCTCACTGTTCATGGTAGAGCCTCTACTGTAATAGCGCCCGCGTTTCTGCCAAGGGATTAACCAGTGGCCTCAATCCTTGTCCTTGTATGTCAAAAACCTCCAAAACGAGATGAACACGAAGAGGTAGATGATGACGACCAAGTATTCCATTCCTTTGGTCAAGGTGTAGAATTCATGAAGAATGTTAGGCATAGTTTCCTCCTTTGCCCAGGAACCCCGAACCGGAAACTACTTGGTTCCCGGAACCGGTGGAATAAGTTCAGCTGTCTGGGGCCCTTCTTTTGCCGGGTGACATTTGACGCATTCCAGAGCAACAGGCTTCTGCTTCATGGTCTGGTGGCACCCAATGCACTGGCGGTGGTACGCTCCCAAGATTCCAGGCTTACCCAGCTCTTTCGGATCAAAGGGTCGGCTGTGGCATGAGCTGCATTGAGGTGTCTTATTTGTTTGTGCGGCTGCGTAATCCGTTTTGTGGTGGCAACCGGCGCAGAGAGCTTCCTTTCCGGCCGCAGCGTGAAACACCCGCGCAAGCGGGCTCTGATTGGATATGGTAGTCAGCTTGGTCACAATTTTATAGTGCGGGAACTCAGCCGGCTTGAATTCCTTTTCCAGGAGCTTGATCGCAAGTTTTTGAGGAACTCGTTCCTTGTCGAATACCAGAGGAAGTCCAGGAGCATCCACAGGCTTTCCTTCGGAGGGTCCACGATGACAGACCGGACACGAGGACTTGGGCGCCTCGGTTAATGTTCGATGGTGACAACCCGCGCACTTGGAATCTTCTTTTGCAGATTGGTGGCACCCCACGCATGCTTGCTTTGCCGTTACCTTATGGAATGCCCGCTCGTAAGTCACTCCGCCGCCTTTTTTCGGGTCGCCTTGAGGCGTGTGGCAGTTTGCGCACTTCTCCAGCGAATGATGATGACAAGTATTGCAGAATTGGACCCGAGGCTCATGCGCTTTGTGGTTGTATCCGACCGTCTTCATTCTGCCAATCTGCTCTGGTGATAGATTCCCGGGCGTCGCTTCCACAAGGGTCAAGTCCATGACGTCCTTCTGGCCGCGTACCAAGCGAGGAATCTTCTCTGTCTCTTCCGGCGCCAGGTCCTTGTGCTCTCCATGACATCCTTTGCACTCCACCGGTCCGAAGCGCTTCTTGTCCTGTTCCGTCAGCTCTGATCTCCCCTGCTGGCGCAGTTCTGTTCTCACTTTGTCGGCCAGCTTCATGTGGCAGCCTATGCATGCGGAATGAGCCACCTTCTTCATGGAGCGAGCATTTTGCTCGTCCTTGGCCTTGTGGCACGCTAGGCATGAATTCTCCGTGTCCTTCTTGTATATGAGCTTCTTTCGCTTTGGGTCATAGTAGTGGTGACATGTTTCACATCCCCTGCCGGTGACTTCACCCACGACCTCGACGTTTTCCGCCACGTTCAACTTGTCGGTTGAATCGAACTTCTTGGCCGCGTCCAGGTGCTTCGAGTGACGGGCATAATTGAATATAGGGCTCCAACCCCAGCTGACTTTCCTCATCTCCGGTCTTTTGACGTGGCACTTGCCGCAAAGCCCAATGTCCGGACCGCTCTTCTTGCCCTCCGAAGCCATCTTGCTGTGGCAGCCCACGCATTCGTTATGATATGCGTACATGATCGCCGTCTTGTCACCACAGTCGAGCGAAGCCTTGGGAAATTTGAAAACTTTCACCTCCGGGTTTGTCAAGTGGCTATCGATTTCACTAACGGTGTGGCAGACAGTGCAATCGTCACTCTTGCCGTCTTTGAGAGCGGCCGTATGTTTATCATGGTCGAAAGCCACGGGTGGCCGCTCCAGGTCAGGAGAGCGCCCTTTGTGTTCTAAGACAATGGGAAGAGGGGCCGTGCCTGAGTAGGCGATGGATGCCACTTCTCTTGGGTGAGCGACCCCAATCTTCCCAAGAGCAGTCAACAACACCAGGCCGGCTGAAACCAACAAGACTGTATGGATAATCCGACGCATCGTCCGCTCCTCACCGATGAATATCCGTCGAAGAAATGGTGTCATTCCGCTCTCAATTCATCAGGAATTTCCATTACCTGCATTAGGATCTCAGAAAAAAACTTCACATGCATGCCCAGCTTATATCCGCTGATAATGTCCTCAATGCCGCTGTGGCAATTATGGCATGGGGTTATGACAATATGGGCTTTGGTTGCCGCCAGTTGTTCCGCCTTTACGCTGTTGCCCTTAACTCGTGACGTTTTCCAGGGCGGCCCGCAGTTGATCACGCCTCCTCCCGCGCCACAGCAGTAGTTGTGCTCAAAAGCCGGTTCAGCGGGGCGGAAGTCCGCGCACGTGGCCGCAATGATCTCCCGGAGTTTTGTTCCGAGCCCTCTACCTCTCACAATATTGCACGGTTCCTGGACTGTAACAGGCTCTTCAAATTTCCGAGCAATCTTGATTCGCCCCGACGTGATTAATTCGTGATAAAAATCCACCGCATGGACTACCGGAACCGGCGGCTCGCGCCATGCCAGCCACTTGGGTCCATCGTACACCGCTCCTCTGAAAGCGTGGCCACACTCACCCATTACGATTCTCTTCACCTTCAGTTTCAGCGCAGCCTCGTGATGGGCTCGTTCCACCCGTCCCATGATCTCGAAATCTCCTGAAAACATGGCCATATTGCTGTTATCCCATCCGTCAAAGGACGGCATGGTCCAATCGATCCTTGCGACAGCCATAATTTGGGCCATATTTCCGATCAACTGGGCCAGAATTTTAGGCTCAGGAGCAATCACCGAGTACAAGACATCAGCCCCTTCTTTATCCAGAGGAATTCGTGCTGTAACGACTTCCGATCTTGCTTCCTCTTCTTGCCATTGAAGTGTGTCGATCCATTCATCCTGTTTCACCCACATCTGATTAAAAGTTGCGGCATGGCTGTTTACCGTATCCTGCATGAATTGCGGCACGATTCCAAGTTGATGGCATATGCGTCGGACAGTTATAAGCAAGTAGGCTATGTCTATGCCGAATGGGCAATACATGCTGCATTTTCGACACACATTGCACTCGGTCTGAGCGATTCGCGAGCATTCCTTGATAAATTCCGGGGGCACCTTACCCTTGCGTTTCATTAACTCCCAGAGCGTCTGCTTTACTTTGCCTACTGGTGAAAAGCGAGGGTCTCGATTGTTTGAAAGAAACCAATGGCACGCGTCTGAACAAAGACCGCAATGCACACAGGTATTCAGATATACTCGGAATCTGGCGGCGGTTTCCTTGTCAATTATCCTGTTTACGACTTCCGCTATCCGCTCGGGTGTAAGTCGCTTAGCATTTTCGTCCAAACCTATGTCGGAAACGACAGGGAGTTCCGGTAGGATCGTTGCCGGTAAGCCCATAATTTCTCCTCCGTTCCACTCCTCGGAATTACCAGTCCTTGGCATTTCGGACCGCGCCGAACTCGGATCCCATATACGCCCTTGTGAATGGGAAGAAGAGCATGTGACTGAGTCTGGTGAAGGGTATGGCCCCAAGCATAACCACGCCTGAAATCATGTGGATTATTACAATAGTCTCGTAATTGAACCACTGATGATGAGCTGCAAAACCAGTCACAAACGGGGCGACTGCGACCGCGAGCAAGACGTAGTCTGACCAGTACGTGACAAATCGAACTTCAGGTAGCATCCAACGGCGCGCCAGGAAGAAGAGCGCGGCAAGAATTACCAACACTGTCAACCAGTCCGCGGTCCGTTCGGACAGAGTTCCCCATTGCGGTCCCCACGCGAAAGAGAACATGACAATGTGGGCCGTGAGAAAGATCGGCAGCAAAAAAAGACATATGTGAAATGCGAAGGTGATAATCGTCGTCTCGTACCGCATCCGCATGTTCCTGGAAGCGAACGGAACCAGCCAATGCAGAAGTGATCGGAGTCCATGCTTCAGGTTCATGTACGGGTACACCACCTTGTCTTTCTTGGCCGTGCGCAGCATCCTCACGAACTGGTACGACAAGCCGCCGATGAACAGGACGAAGGCAATCCAAACCAGGGGACCGCTGACAAAGTCGTACATGTGTATCCTCCTCTGCTCACAGCAGCAGTTACTTCACGGGAAGAAGCCTTCGGTAGAATCTGCCAAATTCGAGGTCCTTGATCATGATTTTCGAGCCATCAGGACTGAAAACCGGTTCGCACATTTTCTGAAATCCCTTCGTAGCCAGCTTGCCGTTGATTACCAGAAACGTCTCTTTTTCTCTTTCAGCTTTTGCCGCTACGTATTCTCCGCTCGGGCTGAAAACGGGATTCCAAATCATGTCGAATGTTTCTGCCCATGGAACTCCGTCTACTGCTATGGTCCATTTGCCGTGATGCTTGACTGCCGAGGCTGTTCTTTGACCGTCGCGACTGAAAACAGGGGCAAGAACAGCTTCTCCAAAGGTGGCTTTCCACGGGTTGCCATCTACGGCGATTGTCCAGCGCCCGAAACTGGGGGCGACAACCGCTGCCAATCTCTTTCCGTCAGGGCTGAATGTCTGATGCCACACCTGTGCAAAAGACCGTGTCCAGATCGGCTTACCATTGACCAGGAGTTTCCATCCTTCCGGAGTAAGACAGGGAGCGACCACGTCATGGCTCCCGGGAACAAACAACGGCTCCCATACGGCCTTGAACGTCTCGTTCCAGGGAATGCCGTTAACGGCGATCGTCTGGCTCCCGGGGTCCAGTCTGACTTCAGCCGCCAAAGCGGCTCCGTCGACACTAAATGCGCAGTTCCACACGTTGAGGAAACTCGCCGGCCATTCTTCACCATCTATCGCAAGGCTCCATACTCCTTTCTTAAAGGTGAAGATATCGCCCTCCGATAGTGGCTCGACTTGCACGTTCCCCGCGGTATGCAAACCATCGGGGCTGATTTCACAGCTTCTCATTTGGACAAATTTCTTTTCCCAGGCTTCACCATTAAGCGCGATTCCGTATCCTTCAGGAGTTCTAATGTTGGCCGCCGCACTGGCCCCGTCCTTGCTGAACTTGAGGTTCCACACATAATCGAAGGATTCATCCCATGGTTGGTCGTCCTGAACGACAGTCCATTCATCGTCGTTCATGGCGATGCAAAAAAGTCGGCCGTCCGGAGCGAATTCCAGAGACCAAACCTTTTCGAACCTGTTTGACCAAGCTGTCCCGTTAACGCGTACGGTGAAGGAGTCATCTTCATTTTTAACTATGGCAGCGACCTTCTCTCCGTCCTTGCTCACCTTGCGTTCCTGAATCTCGTCGTACTCTGAGCGCCATTCGTCCAAGTCTGCTAAGAGCTTGGTCGGCGTATCCCAGTCGCACGCGCTTTCCGGATGCAATTCTTCTTGCTGCGGTTGCATACCTCACTCCGTTTCCCGAGATGTTTCCTCCACACCGCCAGAAATTCGAGAATCGTTTCGGTCCGGATTTTCTGGAGGCTTTCCCGGAGGAATTTTGAGGATGAAAGTGGCGCCGCGGCCCTCCTCACTTTCAAAGGAGATTTGGCCTCCGTGCTCCATAATGATCTTGCTTGTCACCATGAGTCCTAGCCCTGTCCCACGATTGCCTTTGGTTGAGTAAAAGCTGGAGAAGATTTTCCGTTTTGTCTCGTCACTCATCCCCACCCCGTTGTCGGAAACCTCAAATTTGAGATTTCCTTCAGTGTCCTGCCCGGTTTTGACTATGAGGCGATGTTGAACGTCCTTGGTGTCGCTTTGACAGGCGTCGATGGCATTGGCAACGAGGTTAGACAGGCAGGTATGAATCCCGCGCTGATCGAAGATATTGGATACCTGACCTGTCTTAAGATTGAAGTCTCTTTCGATGATGATGGATTGCTCTTGAGCTTTGACATCGAAGAGGGCGCACACTTCTTCGGCGAGAACGTTTGGGTCAATCTCTTCGTATTTAGGCGTTCTTTCCTTAGAATAACTTAGGAGATCTTTCACCAGAACAGAGATGCGAACAATATTGTTATGGATCATCTGCCAACCGCGTTGGAGCAATTGGTCGTCCTTGTCTTCCAAAGCTGTCTCAACTACAAAGACGCCCCCTTCGAGACCGGTCAGAATGTTCTTGATACCGTGAGCCAGACCAGCAACCGTTTGGCCCACAACTGCTAAGCGATCTGATGCCTGTTTTTCACGTTCCAGTTTCTTGTATGTCCGAAGATCTTGCAGGAAGCCTACTGCGCCGGCTGTTTTCCCCTTTTCGAAGAGAATAAACCCTGAGAAACGCACAGGCATTAGCTCGCCGTCCCTGGATGTGACTACCGTCTCCTGCGCTACCAGCCTGGAGTTGGGGAGTTCTCGACCCAAATGGGAAGCCAGAATCATTTCGACAAACTGCGCTGGAAAGTACTTCCGCAGATCTCCGTCTCCAATAGCTTCCTGCGGCCGGTACCCAAGGATGTTTTCCGCTGCAATGTTGTAAATGGTCACATGTCCATTGGCGTCAGTGGCGATGATCCCGTGGATGGATTTTTCAATCAGGTTGGTCTGAAAATCTTTTGATACCTCCAACTCCTTTTGAAGTCTTACCCGGTCTCCTATGTCTACAGCGATAATCATGGCATATAGAACCTGGCCTCCGTCATCAACGATAGGAGTCGTGTAGCTCACATAATTGGCTTCCTCTCCTGATACCGTAAGCCCGCAATGTTCCCGTCCTGAGGTTTTCCCTTCCTGAAATGTAATGTCCACATGACAGTCTTCGCATTTGGTGGCGCGCTTCTTAAAAACCTCATAACATCGCATTCCTATGCCGCCTCGGAAGAGGTTTCGCATGTATGAATTTTGGCGCACTATTTCAAAATCTCTGTTTATAACGCAGATGAAGCAAGGGACCTGTTCAAAGAGGCTTTTGTAGTTTTCGCGGCTACGGCTCAATTCTTGGGTCCGCCTTTGTACCTGAGCCCGCATTATGTTGAACGCCCAACCGCATTCACTAATTTCATCATGGCCGTCGAGAACCACTTTATGGCTGAAGTCGCCCAGAGCGATCTTCATGGCGGTATCGCGCAAGCGTTTGACCGGCCGATGCACTCGAAAAGTGACATATAGCGCTATCGTGCCAAGAACTGCGATGAAAGTGCCTGCGCTCAGAAGCACAATACTGAAGATAAGAGAGCGGACATGAGAATCGAATCCTTTGAGAGACATGCCCAGATCGAGGACACCCAGCACTTTTTGTTCTTTGGGATGAAAGTGGCAGGCCGCTCTGTAGCAGCCTTCCCTATTGTGAATAGGTGTTATCATCCCAAGCGCCCGGTCACCTTCGTGAGAGAGGATACGCGTTCTCTTGTCCGTAACCACTTCGCCGAAAGGCTTGTCCTCCGAATGACATGCAAAACAGGCCTCGGCCTTCTTGTCTACCTTGGTTTCGAGCTCACTCGGCTGGTTGGAAAACTTGATAACCCCATCATGATCGTAGATACGTATGTTTGAGATAGACTGTTGCTTCCCGATATCTTGTATAATGCTACGGGTCGCCGCTCTATCATCTTGGAGCATGCTGTGGTTGGTAGCATTTATGACAGCGCTGCTGAATCTGTCGGCCTCGTGGATCATTCGTTTGAAGAAAAAATCCCGCTGAATGTCGATGACGAGATAGACAAAAGACGAGTACGAAGCCAAAAGTATTAACCCCACGCTAAGGGCGATTTTGTATCCCAGACTCCGGGATACAGCAGTCCATTTGTCTTCAAGCCTGCCCACTTTGGACCCTCACTTTCCGCTGTACAAAGGGGCGCCCTGCGGGGAGGAAGGTCCTGAGTTTAGTCGCCAATCACTTCTCTTACGGCTTTGAGGAATTGTTCCTTGTCGATCGGCTTTTCGATGTACCCCTGGGGCCCGGGAATAGAACGATGCTGTATGAATCTTTCGAAGTTCGCCCACTCGGTCGCGACCGACCCGATTCCTGTAACCATAATCACAGGCACGTTCTTGAGTTGGTCGTCCTTTCTCATTTCGCGATACATTTTGATCCCTGTCTTTTCGGGCATGATGAGATCCAGGCAGACAAGGTCAGGCCTTTCTTCCATGACCTTTTTGATCCCTTCCACCCCGTCACAGGCTTCACAGACCTCGTAGCCGTTTTTCCTCAGCAGCGTGCCGAGAAAAGTAATAACGTCCGGCTCATCGTCAATAACCAGGATTTTCTTGGGCATGACCGGCCCCTCCTCGCTTGCGTTGCCTCGGGTTCTTTGTCAGCTTTGCTCCGGACAATTCCGGCCTTTGATCCATTCCTGTTCGGCAAGTCATAAGCTGCCCGACATTGGAGCAAGTACTGTGCCATCGACTCTGCAAACTAAGGGCCGACTGCTCGAAGCCGATAAGCTAATTATGCTGTGCGCCAATGAAGATGTCGGGTTGGTGGGAAAAGACTAACGGCGAGCAAACAAACCAAAGGTCCGTTCATGCTTGACAGAAGGTTTCACAGATGCGACGGCGAAAAGGTGACTACGGTGTAACTTGTCGAGATGTTATCGTTTCTGCTACGTATCATTTGCGCGACGCTGTCTCACCATCGAAACGTCCAGATATGCCATGTTTTTCCATTTTCCGCCATAGTGTGGCTCGACTCATTCCAAGTCGGCGGGCGGCCATGGCTTTCTTCCAATCTGCGGCTTCCAATTCCCTGAGGATGAGCTCTCTTTCGACCGAGTCCAATTTTTCCTGTGTTTTGAAGGACTTCTGTCGAGGAACTTCACGCGGGAGATTGACTATGTTGTGCGGGAGATCAGATGGATACAACAGAGCGCCTGCGCAGTGCACGAAAGCATGTTCCATCGCGTTTGCCAACTCCCTCACATTGCCCGGCCAAGAATATGCTTCCAGGATTTCAAGCACGCGGTCAGCAATTCCTTGAATGCTCCTGCCCATTTGTTTATTGAACTTCTTGATGAAATGGGCCACCAGGAGAGGAATATCTTCAATGCGTTCTCTGAGCGGCGGAAGGTTTAGCGGAAAAACGCTTAGTCGATAGTAGAGGTCGTCTCGGAAAGAGCCTTCGAGAACTCTGTGGTAAAGATCCTTGTTTGTGGCAGTGATTACTCTGATGTTTACTCTGATGTTTCTGTTGTCACCGACCCTCTGAAATTCCCTTTCCTCTAGGACCCTAAGCAATTTAACCTGTATTGCCTGGCTGATTTCCGCGATTTCATCGAGAAAGAGTGTTCCGCCGTTGGCCAACTCAAATTTCCCCATGTGATCGCGTATCGCCCCTGTAAACGCTCCCTTCCGATGACCAAACAATTCCGTTTCGAGCACGCCTTCAGGCAACGCGGAACAGTTGATTGCCACAAAGGGCTTTTCTCTGCGGGAACTATAAAAGTGGAGCGCTCGAGCAATAAGCTCTTTTCCCGTCCCGGACTCCCCCTGAATGAGAACGGTAGTGTCGGTGTTCACCAGCGAACCTACCGTTTCATACACCTTTTTCATTGCCTCGCTTCTGCCCACAATATTTGTGAAGCCATATTGCTGCTGCAATTCCTCCTGCATCCAGTATGCCTGGGAAATGTCTCGGAAAGTCTCGAGACCACCTATTATGTGCCCGTTGACATCGTACAATGGGGCGGCATTGATCAACAGGTGGACCACTTCATCGCGCTTGTTGCGAATTTCAACCTCTACATCATGGTATGGATGCCCACAAGAAAGGGCTTTATCAACAGGGCATTGCTCTCGACAAAGCGAAGCTCGGAAGAGCTTGGTGCATTCCCGGCCGAGGACCTCCTCTTTGCGAAAACCGGTTATCCTCTCGGCCGCTCGATTCCAGGAGATTATCCGCCAATCCTTGTCCAGTGTCATGACACCTTCGGAGATACTGTTGAGAATGGCCTGGAATAATCGGTCATTTTCCATTTTGTCCTGCCCTTCCTCGTCGATGAAGCTTAATGCCTTGAAGAGCCCGGAACGCGGATAGTAGCGCGCCACAGCGCTCAAAATTAGTTACGCATAAGACTGAACCGGACCAATCGCTTTTGGCGCTGGCGAGGGAAGGAGAGAAATGGTTGTCTTGGGAACTTAGCGCCGTGTTTTTTCTATTGTTTTAGCGATGCAATATTCGAGCCAAGCAACTGAGGCAAAGCGACGTCTTCACCAATCGAGGTTATAAACGTAAAACAGGGTGAGAATGGTCTCCCGGTAGTCAGAGATAAACTAAATCCAGCGGTACTTATGCTTCCAGGACGTTATCAATAATCCAGGTTCACGACATTTAGGGCGTTTCTTTCTATGAATTCTCTTCTGGGCTCTACTTGATCGCCCATTAATGTGGAGAAAATCTCGTTAGCTTTTACGGCGTCCTCAATGGCCACTTGAAGGATTTGGCGATTCTCCGGGTTCATTGTGGTTTCCCACAGTTGCTCGGCATTCATTTCACCCAGACCTTTGTACCGTTGAATCGCAAGCTTCTTGCGGCCAAGTTCCATAATCATTCCCACCAATCCGGAAAAAGAAGAAACGTCTTCAACCTTATCTTCTATTTCTAATCGAAATGGGGGTTCGCCGACTGCCTCGATTTTTCGATTTATTGACACAATCTCTTCAAAGGAAGGTGATTCGGTGAGATCATAATCTATAACTGTGCGACGTTCCAATCCGTTGCGGCGTGACTTGACGTCTATCCGATACTTGGATTCCTCTTCGTCTTTTTCAATATCTATTGTGACCGGCATTATCTGCGGACAACGCTTTTCGATCCTCCTCAGAACGAGTTCCGCGATTTCTGTTGTCTGGCCCACATCTCCGAGCGTATTCTGTGACAAGCCTTCTGCAGCAAAGGATTTTAATACCATCCTCTCCATGTTTTTTACTTCAAACAAATCCAATATCTTTTCCATTCTCAAGAGGTTCTTGATGATGTTCACCAAGACATTCCCCTCAAGCGGCACACCCTCGGTGGAAGCAATTTTGACGTTTTCCAGCCCGTTGTTAAGAATAATGTCATCCAGTGTGCTCTCGTCCTTGACGTATATTTCCCCTTTTCCCCTTTTTACTTTAAATAACGGGGGTTGAGCAAAATACAGGTACCCTCTATTAATAACTTCCGGCATCCATCTAAAGAAAAACGTTAGTAATAATGTACGGATATGGGAACCGTCCACGTCGGCATCCGTCATAATGATAACTTTATTGTACCGGATCTTGGATATTTCGAAATCCTCCTCTCCTATTCCGGTTCCTAACGCAGTAATGAGAACTCGTATCTCCTGGCTTTGAACAATCTTGTCAAATCTCGCCTTCTCCACATTGAGGATTTTGCCTTTTAGTGGGAGGATAGCCTGAGTGCGCCTGTCGCGACCCTGCTTGGCCGACCCCCCGGCTGATTCTCCTTCCACGATGAATAATTCTGCCAGGGCGGGGTCTTTTTCCTGACAATCGGCTAGTTTTCCCGGAAGCGAGGAGACTTCTAAAGCGCTTTTTCGTCGAGTAAGTTCTCTGGCTTTGCGAGCCGCTTCTCTTGCCCTACTTGCCTCCAAGGCTTTATTAATAATCCATCTGGCAGCTTGGGGATTTTCTTCCAAATATTCAGCCAGCTTTTCATTGATTAGTTGGTCAACTATGCCTCGTATCTCCATATTTCCGAGCTTCGACTTGGTTTGACTGTCAAATTGCGGATTAATCATTCGGACGCTTAACACGGCCGTCAAGCCTTCTCGGAAATCTTCCCCACTTATTGAAATTTGGCCTTTGCCATTCTTAAGCAGCCCTTTGGCGCTCGCGTATTGATTTATCGTTCGGGTGAGCGCCGCCCTGAACCCGGAGAGATGTGTTCCTCCTTCAAATGTATTGATATTGTTACAATACGAAAAAACGGTCTCGGAATATCCATCGTTGTACTGGATGGCGCATTCAACAAAATTGGTGTCTTTCTCGTGGTGTATATAAATGGGCGGGCCATCCATGACTTTCTTGGCAGTGTTCAGGTGCTCTACGAAAGAGACTATGCCGCCTTCGTATTCAAAAGTCGCTATAGGTTTCTGCGATCTTTCATCTTCAAAGGTTATCTTCAAGCCTTTATTTAGAAAGGCCAATTCCCGGAGTCTCGCCGCAATAATGTCATAATTGCATTCGATATTGCCGAAAATTTCGGTATCTGCCTTAAATGTGACTTTAGTCCCCGCTCGTCGAGTTGTTCCCACAATTTCAAGATCGGAATTCTTTTTGCCCCGGCGATAGGTTTGCCGGAAAACTTGACCGCCCCGGCGGATTTCAAGCTTCAATACTTCCGAAAGAGCATTGACAACTGAAACGCCTACGCCATGCAAGCCTCCTGATACTTTATAGGTTTTGCTGTCAAACTTTCCCCCCGCGTGCAGCATGGTCATGACCACTTCCGCTGCGGGGATTTTCTCGGTTGGGTGGATTTCAGTAGGGATGCCTCGGCCATCATCTTCAACCGTCACTGATGAATCCAGATGCACCGTTACCGAAATATTCTTGCAGAAGCCCGCCAAAGCCTCATCTACCGCATTGTCCACAACTTCCCAAACAAGCTGGTGAAGCCCCTCGGAACTGGTGTTTCCTATGTACATTCCCGGTGTGTTCCGTACGGCATCCATGCCTTCAAGGACTTTTATTTGCTCAGCGCCATAATATTGATCTTCATGCACTTTTGGTGTTTCCTCTTATAGCTGCTCGACCCGATGTTGAAGGGCCGTCAATTAGTTTATCTTCTCATGGGCATTACTAGATTAAAATAAGTCTTTTCAGGTTCGGGTTTTATTACAACAGGCGCTCCTTCACGATGAAATTCCAAGGATATGTTGTCAGTATCGACAGCGCTCAGTGATTCTATGAAATAACCGACGTTTATCAGGAGAGCAAAGGGGTCTCCTTCATATTCTACCTCCAGCTCGTCCCTAGCGGCGCCTAAGTCAGGATGAACCGCTGTTATTTCAATTTTACCCGAATTTATAATAACATCAACCCCCTTGTTCCTTTCGGAAGTCAGTATAGCCACTCTTCTCAAAGTTTGAAGTAACTTGATACGGTCTGATTTCAATTTCTTTTCGCTAGCTTCAGGAATTACCTTTCTATAATCAGGATAATCTCCATCAATAAGGCGTATTGTCATGACAAAACGTTCGCTCTTAATGCACATGTTCTTCTGTTCGAATCCAAGCTCAATCGGGCCTTCAACGCTTTCCAGCATTCTTCTCAGTTCCAAGAGTCCTCTTTTCGGCGCCAAAACTCTGGACGGCACAGACATTCCCAAATCTTCATCGATCAATGCCAGACGGTGGCCATCGGTGGCCACAAGCCTTATGACTTGTTCATTCTGCTCAAACAATACCCCATTCAAATTAAATCTAGATTCATCATTGGACGAAGCAAAAAGCGTCTTATCGATCATGTAGAGCAATTTTTCCGCCTGGATAGAACCTGTTTCAACTGCTTCCATACCGGAAAATGCCGGATAATCGGAAGCATCCATACCCGCCAACTCGAACTGACTATTCCCCGACAGGATTTTAATCCGCCCGGTATCAGAGGATTGCATCGAAACACGCCCGGGCGGCAATTCTCTGATTATTTCGGACAATTTTTTGCCTGGAATAGCTAACATTCCGGATTCGTTGACATTGCAATCGTATATGAGTCTTAATCCTACTGAAAGATCAGTTGCGGTCAGCTGTAGCGTCGAATCGTGAGCATTAAACAAAACGTGAGACAATATAGGTAAGGTGGATTTCTTTTCAGTGATGGGAACTGATTTGGACAATCCGTCATGGAGAAGATCTCTTTCGATTTCTATAAACATAAATCCTCCTAAGTCATTCTTACGTATCAATAGTAATTAAAGAAATAGTCGTACTAAGAGAGGCTGTGAATTTGTGGAAAAAGCAATCCGCTCCGCTCTTGAATTGAAATAACGATGTTAAACAGTCAGTGGATGACTACGGAATCAAACTGTGAAAAACTGAACGGGCTGAAATTATCCCGTACGTACAAACAGATTTTCCACAATCAACCGTCGGGTCTATCACGTTCGAATATCCTTCTTGATCGCCTCGACCATATTTTTCAAAGAATGGTTTTCTTCAATGGCCTTTTCAATTTTTCGCGTAGCATAAATCACCGTGGAATGATCCTTTCCTCCGAAGGCAGCGCCAATTTCCGGATAGGATAGTTCGGTCAATTCCCTAGTTAAGTACATAGCAACTTGCCTGGGTAAAGAATACAGTTTGTGCTTCTTTTTGGATTTGATATCGGTAACTTTTACATTAAAAGCCTTGGAAACATGAGAGAGTATGTCATCTACCGTTATATTCTTGATGCTACGGCGAAAAATGTCTCTCAAAGCCATCTCCGCCAAGTCCTTGGTAAGCGGCAGGCCTTGAAGCGAACTCATTGCAATCACTCGAACAAGACAACCGACCAACTCTCTTATGTTAGTCTCGACATTCTCAGCCAGAAAATAGGCCACTTCATCCGGTAATCTTAAGGAGTCTTCATAAGCCTTTCTTTTGAGAATGGCCACCCTGGTTTCCAGGTCCGGCACACCTATATCAGCTATAAGACCCCAACTGAAACGAGATTTTAACCGCTGTTCCATATCAGATATTTCATTGGGAAACCTGTCAGATGTGATAACTATTTGTTTTCTATTTTCGTAAAGTGTATTAAACGTATGAAAGAATTCCTCTTGAGTACGTTCTTTTCCGGCGATAAACTGAATGTCGTCAATCAATAGAAGATCCACCCTCCTGTATTTATTTCTAAAATCAGTCATCTTGTCAAAGCGAATAGCATTAATCATTTCATTCGTGAATTCTTCAGAAGTGCTAAATGAGACCTTCTTCTTATGGTTCTTGGAAAGAACCTCGTAGCCCACAGCGCTCATCAAGTGCGTTTTGCCTAGGCCCACTCCCCCATAAAGAAATAACGGATTGTAACTCCCGGCTAGATTTTCTGCCACAGATAAAGCTGCCGCGTGCGCGAACTGGTTACATGCCCCAACTACGAAGCTTTCAAAAGTGTAGCGCGGATTTAATTTGCGTCTCAGGGCAAATTCATCGGTCAGGACAAATGAGTAGTCCTCTTGCGGATATAAGTTGTCGGCAGTGGGCCTATCTGTGTTGTTCTGATCCGAATCCCTGCAACGAAAAGTGACTTCGTAATTAATTCCGGTAAGTTCCGCCAACGAATCCAAAAGCAATTCAAGATAATTGTCTTTTATCCATGCGGCAAAAAAATTGTTCGGCACAGAAAGGGTCAATTTGCCTTCTGATATTTGTTCGCAAATGACGGGCTCGAGCCAAGTGGACATGACATGGTCATTCACCTTGCCTCGAAGCACCTCCATGCATCGGATCCAGGTGCTATCCATTGAGACAAAAAACCTAAAATTTTTAAAGACATAATTAAATCAAGGTAACACGGGGAAGCGCCGATTTCAAGAGAAATCTTCCGAATAGCCGATCATCTCCAGTAGCCGTTCCAATTCCTCTCTCGAATGGAAATGAATTTCTAATTTTCCAATTTCATTTTGATTTTTCTTGATCATGACCTTGGTGGCGAAGTGACGTGAAAGTCCCGTCTCAAGGTTGACTAAGGCTGGATCTCTTGTCACGTCTTTTGAAGTCTTGTAATCGTGTTTATTCTTGTAATTCTGAACTATTCTCTCGAGTTCTCTGACAGAGAGTTTTCGCTTGATCACTTTGTTGGAAAGACTCAATTGAGCGTGGACATGATCCAGCGCCAAGAGTGTCCTTGCATGTCCCATACTGATTAGCTCATCTCGAAGTTGTTGCTTTATAGGATCCGGTAATTTCAAAAGTCTAAGATGGTTGGTAATGCTTGTGCGGTCTTTCCCGATCCTTTGCGCCAAATTGTCATGCGTATAAGAGAATTTTCTAATAAGGGTATCGTATGCCTCCGCCGTGTCAACAGGGTTCAGGTCTTCTCGCTGAAGGTTTTCTATCAGAGCGGTTTCAAGAGATTCAAGATCAGTCAATTGACGCACAAGCGCCGGTATCGTTACAAAGCCAGCCATCATCGCAGCTCGCCATCGTCTCTCGCCGGCAACTATTTCATACTTTCCCTCGGCAGCCGGGCGCACTATCAAGGGCTGAATGACTCCCATTTCCTTAATGGACCTACTCAAAGCCCTCAACGATTCCTCTGCGAATAGACTCCTGGGTTGATGCGGATTCGGAGTGAGAGCGTCAATGCTCAAATTCTGGACGTTCCGGGGGGAGTCCCCATCACTCATGAAGTCGTCAACAGGGATAAGAGCATTAAGTCCCTGTCCCAATGCGGTACGCTTCTTGGCCGTTTCGTTGACCTTCAGCATCCATAATCTCCTTTGCCAGTGCGAGATAACTGGCCGCGCCCCTGGAGGTGATATCATACAGCACCACGGGTTTACCAAAACTTGGCGATTCGGATAACTTCACATTTCGTGGTATTATTGTCCCAAATACCTGTGCGTTGAGGTTTTTTCTCACATCTTCAACTACTTGGTGGCTAAGATTGTTTCGAGGATCGAACATCGTCATGAGAAAACCTTCTATCCTCAACGAAGCGTTAAGAATGGATTGAATTCGACGGATCGTATTCAATAGATAGCCCACACCTTCCAAGGCGTAATATTCACATTGTATCGGTACCAACACCGAATCGGAAGCTACTAGCGCATTAACCGTCAAAAAACCCAGAGAAGGAGGACAGTCTATGAATATATAATCATAACTGTCTGTTATGGTGGCTATGGCTGATTTAAGAAATCGTTCCCTGGCACTGAGGGACACAAGCTCCACTTCAGCCCCGATGAGATCTTGAGAAGCTGGCAATATATCCAAGTATTCCAACTCCGTACGCAACACTACTTTTTGGTGACTCTGATGGCCCAGAAGTAAATCATAGACGGAAGGGGCGCCTCGAGATAAATGTATACCAAGTCCACTGGATGCGTTAGCTTGAGGATCCAGATCTATTAAGAGTGTACGCCGCTCCGAGAGGGCCAGACAAGCTGCAAGATTGACGGCGGTCGTGGTTTTACCAACTCCGCCTTTCTGATTACAGATACAGATTACGCGTCCCATCGGCTACAACCCACAATATATTGTATGAAGAACCTGGGGTAGCCCTCTTATCACAAAACTCGTTCCAAAATAAAGTCAAATAATCATACTTCGTACAAAATGTTTGAGATAAATTATCCGAAAAACATTGCCACCACGGAATCAAACATTCTGGACGAGACTGTCCAATGAAAACCCAACCGCAAATCTTCTGATTTAATTCAACTCGTGAACTGAAACTTTTCTAAATCGATTCGAAAAGGGGAGAAACCCTTCCCAGGATACGATCAAGCGGAAGTTATTTAAGGCCAGTTCCTTGGAGGAACGGCCTGTCATGGTTATAAGGCGACCCTTCGGGGCCAAAAGCGAATGTAGGCCATCCAGCACAGTTATATTTGAAGAAAAGCCTCTGGAAACTATGCGATCAAATTGGCCGGCTGATGGATGAACGACGAAGTTTTGCAAAGACATGTTAACAAAGTCAACCTTGGTCAGGTTCAACGCCCGCGCTGCATGCTTGAGAAAAACGATTTTTTTTGGGTTGCGATCCAGAAGCGTCACATGGAGCGTTTCATCAGCCGTCCGAAGCACGAGGCCCGGAAAACCGGCGCCGCTCCCAATATCCAGAATGTTCAGTCGTGAACCTACCGGAATCACCTTGAATACCGTCAGCGAATCCAAAAAATGCAGGATCGCCATGTCACGCGGGTCTTCGATAGCGGTCAAATTGATCTTGGTTCCCCAGTTTCTTATGAGATCCAGATGATGTATCATCTTGTGCGCCGCAGAATCTTGCAGAGGGATCTCTAAAATTCGACATCCCTGTACGATGAGTTCATATGGATCAAGCGGGGGCTTCAGTAGAGTCATCAATCCATCTCAGATATCCTGGGTAACCCTGCTGAATGTCAAATGATATTATTTCAGGAACCTCGTATGGATGCATTTTTTTAACCACGGCCTCTAGTCTTTCAAACAGATGTTTTTGAGTTTTGATGATCATCAATCGCTCAGTATCATTGCATATTTCACCGTTCCACCGATAAATGGACTGTATTTGCGGAACGATGTTCACGCACGCCGCCAACCTTTCTTCTACCAAGATACCAGCGATTTCAGAGGCTTTCGCCAGATCATCAATGGTCACGAGGCACAAGATGTATGAACCCATATTTACTCCATATTGTGCTTTTTTGTTGACAAACCACAACACCTTGTGTATCCTGCCCCCCGATTGAGGAGGAGCTGGCCGCTGCTGAGAGGGAGCACTCGGATTGTAGCGTCCCATCCTGATACTTTCAATCCAAAAACAGTAAGGCTGGTTCCTAACTGCTAAAGTCCCATCATTTTGCTGGCTTAGGCGGGGGAGGCTCCAATTAGCAAAGAACGAAACGCGCGAGAATTAGGACCGATTCATGAAGGGAGCTGGGCAAATGTTTGAAATCGGAGACGTTGTCGTTTATCCGATTCATGGGGTGGCGCGAGTATTGGACATAAAGAAAGAAAAAATAGGGGACACACACCAACTCTGCTATATATTAGAAACAGAAATAAATAAAGCTAACACCGTAATAAAACTCCCGGTCGATAAAGTTGCGTCTAATCGGGTCCGCAAAATCGTTGATGAAACAGAAGTGCAGAATGTAATGGAAATCCTGAAAATACGAACAAAGGCTGATTCTCAGACCTGGAACAAGCGACTTCGTGAATATCAGGAAAAAATGCGAAACGGCAGTATCTTTCAGGCAGCGGAAGTCTACCGGGACCTGAGCTTGCTTAAAGAATCCAAAGATCTGTCATATGGGGAGCGCAGGCTTTTCGACCAGGCAAGAAACCTTCTCATTAAAGAGTTGTCCATCGCGAAGAGAATTGATGAACGCGAGATCGAACGGACGATAACCAGGATTTTTCATCAATCGCAGGCATCCAATCCTCCCGAAGAGAAGATGAGCTAACGCTTACCTCTTCCCACCCGTCACACCTATGTCGAAAGGACTTACGGCTGATGCCCGGCAAGACGCTGTCCGCCGCTCTTGTAATCATTCCGGCATTCTTTTTCAGCATGATAGGATGGTGTCTCGGCCTTGATTATGTAGCAGTGATGCTTTACGCCTTCGCGGGAATTCTGTTGGGACTTATATGTCTGCGCTTCTTGCATTGGTGGCTCGCCACAGAGGTTTATAAGATTATCGGCGGAGTGGCGGGTATTGCTATCGGCGCCGTAATTGGCATGCTGCTCGGCCTCCCGGTGAGTTATATTATTGAGGCGCCACAGGCTTCAGCCTTGGTTTACGAATTGATCATAGTGATGATCAGCTTGATGGGCATGCAATTGGGGTCCGCCAAATTATGGGAAATGAAGAAGAAGCTGACAGAAACCGCGGAAAGAAATCGGGGAGTCATGGGCATTCTTGACACTTCGGTGATCATAGATGGACGTATCGCTGATGTTTGTGGGACGGGCTTTGCAATGGGGGATCTGATAATCCCGCAGTTCATCCTAAAGGAGCTTCAGATGATCGCGGACTCCTCTGATTCCACGAAGCGGACCAGAGGACGCCGTGGTTTGGACATTCTCAACAAAATTCAGAAGCAGTCGTACGTAAACGTAGTTATCAGCGACTCAGATTATCCCTCGGTGAAGGAAGTGGACCAGAAATTGATTTCCATGGCCAAAGAAACCGGTTATCCAATAATAACCAACGATTTCAACCTTAACAAGGTAGCCGAGGTGCATTCCATACAGGTGCTCAATATCAATCAGTTAGCGAATGCGTTGAAACCGATCGTTCTTCCCGGAGAGAATATCAGGGTGCAAATAATGAAGGAAGGAAAGGAGCACGGCCAAGGCGTGGCGTATCTCGATGACGGCACAATGGTGGTAATAGATAACGGTAGACGTTACATGGGCCGAAATGTGGACGTAACTGTTACGAGTGTCCTACAAACCACAGCGGGCAGGATGATTTTCGCCACGATAAAAACCTAGCCAAGTATGAGAGCCTCTAGAATCTACCTCTTTTGGCGCGAAGCCAAGAAATCCTTCCAAAGCTTCAAGCCTGCCTCGGGGGGAGAACCCTGATCCGCCCACCATTGGACAAATTCCCTGTACACGCCCAAGAATTCCGCCCATGTTCCGTTCGGAGCAACATTCTTCTTCCAATCCGGATACAAGTCATCATTTGCCAGCTGGAACTCTTCTTTCCCAAAACCTGGGAAAGCTTTCTGAAACTGTTTCACTCTTTCGTCCAAACTCAACTCAGGCGATTCTTTTCCGCGACCAGCGGTCTTAGGCGGAGCCTCCTTGGTGACTGCGGGGGGAGCAACCTCCTCTTCTGTTGACTCCGGGGCTTGAGCTGCGCCTATTCCCACGGTTCCAGGAGGAGTGGAAGGTGTTCCCTGCATGTGCATAGGAACAGCCCGGGAAGACTCAGGGGCTGGACCTGACATGGACATAGGTTGCTGAATGGGTTGAAGTTCGGCTACAATCCAACCTTTGGAAGGATCGTACTCTTGAATTCCGCCGAACAACTTATCGATTCTATATGCTTTGCCCAATCCCAGCGGGCTCAAGTAATGATATCTATTCTGGAATCCCATGACCAGGACGGCAAGAATCACGATCGCCAGAAATATCCATGAATGAAGGCTAGTCCATCCTGAAACGTTTCGCTGATCCCTAGAACCGGCATTTCTACTATCATCGTTGGGGATCATCTTGCCTCCTTGTTTGGGTCAATGCAGAAAATATAGTTCAAAACCGAATATACCACATTTAGGATTTTTTGTAAATGACGATATCTGGGCTATTTTTATCTTGTCATGAATATGTGAGAAAAGAGACGAGGGCTAAGGATTTCACGACAAGACACTCACGAAGGAAATGATGCCATAGATCAAGGGTATTGTATATATTTAATCACATTTAATATTACATTATGTTGACATTATATTGAAAACACGCATGAGGTTACAAACCAACAATTTTTTGATCGAAAACGTGAAAAAAAAGTTGCTTATACACGAAGATGTGATAACAGGGAGGCACTTCTCAACATACCCTTTTGACCGTTGAAAAGCCCTAAAGGGGCGGCCTATTGAGCCGTATCGGGCTTTTCGTTTTTTTGGAATTAAGGTAAACAAGGAATGGCGCCGGAGGAGGGTAGCTTCAAAGGCCCATAACATCCTTGAGAGCGGACATTCAATCAAGGGTTAGGTCTCAAAGCCCCTGGTTAGGACATTCAGTTTCCGGCGCCATTCAAAACAGTCAGCCGCGGCTCAAAAGATCAAACCTCCCTCTACAAAACCACCTTCCAAAGTCGTGTCAAGCCGCAAGTCAGTTCGGTCTTCGGTAAAATTAATCAAGCGATATCCTCCCCGAACAAAGCCCCAGCGGCCTGCATTCATAGGCACACTGAACCGAAAGCCGGCCTGAACATCCAGTGCGAAAGTTCCGTCCAAATATCCTATCCCCACTCTGTTGTCGCAAGAGAGTGTTGCGCCATTGCACATCGTTCGGATGCATTTTTGGACGTCAATTCCGGACATGACCATGTGTCTGGTGCGATCGAGAGTGGTGCATCTAGCCAAAGGGCACACAGTGTTTTGCACGCTGAGGCGCTGATCGTTGAATAGCCACGAATTATAAATAGATACCGATGCATTGCAGGTAAGAATCGGCTGATAAACTAGGCCGACCCTTTGGTAGAGGAAATCCCATTTTGTGTGTACCGGTATGTTCGCCGGGAGGGGGATCTGACCGAAGTAAATGGTCCTGTTCGGAAGACCGGTGCCTTCCAAGGATATGGGCATCACCGAGTAAAATACTGCCCAGGTGGGGCGAATTTGATAATAGGCCGAATACTCTAATAAGGTTTGGTGCGCAGGTATCCCAAGATCGTCATTCAGGTCCGCCCAGGTAGCCGGTATACCGAGCACCTGAGCCGGCCATCGGACCGTCCCGCGAGTTCGTGCGAAAAAGACCTGAGTCGCTAATTCCCACTGACCCCACATACGCTTGGGGAGATTGCACGGAGGAGACGGGACTATTCCGCAAGGCCCGATCGGTGGGCAAACCGGCGGCTTGCATTTTAGAATAGGCTTGGCAAACGACCTGGAGCTTCGCGGCAGGCCTATTCCGCGAAACGGGCGAGTGGCCGCTTGTTGCCACTCCTCCGGCCCTTGATCGGATTGTGGGGAATTACTAAATGACGCTCTACGCCACTCAGGGCGATCAATAATTACTTCTATTGTATCCTGATTGGATTGTGCGAAAGCGGCGACAGATAACAATAAAAATACTAGACAAACCAATACAGTAAAAGGTCTTCTTCTCATTTGACCCTTCCTCCCAGCTCGAACTTCTCGGTTTCGCTTAGATATTTTTTTGGGATTTATGTCAAGAAAAAAGTGGCGCAATTCCACTAATTTTAACGCAGTTGTTAGAAAAAATATATACTATTAAACAAATGTAACTTCATTTTAATAAATAACATGTAATTTCTAATGTAATTTATAATAAATGTAATATAGTCTACTAATTAAACGAACTAAATTGGCTAAAATGATAAAGTGATGAAGCGGTGAGTGAGAGAGCCGGGATCATTTCGGACAAAATCAGGCGCCGCGTACGCCCCCCAGTTCGAAGCGCCGACACGATTACTTTTTTCTTTGTCTAAACTTCAGACCGGCATGCCCTGATATATTCGAGCATCACCGCAAGGCTCCTCTGAGATCACGTTCGAGCTGAGTGAAAGTGATCGTCAGGAGTCTCCAACAGTCTTGGTCAGTGGAAATTTAAGTGAAAACAGATGGATGGGCGGGTTACTTCTCAACATACCCTTCCTCCACGTCAAATTGTAACCACCTAATCCATCATAACAGAATCATTGTCAAGAAAAAACGTACAAAATCAGCAATTTTTAACTATACCCTAGTTACGACTTTATGTATGCTGTTAGAAATAAGGACAACTCACTAAAACAAAAGCTAAAATATGAATCTTATAAAACCAGGCCCTCACCTATTGGCTTAGAGCACGCCTGATGGTATCTTTATCAACATGAGCTATCTTCGTTATAAAACCGGCCCTTCCATCCTGCCACTCATTCGCGACGAAGGGCTAAGTCCCCAGCGAATCCGGGTGCTCGCAGCACCCGCTGGAGGCCCCAAGTGGTTTGTTTCGGTGGGGTTCGACAGAGCCATTATCAAAAGTCGGTTTCTGGAAAAATCCGGAAGAGTCCTGTTGGCAGGGGCTTCCGCAGGAGCCTGGCGATGCCTGACAATTGCTTGCACCGATCCTCTCGAGGCTCATGAAAGGCTGAGAATAGCCTATTCGCGGAATGTTTTTACGGCAGAGGACACCCCCGAGACAATAAGCGCAGCTCTTATGAGGAATGTGGACGCTTTTCTTCAGCCTAACGATATACCCGGACTGCTGGGGCACCCCGTGTACCAACTGGCCATACATACGGCGCGGGGACGGGGGCCGGCTGGGTCGGAAAACCGCAGAACGCAGGGAGCAGGTCTTATTACAGCCGCCTTAGCCAATGCGGTTTCTTCGAGAGGCGCCGAACTCTTCTTCGAGAGGGTGGTCTTCTTTTCAGGCTTGGATACCCCGGAATTTCTCCTTGATTCCTTCCGTGGAAGAGCTGTTCGGCTGACCGCTGAGAATCTTCGTTCCGCAGCCCTTGCGACCGGATCGCTGCCTTATTTCGTCTCCGGAGTAAAAGATATCCCGGGAGCGCCCCCCGGGATTTACAGGGACGGAGGAATAATAGATTATCAGCTCAATCAGGACTATGCTGCCGGAACGGATGGCATAACCTTGTTTTTTCATTACCAGGAAAGAATAGTCCCCGGGTGGTTTGACAAGCCACTTTCCTGGCGGAGCCCGGCGAAGCGCCAGCTCAGTAATGTCCTGCAGGTGTTTCCTGGCGCCGATTTTATCAAGCTCTTGCCTGACGGGCGATTGCCGGATAGAAATGACTTCGCGGCGTTCGCCAATAATCCTTCCGAGAGAATCAAACGGTGGGACGAGGTCTCGCGGTTAAGCGATATATTAGGCGAACAATTCATGGACGATGTGGAATCGGGCCGGATACGGAATCTGATCCGACCGCTATAACAGAGCAGAGGCTAATCTAAATAAAGATTCGGACAAAAGGGGCATATGAATAGACCTTCATGGCATGAGTACTTCATGTTGCTGGCCAAGTTATTGAGCGTCAGATCTACATGCAATTCCCGAAAAGTCGGCGCAGTGATTGTTAGGAACAACCGAGTCTTGGCAACGGGGTACAACGGAGCGGTCCATGGGGCGCCCCATTGCATCGATCGGGGACCGGACTTCTGTCTCAGACGAAGTATTGGAGCGCATGACGCGGACAAATACAATTACTGTATCTCCAGTCATGCTGAAGTCAACGCGGTGGATCAGGCGGCAAGGTTCGGGATCTCGCTCGAGGGCGCCAGTCTTTATTGCACGCTCGAACCCTGTAATTGGTGCTTTAAACAACTCATTCAAGCCGGCATCAGAGAGATCTTCTTCGAAGAGCCCTACGAATCGAAAAACAAGGAGTTCGACCTGTATTGGCGCGGGATCATGGAATCCAATGACAGCATAACGGAATTTAGGCAGGTTCGGATATCGGATGAGGCGGTGGAAATGGTCATCCGCATTTTACAGGGCTCCTCTGCCCGAGGCATGCCCGCGACTTCGCCCGAAGAACCCGATCAGCTTGATCCGGAAACCCTGAAATTGCTTCTGGAGCAAACTAGATCCTAGATAGCTACGGGTTCGTTAGGAATTTTGTTCAAAGGAGGCGCCTGATGAAGGTTCTTCAGGTGGAGAGGTTTCCTGAAGATGAGCTGGTAAAGAGATTGGCCGAAGTGACCATGCTCAAAGCCCCGGAGATAAAAATCTATCAGAATGCTCTTATCTCATTGGAAAAAATTTCCCCCAAATATCTGTCACCCCCACAAAATTACATATTAAAAGACGAGCTTACTAAAGTTCGTGAACTCAAATGGGCATTGCAGGAGCACGGGGTAGATCTCTTCTGCCTGAAAGGTTTCGTCAGGTTGACGCTGGACGGCTTCGATGAGCCGGTGGATGTTTTGCCGCCGGTAGTAGAGGAATCCATTGAACAGGATGGATCATTTCACCTGATTATCAACGACGGAATGCATCGGGTCTATATGGCGCTCCGCGAGTGGGTTACACCCCAGGTGATTCTCGTTCGAGGCTTGCCAAAGGAATTCCCGTACTACGCATTCCCTTTACCGGGAGGCTGGGACAAGGTGGAGGAACGGGATGATCTCCCTCCCGGATATCTCAAAAAGTGGCATCGGACACGTAATTACCATGCGCTATATCGCAATTTTAATTCAGCCTTTAGCAATGTGGGCGGCCCTCGGGAGTTTCATGTGAAGGCTGCGGAAGATGCGAAGAAATCAAGCAGCGAAGACCGCTTATAACCTATTTCCTGAAAAGTGCGCTACGACTCAGGCAGGTTTTTGTCAGGTATAGTGAAATAAAACGTTGAGCCCGCCCCCACCTCGGACTCGACCCAAATCCGGCCATGGTGACGTTCGATTATTTTCTTGACAATGGCAAGCCCCATGCCTGTGCTTTCGGGTAAACCTTTCCGGCTCAGTTGCTGAAAGATCTCGAAAATCCGATCAAAGTGACGTTTTTCAATTCCTACCCCGTTGTCCCGGACAGAAAAGTTCCACTCGTTTCCTTTTTTTTGGGCAGAAACGTGGATACTGGGCGGTTCGTCTCGCCGGAAATTTATGGCATTGGCGATGAGATTTTGAAATATTTGCAGCAATTGTACCCGATCAGCCGGGACTTTTGGCAGCGGATCGTGAGTAACTCTAGCGTTGTTGTCACTGATCGCATACCGCAAATTAAGGAGCGACTGCTCAAGAGCTTCTTCGGAAGCGGTATTTTGCAAAGGACCGCCTCTCGTAGAAATGCGCGAATAATCGAGTAGCCCAACAATAAGCATTTTCATTCGCTTGGCCGAATCCACGGCGTACCGAATGAGTTGATCGGAATCTTTGCCGAGCTTACCGGAATGTATTTGCTCCAACATCTGTAAGCAACTGGCAACATTCCGCAGAGGTTCCTGCAAATCATGGGAAGCAACATATGCGAAGCGTTCCAGATCCTCATTGGAGCGAGCCAATTCTTCCGCACGAATCTGTAAAAGCTTTTCCGAATTCTTACGTTCGGTGATGTCTTCGATCATAGTCAAGAAATAAAGCGGTTTTCCATCAGCGCTGCGGATGATCGATCTAGTAAATCTTCGGCGCTCTGCGAATTGACCCACCCCCATGCTCTCAGAACTGACCCACCTGCCTGAGTGCTCTCCGAATTGACCCGCTACATCAGCGCTCAGAAAAATGACCCATTAAAGAACCGC
>Ga0172371_10001369_pt1 | contig 38629 bp, 24 predicted proteins | sample Lak12m_FD_114543 | JGI IMG/M metagenome (GOLD analysis project Ga0172371, IMG submission 114543) | Freshwater microbial communities from Kabuno Bay, South-Kivu, Congo - kab_022012_12m | ecosystem: Environmental > Aquatic > Freshwater > Lake | place: Democratic Republic of the Congo: South-Kivu... | reverse complement strand
CTGGTTTCGATGGGCACCTGCGGGGTCGCGGCCGGGACGGCGCCCGTGCTGGAGGCCATTCGCGAGGAGCTCGGGCGGCGTGGTCTGACGGGTACCGTGGACGTGGTGGAGACGGGCTGCATGGGCCTGTGCCATAGCGAGCCGACCGTGGAAGTGGTGAATGCAGGGACTGGCCGCCGGACGATCCTGGGCAAGCTGGATGCCGGGCAGGCGAAGCTGGTGGTGGAGACGCTGGCCGGCCCGGTCGAGGGCGTCTGCGAGATCCAACGCAACTGGTTCTACCCGGAGCATGAGGACCCGGTCCCCGGGTGCCCGCAGGCCCGCATCGTGCTGCGCAACACGGGCCGTATCAACCCTGAGGACCTGGACGACTACATCGCCTACGATGGCTACCAGGCGCTGGCCATGGCGTTGACCCGCATGACCCCGGCGGAGGTCATCCAGGTGGTGAAGGACTCCGGCTTGCGCGGGCGCGGGGGCGGCGGTTTCCCGACGGGGCAGAAGTGGGCCTTTGCGGCGGCTCAGCGCAACGACGAGAAATACGTGATCTGCAATGCGGACGAGGGTGACCCCGGGGCCTTCATGGACCGGGCTGTGCTGGAGGGTGATCCGCACTCGGTCCTCGAGGCCATGGCCATTGCGGGCTATGCCATCGGCTCGCATTGCGGGCTGGTGTATGTGCGGGCCGAGTACCCGATGGCGGTGAAGCGGCTGCATATCGCCATTGCCCAGGCGCGCGAGAAAGGGCTGCTGGGCCGCAATCTGTTCGGTTCCGGCTTCGACTTCGATATTGAGTTGAAGTACGGCGCCGGGGCCTTTGTGTGCGGCGAGGAGACGGCCCTGATCCACTCCATTGAGGGCAAGCGCGGCGAGCCGACCTTCAAGCCGCCGTTTCCGGCCGTGGCGGGTCTGTGGGGCAAGCCGACCATTGTGAACAACGTGGAGACGTTTGCCAACGTCTGCGCCATCCTGCGCAAAGGAGCCGCCTGGTTCCGCCGCATCGGCACCCCGAAGAGTCCGGGCACCAAGGTCTTTGCGCTGGCCGGCAAGATCCGGCGGGTGGGCCTGGTGGAGATTCCCATGGGCATGCCGTTGCGCCAGATCATCTTTGACATCGGCGGAGGGTGTCGCGATGGCCGTGCTTTCAAGGCGGTGCAGACGGGCGGGCCCTCCGGTGGCTGTATCACGACCGAGAAGCTCGACACGCCTATTGACTACGACAACCTGATTGCTCTGGGCTCGATGATGGGCTCCGGCGGCATGATCGTCATGGACCAGGACGACTGCATGGTCAACGTGGCCAAGTTCTTCCTCGAGTTCACCCTGGACGAGTCCTGCGGCAAGTGTACGCCCTGCCGTGTCGGCAACAAGCGGCTGCACGAGATGCTCGACTCGATCTGCCAGGGCAAGGGCACCCCGGAGACGCTGACGCGGCTGCGGACCTTGGCCAACACGATCAAGGACACGGCCCTGTGCGGTCTTGGGCAGACCTCTCCGAACCCGGTCCTCAGCACCCTGACCCAGTTCGCCGAGGAGTACCGAGCCCACGTCGAGGACCGGCACTGTCCCGCCGGCGTATGTTCGCGCCTGATCACCTACCTGATCACCGACAAGTGCGTCGGGTGCACCCTGTGTGCCCGCAACTGCCCGGTGGGCTGCATCGCCGGAGAACGCAAGCAGCCGCACGTTGTCGACCAGGAGAAGTGCATCAAGTGCGGCGTCTGCTTCGACACATGCAAGTTCCACGCCATCGACAAGCGTTGATGGGCGGCTGCGCCAGGCCTGAACCGGAGTATACCCACCGAGGCATTGACCCATGGTTAATCTGACGATCAACGGACTGCCTGTGGCCGTCGAGGAGAACGCCACCATCCTCCAGGCGGCGAAGACGCTCGGGATGAAGCTCCCGACGCTGTGCCATTTTGAGCTGGACTGCTTTGAGGTGGAACACCGCATGGGCTCCTGCCGCGTGTGCGTGGTGGAGGTGGAGGGTCGGCGCAACCTGGCTCCCGCCTGCTGCACGCCAGTGGCGGAGGGCATGGTGGTGAAGACCAATAGCATTCGGGCCACCAACGCCCGGCGGACGGTTCTGGACCTGATCCTGTCCGACCACCCGAAGGACTGCCTGGTCTGCCCCGTGAACGGCCATTGCGAGCTGCAGGCTCTGGCCGCCGACTTCAAGCTCACGCACATCGCCTACCAGGGGGAGATGGCCCGTTACCCCATTGACGTGTCGAGCCAGAGCATCGTGCGCAACCTCGACAAGTGCATCATGTGCCGGCGCTGTGAGACGGCCTGCAACGACATGCAGACTGTGGGTATCCTCTCGGGGGTCGGCCGAGGCTTCGAGGTGGTCGTTGCCCCGACCATGGAGAGGCCGCTGTCGGAGACCAAGTGCGTGTTCTGCGGACAGTGCGTCCAGGCCTGTCCGGTGGGTGCCCTGACGACCTGCATCGGGGTGGACGACGTCTGGAAGGCGCTGAACGACCCGTCGAAGACCGTCATCGTGCAGACGGCCCCGGCCGTGCGGGTGGCGGTCGGCGAGGGCTTCGGTCTGGAGCCGGGGACCATCAGCACGGGCAGGATGGTCACCGCCCTGCGCCGGTTGGGGTTCAAGGCTGTCTTCGACACGGACTTCGCCGCCGACCTGACTATCATGGAAGAGACCACCGAGTTCATCAAGCGCCTGAAGGCCAACGAGAACCTGCCCATTCTGACGAGCTGCTGCCCGGGCTGGGTGAAGTTCCTCGAGCACCAGTTCCCGGACCTTATCTACATGCCCTCGACGGCCAAGAGCCCGCAGCAGATGTTCGGCGCCATCGCCAAGACCTACTACGCCCAGAAGATCGGGGTGGATCCGAAGGACCTGGTGCTCGTGTCCATCATGCCCTGTCTGTGCAAGAAGTACGAGGCCCACCGGATCGAGTTCGGGCGCGACGGGTACCGTGACGTCGATATCGTGCTGAGCACGCGCGAGTTGGGTTACATGCTCGAGGAGGCCGGCATCCTCTTCGACCAGCTCGAGGAAGGCCCGTTCGACGACCCCCTCGGCCAGTCCACCGGCGCGGCCGTCATCTTCGGCGCCAGCGGCGGCGTTCTGGAGGCCGCGTTGCGGACGGCGGCAGACTGGCTGACCGGCCAGGACCTGCAGAAGATCGAGTTCAAGGCGGTGCGCGGCATGCAGGGCATCAAGGAGGCCACGGTGAAGATCGGTGACCTCGAGGTGCGGGCCGCGGTCTCCAGCGGCCTGGGCAATGCCCGCCGGCTTCTGGAGGCCATCCGCGCCGGCAAGAGCTCTTACCACATCATCGAGATCATGGCCTGCCCCGGCGGCTGCATCAACGGGGGCGGGCAGCCCTTCATCGGGGGCGACACGCGGATCCTCGAGAAGCGCATGAAGGCGATCTACAAGGCCGATGTCGGCATGCCGCTGCGGAAGTCGCACCAGAACCCGGCCATCCAGAAGCTGTATGCCGAGTTCCTCGGCGAGCCCGGCAGTCACCGGGCCCACGAGCTCCTGCATACGGCCTACACGCCGCGGCAGAACGACTGACGGTCAGGGAGCCTGGTGCGGCGCCTCAAGGCGGCGTGGCTCCGGCGCCGGCACCGGCCGAGGATCTCGCGTGTCGCACCACGGGCACGAGGATTCTGACCGGGACCCGCCCCTCGTGGCACCCCGGCGCGAACTCCTCGAAGCAGGCTTTGCCGTCGTCGATCAGGCAGTCCGAGCGTGGGAGCCAGTCGCCGTAGATGGCGTGCCAGGTTGCGCCGATGTCCGCCATGGTGCACTCGAATACGGCGTAGGTCGCCGCCGGCAGTTCCCGCACCGCCAGGCCCGGGGGCACCTCGATCCCGTCCCGGGCTGGACGCCCCGCCATGAACTCCACCAGGCCGTCGCTCTCCCCGGGCATGTAGACACCCAGGCAGACGTCACCCGTACTGCGGGCCTCAATCTCGGCCAGGCGCGGCGCATAGTCGTCCCGCCACAGCGTGCCCCAGTTGGTGGACCGGGGGTCGAGGCGCCGCCGGATCCCCAGCAGCCGCATCCCCGGGCGCTCATCGAACCTGACGGGTTGCATGACCTGTCCTCCCGCATGTGCCCACGGGCGTCGCGAGTTTTTGCGGATGACTATAGGCCGCGACGGACGCTGTCGCAACGGCCGCGAGGCCACCGGCGGGGCTCCCGAGGTCGCGGCCTGCAGGTCGGCATACCCGCGCCCCGGCGGGCCGGCCCAGTGGGCAATCCTGCCGTACAGCAGGACTCTCTGGGGTCACGTCGCCCACCCACGGGCGGGTGGCCCTTCGGCCCGGCTCAGGGCCCTGAGCAAGCGCCGTGCGGCGAAGGGCGGCCGCGACCGACCGGGGGCCCCATCGCCAGGCTGGGGGCTGTAGGTCCCGGCTCCGACTGGGACCCCTGGGCCGAACGGACTTCGGCCCCACGGTCTCCAGGCTGGCGACGGCTCCTGGAGCAGCCCCGGCCGCGCCTTGGCGCGTGACAGGGACGGGGTTATCCTATGCCAGGAGCGGTGCCAGAGGGCGCCCTCCGCGGAGACCTGCTTGGCATGAGCCCCTTGTCTCGACGAGAGCTGCTGGCGGCCGCCGCGGCCCTGGCAGCCAGTCCCGCCGGCAGTCATCGCGGCGCCGCGGGGGAGGGTGCGGGTCAGGAGGGGATGGTCCTGATCCCCGCGGGTCCATTCACCATGGGCACCGCGGCGGATGTCGCTGCCGGTCTGGCCCGGGAACACGGGTACCACGTTTCGTGGTTCTCGGGCGAAGTCCCTTGCCGTGAGAGCCGCCTACCGGCCTACTGGATCGACCGTTACCCCGTCACCAATGCACAGTTTCATGCCTTCTGTGTCGCCACAGGCCATGCGCCGCGGCCGCACTGGCATGGATCAGAGCCGCCGCCGGGAACTCGCGACCACCCCGTCGTTTCAGTGAACCGGGCTGACTGTCTGGCCTACGCCATCTGGATCGGCAAGCGGCTGCCGTCGGAGGCGGAGTGGGAGAAGGCGGCCCGGGGAGAGCGCGGGCTGGCGTACCCCTGGGGGCCGGAGTTCGACCCGCAGGCCTGCTGCTGGGGTCGCTCGCCCGGCCCAGGACGCCCGCTGACCGACCCGGTGACGGCTCACCCTCAGGGGGCGAGTCCGTATGGAGTGATGGACCTGGTCGGTAACGCGGCCGAGTGGTGCGCCGACAGCCCGGGGCCTGGGTCTGGGATCATCAAGGGCGGATGCTGGCTCACCCAGGACCCGCTGAACCTGCGGCCGGCGGCGCGCAACATGAGCGGGTTCGACAACAACCCCTTGGACTTCTATGGTTTCCGCTGCGCTAAGGAGACCGGCTGATGGCGACCATCGCGGTTCAGCCCATCCCCGGGCAGATGGGGGTGCTGGTGACCGCTGCGCCGGCCTTCCCGGGTGACCACTTCTCGCTGGGGGTACCGGAGTGCATCGGCGATGCGGCGGCGCCCATCTGGTTTGGCGGCCTTGTGCCAGCCTGGTCCCGTTCCGGTGAGGGACTTTGGGTGCAGCGGGGGGAGCGGCCCGGCGAGTTGCGCTATGCACTCACCGTGCGGCCGGCCGAGGACTACGTCGATATCGAGATCGACCTCACCAACCTCAGCCCGCGGCCGTGGCAGCACGGCATGGCCTTCAACTGCTTCAACTGCGGCGCCAGCGTCCTATGCGACCATGAGTGCCTGCGGCACTGGGTTGGGCTGCATGGCCACCTGACGAGGTTGACGCAGGTGCCGCGCGTCTTCGGCCCGCGGCCGGCCATCCAGCTCTACAGTGTCGAGGGCGCGCCACCGGGCCGCGACATCCCTTTCGTGGCGAACTTTGCGGCAACCCCGGCAGACGTCGCCCTGGAGGGATGGATGGCAATCGCCGCGCCGGATGGCCGCCGGTTGGTGGCGGCGGCCTCCCGCCCGGCGCTGTTCCTCTTCCAGAACATGGAATACTCGTGCATCCACAGCGGCCCGGACTTCGGGCTGCTCGCGCCCGGCGCGACGGCCCGGGCCCTGACCCGGCTGTACTTCGTCGCGGCCAGCCTGGGGGAGTGGCACGCCCGCGTGCAGCGCGAACTGAGCTCCCCGGCCCCCTGAACGCGGTGCGCCATGGCGTGCCCTTTCGGGGGCCGGCCGTGCTGCTTGTCTCGCCCCTTCAGGGCTTGGGGGCGGGGGTGCCCCAGACCCAGCCCGGTGGGCTGGGCTGAGGGAGCGCCGCACCCTCGGCGCTGAGACCGGAATGCGCCACAACCAAGCCCGGTGGCCTGGGCTGGGGAATCGCCGCACGTTCGGCGCTGAGGCCCTGGGCCCTCGGGACCCGCCCAACCGAGCGGGACTGGGCGGCCGGGCCATGGCCTGCCGCTCAGAACTGGAAGAGCATGATGGGCAGGCAGGGAACGCGGCAGTCGCGCATGACGTTGACCAGGCCGACCTGGATGCCGACCATGCTATCGGCCGTGTTGATCAGGCCGATCTGCATGCCGCCGGCCTCCTCGGCCTGGTTGAGCAGGCCGATCTGCATGCCGGTGAGGCGGGTGTCGACCCGGTTCATCAGGCCAATGGACAGGCCTTCCATAGCCCCATCGCTGTTGGCCAGGCCTACCTGGATGCCGCTGGCCAGGTCCCGGACCCAGTTTCCGAGGTTCACCTGGATGCCGCCGAAGATCTCGGAGCCCGAGACCAGGCCGACATCGATGCCCTGGACCCGTTGGTTGTCCGTGTAGGGCAGGTTGAGTTTGAGTCCCCGCACGTCCGAGTCCGGGCAGACAAGCTGTACTGGCGGCCAGACCCCGACCTGCAGGGGGATGCTATCCGCAGCCCGCACCGTGAGGGTCACCAGCACCGCACCGAGAATCCAGCGCCACATAGTCATGTCCTCCTGTTACGGGCTAGAAGCCGAAGCGCTTCTTGGTGCTGACCTTGCGCAGTTCCTTCTCCTCGGACCACTCCAGCAGGCCCGTGCGCAGGTTCTTCAAATTCATGGTGAACTTGTAGAACACGTCGCGGGTGCGGCCGTCGCTATTGGCGATCTCCGCCAGGTTGGCGGTGAGCAGATACTCGGCCCCGGACTGCTGGCCCACCTGGACCGCCTTCTGCGGGTCCACCAAGCCGCTCTCCTGCTGGAACTTCATTTCCTCGGCCACCTGGTCATCCGTGGTCCGATCGACGAACTGGAACTTGCCGGAGCGCATCAGGCGCGTGCGGATGGTGTCGGTCAGCGACTCGGTGTCGATGTGCTGCATGGTCTTGTTCTTGGCCTTGCCCACGCTCAGCACGGGTGCGCGCTGGGCCGTTGCCTGGACGACCGACGGCGTCGTCAGCATCGAGTCCACCATCCTCTCCGCGATCTGGTGCAGGTCGCCGGCTTCCCAGTCGGTGGTGATGGGCTTGGATGACAGCGGGTCGCTGTAGCCGACCTTGGTGCTGGCACACCCCGACGCGACCGCCAGGGCCACCAGCGCGGCACAGGGAACCAGGGCGAGGGAACGGACATCGAGCTTCATGACCAGGTACTCCTTCGGTTGGTCTGACCTTGCAGGGCCACACTCCCGCCCCTCAGCGGGCGCGGATCTTGAGCCGGAACTCCTTGGCGTCGGTCGTGGGGGCCACGGACTCGAAGGTCCGGGCCTCGCCCTTCTGCAGCGTGACCGGTTTCCAGGAACTGGTGTCGGCACCGATCTCGTAGCCGGAGCCGTCGAACCAGCCGAACCGGTACTCGAAGTTCAGCGTCCCGCCGTACATCGAGACTGCGGTCACGCTGGGGTGGAGCAAGCCGTGCTCCGTGGTCTGGCGGCGGACCTCGGTGATGCGCAGGTCCCGGGACAGGCGCGTGTTGCCGAAGGCGATCTCGTGACTGATGTCGGTGCCGCCATCGGCGCGGTAGACCGTCACCGCCGGGGCCGCCTTGACCGTCGGCGTGGTCCGGCAGCCGCCACCCACCAGGAGGGCCAGGCCGAGGCCTGACGCGCTGAACACACCGACGAGAGCCTTCCGTGTCTTCATGGCCATCTTCCTTTCGTCATCCGGAGGCCTGCACCGGTTTCCCGCCCGGGCCAAAGGCCGCCTGTTGCCAGTAGAGGGTCCCCCCGGCGCGCTTCACATAGATCACCGTGATCCCATCCGCGGCGACCGGGACCGTTAGGGTTGCCGCGGGGCCGGCCTGTCCGTGACGGATGCTGACCTTGGCGGTTCCGGGTGGCAGGGGGAAACGGCCGATCTGGGTATTGTCGGGCAGCGAACACCAGCTCCGCAGGTCAGCCTGCTCCGTGACATAGTTCACCACGCTGGCGGCGATGGCAGCGCCCAGGCCGAAGTTGTCGGTGAGCTCCTTGGCGGCGATGCCCTTGGCCGTGGCGCGCAGCAACTGCCGCACCAGCATGGCCGGGAGCCGCTCCTTGAGGGCCTTCACCGCCAGGGCCCGCGTCGAACAGACCCACTGCGTGGTGCCCTGTTGCGCTCCGTTCACGGCCACGGTGAAGGGGGCCGGGTTGGTCCAGCGGGTCTCGTAGAAGGGGAAGGCGAGGGCCACCAGGCCGCAGTAGCGTCCGCCGCTGATGATGGGGATCGGGATCTTGATCTGCTCCTTCTGCGGGACGAAATCGTCATCGCCGATCACCACCAGGCTGCCCGTGCCTGGGCTCGGTGGAGTCTGGGCCGCCGCCGGGAAGCGGCCCGTGAGTTCCTCGAGGTCGTCGCCCATGCCCAGTGCCCGGGCCAGCCGCACCGCGTCCTTCTGCAGGGCAGCGTTGGTGGGCATGATCTCCAGGGCCTTCTTGTAGTCGATGTAGGCATCGTTCGGCTGTCCTGCCAGTTCATACACCACGCCGGAGAGGTAGAAGGTCGCCGCGTTCTGGAACGAATCCTTGACCGTACCGGCCACCTCATCGAGGCCGGCGTAGGCCTTGGTCACCCGCTGGTTGGCGTCGCCCAGGTCCATGCGGCGCGTCCCCGCGTCGGACTTGGCCTTGGCGACCTCCTTTTCGTGCCGCTGCAGGGCCAGGCGCTGCTCGAGCTCGGCGCGCCGTACCTCGACGGCAGCGCCCTGAGCGTCGCCGGCCATCAAGTAGTTCAGGGCCTGGAAGTGGTAGAGCATGACCGTCTCGTAGCCGGCCACGCGGTAGGGCAGGACATTGTCGTTGGCGATGATGGCGCCGGCCTGGGCGACGCCGCCGCGCACGGTGACGTCAGCCTGCTGCGCCTGCGCTTCGACCCCCTCGATGGCCGCCCGGTAGTCGGCCATGCTCGCCTCCCGGTTCCCCTGCACCTGGGCCAGGCGGCCGCGCTCCATGAGGTAGAGCACCCGATCGGTGCCGTCCACCTTGCTGTCCAGCTTGGCCTGCGAGGCCGCCGGCCGGCCCGCGCGCAGGTCCTGGAGCAACGGGTTGATCTGCTTCGGGTAGGCCACGAACAGGCTCGAGGTCGAGCAGCCGCTACCCGCCAGCAGGACGACCCCAAGGCCGGCGCAGAGGGCCAGGTATGTCAGCCTTTCCATAGGTCCAGGCATCCGTGATCTCCGGGTGCGTTCCGAGTAAAGACGACCAGCGCCCGGGCGTTATTCACGCTGCACAGCAGAAACACGCTAGAGTCAGAGAAGGAGGAAACATAGCCCGCGGGGCCGGTCGTTCAACGCGACTGAGGGTCCCGGGCAGGGCGCTGTCGTGGGGCCTGCGGTACCTCCGTCACGGATCTGGAGCGGGGGGAGGTTGCCGGTGGCCACCAGGCGCCCGCCCAGGGCGCTGTGGACCACGCTGGTGCCGGTACCCATGTTACCGCTGAAGATCACCTGGGTCGTGTCCCCGTCCAGGATGGCCAGCTTGCCGGCTTGGTTGAACGTGCAGCCATGGACCGCGAGCCGGCCGCCATGGGCCGCGAAGCAGGCTGCATCCTTCAGGGTCAGGGCCCACTCGTGGATGTTGCAGGCGGTCAGGTTCAGGCTACCGGCATCCACCTGGAACAGGGCGCTGGGCACGGCCCAGAAGGCGCAGCTCGTTAAGGTCAGGTTACCGGTGTTCTGCGGCCGTAGCCAGACAGCGCGGGACCCTTCCGAGGCCCCGAACGGCGCGAACAGGCTGTTGGTGAAGCAGACTCCGATGGCGAAGAGGCTCTCCGCGTCGATGCCGATGACGCAGCGGTCTGCCCCCACGCCGCTGAACTGTCCGTTGGTGACCCCGCCATTGCCGCCGGGTCTGCCGCTCACAGGCGTCGAGGCATAGAAGCGGAAGCCGGTATGGTACCCGTACGAGAAGACGCCGCTGCAATACTGCCAATCGGAGCGCCCGAACTGGAACGCGACACCGTGGTCCTGGACCCACTGGCGCAAAGCGGGTTTGCTGTTTGTGTAGTAGGGCCAGAAATGGACATTCTCGATGCGGCTGATATCGCTGCAGTGGTCCGCGTTGATACCGACGCGCAGGGGCTCGCCCCAGACATCGCGCACTTGGTTGAGATGGCAGAAGTCCAGGTTGATGCCCTGGTAGGGGCTATGGAGATAGACGGACTCGATCCGGGTGGAGGGCGCCGCGGTGATGGCATAGGGGTAGCGGACCGGTTCGCCCTCCGCGACCTGGTCCGGGTACTGGATGGCGATCCTCTCCAGCGTGCTGTTGGGCTGCATGACCAGGCAACCGGGTCCGTCCTCCCGACCCTTGCCGACGGTGCTGAGCAGGACCGTGCCGCTGAGGCTGGCCAACCCCGAGCTCTCGCCGCGCAGGACGGTCTGGGCCGGCAGGACCAGGCGGCCGTCAACCCGGTACTTGCCGGCGGGCAGGAACAGAGTCTGGCCTTGAGCTGAGTTCAGGGCTTTCTGCAGGGCGGCGGTGTCGTCGGTCACGCCGCCGCCCTGCACACCCAACTCCCGCGCGTCGAACACGGCGGGCCAGGCGGGCGTGCTCAGCGGTAGGCCCAGAAACAGGGCGGCCAACAGCGTGGGCGTCCGCGAGTGCAGGGTCGGCATGCTCGGCCTCGTCCTTCCCTCTTTGCCCGCCGTCAGCGGGCGTCTGCTTGGCCCCAGCCGGCGGCAGGGGTCCCGCGGTGCAGGATGTGCCCAAGACGGTACCCGCTGGACGGCGCGGCTGCAAGGCCTGGGCTCGGAGCGCCACAGCCGCTCAGCCAAGAGCCGGATGTGCCTATCGCGCCCCTTCAGGGCTTGGTGGTGGGGGGGGCCGGGACCCAGGCCGTTGGGCTAGGCTGAGGGGTGGCCGCACCTTCGGCGCTGCGGCCCCGGCCCCTCTGGCCTAGCCCAACCGAGCTTGAGCGCCTACAGCCGCCGGCCCACTGGCGAGGCCCGGGAACGGCTGTACGTTCAGGATCCCCAGCGCACTTCCTTCGGAGCATGCGTGTGCCGCGCGTAACGGCTCTGGGGCTTCGTCCTGCCCATCCGTGGACTGCGGAACGCTCGCAGGATCCGTCCTGGCCCCGCGTGCGGAGCACGCCTAGGCAAAGCAGCGCCGAGGGACCCAGAGCCAGCCGCAACGGCACTGACGGCATCCGGCAGGACGCTGGGTTGAGGCCCCAGGCTGCTTTGCTGCCGAACCGCTTGGGTGCAGGGCCGGGGGAGCGGGCGAGGTCGGCATGGCTCCCCCGAACGACGAGCGTCCAGACCGCGACCTGGTGGCGGCAGCGAATCGTGGCGAACGGGCCGCCTTCGAGGCGCTGTATTACCGCTGCCGGGACTTGGCCCACGCGTTGGCGTTCCGCCTCTGCGCTGACCGTGACGTCTCGTGGGATGTAGTCCAGGACGCCTTTCTGTACTTCTCCGGCAAGTTCCCCGGCCTGGAACTGCACTGCCAGGTCAAGACGCTCCTCTACCCCGCGGTGAAGCACCTGGCCCTGGGCCGACGGCGCAAGGAGGCCCGAACCGAGCCGCTGGCGGACCAGGCGGAGCGTATCTCAGCGCCGGTCCTACGCGAAGAGCGCGGTGAGCGAGCGCGCCTCATCGAGCGGGTCCAGGCTCTCCCGGAAGCCCAGCGTGAGGTCGTTCTGCTGCGCTTCGCCGACGGTCTGGAGCTGCAGGAGATCGCGACCGCCCTCGACGTACCGCTCGGTACCGTCAAGTCACGCCTGCACAACGCTCTGGGTACACTCAGAACCATTGTGGAAGGAGCAGGTTACGGAGAAAGTTCGGCGGCCGGTGGACCTTTCCGTGCCCGCCGGTGCTTAAGGGATAGACGAGGCCGATCGCGATATGCATCTCAAAGACAACCAACCGCAGGCCCAGGCAGACCTCGAAGTGCGGCTCGAGGAAGCCCTTCGGGGCGCGACGGTCCGCACGGACGGGGACGTCCCCGAGCACGTGGACAAACGGGTGCTTGCGATCATCGACGCCAAGGTGGGGCAGATGAGTCGGCGCCAGGCTGGGTCGCCCGTGCCGCACCACCCGGCCTGGCGCTGGGCGGCGGCTCTGCTGGTCTGCTCTGGGCTGGGGCTGGTGGTGCTGCGGCGACCGCACGCGGCCAGCCATGGTGAAGCCGTTGTGGCGGCACCGCCGGGCACCCGGCCCGTCGACATCGTGGACGCGTATCTCCTGGCCTCGCAACTGCAGGCGGGAGTGAAGCTGGACAGCCGCTGGGACCGCAACGGCGACGAACGGGGCGACGCCCGGGACGTCGAGGCCCTGGCGAAGCAGGCGGTAGCCCTGTCCCCTGATCGCGGGTAAGGGTGCGTACCGAGACAGCTCTGACCGTCTGGTGGGTGCTGACGCCAAGCGCTGGCTGACCGCAGAGAACGCAGAGATCGCAAGGAATGACCCCACCCTCCCATAGCCGATGCCACCTGTTCCTCGGCGCCGTCCTGATGCTGGTTGGCGGGCTGGGGCTGCGGTCGGCGCCGACAGCGGATCCCGCCGAGGCCGCCCGCTCCGGCCGTGCGGGGGCGAGCCCGGTCGAGTTTTGCTCCTACGACCTCTGGCTCGACAGCGGCAGTGCTCCCCTCGTGGCCTACCAGCTCCAGATCACGTATGACAAGGGCCGCGTCCGGGTCGTGGGCCTCGAAGGCGGCGCCGCGCCCGTCTACCGGGAGGCGCCGTACTACGACCGCACCGGCTTCGAGGCTGGGCGCATCATCGTCGCCGCCTTCACCACGGACCATGCCCAGGCGCCCACTGGCCGCACCCGCGTGGCCCGGATCCACCTGGCCGTGCCCCGCGGCGCCGTGCCGGAACTCGGCGTCCCGCTGATGGCGGCGGCACGGCCCGGCGGGGCCCGCTGTCAGGCTGCGGTCGAGGTAATGCCGACGCCCGCGACTGCCCCCGCGGGAGTGGAGCGAGGAGAACGTCCATGACAGGTACGCCGAGAAGAGAGGTCCCCGCCAGGCGCGCGACACGCGTCCTTGCCCCCATGCCTGTGGCAGCTCTGCTCCTGGGGGGCTGTTCCCGGAAGCCCCACATGGACCTGCAAGGGCTTCGGAGCCCTGCGCCTGCCGCGGCCGGGACGGCGCCATGCGCGTCTTTCAGCCCGCTGGCACCAGGCGACCAGGAATCAGAGCTTGCCGACCCCGACGGCTCGGTCCCTGAGGTCTGGATCATTGCCAAAGGCAGTACGCGCGGGGGGCCGCCGTCCGAGTCCGGCCCCCGCCAGGGGGAACTGCGCGCCAGAGTCGGGGACGCGGAGATTCTCCTACCGCTCCGGCACACGGAGGTTGCCATCCGGGTCTCGGCCTTCATCGCCGCCGCGGACGTCACGCGAGATGGTCTTTGTGCGGGACTGCTCGGGGTCGGTGTCGGGGGCGCCGATCGAGCAGGCGAAGCGGGCCATCCCGCGCTGTCTGGGGAACCTGGCTCCCGACGACACGTTCCAGGTCATCAACTTCTCCACCGCGGCCTCCAGCCTGGGGCCCGAGCCCCTGTCGGCCACGTCGCGGAACGTCAGGCGCGGTCTGGCCTATGTGGACCACCTGAATAGCGAGGGCGGGACCATGATGCTCAGCGGCATCAGGGCGGCCCTCGACTTCCCGCACGACCCGCGCCGCCTGCGGGTGGTTTCGTTCATGACGGACGGCTACATCGGCAACGAGGCCGAGATCCTGGCGGCCATCCGGGAACGGCTTGGCACCGCCCGCATCCTCAGCTTCGGCGTTGGCACCTCGGTGAACCGTTCCCTGCTGGAACGGATGGCGGCCTTCGGCAGGGGAGCCGTGGCCTACGTCGGCCGGAACGACAGCGCCGCCGATGCCGTGGACCAGTTCTACGAACGGGTGGCGCACCCGGCGCTGGCAGATATCCGCGTCGACTGGGGCGCCATGACGGTGACCGAGGTCTACCCGCGGGCCATTCCCGATCTCTTTGCCGGGCGACCGGTCCTGGTCCTCGGTCGCTTCACGGGCCACGGGAAGACCCGCGTCTGCGTCGCCGGCCGGAGCGGCCAGACGGAGACTGCCTATGAGGTGCCGGTGGACCTCGATGCGGCCGGGGCCAAGCATGGCGCCGTGGCCAGTCTCTGGGCCCGGTGGAAGGTCCGGGACCTCTCCGACGCCGAGATCGTCACTCCCAGCCCCGAACTGAAGGAGGCCATCCTGCAGACGTCTCTCGGCAACAACCTCCTGTGCCGGTATACTGCCTTCCTGGCGGTCGACAGCCTGGAGCGGACCGCCGGCGCCGAAGGCGTGTCGGTTCGGGTCCCGGTCCCGGTGCCGGACGGGACCCGGTATGAGACCACGGTCGAGCGCTAGCCCTTGACGGCGCCCAGTTGGATGCCGCGCACGAGGTAGCGCTGCAGCACCAGGAAGAGGACTGCCATGGGCACCACGCTCATGGTCACGGCCGCCATCAGCAGGTGGGTCGTCTGGCCGCGGGTGGAGTCGAAGAACAGCAACCCCACCGGCAGGGTATACTTGTCGACGCTCTTGAGCATCACCAGGGGCCAGAAGAAGCTGTGGTAGTTGCCGATGAAGGTGAAGATGGTCAGGGTGATGAGCCCCGGCCGGCAGAGGGGCAGGATGACATCCCAGTAGACCTGCCAGCGGCTGGCGCCATCGATCTCGGCGGCCTCGTCGAGACTGGTGGGTATGGTCAGCATGAACTGCCGCAGGAGGAAGGTGCCAAAGGCGCTGAAGGCGGCCGGCACGATCAGCCCCGCGTAGGAGTCCACCAGGCCCAGTCTGATCATGAGCTGGTAGTTCGGGATCATCATCACCAGCCCCGGCAGCATCATCGTCGCCAGGTACAGGAGAAAGACCCGGTCGCGCCCTTTCCAGGGGATGCGGGCGAAGCTGAAGGCGGCGAGGCTGCTGGTGAAGACCTGCAGGAAGGTGACCCAGGCAGCGACGAAGAGGCTATTCCAGTAGAACCGGCCGAAGGGGATGACCTGGAAGACCTCGCGGTAGTTGCCCCAGCGGAAGCGCAGGCCTTCGGGGAGCCAGTTCTGCAGGCCGACCTCGTCGAGGGGCTTGAGGCTGGTGAGGACCATCCAGACGAAGGGCAGTAGGAAGGTCAGCCCCAGGGCGACCAGCAGCAGGTGCAGTCCCCCCGAGCGCAGCAGGCGTGCCAGGGGGCTGCCGGTGACGGTGCCGCCCGTACCCCGGCGCGCCGGGGCCGCCTGGTCTCGATCGATGCTGACCTCAGTCGTTGACATAACGGCTGCCGAATCTCCAGTTGAACAGAGTGACGACGAAGACCATCGCGAACAGCACCCAGGCGATGCCGGAGGCGTAGCCCAGGCGGCCGGTGCTGAAGCCCTCGTTGTAGATGAAGTAGCTGAGGGTGGTGGTGCTGCCGGCCGGCCCGCCATTGGTCATGGTGCGAGCCATCTCGAAGCCGCCCTGGAGGCCGCCGATGACGCTCATGATGAAAATGAAGAAGGTCACGGGGGCCAACTGCGGCCAGGTGACATGCCAGAAGCGCTGGAAACGGCTGGCGCCGTCGATGTCGGCGGCCTCGTAGAGCTCGCAGGGGATGTTGCTGAGGCCGGCGATGTAGAGCAGCATGTTGTTACTGCCGATGGCGCCCCAGAGGCCCATGATCATGATGGCGGGCTTGGCCCAGGCGTAGACCGAGAGCCAGGCGGGGGGTTCGAGTCCATCCGCCGCCCAGGCGGGCAGGTGGAAGCAGGCCGTGCCCAGGCCGACGAGGACCAGTTCCGCGACCATCAGCACAAAGGCCAGCATGAAGGCATCGCCGAAGCCCTGCCTGGGCCTGGCGGCGAAGTCCCGGCCGCGGCGCCACGCCCGGACGAGTTGGAGACCGACCAGGCCTACCGTCAGGCCGACCGCAGTCCAGCCGGCTGCGGGCGACGGGGCCCAGCGCGGCGCCAGCAGCGCCGGGAACAGCAGCATGGCGGCCGGCAGGAGCGCTGCGGCGGTGCCCAGGGCCCCATCGCGGGCCATGGCTAGCAGGCGGGCGACGCCCCACGCCGCCAGCAGGCAGAGTCCCACCAGGGCCAGCCAGAGCCCCGCCTGCACCGCCCCATCGGGCAAGCGGTTGACCGTGCGGCCCAGGGCCCCCAGCGGCTCCGCCAGGGCGTTGTTGACGGGGCCATTGCTGGGGTTGTAGAGCTTTTTCCAGAGGATGAAGACGGCGACGCCGCTGGTGAAGTTCGGGATGAAGAAGGCCGTCCGGTAGACCGTGGGACCGCCCAGGACACCACCCATCAGCAGCAGCCCCGCCAGGCCGCTCAGCAGGAGGGTCAGCGCGCTGGCCCGCAGGCCCGTCAGCACCAGGGCGACGAGGCTGATGCCCAGCACCGCCCCGGCCAGCAGGATGCCCTGCGCCCGACGGGAGCCGCCGCCCAGGTCCCGTGACAGCAGCAACGCCGCTCCCAAGCTGCCCGCGATCCCCAGCGGGATGCCCATCATCAGGTACAGGGTGTTTCCCAGGTACTGGTAGAACTCCGCCTCGTGGAAGAGCTGCAGGAAGTTCGTCGCCCAGGCGAAGTGGATGGGCTCGGCCTTGAACATGTTGTGGAGCTTCAGGTCCCAGTTGCTGAAGGCGAGGACCAGGCTGAAGCCGAGCGGCACGATGGTGAAGGTCAGGAAGCCCAGGACGTTCGGCGCCAGGAATGCCAGGCCGGCCAACTGGTTTCGGCGCTCACGCGACAGCATGCGGTGTGGCCCTCACTCGACCAGGCCCTGGGCCTGGTAGTAGCAGCGGTGGAAGGGGTCCTGGAGCCACTCTGCCGGGACCTTACGGCCGGCCGCACGGCGGGCCTCGATCTGGCGCTGGGTCCGGCAGAGCTCCTCGTAGCGCGGTCGCAGCCTGGGGTCCTCCTCGAGGTTCCGGGCGATCTCGGCGTTGACGCCTTCCTGCATGGCCCGGGCAGCGTCCTCGGCGCTGCAGCGGTCGGACATGAACTCCTCCGTGGCCTTGTTGATGATGCGGGAGGCCTCGGCGCTGAGGATGAAGGGCGAGGTGCTGTAGGGGATGGCGATGGTCTCCGCGGATTCCGCCGAGACCTCGTGGCAACCCCACTCCATGCGGACGTCCTGCATCAGTTCCCGGTACTCGGTGCGGAAGGCGGCCAGGGCCTGCCCATAGCTGGCCTGGTCCATGGCGGCTGGCTTCGGCGGCGCCGGCAGGCGGTTGACGTCGATGGGCTGATCGCGGTCGATGACGTCGGTGACCGCATAGAAGGCGGCCTGGAACCCCGGCAGGAGGTCGCGCCGCTCCGCCGCGGAGTAGGGGAAGAAGGCGGTCAGATCGGGCAGCATGGCCAGGGGCCGGCGGTAGGCTGCCGTCCGGGTGTACTTCGGGTTGGGCGGCAGGGCGTCCGAGTCGCGGACGATGTTCATGTTGTAGTCTTCGCTGGCCAGGTAGGCGAGGAAGTACTTGGCGAGGTCCTGGCGGGGGCCGCCCCGGTAGACGGCGGAGGCGCGCGTTCCGGTGGAGGCGTTGGGGAAGCCGCCGTGGGGTGGCTCGACCACCGCCAGCTCGAGCCGGGGCTGGCCCTTCTCGCGGCGGCTCTTCTGGAAGGCCCGCAACTGGATCAGGCCGTAGCGGCAGCAGGGGAAGAGGGCGTAGTTGCCGCTGTTGAAGAGCTGGATGGTGCTGCCACCGTAGCCCGCTTCCGTGGCAAACGAATCGCGCTCGGCCAGGGTGGGGATGATGTGGTCCTCGTAGGTCCACTTGTAGGCCAGCTTCAGGATGGTCACGGTCCGCGGGTCATCCAGGGCGCAGGCGGTGAGCGTCTCGTTGTACTGCGACAACCCCAGCGACCGCCACATGACCCCGGTGTCGACATACGGCGCCAGGAAGTACCGCCGCGGCTGTCCGGGCGCATTGGCGGCCGCGGAGAAGCGTCTTCCCAGGGCCTCGAACTCCGCGAAGGTCCAGCGCCGTGGAGGTTCGGGCACGCCGGCCTGCCGGAAGATGTTGCGGTTCACCCAGAGCAGGTGCACGTAGACGTTGCAGGGGAAGGCGTACTGACGGCCCTCCACGGTCAGTTCCGGTCTCATGGCCTCCCAGGTCTGCCCCGGGTCGAAGCCGAGTTCCAGGCCCCAGTCGGTCACATCCGTCAACATGCCGACCGCCTGGCGGAAGAACAGGTTGCTGCCGCCGGTATGGTCGACGATATCGGCGCAGACGCCGCTGACGCCCTGGATCACGACCTTGTCCGAGGCGATGTTCACCATGTCCAGGCGCAACTCGTAGCGCGGATAGTCGTGCTTCCGCAGCCATTCCTGGAAGGTACTGACCTGGACCTCGCGGGCGGGGTTGCTGTCGGTGACCCAGTAGAGGATCGGGAGTCCGCTGTGTCGTTCCGGGCTGAGCGAGGCGGTGAAAAGGCTCGCCGCGGTCAGCAGCACCAGGATGCCCAAGAAGAGGTATTTCATGCGCCGGGTGTCCGTCCACGGGCCGCCGGGATGACGCGCCAGACAAGACCGGGCCTGTCCGGATCCGTGGAACACTGTATGCCGGCGCCCTGCCGTGTTCAACCGACTGCGGGCCGCCGTTGCGCCCGGTGTCGGGGCTTGTTCTCAGGCGGGCGCGTCCCTCTTGCGGGCCGTGCTGCGCAGGTGCAGTTCGCGCAGTTGCTTCTCGCTGACCTCGCTGGGGGCCCCGAGCAGCGGATCCTGGGCGCTCTGGTTCAGGGGGAAGGCGATGACTTCACGGATGTTCGGCGCGCCGGTCAGCAGCATGAGGATCCGGTCGAAGCCGGGGGCGATGCCGCCATGGGGCGGCGCGCCGTAGTGAAAGGCCCGCAGCAGTCCCTGGAACTTGGTTTCGACCTCCTCCCGCGCGTAGCCGGCGATCTCGAAGGCCTTGAGCATGACCTCCGGGCGGTGGTTGCGGATGGCTCCTGAAGACAGCTCGATGCCGTTGCACACCAGGTCATACTGCTGGGCAAGGATGGTCAGCGGGTCCCTGGTCAGGAGCGCCTCCATGCCGCCCTGGGGCATGCTGAACGGGTTATGGGAGAAGTCGATCTTGGCCTGTTCCTCGTTATACTCGTACATGGGGAAGTCCACGATCCAGCAGAAACGGAAGGCGTCCTGCTCGATCAGGCCCAGCCGAGCGCCCAGCCCCGGCAGCACGGCCGCGGCAATGGCCCTGGCCTTGGCCTTGGTGTCCGCGATGAAGAACACCACGTCTCCATCGCCGACGCCGCACCGTTCCCTGAGGGTGGCCAGGCGGTCGGCATCGAGGTGGTTGGCGATAGGGCTGCGGGCCTCGCCCTCGGCGAAGACGATGTAACCCAGGCCTCTGGCCCCCACGCTCTGCGCGAAGGTGATCATGCCGTCGTAGAAGCTCCGGGCCGTACCCGCGGCAATCCCCTTGACCGGGATGGCTCGGACCGTGCCGTCCTGGCGCGCGGCTACCCCGGCAAAGGCCTGGAAGGCGCTGCCGGCGAAGATGTCCGTCACGTCCACCAGTCCCAGGGGGTTGCGCAGGTCGGGCTTGTCCGTCCCGTAGCGGTCGAGGGCCTCGGCGTAGGTCAGCCGCGGGAAGGGCGCCGGCGTCTGAGCCTTGCCGTTGCCAAACTCGGCGAAAATGCCGCTCATCAGGGCCTCGATCACCGCGAAGACGTCCTCCTGCGTGACGAAGCTCATCTCGATGTCGATCTGGTAGAACTCCCCGGGAGAGCGGTCCGCCCGGCTGTCCTCATCCCGGAAACAGGGCGCGATCTGGAAATAGCGGTCGAAACCCGACACCATCAGCAACTGCTTGTAGATCTGCGGCGCCTGCGGCAAGGCATAGAAACGACCCGGGTGCAGGCGGCTGGGCACCAGGAAATCGCGGGCCCCCTCGGGCGAGCTGGTGGTCAGAATCGGCGTCTGGAACTCGTTGAAACCGAGACCCTTCAGCCTGCTCCGCACGGAGTCCATCAGGCGGCTGCGCAGCATGATGTTCCGGTGCATGGTCTCGCGGCGCAGGTCCAGGAACCGATAGCGCAGGCGCACGTTCTCGTCGCAGGCGGCCTCCTGGTTCACGCTGATGGGGATGACCTCGGCCGCGCTCAGGACCTCGAGGGACTCGGCCACGACCTCCACCAGGCCGGTGTCCAGCTTCGGGTTGCGCGTCTCGTCGTCGCGCTCGACGACGGTTCCCGTCACCCCGATCACGGACTCCAGGTGGAGTCGGTTGAACTCCTCGGCGAAGGGCCGGTTGGGGCGAATGAGCACCTGGGTGACGCCGTAGTGGTCGCGCAGGTCCACGAAGACGATGCCCCCGTGGTCGCGGACGCTGTGCACCCAGCCGGCGAGTCGGACCTGCGTCCCGATGTGGGCCGGGCGCAGCTCACCGCACGTATGGGTCCTGTAACGCTGTTCCGCCATGGGTGGTTGCCAATCCTGCTTTGTGCCAGCTTTGCATTGTCATGGCGCGCGCCAAACGTCTCACCGTGCTCCCTTGGCGGACGCGAGGGCACAGAGGTACCGGTGGATGCCGGCCGCCACCTGCCGTCCGGCGGCGATGGCCCGCACCACCAGCGAGGCGCCTGTACCCAGGTCGCCGGCGACGAAGATGCCCGGCCGTGTGGCCATGCCATCGGGGCTGAGTCTCGGGTTGCCGGCGGCGTCCAGTTCCACCCCGAACCGGCGGAGGACCTCGCCGTTGCCCTCGCGGGTGAACCCCATGGCCAGCAACACCCGTTCCGCCGGCTGCACGAACTCCGTGCCGGCGCGTTCACGGCAGGTGCGGCGGCCGTCCGCCGTCGCCAGCCACTCCACCTCGGCACAGCGCACGCCGGTGACCTCGCCCTGGGCCCCCAGGAACTCCTTCGTCGTGATGCTCCAGCGCCGTTCGCCGCCCTCTTCGTGCGAGGAGCTGCTGCGCAGGATGTAGGGCCACTCCGGCCAGGGCGTCGACTCGCAGCGCGTGGGAGGCGGTTTCGGCAGGATCTCGAACTGGGTCACGGAGGCGGCGCCCTGGCGCAGGCTGGTTCCGACGCAGTCCGCGCCCGTATCGCCGCCGCCGATGACCACGACCCGTCTGCCGCGAGCCGAGAGGTCCGGCGCCACCGGGGCGACCTCGGACTGGTTCTGGCGCACCAGGAAGTCCATGGCGAAGAGGATGCCGGCCAGGTCCCGGCCCGGCACCGGCAGGTCCCGCGGCGTGCGGGCCCCGCCGGCCAGCAGCGCGGCGTGGAAGCTGCGCTGGAGGTAGGCGAGGCTGATGTCGGCGCCCACGGTGACCCCGGTCTCGAACCGGACCCCCTCGGCGACCATCTGGGCCAACCGGCGGTCGAGCACGGTCTTCTCCAGTTTGAAGTCGGGGATGCCGTAGCGTAGGATGCCGCCGATCTTCGCCTGTTGCTCGAAGACCGTCACCGCATGGCCTGCCCGGGCCAGTTGCTGGGCCGCCGCCAGGCCAGCCGGGCCGCTGCCCACGATGGCGACCCGCAGGCCGCTGAGCACCGTGGCAGGCTCGGGGACGATCCAGCCTTCGGCCCAGCCCTTCTCGACGACCGCCAGCTCGATCTGCCGGATGGTCACCGGCTCCTGGTTCAGGTTCAGCGTGCAGGACGCCTCGCAGGGAGCCGGACACACACGACCGGTCACCTCCGGGAAGTTATTGGTGCGGTGCAACAGGGCGAGGGCCTCCCGCCAGTGGCCGCGGTAGACCAGGTCGTTGAAGTCCGGGATGAGGTTGCCAACCGGACAGCCGTGGGCATGGCAAAACGGGATGCCGCAGTCCATACAGCGCGCTGCCTGCAGGCCCAGCTCGGCCGGCGGTTGCAGCGCCTGGACCTCCTGCCAGTCGAGCAGGCGCTCGTCCCTGGGGCGTCTGGCGAAGTCCTTTCGAGGGTATTCCAGGAACCCTGTGGGTTTTGCGCACATGCCAGGTCTCCTCGGTAAGCCGGAAGCGTGTCCGCGCGGGGTGGAGCCACCTCAGCGGTGACGGGCCTCGGCATGGGGGTACACTTCCTCTGTTGCCGACAAGGTCTCCGCCTCGCGGTCCTCCCGCAGTTTCATGCGTTCCAGGACCTTCCGGTAGTCGATGGGGAATACCTTGACGAAGTAGGGCAGCCGGTTGTCCCAGTTGTTCAGAATGTCCCTGGCCCGTTCGCTGCCACTGAACTCGGCGTGCCGGGTCAGCAGCCTTCTGAGCACGTCCTGGTCTTCCTCGCCCCAGACGCTCTTGAGGTCAACCATGTCCAGGTTGCAGCGGGTGTCGAAGAGCCCGGACTCATCGTAGATGTAGGCGATGCCGCCACTCATGCCGGCCGCGAAGTTGCTGCCCGTGCCGCCTAGGACGACGACGGTGCCGCCGGTCATATACTCGCAGCCGTGGTCGCCGACCCCCTCGACGACAGCGGTCGCGCCGCTGTTGCGAACGGCGAAGCGCTCGCCGGCCTGGCCATTGAGGTAGACCTCTCCGCCGGTGGCGCCGTAGAGGGTCACGTTGCCAGCGATGATGCTCTCGTGGGCGCTGAAGCTCGAGCCGGGGTGCGGCCGCACCACGATGCGGCCGCCGCTCATGCCCTTGGCCAGGTAGTCGTTTACCTCCCCCAGCACCGTCAGGGACACGCCCGGGGCGAGGAAGGCACCGAAGCTCTGGCCGGCGCTCCCCACGTAGGTGACGTCGACACTGCCATCCGGGAGGCCCTTGGGACCGTGCCGTTTCACGATCTCCTGGCTCAGCCGGGCACCGACCGTCCGCATGGTGTTGCGGATGGCCAGCTTGATGGCCACGGCACCGTTGCCCTCGATGGCCTTGCCGCAGCGGCCGATGAGCTCGTCGTCCGCACAGGGCACCGGCTCCACCGGCCCCGAACGCAGACAGCGCAGCGGCAACTGCTCCGGGTGTTCAGGGCGGGCGAGCAGCCGGGCGAAGTCGAGGTGGGCTGTCTTCAGGTGGCCGGGGACCGCCTCGAAGGTCAGCCGTTCGCTGTGACCGACCATCTCGTCGATGCTGCGGTAACCCAGGCTTGCCATGACCTCGCGGAAGTCCTGCGCCAGGAAGCGGAAGTGCCGCTCGACGTGCTCGGGTCGGCCGCAGAACCTGGCCCGCAGGCGCGGGTCCTGGGTCGCCACCCCGACGGGGCAGGTGTTGGAGTGGCACTTGCGCATCATGACACACCCCAGGCTTACCAGCACCGCTGTCGCAAAGCCGAACTCCTCGGCCCCCAGCAACGTGGCGATGGCCAGGTCCCGCCCCGTGCGCAACTGGCCGTCGACCTGGACCCGGATCCTGTCGCGCAGGCCATTCGTCCGCAGGGCCTGCTGGGTCTCGGCCAGGCCCAACTCCCAAGGCAGGCCCGCATGCTTGATGGCGGTGAGGGGACTGGCCCCCGTCCCGCCGTCGTGTCCCGCGATCAGCACCATGTCGGCGCGCGCTTTGGCGACTCCCGCGGCAATGGTGCCGACACCCACCTCACTGACCAGCTTGACCGAGACGCGGGCTGCCGGGTTGACGCACTTCAGGTCGTAGATGAGCTGGGCCAGGTCCTCGATCGAGTAGATGTCGTGGTGGGGCGGCGGCGAGATCAGGGTCACGCCCTGGGTCGTGTGGCGCACGCGGGCGATCTCGGCACTGACCTTGTGCCCGGGGAGCTGGCCGCCTTCGCCCGGCTTGGCCCCCTGCGCGATCTTGATCTGGAGCTCGTCGGCGTGCAGCAGGTAGTCGAGGGTGACCCCGAAACGCCCGCTGGCCACCTGCTTGACCCGGCTCATGCGGTTGTCACCGTTCGTGGGGCTATAGCGGGCCGGGTCCTCGCCGCCCTCGCCGGAGTTGCTGCGGGCACCCAAGCGGTTCATGGCAATGGCGATGGCCTCATGGGCTTCCTTGCTGATGGAACCGAAGCTCATCGCGGAGACGACGAAACGCCGCACGATGGACTCCACCGGCTCGACCTCCGCCAGCGGCACCGGCGGGCCCGGCGTGAACCGCAGCAGGCTGCGCAGGGTGATGGGCCGGCCGGCCGAGTCGTCGAGGTACCGGCAGTACTCTCTGAAGCGCTTCTCGTCGTCGCGCCGCACGGCCTGCTGCAGGGCGCTGATGACCTGAGGTGTCCAGAGGTGACGTTCGCCGCCCTGGCGGGTGTGGTAGTTCCCGCCCATCTCCAGCGGCGGGACTCGGCCGCCGGCGGCCGGGAAGGCGCTGCAGTGCCGCTGGCACGTCTCCGCGGCGATGTCCTCCAGGTCGATCCCGCCGACCCGGCTGGCAGTGCCTGTGAAGTAGCGCTCGATCAGCGCCGGCCCCAGCCCCACAGCCTCGAAGATCTGCGAGCCCAGGAAGCTGCGGATCGTGCTGATGCCCATGCGGCTCAGGGTCTTCAGGAGGCCCTTCTTGATGGCCGCGATGTAGTGGTCCACCGCCGCGTTGGGGGTCACGGCCGGGCTCAGTTGGCCACTCTCGGCCAGGGCCCGGACCGTACTCAGAGCGACGTGCGGGCATACCGCGTTCGCCCCGAAGGCGATCATCATGGCCACGTGGATCACCTCGCGCACCTCGCCGCTCTCCACGATCAGCCCCGCCTCTGTGCGCAGGCCCTCGCGGATCAGGTAGTGGTGCAGCCCCGAGGCCGCCAGCAGCGCCGGGATCGGTGCATGCTCGGCGTCCATGCCGCGATCCGTCAGAATCAGCAGCGAGGCACCCCGCCGGATAGCGGCCGCCGCGCCGGCAAAGAGCCCCTCCAGGGCCTCGCGCAGGCCCGCCCCGCCGCTCTCCCGGCCAAACACCATGGGCAACTCCGCCGGCCGGATGTCGGCATGGTCTGTTCCCCGCAGCCGCACCATATCCTCCGGGGTCAGCACCGGGTGATGCAGTTTGAGCATGCGACAGTGTTCCGGGGTCTCCTCCAGCAGGTTCCGCTCCCGGCCCACGTAGCTCATCAGCGACATGACCAGCTCTTCGCGCAATGGGTCGATGGGCGGGTTGGTGACCTGGGCAAAGAGCTGCTTGAAGTAGGCAAACAGCAACTGCGGACTGCGCGAGAGGACGGCCAACGGCACGTCGTTGCCCATGGACCCGACCGCTTCCTGACCGGTGGCCGCCATGGGCCCGATGACCATCTTGAGCTCTTCTTCGGTGTAGCCGAAGGCGTGCTGCTTGGCGAGCAGGACCTCAGGCGCTTCCGGCGGCACATCGCTCGGCATACCCAGCCCGCGCAGCTCGATGCGGTTGTCCTTGACCCAGTGCCGGTACGGCCTGCGGCGCGAGATGGCTGCCTTGGTCTCCCGGTCCGGCACGATGCGGTGCTGCTCCAGGTCGATCAGCAGCATGCGGCCTGGCTGCAGCCGCCCGCAGTAGCGCACGTCGGCCGGGGGCAGTTCCAGCACGCCGGCCTCGGAGGCGAGCACCACCATGCCGTCTGCCGTCACCGTGTAGCGGGCCGGCCGGAGACCATTGCGGTCCAGGATGGCGCCGATGAAGCGACCGTCGGTGAAGACCAGTGCCGCCGGCCCATCCCATGGCTCCATCATGGCGCTGTGGTACTCGTAGAAGGCGCGCTTGTCCTCGCTCATGTGGAACTTGGTGCCCCAGGCCTCCGGAATCATCATCATGGCCGCATGGGGCAGGGACCGCCCCGCGGCCGTCAGCAACTCCAGGACATTGTCCACCTGGGCCGAGTCGCTACCCGTCTCGTCGATGATCGGGAAGAGCTTCTGCAGGTCGTCGCCGAAAGCCTTGCTCCGCAATACAGCCTGCCGGGCCCGCATCCGGTTGGCGTTGCCCCTCAGGGTGTTGATCTCGCCATTGTGAGCCAGCAGGCGGAACGGTTGCGCCAGTTTCCACGTCGGCAGCGTGTTGGTGCTGTAGCGCTGGTGCACGATGGCGAAAGCGCTGGCGAAGGCGGGGTCCGACAGGTCCGGGTAGAAGGCCTTGAGCTGCGTGCCCGTCAGCATGCCCTTGTAGACCAGCGTCCGGGCCGAGAGACTGGCCACGTAGAACTGGCTCGCGTCTACGTCCTTCCACTGGGCGATCTGCCGTTCCGCCGTGCGGCGGATCACCAGCAGCCGACGCTCGAAGGCGATAGCGTCCAGCGCCCCACGGTCCACCAGAAGCTGCGTAAAGGCAGGCATGGTCCGGCAGGCAAAGGCCCCCAGGCCCTCGGTGACCACCGGCACCGTCCGCCAACCCAGGACACGAACGCCCTCCAGGGTGCAGACCCGCTCCACCGTCCGCCGGCACGAATCAGCCACCTGCTCGTCGCGCGGCAGGAAGACCATCCCGACCCCGTACTGCCCCAGGGCCGGCAGCGTCAGCCCGACCGCCTGGCAGTGCCGCCGCAGGAACGCGTCCGGAATCCCCACCAGCAGACCGGCGCCATCGCCCGTACAGGTGTCACCTCCCACCGCCCCGCGGTGCTCAAGGTTGATCAGCACCCGCACCGCATCCGCTACCAGCGCGCTGCGTGGTACCCCGTCCAGGGCGGCCACAAAGCCTACCCCACAACTGTCACGATCCTGCGCCGGATCGTAAAGCCCCTGTGGAAACGCCTCCCCGGCGGCGTTCCGCAGAACGAAACCGTTCACCTCAGAAGACCGTTGCTGGCCATCGCCCATGGCAGTTCTCCGACGCTCCTGCCTGCCAGCGCCCCGACGCGGACGCTGGCGTGGATCATCAGCATCCCACTATAGCCGCCGGCATGCCAAACCCCACCTATGGTGACACAACAAAAACGGGTGGAATTAGTTAAGTGGACTATGCCAGTCCCCATAGTGACTCATCAGGGCCAGGCCGTAGACCAAAAATGTTTCAAGGACCGCCACCGGCGATACGTCATCGTGCCGCCAGGCGGCCCTGGCCTCGCCACCCCGAAAAAGGAGGCCCCCCAGGTGCGTCGGGAAACCCAGGGGGCCTTTGGGGGGCATGGTTCTGGCGGCTCCGGAGTGGTCGCCCGGCGGGGCTTCACCGCGTCGGGGGCCGCTCCGGTCCGCGTCGAGCCCGTATCAGATGTCGAAGTACAGCTTGAACTCCCACGGGTGCGGCCGCAGGGCCAGGGCGTTCACTTCGTTCTCGATCTTGTAGGAGATCCAGGTGTCGATCACGTCCTGGGTGAACACGTCGCCCTTGAGCAGGAACTCGTGGTCGGCTTTGAGGGCCATGAGGGCCTCGCGCAGGCTACCCGGGGTGGTGGGCACCGAGGCCAGTTCCTCAGGCGACATGTCGTAGATGTCCCGGTCCAACGGCGCGCCGGGGTCGATCTTGTTCTGGATGCCGTCGATGGCGGCCATCAGGATGCCGGCCATGGCCAGGTACGGGTTGCAGCTCGGGTCCGGGCACCGGAACTCCAGACGCTTGGTCTTCGGGTTGTTGGAGTACATCGGGATGCGGATGGCCGCACTGCGGTTGCGGCTCGAGTAGGCCAGGTTCACCGGCGCCTCGAAGCCCGGGGTCAGCCGCTTGTAGCTGTTGGTGGTCGGGCTGCAGATGGCCAGCAGGGCCGGGGCATGCTTCAGCAGACCCCCGGCGGCGTACAGGGCCATGTCGCTCAGGCCGGCATAGCCGTCCCCGGCGAACAGGGGCTTGCCCCGTTTCCAGATGGACACGTGCGTATGCATGCCGCTGCCGTTGTCACCGAAAAGCGGTTTGGGCATGAAGGTCGCGGTCCGGCCATACTTGGCGGCCACGTTCTTGATCACGTACTTGTACTTGAGCATCATGTCGCCCATGGCCACCAGCGGCGCATACCGGATGTCGATCTCAGCCTGTCCGGCCGTGGCCACCTCGTGGTGCTGCTTCTCGATCGGCACGCCGATCTGCTCGAGGGTCAGCATCATCTCGCTGCGCATGTCCTGCTGGCTGTCCGCTGGGGGCACCGGGAAGTAGCCTTCCTTGTAGCGGATCTTGTAGCCCGTGCTGTGGGAGATGCCGCTGGCGTCCACGTTCTCGCGCCGGCCGGAGTTCCAGGCCCCTTCCACCGAGTCCAGGTAGTAGTAGCCAGAGCTCTGGTTCTGGTCGAAACGAACGTCGTCGAAGATGAAGAACTCGGCCTCGGGACCGAAGTAGGCCGTATCGCCGATGCCGGTGCGCGCCAGGTATGCCTCGGCCTTGCGGGCGATGTTGCGCGGGTCCCGCGTGTAGTCCTCACCCGTGATCGGGTCGCAGATGTTACAGACCAGCACCAGGGTCTTGTGCGCAAAGAACGGATCGATGAAGGCCGTCCCCGGTACCGGCTTCACCAGCATGTCCGACTCGTTGATGGCCTGCCAGCCACGGATCGAGCTGGCGTCGAAGCCGAGGCCGGCCTCGAAGGCTGCCTCGTCCAACTCGTGGGTGGGAACGGTGAAGTGCTGCCAGATGCCCGGGAAGTCCATGAAGCGCAGGTCCACCGCCTGCACCCCTTCCTTCTTCATGAACGCCAGGACTTCTGTCGCTGTCTTGAACATGACCTTTCTCCGTCGCTCTGGATTGCCTGTCGTCAGAACCGCCGCCTATTGGCAGTCCCCCGATGCAGCTACCTCCAGAGCAGGCGCCATGCCAAGTGTCGCCGAAGCGCGTCTTGAGGATGCACAAAAAGCTCAGATCAAATGAGTTAAATAGCAGACGGTGGGCCATCTCAGGGACGGTGCCCTGCTGCTCTGAAAGATACAATAAGGTATTTTGAGAGTCGAAGTGATACGAAAACCGTATGCCCGGCCAGGGCCACGGCGCCCTCCCCGCCGGCGCCGTCGGCTTGACTTCCTACGGGGTGGCGCCAGAGGTAAGCGGTTTCTGGCAAGGAGGTGCGGACCATGCGGGTCCATGCGTCACACTGGACAGCCCTGGCGTTGCTTGTGACGATCGGGACGGCGCGCTCCCAGCCGACCGCGGCGGGCGACACGGGGTTGTATCGCTGGTGGCCGCGTTTCCCGCGACCCGCGGCCCTGCTCGTGGTGCCCTTTGTGGGGAACCACGAGGAGGGGATGACCTTCGAGACGGCGGCGGGGCTGGCGGCCCGGGCGGCGTTGCAGGGGCGCAGCGACACGCTGCTCCTGGAGGACTGCGACAACACCTCGTATGTCCGCTGGCGCGAGGCGATGGCAGCGACGGTCCATCCGCGCTGCGAGGCGGTCGCGGACACCTGGGAGGCGGTGGCCCGACTGAAGGCGGCCGGCATCGTGAGGGGCTACGTGCTGTTCCGCTACGACGATTCGGCACGCGGGTTCCATCAGGACGGTCCCATGGACGAGAGCGCCAACGTGGCCACGGCGCTCAGTGCCCTGCTGGCGGCGGTGGCGGTCTCCGAGAGGTTCGAGGCCAAGGCCGAGGCGCTGGGACTGCCCTTGCTGGCGGATGCGCGTCAGCGCGACGAGGCCTGGTGTCTGCGCGAATACGGCGACCGATTCAGTCGCGCAGTGCTCATGACTTCCGATCCGAAGTCGCGTGTGGTTAGGTATTTAGGCGTCGCTCTCGGCGCCTTCACCGTGTCCCGTCCCGGGGCCGTCTACGAGGCTGCCCTGGCTCGCTGCGAGCCCGACAGCCCGGTGCTCGGATGGGGTGCGGGCGACGAGATGGGCCAGACCATGCCCTCAAGCCAGTGGGGCCTGTTCCAGACCGCTACGAACTGGTGCCACAACCTGCCGCCACTGATGACCGAACAGGTCGGTGAGACGCTCCCGCGGGACGCCGTGGCCCTGCCGGCACGCTGCCGCCGGGAGTGGCGCGACCTGCGCTGGGAGAGCGGCGTGCACTACGCGGCCTTCCTCCTTAGCGATGGCGACAACGTGCAGTGGCTCATGGGCAATTTCAGCGGCGGCACCGAGGGGCATTGGTACTACGCCAGTCCGCTGCGCGGGCAGTTCGCCTTCGGCTGGACGTTCCCCTACGTCGACCTGGCGCAGCTCTGTCCCTATGCTCTCATCGACCTCTTCCGGCAGGCGACGCCTCAGGACGATTTCGTACTGTACAGCACAGGCTACTTCTACCCGGACCACTACGGCGAGAAACGCCCCGCCGCCGGCGCCTTGCGCCTGCACGCCCGGCGGGTCGGCCAGTACATGCGCTTCGGCGGCCTCACCACCCTCGGCTTCAACGCTCAGGACTGGGACAGCCAAGCCGCAGTCGGGGCCTACCGGACCTTCGCCGAAGAGGTCCCCGGCCTGCGGGGCATCTTCATCGTCCAATACTACCCCTACAGCGGGGGCGAGGGGCGGATCCTCTGGGTGCCGGCGGCCGCCGGCGACGTGCCGGTCGTCTCGTGCCGGCTGACGGTCTGGGCCCGCGCCGGCCGCCCCCGTGACACCACCCCCGCCGGGGTGGCCCGCTGGCTGAACTCGATGCCGGTGGGGGGTGGGGCTGCTGCGGCCGGTCCGACGTGGTCCGAGGACCATTTCACCTTCGTGATGCCACACGCGTGGTCGTACTTCCGTGACACCGGTGAGGACCTCCACCCTGCCGCCGAGGAGCCGCCAGAGGGCGAGGCCCCCGCCGGGGTGACCACCTCCCGCGGACTGGCGCCGGTCGCCTGGGCCGTGCGCCGTCTCCAGCCCCAGGTCAGGGTCGTCACGCCGTCGGAGTTGCTGCTCCAGGTCCGGCTGCACCTGCGTACCCGGCAGGCCCTGACGGCCTACGCGGCCGAACTGGGGCCCCTGGTGGCAGGTCCGGGCAAGGAGGCCGCCCGCGAGTTGCTGCGGGAAGCGCAGCGCCGGCTGGCCGACGTCGTCGATGCCGACGAGAGTGGCCGGCCCTGCTTCGAGGCACTCCAGCAGGTCGACCACCTGGTGCGGTGACACGGCCCCATCCGGCGGGACCGTTCTCGATGGGCCTGGCCCTCACCGCTGGCGAGACGCGACGGCCCCAACCGTGGCCTCCGCGCACTCCGCGGTTGGGCTGCAAGACACAGAACCAGGCCTGAAGGGCCGAGACCTGTCAGCCCAGGGCAGCGCCCTGGGACGGGTGGTGGTGAGAGGATCGAACCCTGAAGGGGCGAGACAAGGTGTGGGCCTGGTGGCGTGACTCCCCGGCGGCGGTCACTCGGCGCCGGCCGGTGGCCCTGCCTCGATCTCGCGCAGGCCCATGTCGAACTGGGCCGCCGTGCGCTCGGTCACCTCGGCGACCGCCCGCAGCAGGTCGGCGCCGGCGTGCCCCGCGCCAAGCACGCGCCGCGCCAGGGCATCGAGCTGGGCCGGCGCCTCAGGCAGGACATGGGTCTGCCGGTCCTCCAGCAACTGCAGGAAGTGCTCCACCCGACGCAGGAAGGCGTAGTTGGCGTGCAGGGCCCCCCCGTCGGCAGGGCGCAGCACTCCCGCAGCCACCAGCGCGTCGATGGCCGCCTGGGTCCCGGGCACCAGGACGGACCGGGCCCGCTGGCCGTGAGCCAGTTGCAGTGCCTGCACCAGGAACTCGGCGTCGCGGATGCCCCCGGGCCCAGTCTTGATATCGAGCGCGCCCGTCCGTGCATGCTCGGCGGTTGCCTTGGCGCGCAGGCGCCGGATGGCAGCGCACAGACGCCGCGGCTCGTGCGGCCCGGCGATGACAGGCCGCAGGTCTGCCAACAGGCGGTAGCCGAGGTCGCGGTTCCCGGCCACCGGCCGTGCCTTGATCAACGCCTGCAACTCCCAGAGAGCCGCCGCCGTGGAGCCGTAGTAGCGCCGGGCGCCTTGGGTGGATACCGCCAGCGGCCCTGCCCGTCCATACGGGCGCAGGCGGAAGTCCACCCTGTAGACGAAGCCTTCGCTGGTGTGGCCCATGAGATCGGCCCGGACCGTCTCGAGCACCTTGCCGAAGAAGGCCCCATCCTCGCGCCGCGGCGGCGAGCGCTCCTGGTAGACGCCGACCAGGTCGATATCGCTGCTGTAGTTGAGCTCACGGCCGCCGCACTTGCCGAAGGCCAGGACGCAGAACCCTTCCGGCTGGGGGGCATCGGCCGTCGTCGCCGCCAGGGCCCACAGCGCCTCGCCGGCCGACCACTCCACGATGGTCTCTGCCAGGTCGGCCAACTCGGCGGTGATGCGGCGGACCGGGAGTCTCAGGAAGAGGTCGCGCACCCCGATGCGCAGGAGGTGTCGCCGCCGGAAACGCCGGATGACAGCGAGGTGGTCGCCGTGCAGAGGGCCGGCGGCGGCCAGGGCCAGGCCCAGGTCGGACCGCAGGGCCGCCACATCGAAGTCCCGGTTGAGGACGTCCTGGTCAGTGGCCCATTCCATGAACTCCGCGTGGCGGACCAGGGTGTCGGCCAGGAATTGGCTGGTGGCCAGAACGCCCAGCAGCACCTCGATACGCCGGGGCTGGTGCAGCAGGGCTCCGTAGTGGGCCGCGGGGTCCGGCAGCGCCTCGACGAAGCGCTGCCAGTTGTTGAGGGCCATGTCCGGGTCGGCGGTGAAATGCAGCATGTCTCCGGCCAGTACCGCCAGGCGCAGAAAGTCCTCGCTGAGAGGGCGCGGCCCGGCCAGCAGGCGCAGGTTGGTCAGGGCCCGGGGGGTATCGTGCAGGCCCATGCGCCTGAGGATGCGGGTAGCCTGGGCGGCCGTGGGCGCATCGCTGAGCAGCAGATCAACCACGTTTCCCTGGCCTGTCCCGGCGATGGCCGGACGACCGAAGTGCTTCTGCACAAAAAGCCTGACGACGGCAGTCTCGGTCTCGAAGTCGGCAAAGAGCTGGCGGCCAACGTCCGCATCGCCCGGGCTCCGGTACCCCATGCGCCGCGCCAGGTGCCGGTACTCGATGCTCCCCGGGTCCGGCAGGAACAGGTCCAGGGCGCTGCCGCGCAGCATGCGCAGGGCATTGATGAGCCGTCGCAGGAAGTAGTAGGCCCGGGTCAGGCGGCGGCTTTCCTCGGCGTCCAGCAGCCCGACGCGGCAGAGAGCCTGCAGGGCTTCGTGGATGCGCGGGGTGCGCAGTTCCGGGTGGACGCCGCCGTGCTGTGACTGCAGCATCTGCACGCAGTACTCGATATCCACCAGGGCGCCGGGGCTGAGCTTGGCGTTGGGCCGGTCACCGGAGGCCTTCTCCGCCAACTGCTTCCGGCGCAGATCCTGGAGTTCGGGGATGGAGATGGAGGCACTCTCGTAGACGAACTGGTCCCGCAGCCGCTCGACCCGGGCGCCCAGGTCGCGGTCGCCCGCTATGGCGCGCAGGCGCACCAGCGCCAGGCGCTCGTAGCTCATGGCCGCACCGCCGGGACCATAGTAGCGGCAGAAGTTGTCGAGGCTGCACGCCAGCGGCCCCGCGCCCCCGTAAGGGCGCAGCCGCAGGTCGATCTGAAACACGCCCTCGCGCTTCGCCGCGATGAGGGCGGTCGTCTCCTGCACCAGGCGGTCGAAGAACTCGGCGTTGGAGAGCGGTCCCGGGCCATCGGTGCGGCCGTTGTCTGCATAGACGAACAGCAGTTCGATATCGGACGCGTAGCCCAGGGCGACACCCCCCAGTTTCCCCAGCCCGCAGACGGCCAGGGCCGTGGGCATGCCGCCGACCGTCCGCGGACTGCCGTGGCGCCGGACGAGGTGCTCGGTGGCGGCGGTACTGGCGGAGCTGACGACCAGCTCGGCGACACGGGTGAGGGGCTCGGCCAGTTGGCGGACATCGGGGTCGTCAGCCAGGATGTGCTGCAGGTCGATCTCGAAGATCTCCCGGTCCTTCCAGGCGTTCAGCGCCTCGCGCCGTTCGGCGTCGCTCGCGCACCCGGCAAGGGCCTGATCGAGACGCGCCTGCAACGCCGCGCTCGAGACGTCTGTTCGGGCGTCGCCGGCCCGCCGCTGCAGCAAGGGCAGCAGATTCTCGTACTGGGCCCTGATGAAGTCCTCCCAGAGGAAGTCGCTGGCACCGAGGATACGGGCCAGGTCGCGCAGGGACTCGGGCTGGGCGAGCTGGTTCAGCCAACGGGTCCGGTCGGGAGCCCGCGCGATATCCTCGGTGAGCTGCTCGAAGCGGGTGAGGGCCGCGTAGGGGTCATGAGCGGTCCCCAGGCAGTAGGTGAACTGCTTGGTCAGAGCCACGGACAGCCGGAGGTCCTCCAGATCCCTCGGAGCGAGGATCTTGCGGCCATGGGAATCGAGGATGTCGATGCGGTCGGCCACCTCGCCGGCCGGGGTCGTGCTGATGGTTACCCGCTCGATGGTCATCCCCCGCAGGGCCAGGGCATTGGAGAGGGAATAGAGGAAGAAGGGCGTATCCTGCGAGCGCACCAGCAGACGCGTGAAAGGGCCTTGGTTGGAGACCTCCAGCTCGACCGGGTACAGCGTCGCCTCGCCGCGGGCGCTCAGGGCGGCCATGCGTCGGGCCACCTGTTCATAGACCAGATGGCGCGCCCGCACGGCTTCCTCGGGGTGCCCGGTCTCCAGGCGGCGGACGATCCCCCGGAGCTGCTCCCGCAGGTCGTCGGCCCAGGCACCCGTCAGGTCGGCTGCCGCGCAGCGCCCGCGGAAGTGGTCCACGATATGCCGGCGGGCGACCCGCATCGCTTCCCGGGGGATACGGCGCAGTCGGCGGCCGGGCTCGCCGGACTGCGGCAGCGAGGTGAAGACGTCGCCGGAGACGATGTTGAAGCCCGCGGCGCCAAGCAGGCCGGTGATCAGCGAAAACAGGGCCGGATGGTCAAAGGCGAGGACGGTGCAGGCAACGGTCCCATCCGGCTCCAGGGCGACGATGACCTCGGCCGGGTTCGCCGGCGTCAGGCCCGCGAGCACCTCGCGGTGTCGGACCGCCTGCGCCACGTGGATGACCTCGGGGTAGCGCTCACCCCAGCGCCGGAGGTACCGTTCCGCCTCCGTCACGGAGAGCTCTCCGCCGCCGGCTGCTGCGAGTTGTTCTGCCGTGAAAGGCATGCGGTCCGGTCCCTGGGGCAGGGCTCAGCGTCCTCAGTGGCTAGGCGTAGTCTAGTGCCATCGGGCGTACGTTCCTACCCATATCACTGAAGCGACGGCTGGCCAGCGCCGCGGGGGGGACGTGGGGCCCCCGGCTCGCCCGCTGGCAATGGCCATGGCGGCGCCAGAGGCGCCCGCCTGGCCGGCCGGCAGCGACGGAGCGCGCCGACAGGCGCATTGCCGGCGGGCCCAATAGCGCCGCGGCCCGGCTCCACGCGTCGGTCTGGCGCCCCGCCGGTAGGTGAGTACTAACTTGCGCCCGCCGGCACTAGCCTCGCACGGGCCTTCTGTCGCTGGGCGTGCCCTGCGCGGGACTGGCTGGCGAAGCGCCGACCCAGACCATCGGGACATCCCAACGGTCTGGAGGCGCGGTTCTCCGCAACCGCGTGGCGGCTTGCGGAGGAGTCGCCCTCCAGGCGTTCCCGGCGGGGCCGGGAACCGGACTCGGACGCGCAGGGGTTGCGCCACCAGGCGCCGCTGCGGTCCCCAGGCGTGGGTTCGTGGGCTTCCCGCCGCCCTCGCGAGCCCCTCGGCAGGGCTGTTCCATCGTCGGCATTTCCGCTCTGGAGTCGGCTGCCATAGGGGCTGGAGCGGCCCCGCAGGCGGGGGCCACTGCTCCCGCGGCCGCGGGACCGTGGGCGGTCCAAGGGTGGAGGGCTGGCGGCGCGCTCTTGAGACAGCCCTGGCCCCTCGGTCCAGGCGCCACCGACGGCCTGCGGCAGACGCTATAGTGGTTGTTTGCAGCCCGCGGCGGAGACGCAGTCGGCAGGCCGTTGCCGGGGGCACGGTCAAGGCCGGTCGCCCCCGCGCGTCGGTTGGCGTTCCTTGGAGGACTGGCATGGGCAGGTATGCTTCAGGTTCTTCCGGCCTCGGCGTGGGAAGGCCGCCCCGGGTGCGGGCGCTCGGGGCGTCAATGGTGCTGTGGCTGCTGGCGGTGAGCTATGGCGCCGCAGGTGGCCTGGTGGGTGCCTGGGACGCCGCCGACGCCAAGGATGGCGCGGTGACAGACCGCGGCAGCGGCCGGGTTGCGGCGGTGCTGCGCGAGGCCGCCGTGGTCGAGTCGCTGGGCCGCCAGTCGCTGGTGCTGAGCGCCCCCGAGGGCAGCATCGAGGTCCGGCCCGGGCCGGGGGACGGCTGGCCAGCGCTGACGCTGCTGGCCATCGTCGATGCCGGCGCTCCTGACGCCGGCTACCAAGGCATCGCCTGCCGAGACTGCTTCGGTGGGCCGGAAGGGGATGTCTTCGGGCTGCTCATCGACGACCGGGGGCAGTGGGCCGCCCGCCTGACCACCGCGGCGGGCCCCGTTGGCGTCAGCCATCCCGCGGCCCCCGGCTGGCACCTGGTGGCCATGGTCTACACCGGTGCCGAGGTCCGGCTCGTGGTCGACGGTCAGGAGGTCGGTCGCGCCCCGGCCAGTGGCCGGATCGTGTCGGCCCCCGAGACCCCGCTGGCCATCGCCTCCTACGCCAATCGCCGGGGTCCCCTGCGGGGCGGGGTGGCCCGGGTCGAGATCCACGACGAGACCCTGGCCACCGAGCGGATCGCGGCCCTCTGGGCGCAGTGGCAGGAGGCGCATCCGGAGGATGGCTTCGCCTTCGCCCAGGTCAGCGATGTCCACATCACCGACACGCGCAGTATCGAGATCGTCAACGACGTGGTGGACCGCATCAACGCCGACCCCGCCATCGCCTTCAGTCTCTGGCTCGGCGACCTGACCCAGGCCGGACACCCCGACGAGATGGCCCTGGCACGGCTGGCCTTGAAACGGCTCCAGCGCCCCGCCTACGTCCTTCCCGGGAACCACGACACGGCGCCCGGGGTATACGAGAAGGAGTTCGGTCCAGGCTGCCGCAGGGTCTCCGTGGGGGGCTGGACCTTCCTGCTGCTGGACACCAACCCTGGGGACAACACCCCCGTGGCCCCCGAGCGCTTGGCCTGGCTGCAGCGCGAGATCGACGCCACGCCACCAGCGACGCCGGTGGTGCTCTGCACGCACCATCCCCTGATGCCGCACACCAAGGCCTACCTGCTTGCCGGCGCTCCCGGTATCCTGAAGCGCTTTGCCGGTCATGCGCTCAGGGCCTGCCTTGCCGGTCACTACCACGGGAACCAGGAGGAGGTCGTGGACGGGATCCTGTTCACCACCACGGCCTGTTGCAGCAGCACCCGGGGTAACCACGATGGGACCACGGTCAAAGGCTTCCGGCGCTTCGCCTGCCAGGACGGCCAGATCCGCAGCGGGTTCGTGCCGCTGACCCGCCCCGACACCCTCGAGAACGGGACGACGGGGAACCGCTAACTCCCCGCGCCGCCGCCCCAGTCCAGTGCCGCAGGCAGCGCCGGCGCAAGCCAGAGCAGGACCGCGGCGAGGCAGAGACGAAGAGCTGGATTGGATGGCTTGCAGACGACGCCAAGACGACTGACTCTGGCCCCCTGGGACCGCCGATCTCCTGATCGGCACCTGAGCTGAGCGGACGCTCGGCGCTCCCAGCCGTCCGTCGGGGTCGCCGGACGTACGTCGGAGGGTACGGCAACCGACCGCGGTCGCCACCGTCCGGCGGGGTCGCCGGGCGTACTGCCTTCCCGTGGGACACCCGATGCGGGTCGCGGCCCGATGTCATCCTCGGCGTGTGGTGGTTCCTGTGGGTGTTGCGGCCCGCCATGCACCCCGGTAGCAGTCCCGCGGTGGACTGTGGGGGTTTGTGGTTGTTATTGGGGTCGTCTAGGGTACTCAGGCGCCGTCTGGAGGAGGCGGGTCGTAGCCAAACTGGCACCCCGGGCGCGGCTCGAACGCGCGACCTACGGCTTAGAAGAGCGTAGAATCGTAGCTGTTACGTGACCAGTGTCCGTAGACTGTCTTGACAATTCTCCCCGCAACCACTACCGTTATGCCATGGCAGGCCACCGAAGGACAGGCCAGGAAGCACGGGAGCAAGGACCATGGCACGCAAGGTGACGGGCAGTCTGTACAAGAGGGGCGGCGTGTGGTGGGTCGTCTACCAGCTCAACGGCAAACGGCTGTACCACTCGCTGAAGGTCACCACGGAGGACGAAGCCAAGGCCGAGCGGGCCAAGTTCATGGCGCCTCTGCTTACAAGCAACGAAGCCGAGCGCCGGGCCCTTGTCGCCGCTGCCCTGCACACTGCCCGAGAGGCAGCACAGGAGGCCGCGGAGGCGGCCAGGCCCAAGCTCCCTATAGCCGACGCATGGGAACGCTACCCCTATACGGAGACGGCGCGGAGCAAGGGCGCCCGCCGCAAGCTCAGCGCGAAGACGGCCTATGATGTCGCCTGCCACTGGACCACCTTCGCGGCGTGGGCGAAGGCCCGCGGGCTGACAAACCTCGAAGACGTGACCGCAGACTGCGCGGGCGGGTTCTCCCGCCACCTGCGCGAGTCCGCGAGGCTGACCGGCAACCGCCACAACAAGATCATCAGGACTTGCTCCATCGTCTTCCGTCAGGCCGGGCGGCCGGATCCCTTCGCATCCATCCCTCGCTACGCCAGCGAGCCGGAGAGCCGCGAG
>Ga0172371_10001368_pt1 | contig 38647 bp, 46 predicted proteins | sample Lak12m_FD_114543 | JGI IMG/M metagenome (GOLD analysis project Ga0172371, IMG submission 114543) | Freshwater microbial communities from Kabuno Bay, South-Kivu, Congo - kab_022012_12m | ecosystem: Environmental > Aquatic > Freshwater > Lake | place: Democratic Republic of the Congo: South-Kivu... | reverse complement strand
TACTAATTCTAAGTCTCTGGCTAATGAAGTTAAGTTGCAGCTGGATGGTCAGGATGGATTCATTATTTTAACTAAGAATCTTGATCAGGCAGTTGAGATTGCCAATAAGATCGCCCCTGAACATTTAGAGATTTTGGTGCAGAACCCCAAACGTTTGCTTAAAGGGATTAGAAGTGCTGGGGCAATATTCTTGGGTCCTTATAGTCCGACAGCTGTCGGTGATTACATTGCCGGGCCAAGTCATGTTCTTCCTACCGGAGGAACTGCTAGATTCTTTTCCGGTCTATCTGTAGATGATTTTATAAAGAGTAACCATATAATTTGTTACTCTAAGAAAGCGTTGGAGAAGATGAAAGAGCCTTTGGAAAAAATTGCCGGTATCGAGGGGTTAGCTAAGCATTTAGATTCAGTGAAAGTGAGATTTGAGTGAGGGCATAAGTTATGGAGGCGACAGACGACATAACTTATATGCCCGAACTCATGGTTTAGGCAATACATTGCCTAAACCATAAATTCATCCCGAATTTGTATTGGGATTCATTAAAGGAGAATATGAAGACTAGAAAAGCTGAAGTAAAAAGAAAGACAAAAGAGACTGATATTACTGTAAAGTTAAATATTGACGGTACTGGTAAAGCAAAGATAAAGTCCGGAATAGGTTTTCTGGATCATATGCTAGAATTATTTGCTTTTCATGGTCTATTTGATCTGGATTTAGTAGCTAAGGGCGATCTTAATGTGGATATACATCATACTAATGAGGATATAGGTATTGTCTTAGGAGATGCTTTTAAGAAAGCCTTAGGTAATAAATCGGGGATTGTGCGTGCAGGATATTTCTCCTGGCCTATGGAGGATGTGGTGGCTACGGTTGTAGTTGATATAAGCGGCAGGGGGTTCTTTAGCGGTATCACAGGCATAAAGAATCTTTCGTTAAGAAAAGAGGAAGGAACATATTCTCTGGAATATGCCAATCACTTTTTTGAGTCATTCGCTAAAAGGCTGGGTTTTGATTTAAGTATCAAACTTCAAAGCAATAATTCTGATTTGCACACTAATTTAGAGCCTGTATTTAAAGCTTTAGGAAAAGCTTTGGATCAAGCCACGCAGATTGATCCCCGCCGCAAGGGCATCCCTTCTACAAAAGGAGTAATTGATTAGCATGATAGTTATTATTGACTACGGCATGGGTAATATCCATAGCGTAAAGAAGGCTTTGGAGTTGTATGGGGCAGAGGTTAAGGTTACTAACAGCCCTGTAGAGATTGTTTCTGCTGAGAAAATAGTCTTGCCTGGTGTGGGCGCATTTGATGACGCTATGCTGGAACTGCAAAGGTTAGGCTTGGATTCAGTAATAAAACAAGAAGTTAAATTAGGCAAATTATTTCTAGGTATCTGTTTAGGGATGCAGCTTTTATTCCAGAATAGCGCTGAAGCAAGTAAATGTAAAGGCTTAGGGATAGTAAAAGGCGAGGTAAAGAAGTTTACTGGAGAAGCTCAGAAGGTCCCGCATATGGGATGGAATCAGCTTAAAGATGTTAAATCAGATTGTCCTCTGCTAAACGGTATTGATCAGGATGCTTTTGTCTATTTCTGTCATTCTTATTATCCCGATCCAAGTGATAAGTCTATTAATGCGGCCACTTGTGATTATGGAGTTAAATTTAGCTCTGCTATCTGGCAGAATAATGTTTTTGGTGTTCAATTCCATCCTGAGAAGAGCCAGTCTGTAGGGCTGAAGATTTTAGAAAACTTTGTTAAGACATGATTATAATACCTGCGATAGATTTAAAAGATGGTTGTGTAGTAAGATATGTACAGGGGAAGCTAAATAAGAAGGTATATTCTTCTGACCCTCTTAAAGTTGCTAAGCATTGGGTTAAACAGGGAGCGCAGTTCTTGCATCTGGTGGATTTAGATGGCGCTTTTACCGGAGTACCTAAGAATTTAGAGATAGTTAAAAATATAGTAAAAAATATTTCAGTTCCGGTAGAATTTGGCGGCGGTGTACGTAAGATTGAAACTATTCAGCTTTTACTGGATGCAGGGGTTAACAGGGTTGTTTTGGGGACTAAGGCAGTCCAGGATAGTGTTTTTTTAAAAAAAGCTTTTGCTAAATTTAAAGATAAGATCATTGTCGGAGTTGATGCTAAGGAAGGTAAGGTAATGATTCAGGGTTGGAAAACAGGTTTTAAGAATACAGATGCTTGTAAGTTTAGCCTATATTTAAAAGAGCTGGGTTTTAAAGAGTTAATTTATACCGATACTTTAAAAGATGGTACACTCACCGGGCCGAATATAAAAGAGTTAAAGAGGCTCCTTAAAGCAACAGGTCTTAAAATTATTGCTTCAGGCGGGATCTCGCGCTTAGAAGATTTACATAAGCTGAAGAGTTTAGAGAAGGAAGGGGTAAGCGCAGTGATTATTGGCAAGGCTTTGTATGAAGGTAGGTTTACTCTGCCTCAGGCCATAAAGATGTCATAAAACGAAAGGGGGAGGTATGTTAAGGAAGTTAATGTTGTTTACAGTTTTGGTTTTTTCGGCAGTAGCTTTTAGCGGTTGTACTACGGTTTCTAAGCAGAAAGATTTAGATCTCCAGGGTTTAAAGAATCAAGTATCTTTACTGGAGTCACAGCTACAGGATAAGGATCAGGAGATTAGTAGCCTCAAGGAAGAATTAGCCAAGGTTGGCGAAAGAGAAGGTAATGCCGGGATAGTCACAAGAGGGCAGGCTAATGCTAAAAAAATCCAGACTGCTTTAAAGAATGCTGGTTTTGATCCGGGTAAAATTGACGGGCAGATGGGTAAGCGGACACGCGATGCGATAAAGTCATTTCAGGCTGCTAATAATTTGAAAGTAAATGGTAAAGTCAATAAGAGTACTTGGGCAGCTCTTAGTAAGTACCTTGAGGAAAAGAGTAAATAATATTTATGCTGACTAAGCGTATAATACCCTGTCTGGATATTAAGGACGGACGGGTGGTAAAAGGTGTTAAATTTTTAAGTTTAAAAGATGCTGGCGATCCTGTCGAGGTGGCTAAACTTTATGACCGGCAGCTTGCTGATGAGCTGGTCTTTTTAGATATTACGGCTAGTTTTGAAAAGCGTAAGACTCTTCTGGAGCTAGTCGAGCGGATCGCCAGCAATATCTTTATGCCTTTTACTGTCGGCGGAGGAGTTTCTGATGTAAGTGATATTAGAAACATTCTTAATGCCGGAGCGGAGAAGGTTAGTATAAATACCCAGGCAGTTAAATTTCCAGAGTTGATCTCTGATGCTGCTTCGCGTTTCGGCAGTCAATGTATTGTTTTAGCTATTGATGCCAAGAAGACCCAATCTTTGCAAGGAAAGTCCGGATGGGAAATCTACATAAACGGAGGCCGGACCCCCACTGGTTTGGATGCTTTGGAATGGGCTAAGAAAGGTGCAGCGCTTGGGGCCGGGGAGATACTCTTGACTAGTATGGATTTTGACGGGACAAAAGATGGTTATGATTTAGATTTAACTAAGGCTGTCTGCTCCAATGTCAATATTCCGGTTATTGCATCCGGCGGGGCGGGAAAGCTAGAACATTTTTATGAGTGTTTTGCAAAAACAGGCGCTGATGCGGCATTGGCGGCATCGTTATTCCATTACGGGATTTATTCCGTAAAAGAAGTTAAAACCTATTTGCAAGAAAGGGATATACCGGTAAGAATATGATAAAGAAGATTAAGGTTCCTTTAAATGATTTTAAATTTGATAAGTCCGGATTAATCCCGGCCATAGTTCAGGATTATAAGTCGGGTGAAGTATTGATGCTGGCTTATATGAATAAAGAATCTCTGCGCCGGACTATAAAGGAAGGTAAAACTTGTTTCTGGTCACGTTCTCGAAAAGTTTTTTGGGTTAAAGGAGAGACTAGCGGTCACTTTCAATATGTTAAGTCAATTTGTTATGATTGCGATTTAGATACGCTTTTAATTAAAGTACGCCAGTCCGGAGTTGCATGTCATACCGGTAATCGGAGTTGTTTTTACAGAAGAATAAAGTAATATGGCTTATCCTGTATTAAGTGAGTTTTTAAAATTAAGTATTAAGGGTAATGTTATACCGGTTTATCAGGAGATCAACGTTGATCTGGATACGCCGGTATCTGCTTTTTTGAAGATTGCTAAAGGAGATTATTCTTTTCTTCTGGAATCAGTTGAAGGCCAGGAGAAGCTGGCCAGGTATTCTTTTTTAGGGACTCGCCCTAGCCTTGTTTTTAAGAGCAAAGGCCGTAATATTGAAATTAGCTATATTCATACAAATAAGGTTAAGAAGTTTTTAACTCAAAGCTCTCCGCTTGATGAAGTAAAGAAAATTATGCAGGGTTTTAAAAGTGTGGCAGTAAAGGGGCTGCCACGTTTCTGCGGAGGATTAGTTGGATTTATCGGGTATGATATGGTCAGGTTTTTTGAAGAGATCCCGGATAAGAATCCCGATGATCTTAAGGTCCCCGATGCTTTACTTATGCTCGCGGATACATTGTTAGTCTTTGATCACGTAAATCATACTATTAAAATTGTTTGTAATGTTATCTTGCCTTCAGCAGGGCTGTCTTTATCCCAGAAAAGAGCGGCTTATAATAAAGCTTTAAAAAGGATCCAATTAATTCAAACAGATTTTAACAAGCCGATTTTAGAAAAGAAAACTTCGTCTTTAGTTAAGAAAATAAAGTTTACTTCTAATTTTAATAGGACCGAGTTTGTTAATGTTGTGCGGCAGGCTAAAGAATATATAAAGAAGGGTGATATTATTCAGGTGGTTCCCTCGCAGCGTTTTAAAATTAAGACTAATAAGGATCCGTTTGCAATATACCGTTCTTTGCGCAGTATTAATCCTTCTCCGTATATGTATTTTCTTAAATTAAAAGATTTTGCTTTAGTGGGCGCTTCTCCTGAGATGCTTGCTCGTTGTGAGGACGGACTTATTCAGACTCGGCCTATTGCTGGTACGCGCATGCGGGGTAAAGATGATTTAGAAGATAAAAAGTTAGCTGCAGAGTTAATCAGCGATAAGAAAGAGCGCGCTGAGCATCTGATGCTGGTAGATTTAGGAAGGAATGATTTGGGCAGGGTTAGTAGGATAGGTTCAGTTAAAGTTGAAGAGTTTATGAATATAGAGAAATATTCGCATGTTATGCATTTAGTAAGCGAAGTAAAAGGAAGGCTTGACAATAAGCGTTATGATATTTATGATGTGTTAAAAGCAACCTTCCCTGCAGGGACTGTTTCCGGTAGTCCTAAGATACGCGCAATGGAGATAATAGATGAGCTGGAGAATACCAGGCGCGGTCCATATGCCGGATGTGTTGGTTATTTCAGTTTTTCTCATAATATGGATACCTGTATAACTATCAGGACCATTCTAGTTAAGTCCGGATCTGCTTATATTCAGGCAGGGGCTGGAATCGTAGCGGATTCAATCCCGGAAAAAGAGTATACGGAAACAGTGAATAAGGCGCGAGCTTTGATTGAAGCGATCGCAAGATAAAATCATTTATTCAAGCTTAGTAAATATCTATAAAATTTAATAGGCGCGAAAGTTCAAAAGGAGGATACAAATGGCGGTACATGTTCGTTTAAGAAGAATTGGTAAAAATCCTAAGGGTAAGCCTCATTTTCGGGTAGCTGCATACGATGAGCGCACCGGCCGTGATGGAAGAATTCTTGAGGAGTTGGGTTTTTATACTCCTACTACCGGAGTAGCTACGCTTAAAAAAGAACGTATTGAGCATTGGGTTAAAAATGGAGCAGTGTTATCTGCAACAGTTAAGAGTCTTGTTAAAAAAGCTAAAAAAGGAGTCAACTAATGCAACCTCAAGCAGCTAATTCATTAATGAATTTTGTACCATTAATTCTTATATTTATTATTTTCTATTTTATGCTTATTAGACCGCAAAAGCAGAAGGAGAAAGAGCATCAGAAATTACTTGCTGGTTTAACCAAGAATGATGAGGTGGTTACTACCGGTGGGATCCATGGTACAATTGTCAGTGTTAAAGACAAAACCATAATCTTAAGGATAGATGAGAATGTAAAAATGGAAGTAGAGAGAAATTGTGTTGCTTACATTAAAAAACCCCAGGGATCTGTTAAGGAGAGCTAAGCGATGGAGAAGAAGGTTCTATATAAGTCGGTTTTGATATTGGCATTACTGGCAACCTGTATATATTTTACGTTTCCTCTTCAGAAACGTATAAGCTTAGGTTTAGATTTACAGGGTGGCATGCACCTTCTTCTTAAGGTTGATACTAGTAAACTCTCCGGCAGAGCAAAAGATGAGGCTGCGGACCGGGCAGTTGAAGTAGTACGTAATCGTATTGATCAGTTTGGTGTAAGAGAAACCTCTATACAGAAACAAGGCGTTGATGAGTTGGTTGTGCAGCTTCCCGGAGTAACTGACAGAGAACGGGCACTGGATATCATAGGAAAGACAGCCCTCTTGGAGTTTAAAGTTGTTTCTTCTGATTCTGAGAAGTTAAAAGAAGCTCTAGCTGGAAGAGTGCCTGATGGTTATGAATTAAAATATACTGTTGATGATGGAGAGCCAATTCTTCTAGAGAAGAATGCAGTTATATCAGGTGATGCCCTTACTGATGCTCAGGTTAATTTTAGTCAGGCTCAATTTAATGAGCCGGTTGTAGGAATTAAATTCAATTCAGAGGGATCTAAGAAGTTTGCTCAGGTTACTGCTGCTAATGTGGGCAGAAGGTTAGCTATTGTATTGGACGGAAATGTACAGTCTGCCCCTAATATTAAAGAAGCCATCCCTTCGGGAGAAGCGGTAATCACAGGCCGTTTTGATATTAAACAGGCCCAAGATTTAGCTCTCATATTAAGAGTTGGCGCGTTGCCAGCTCCGATGAATGTTGAAGAAGAGAGGACTATCGGTCCGCTCTTAGGCCAGGACTCTATAAATAGCGGAGTTAAAGCCAGTGTTGTTGGAGGCTTATTGGTTATTTTATTTATGTCCGCTTATTATCTTTTGTCAGGGGTTATCAGTAGCATAGCTCTTTCTATGAACTTGCTTATGATTCTAGGCGGCTTAGGCATGCTGCCGTTAATCTTCCCCGGGGTATCCGCTACTTTGACTTTACCCGGTATTGCCGGTATGGCTTTATCTTTAGGTATGGCGGTAGATGCTAATGTTTTGATTAATGAGCGTATTCGGGAAGAAATTTCCGCAGGTAGAAATTTGCGTATGGCTATTACTAATGGTTATGCCAAGGCCTTTAGCGCTATCTTTGATTCAAATTTAACCACCTTAATTGCAGCTTTCTTGCTTTTTCAGTTTGGGACGGGTCCAATCAGAGGTTTTGCTGTTACCTTGACTATAGGTTTACTCTCCAGCATGTTTACTGCAATCGTGGTAACGCGAAACATCTTTGAGATTCTCTTAGGGTTAGGTTGGCTGAAGAACTCTCTACCCATGTTAAAGTTAATTAAAGAGACAAAAATCGATTTTATTGGTAAACGCAAGATATTCTATGCTATTTCTTGTATTATTATAATCGTAGGACTATTTTTTTATTTTAAAAAAGGTAGTCAAGCTTTTGGCATTGACTTTGCCGGCGGACAGCTTCAGGAGTATAGCTTTAAGAATGCTCCTAATGCTGATGCAATACGGGGGATATTAAAAGAAATTGGCTTAGGTGATGCTTCTATCCAGCAGTTTAGGGATAATCCTAAGGTTATTATGATTCGTACTACAGAGGATAAGAATAAATTGTTAACGGATAAGCTTAAAGCGGTTTATCCTGATCAAGATATTCAGATTTTAAGAATTGAGCGTGTTGGCCCTGTTGCCGGTAAGCATTTGAAGGTAAAAGCTGTGCAGGCGCTAATCTGGTCGTTAATAGGAATTCTTATTTATGTTGCTTTCAGGTTTAAGCATTTTAACTTTGCGATAGCCGGTGTTATTGCGCTTATTCATGACGTTTTAGTAGCTTTAGGGTTTTTAGTTGTAACTAACAGGCCGATTGACTTGTTAAGTATCACTGCGTTTCTAACTATAGCCGGCTATTCTATAAATGACACAATCGTTATTTATGATCGAGTAAGAGAAAATATGCGACTCTATAGAAAACTTACTCTTGCTGAACTGATTAATTTAAGCGTCAACCAGACTTTGGGCAGGACGATACTCACTTCAGGCGTTACTCTACTGGTAGTTTTGTCTATTTTCCTGTATGGTGGAGAGGTTCTGAATAACTTTGCCTTTGCATTGTTGGTAGGTTTTATATCCGGTGTATACTCTACTGTTTTCATTGCTTCATCTTTAGTCCTTGCCTGGGGCCGCAAAAGTAAGTGAGGACTTAACTTATGGAGACGCAGTCGACATAAGTTAATGTCCGAACTTATGGTTTAGGCAATCAATTGCCTAAACCATTAATTCGCGCAGATAACTTACTCACCCTGCGCGTTCGTAAGTTATGCGCTCATTAATTTTTAAATCCCTCAAATTATATTCAGGACAAAATCTTGATCTGGAGCTTACGCTTGCCAGCTTAGTCGAATTTGGTTATAAGAGGCAGGAATCTGTTCAGGGGGAAGGTGATTTTGCCCGCCGTGGTAATCTTATCGATATCTTTCCGGTTTCTTTCGAATTACCTATCCGCATAGAACTAGATAATGATTTAATTGCTACGATTAAGAGTTTTAATCCTTCTACGGGAGAACCTCTCTGGGGTCATAATATAGTAATTGTTTTACCTATTACTAAAACCCATTCTTTAAAATCCACTCCAATCACTGAAGATTTTCCCCTGGCAAATTTCTTAGATATAAATATAGGCGATTATGTTGTGCACAATCAGCATGGCATAGGTAAATTCCTGGGCTTGGATAAAATTAAGGTTCAGGATAAGAAGAAAGATCATTTGGTCATTGAATATGATCGTCAGGAGAAGCTTTATGTCCCTGTTGAGTCAATGCATCTGGTGCAGAAATATATTGTCTTCCATGCCCGAAGGCCTAAACTTTACCGTTTAGGGACAAAAGAATGGTCCAGGGTAAAGGAGAGGGCGCGTAAGGGGATTCAAAAACTGGCCTGGGATCTTCTAAGCCTGCAGGCGATAAGAGCTACTTCAAGGGGGTTTGTTTATCCGCAAGATACTACTTGGCAGCGAAAATTTGAAGAGAGTTTTCCATATGAGGAGACGCCGGATCAGGTTAAAGCCGCTCTGGAAGTTAAGGATGATATGCATTCGGGTAAACTTATGGATAGGCTTCTTTGCGGAGATGTAGGATATGGCAAGACTGAGGTAGCCATGCGCGCGGCGTTTAAAGCTATTGAGAGCGGTAAACAGGTGGCTTATCTGGTTCCTACTACAATTCTAGCAGAACAGCATTTTCAAAATTTCAGCGCCCGTCTTAAAGATTTTCCTTTTAATATTGAATTACTCTGTCGTTTTAGAACCGCTCTTCAGCAAAAAAAAGCTGTAGCTGGCCTGAAAAATGGTTCCGTAGATATGGTTATCGGTACGCATAGGTTGTTATCCGAAGATGTAGTTTTTAAAGATCTAGGTCTGGTGATTATTGATGAGGAGCAGCGTTTTGGAGTAAAGCATAAGGAGAAGCTAAAGAAGCTAAGATTATCAGCGAATGTACTTACACTAACTGCTACGCCTATACCTAGAACTTTATATATGAGTCTTATGGGAGCGCGCGATCTATCTGTAATTAATACTCCACCTGAAAATAGATTGCCTATCAATACTATTGTGGTAGAATATGACGAAGATTTAATCCGTCAGGCTGTTCTTAAAGAGATCAATAGGCGGGGGCAGGTATTTTTCTTGCATAATCGCGTTGAAGATATCGAAAAAGTCAAGAATAGGCTTGTTAGGATTCTACCGGAGAATATAAGGTTTGCCATAGGCCATGGCCAGATGCATCCTAAAGAATTGGAAGTAGTGATGCGGGAATTTCTGAAAGGTAATGTAGATTGCCTTATTTCTACCATGATTATTGAATCCGGCATAGACATACCCAATGCTAATACGATAATAGTAAATAACGCGCATATGTTTGGTTTGTCGGATTTACATCAATTACGCGGCAGGGTAGGTAGATTTAACCGCAAAGCCTATGCTTATTTTATGGTTCCTAAGAATTTTCTGATTGATAAGGATGCCAGAAAAAGATTGAATGCTATCGTAGAGTATACCCAGCTGGGCTCAGGTTTTAATATTGCTATGCAGGATTTAGAGATTCGCGGGGCAGGGAATCTTCTGGGGATACAACAACATGGTTTCATATCTGCGGTAGGCTTTGATCTCTACTGTAGATTGTTAAGAGAAACAATAGCTAATTTTAAGAAAGCAGGTGTGTTTAATGAAAAGCATAATTAACTTAAAAAAATTTATTTTATTTCCTGTTTTTATTCTTTTTTGTTTATTTTCTTTTGCTAAGTCGTCTTTATTATATGCACAGGACAGAATAGTTGCTATTGTTAATAATGAAGTCATTACCCAGAAAGATGTGGATGATTTTAATAATTTTATACGCGCGCAGTTATCACAGGAATATAAAGGTAAGGAGCTTGAGGCTAAGATTGCAGCCAGCCAAAAAGATTTGCTAAATCGTCTTATTGAGGATCGTTTGATCTTGCAGGAGGCCAATAAAGAGAAGATAACATATGATGTCTCTAGGGTAAAAGCAAGAATAGAGGACGTTAAGAAGCGTTATAATTCTGATATCGAATTTCAGAAAGATTTGATGAAGCAGGGGCTTACTCAGGCTGATATTGAGAGAAGAATCCGGGAGCAATTTCTAATGTTTACTATTGTTGAGAATAAGGTGCGTAGTAAAATTAGCGTTGATCCTGATGAGGTGACCGAATTTTATGAGCAGAATAAGAAAGATTTTGTTGCTCCAGAAGGGCGTGAATTAGATGCGTTTGCTTTTGAAAATGAAGACCTGGCTAAGTCTTTTTCATATAGTTTAAGGAGCGGGCAAAAAGTTGAAGATTTAGCTTCTAGGTATCCTTTCACTGTGAATAAGATTACTACGGGTAATAACCAGGAGCTTAGAAAAGAAATAGAAGATGCCGTTGTAGACCTTGGCATAAATGAGGATTCCGGCCCGGTGAGAATTGATGATAAATATTATGTATTTAAAGTTACTAATATAGTTCCTTCCAGGCAACTTAGTCTGAATGAAGCCCACAATGAGATTCATGCTTTTCTGCTTGAAAAGAAAGCACAGGAAAAACTTACCAATTGGCTAAATGAGCTTAAGAAAAAGTCTTATATCAAAATTTCCTAAAATAAAAGTTGGGATTACAATCGGGGATCCTTCAGGGGTTGGCCCTAGTATAACCTTGAAAGCTGTGAATGCCCTTAAAGGTATAGCTGATTTTGTAGTTATTGGCGATGCTTATCTTCTTAAGGGGCTTTCTGGTGCTAAAATCATAGATTTAAATAATGTTGGGCATAATAGTTTTGTTAGGGGTAAGGTAAGAGCTGAGTATGGAAGAGCGTCCATGGAGTATCTGGATAAAGCGATAGATTTATTAAAGAAAAAAGAGATCGATTGCCTGGTAACTGCGCCGATATCAAAAGAGGCGATAAATAAAGCGGGGTTTAAATATAGCGGGCACACTGAATACTTCTTGCGTAAGAGTAAAATAGATGAGGTGGTTATGATGCTGCTTAATGACATATTCAAGTTTAGCCTGGTAACTCGCCATCTGCCCTTAAAAGATGTTCCATCAGCTTTAACTAGCGGTAAGTTGTTTAACAGTATATTGATTACACATAAATCATTGGTCAGCCTTTTTGGGATTAAGCATCCTAGTATAGTTATTTGCGGTCTTAATCCACATGCTTCGGATAACGGTTTGATCGGTAAAGAAGAAAACGGTATCATTAAGCCTGTTCTTGCAGAATTAGAAAATAGATATAAAATTCATTGCTTTGGTCCGCTATCTGCAGATATAGCTATAGCGCAGGCTTATAAAAATAAATATGATTGCGTTATGGCGATGTATCATGACCAGGCGCTTATTCCGCTAAAACTTAGCCAAGCTACTTCGGGTGTAAATATAACTTTAGGGCTTCCTTTTATCAGAACTTCTCCGTTACATGGCACTGCTTTTGATATTGCTCAACACCAGAGATTAATTAATCCCGGTTCAATGATGGCTGCAATAAAATTGGCTATAAAATGTACATTAACCCAAAAAAAAGCTTAGGCCAGAATTTCCTAATTGATAAGAATATCCGCCAAAAAATCTTAGATTCTTTAAAACTTAAAGGTTCAGATACATTTCTTGAGATAGGAGCGGGGAAGGGTGAGTTAACTTCTTTAATTTCTCATAAGGTAGCTAAGGTTTATGCATTAGAGATAGACAGAAGGTTGATCAAGGTTTTGGAAGAGGTTTTTAAGAATGAGCCAAATGTAACTTTAATTAATGAGGATATTCTGAAATTTGATTTAGTAAGGTTTTTTACGAAATTAAAGTTTAAAGGTAAGCTTAAGGTTTTTGGAAATATCCCATATTATATCTCTAGCCCTATAATTGCGCATCTTATAGAATCCCGATTTATAATTGAAACAATATTTATGACTGTCCAAAAAGAATTTGCCCGCAGAGTAGTAGCGCTCCCGGGATCCAAGGATTATGGATCATTAAGTTGTTTTGTACAGTATTATACAAAACCTAAAATTATTTTTGATATATCCAGAAATTCTTTTAAACCTGCTCCTAAAGTAAATTCCTCTTTTTTAGAATTAGAAATCAGGGAGGAACCGGCTGTGTTTGTGCATGATGAGGCAAGGTTGTTTAAGATTATCCGCGCTTCCTTTAATCAGAGAAGAAAGATTTTACGTAACAGCCTAGGCAGCCTTGTTTCAAGCGAACAATTAGATATTTTCTTTTGTAAAACTAATTTTGATCGCAATGTCCGGCCCGAAGAATTAGGGCTTAAAGATTTTGCTCTTTTAGCTAATCTGTAGAAAAGCAAAAAAAAACTTGACAAATCCTTCCTTTTAGGTTATATTTTTGTACTCAAGTACATTTCAAGGAATAAGATAGGTTTTATCGGAAAATAGGTTAGATCTGGAAAAGAATTTCAGAGAAATTCTTGGGTGGATTTTTTTTAATTTTAGAAAGGTTTGCTCGACGGAGGTTCTAGCGAAATTGCTGGAGTAGCTCAGTCGGCAGAGCACGTCCTTGGTAAGGACGGGGTCACGAGTTCAATTCTCGTCTCCAGCTTAGGAAATAAAATGCGTGAAATAATTACATTAGAGTGTACGGTTTGCAAAAACAGAAACTATACGACGACAAAAAATAAGAAACTGCATCAGGATCGCTTAGAGATATCTAAGTTTTGTAATTCCTGTCATAAGCATTCCCCGCATAAGGAGATTAAGTAGTGCCGAATATAGGGGCGTCGGTTAATGGCAAACCAACGGTCTCCAAAACCGTGACTGCAGGTTCAAGTCCTGCCGCTCCTGTAAAATAAGGACGGCTAAGGTAAGTAGAAAATGAATATAATTGCAAAGCCAATTAATTTTTTAAAAGAAGTAAAGGCGGAATTAGGAAAGGTTGCATGGAGTACGCGCGAAGAGTTAAAGTCATCTACAATTGTGGTTATTGTTGTAACTGTGATATTGGGGATTTTCATCGGCATCCTCGATACGATTCTCGCCAAGTTACTCAGTATTCTCTTTAAATAAAATGAAAAACTGGTACGTAGTACACACACAAACTGGATTAGAAGATAAAGTTAGGACTGCGTTAGAGAATAAAATAGCTAATGCAGGCATCCAGGATTTGATCTCTAGCGTAATTATACCTACTGAACAAGTCTCGGAAGTTAGATCGGGTAAAAAGAAAATATCTCAGAGAAAGTTTTTCCCCGGTTATATTCTTGTTGAAATGGAGTTAAACGAACAGACCTACCTTTTTGTTAAAAATGCTCCCGGAGTTACGGGTTTTATCGGGCTAGGAAAGAAACCTATGCCTCTACCGCAGGAAGAAGTCGACAATATATTAAAGAAAACAAAAGATACTCAGACTAAGCCTAGCCCCAAGATTGTTTTTGAAAAGGGCGAGCAGGTAAGAGTCACTGAAGGCCCCTTCCAGAATTTCAACGGAACCATTGAAGAAATACATCCCGAAAAAGGAAAAATAAAAGTAAGCGTTTCGATATTCGGACGAGCAACGCCAGTTGAATTAGAATACTGGCAAGTTGAAAAGGTGTAATTATGGCAAAGAAAGTTATTAAAGCACAAATTAAGTTACATGTTCCGGCAGCTCAGGCAAATCCTGCTCCTCCTGTAGGTCCGGCACTTGGGCAGCACGGCGTAAATATTATGCAGTTCTGCAAACAGTTCAATGATCAGACTAAAGGTAGAGACGGTTTGATTCTGCCAGTTGTTATTTCGGTTTTCGAAGATAGATCATTTACCTTTATTATTAAAAGCCCTCCTTCTTCGGTTCTTTTGAAGAGAGCCGCAAATTTAGCTAAAGCTAGCGGTATGAGCGGAAAAGAGACAATAGGTAAGGTGACTAAGCAGCAGGTTGATGAGATAGTAAAGCAGAAGATGTCGGATTTAAATACTTCAGACATAAAGCAAGCTAGAAAGATTGTTGAAGGCACAGCCCGCAGTATGGGCATTGTGATTGAGGGGTAATTATATGAAGACTCATAGTAAGAGATATAGAGAATCAGAGAAATTATTAGACAAAGAAAAGGTATACCAACTTAAAGAAGCCATAGCTGTTATTAAGAAAATGGTGCCGACTAAGTTTGATAGTTCGGTTGATTTACATTTTCATTTAAATGTAGATACCAAGAAATCAGAGCAGATGGTGCGCGGAACGGTTATTCTTCCTCATGGTACGGGGAAAAAGGTCCGGGTTGCAGTTTTTTGTAAGGGTGAGCATGAGAAGATAGCGCGTACTGCCAATGCTGATTATGTAGGCGGCCTTGAGCTTATTGATAAAGTAGCGGCGGGTTTTATGGATTTTGATTGCGCGATTGCTACACCTGAAATGATGAAGGACTTGAGTAAATTAGGTAAAGTTCTAGGGCCTCGGGGGCTTATGCCTAGCCCTAAAACAGGCACTGTAACTAATGATATTCTTAAAGCTATTGAAGATGTTAAAAAGGGTAAAGTCGAGTTTCGTGTCGACAAGCAGGGTGGCGTGCATCTTTCAATCGGCAAACTTTCTTTTAGCGAAGATAAATTATACGATAATGCCTCAAGAGTAATTGAAGCTTTGAATGAGTCTAAGCCGGCAACAGTTAAGGGTAAATTTGTGGAGAGTAGTGCTATTACTTCTTCGATGAATCCCGGTTTAATCCTAGCGGTTTAATATTACGGAGCTTTTGGCTATGCTCTCAATTGAGTAAGCAGAAGCGAATCAAACGATGAAAAAGATAAGTTTAATATTTAAGGAAGCATCAGAAAATCGCATTAAAAATACTCTGAAAGAATCCGAAGGGGTATTTGTGGTTAAGTATTCGGGGGTATCGAGCCCGGACCTATGTTCATTGAGACAGACCTTAAGAGCCAGCAGAGCTTCTCTTTTTGTAGTTAAAAATAGCGTGGCGCGCAGGGCTTTGAAAGATTCCGGCTTGGAGCTCTTAATTAAGAATATCGATGGCCCTTGCGGCTTAGTTTTTGTTAAAGACGAGCCAGTAGCTGTATCCCAGGCATTATGTAATTTTACTAAAGAGCATGAAAAGTTAAAGCTAGAAGGCGGTTCCTTAAATAGTAAAATAATTGAAGGTAAAGATATAGAGTCGATGTCTAAACTTCCTTCCAAGGAAGTTTTGAGGGCTCAGGTGGTCGGGGCTTTAAATGCACCTATTTCAGGTTTAGTTATGACTTTAAACCAGTTATTGGTGAAGTTTGTTATTTGCTTAGATCAAATTAAAAACAAAAAGACAAGTTAAAAGGAGGATGGAAATGGCAAGTGCTAAATTGGATGAAATGATTAAGTCTATCGAGGTCATGACAGTTCTTGAACTCGCAGATTTAGTTAAGGCTTTGGAAGAGAAATTCGGCGTTAAGGCAAATATGCCTATGATGGCTGCTCCTGCAGCCGGTGCCGGAGCTGCTCCTGCAGCTGCTGAGGAGAAGTCTTCTTTCCAGGTTGTTTTGGTTAGCTCAGGTGCTAATAAAATTGCAGTAATTAAAGAAGTCCGCACTATCACTAACCTTGGTTTGAAAGTAGCTAAGGATTTAGTTGATGGAGCTCCTAAGCCGATTAAAGAAGGCGCAAGCAAAGAAGAGGCTGAGGATATTAAGAAGAAATTAGAAGCAGCCGGCGCTACCGTAGAGCTTAAATAATAAACTTAACTCCCTACTGCCAGTAGGGACTGTCCCCGAAACCGATTTTTAAGTATACCTAGGGGGCTGTCCCACGACAAGATTTGTTTTGGCAGCTAGATAAGTGGAAAAACATAAATGATAAAACGAAAGAGTTTCGCTAAGCTAAAAGAAGTATTTAATATACCTAATCTTTTAGATGTACAGCTTGAGGCCTATCGTGAGTTTTTGCAGGTTGATTCGACTGTCAGCAATAGAAAGCACCAGGGGCTACAGGAAGTTTTTACCGAGATATTCCCTATTGAGAGTGCTAATCGTGCCGTAAAATTAGAATTTATCAGTTATTCCCTGGGTAAGTCGAAATATAATATTGCTGAATGCAAGACTCGCAGTCTGACTTACGCTCTTCCTCTTAAAGTAAAATTCCGTTTAACTACTCCTAAAGAAGCTAAGGAGCAGGATGCTTATTTCGGAGATATCCCTTTGATGACTGATACTGGTACTTTTATCATCAATGGAGATGAGCGAGTAGTTGTCAGCCAATTACAGCGTTCCCCAGGAGTTTCTTTTGAAGAAGAATTACATCCAACAGGAAAGAAAATATTCCATGGTCGTATCATCCCTTATCGTGGAGCCTGGCTGGAATTTAAGTATGACCTTACCGAAACAATCATCGCTTATGTTGATCGCCGCAGAAATTTCCCCGCTACACAAATTTTAAGGATTTTAGGTTTTTCCGAAGATAAAGATATACTTGCTGCTTTTGGTAAAGAATACCCTGAAATCGTTAACACTTTGAAAAAAGATTATACCAAGAATAAAGAAGAAGCATATATGGATTTCTATCGCAAGATGCGTCCTACCGAGCCGGTTACAAAAGAGGCTGCGGAAGCTTTATTCTATAGATTATTCTTTGATCCGGCACGTTATGATTTGGAGCGCGCAGGAAGATTTATCTTAAATAGAAAATTAGGCATGGATGTTTCTCTGGAAAAAAGAATACTTGATTCGGATACCGTGGTTAAGGTTTTAGATTATCTTATTAATCTTAAAGCCGGCGTAGGTAAGATAGACGATATCGATCATTTAGGTAACCGTAGAATTAAAACTGTTGGAGAGTTAGTCCAGAATCAGCTGCGTATAGGTTTATCGCGCGTCGAAAGATCTATCCGTGAAAGATTAAGCATATTAAGCGAATTCGATAATGTTAATGTACATTATTTAATTAATTCCAAATTATTGTCAAATCAGATTCGTGATTTCTTCTCTCGCAGTCAGTTGTCTCAGTTCATGGATCAGATTAATCCTATAGCTGAAATGACTCATAAGCGCAGACTTAGTGCTTTAGGCCCTGGAGGTTTATCGCGTGAACGCGCCGGTTTCGAAGTAAGAGATATCCATCCTTCGCATTATGGTAGGGTTTGCCCTATCGAGACCCCTGAAGGTCCAAATATCGGTTTGATCGCTTCTTTAAGTACTTTTGCCAGAATCAATACTTTAGGCCTTCTGGAAACTCCTTATCGTAAAGTTGAAGATGGTAAGGTAAGTAAGCGAGTTGAATATCTTACTGCCGATATCGAAGAAGATAAGATTATAGCTCAGGCTAATGTTCCTCTTAATGAAGACGGTACATTTGTAGAAAAAGAAGTCTCCTGCCGGTATAAAAATGATTTTCCTAAGGTTTCTGCTAAGCAGGTGCAATATATGGATGTTTCTCCTAAGCAGTTGGTTTCTGTAGCCGCATCCTTGATACCTTTCTTAGAGCATGATGATGCTAACCGTGCGCTTATGGGTTCAAACATGCAGAGACAGGGAGTACCGCTTATGATTACTGAGCCTGCTTTGGTGAGCACCCAGATGGAAGAAAAAGTTGCCCGGGATTCGGGTACGGTGGTGGTAGCCGAAGAGTCAGGTAAGGTCACTAGCATTGATGCCGCATCTATTACTATAGGTAAGAAGATCTACCATTTAAAGAAATTCTTGCGTACCAATAATGATACATGTTTAAATCAGCGTCCGATTGTAAAATTGGGAGATAGGGTTGAGCAGGGAGACGCTATTGCTGATGGTATAGCCACAAAAGGCGGAGAATTAGCTTTAGGTAAGAATGTTCTAGTTTCTTTTATGCCTTGGCGTGGTTACAACTTTGAAGACGCTATATTGATTAGCGAAAAATTAGTTAAAGAAGATACATTTACCTCTATTCATATTGAAGAGTTTGAAATTGAAGCTACCGAGACTCGTTTAGGAAATGAAGAAATTACCCGCGATATTCCTAATGTTAGTGAAGAAGCATTAGCTAATTTAGATGAGAATGGAATTATCCGTATCGGCGCTGAAGTTGCTCCCGGAGATATTTTGGTTGGTAAGATTACACCGAAGACTGATTCAGAACCTTCTCCTGAAGAGAGATTGTTGAGGGCAATATTTGGAGAGAAAGCCGGAGACGTGCGAGATACATCTCTTATTGTTACTCCCGGAGTCGATGGTGTTGTTATTGATGTCCATGTTTTCTCCCGTAAAGATCGCGGTAGAAAAACTAAAGAAGAGAAGACCAAGGAATTAGGTAAGATCCGCGAACTCAAAGCTTATTATAAACAAGAGGCAGAGTTTATCCAGGCTGAAAAAACGGCACGCTTAGCTCAGCTTTTAGGTATTGATAAGAAAAAGGTCGAGAAGTTTGATTGCAGCGAGAATGAAGAAGCAAAAATTTTATCTGCTTCTTTTGATGAGCAACTGCAAGAGCTTCTATCTGAAGAAGAGCAAGAGATTGAGAAGGTCCGCCGCGGAGACGAACTTCCTGCAGGTGTTTTAAAAAGAGTAGTTGTTTATGTTGCCACTAAGCGTAGACTTGCCGAAGGTGATAAGTTGGCCGGTAGACACGGAAACAAGGGTGTGGTCGCCCGGATTATGCCTGAAGAAGATATGCCTTATTTACCTGATGGCACTCCTGTGGAAGTAGTTCTTAATCCTCTGGGTGTACCTAGCCGTATGAACGTCGGTCAGATTTTAGAGTGCCATTTAGGTTGGGCAGCTAAGATGCTAGGAATAAATGTAGGAACACCTGTTTTTGACGGAGCTTCTGAGCCAGAAATTAAAGAAATGTTAAAGAAGGCAGGTCTGCCTTTAGATGGCAAGACTTATCTTCATGATGGTTACAGCGGTGAGCAATTTGATAACAAAGTTACCGTTGGTTATATGTATGTAATGAAGCTTATTCATTTGGTAGATGAAAAGATCCATGCTCGTTCCATAGGACCGTATTCACTGGTTACTCAGCAGCCACTAGGCGGAAAAGCGCAGTTTGGCGGACAGAGATTAGGTGAAATGGAAGTTTGGGCCTTAGAGGCATATGGTGCGGCATTTTGTCTACAGGAGATGTTAACCGTAAAGAGTGACGATGTTTCAGGTAGAACTAAAATTTATGAAGCTATTGTTAAGGGCGAGCAGCGCTCTACACATGGCACCCCTGAGTCATTCAACGTTTTGATTAAAGAATTGCAAGGTCTGGGGTTAGATATCCGGACAGAAAAGGCGAAATAATGGAAGAGATAGTTTCCTTCGATAGTATTTCAATTAAGATTGCTTCTCCTCAGGTCATTAAATCCTGGTCTAAGGGTGAGGTTAAGAAGGCAGAGACCATTAATTACCGGACTCTCAAGCCTGAAAAAGACGGTCTCTTTTGCGAGAAGATATTCGGTCCTGTAAGAGACTGGGAGTGTAATTGCGGCAAGTATAAAGGTATTAAGTTTAAAGGTATTACTTGCGACCGTTGCGGAGTTACAGTAGATCGGTCTAGCGTCAGGCGTGAGCGCATGGGGCATATCGATTTAGCAACTCCGGTTACACATATTTGGTTCTTTAAGGCTGTTCCCTCACGTATGTCGGCATTACTTGATATAGGCCTAAGAGATTTAGAGAAAGTTATTTATTATGAGGAGTATGTAGTTATTGACCCGGGTACAACTCCTTTAAAGAAGAAAGAACTTTTAGCTGAAGATAAATATCAGGAAGCATTAGCTAAGTATGGCGCAAACTTCAAGGCCAAGATTGGCGCTGAGGCCATTAGGGATCTCTTAAAGGAATTAGATTTAGATTCCCAATGCCGGAAGTTCCGTCGCGACCTGGATAAATCTAAAGACGCTTTGAATAACCGTAAAGGTCTTAAGAACCTTAAGATTGTCGAGGATTTCAAGAAATCAGGAAATAGCGCTGATTGGATGATTTTAGAGATTCTTCCAGTTATCCCTCCGGATTTACGTCCTTTAGTTCCTCTTGATGGCGGAAGGTTTGCCACCAGCGACCTCAATGATTTATATCGACGAGTAATCAATAGAAATAATCGTTTAAGAAAGCTTATGGAGCTGAATGCTCCCGAGATAATCATACGTAATGAGAAACGCATGCTTCAGGAGGCAGTTGATGCTGTTCTTGATAACGGAAGGCACGGTAAAGCGGTTATGGGTGCGAATAACCGACCGTTAAAGTCTCTCTCCGACATGCTTAAGGGCAAGCAAGGCCGCTTCAGGCAGAATCTTTTAGGTAAGCGTGTTGATTATTCGGGTCGTTCTGTAATCGTTGTAGGTCCGGAACTCAAACTTCATGAATGTGGACTGCCTAAGCAGATGGCTTTGGAGTTATTTGAACCTTTTATTATTAAGAAATTAAGAGAAAAAGGTTTTGTGCATACTATAAAAGGCGCCCGGCGTATGGTTGAGCGTGGTAAGATCGAGGTCTGGGATATTCTGGATGAAGTTATTAAAGATCATCCTGTTCTTCTTAACCGTGCTCCCACTTTGCACCGTTTAGGTATTCAGGCTTTTCAGCCGCTTTTGATCGAAGGTAAATCCATAAAAATACATCCTTTAGTTTGTACTGCTTTTAACGCTGACTTTGATGGTGACCAGATGGCCGTACATGTACCGCTATCACTGGAATCTCAATTGGAAGCTAAAATCCTGATGTTAGCTGCTAATAATATATTTTCTCCTGCTGATGGACGCCCGGTTGTCTCCCCGACTCAGGATATCATTTTGGGTGTTAATTATTTAACTAAAGAGAAAATCGGAGCAAAAGGAGAAGGGCATATTTTTGCTAATTCTGATGAAGTTATAATTGCCTATGAAGATGATGTTGTGGATTTGCATGCCAAGATTAAGGTAAGGATAGAGGATGAGTTTAACCTAGATGAAAAGAAATTTATTCCCGGGAAACAACTCATTACTACAACTGTTGGCAGGGTTATCTTTAATAAAGTTATGCCTAAAGAATTTGGTTTTGTTAATAGAGAATTAAACAAGGGCAAGGTTTCCGATATTGTGGTTGATTGTTATAAGCGTTTTGGTCATGGCGTAACCATTAAATTATTAGATGACATTAAGAGGCTTGGTTTTGAGAATGGTACCTTAGGTGGAATATCTATCGGTGTTGATGACCTTAAGGTTCCTCTAGCCAAGCAAGAGGTGCTTAAAGATTCTAAAGAAAAAGTAGCTAAAGTAGATGATCAATATCGTAAAGGTATTATTACTGATAGTGAGCGCAAATCTAAGGTTATCGATATTTGGACTCATGCTACAGATGAGATTTCGGATCTGCTCTTTAAGGGCATGGATTCCTTTAATCCTATATTTATGATGGCTGATTCTGGGGCTAGAGGTTCACGCTTGCAGGTCAGACAGTTAGCCGGTATGCGTGGTCTTATGGCTAAGCCTTCAGGTGAGATTATCGAAAGCCCTATTACAGCAAACTTTAAAGAAGGTCTTAACGTTTTGGAGTATTTTATTTCTACGCACGGTGCGCGTAAAGGTTTGGCAGATACTGCGCTTAAAACCGCAGATGCAGGTTATTTAACCAGAAGGCTTGTTGATGTTGCTCAAGAGGTTATTGTTGCCGAAGAAGATTGTGGCACCTTAAACGGTATTACGGTTTCTGCTATTGTTGAAGGCGATGAAGAAGTAGTTTCTCTTAAAGATCGTATTATCGGGCGCGTGGCTTTAGACAATGTCGTTGATATTATTACCGATGAAGTTATTGTTGTTGCCGGTAGTGAAATTTCCGAAGAAAAAGCCGAGATGATTGAGAAATTAGGTATTGAGAAGATTCGTATACGAAGTGTACTTACTTGCGAGACAGATCGAGGTGTTTGTACGAAATGTTATGGCCGGAATCTTTCCACCGGGAGGATAGTTGAATTAGGAGAAGCTGTGGGCGTAGTTGCTGCTCAGAGTATCGGTGAACCCGGAACTCAGCTGACCATGAGAACTTTCCATATTGGTGGTACTGCTTCCAGGAAAGTAGAACAATCATTTATCAAGTCTAAGAATAAAGGTGTAGTAAAATATCATAATTTAAGAGTCGCTACCAAGGGTAATGAATTCGTTGTTTTGAATAGGAATGGTTTCTTGAGTATTAATGATAAACAGGGCCGGGAATTAGAGCGTTTTGCGATTCTGCAAGGTTCGTTTATTAGCATTCCTGACGGCGGAGACGTTAATAAGGACGATGTGTTTATAAATTGGGATCCTTATACTATCCCCGTACTTACCGAAGTTTCAGGTACTGTAAAATACGAAGATTTAAAAGAGGGTGTTACGGTTAAGCAAGAGCTTAATTCGGTTACTAGATTAACTGAGCGTGTAGTAGTTGAGCATAAGCCGGAATTTCATCCTCAGATTGTTATTTTGGATGAATCTAAAGCGGTATTAGGAATTTATCCTATTCCCATCGGTGCGCATATTATAGCTAAAGATGGACAGAAGACTTCTGGTGGCGAGCTCTTGGCTAAGATTCCGCGTATGGTAGTTAAGACCAGGGATATTACCGGTGGTCTTCCTCGCGTTGCCGAGTTATTTGAAGCCAGGCGACCGAAAGATCCGGCAGTTATCAGTGAAATCGACGGATTTGTGGAATTTGGCGAGACTAAGAAGAATCAACGCGTAATTATTGTGAAATCAACTACCGGTATGCAGCGTGAATACGTTATCCCGCACGGCAAGCATCCTAATGTTTATAAAGGGGATAAAGTAGATGCGGGTCAGCAGCTTACTGACGGGCCAGTTGTTTTACAGGATATTTTACGTGTTTGCGGCGATAAAGTTTTACAGGAATATCTGGTTAATGAAGTCCAGGAAGTCTATCGTCTGCAGGGAGTACGTATCAATGATAAACACATTGAGTTGATAATCCGCCAGATGTTAAAGAAGGTACGCATTGAAGATCCGGGTGATACAGACTTCTTAGCTACGCAGCAGGTAGATAAGTGGAACTTCCAAAAAGAGAATAGCCGTATAATAAAGAAGGGCGGTAAAGCTGCGGTAGCTACTCCGCTTTTATTGGGTATTACCAAAGCTTCCTTAACAACCGAAAGTTTTATTTCTGCGGCAAGTTTCCAGGAGACGACGCGCGTATTAACTGAAGCTGCTACTAGCGGAAAGCGCGATGAACTATTTGGATTGAAAGAGAATGTTATCGTTGGGCATCTGATCCCTGCGGGAACAGGTTTCCGCGATCATCGTGATATTGAAATAGCAAAGACAGTAGAAGATAAAAAGGAATAAAAATGCCAACAATTTCACAGTTAATAAGATTGGGAAGAGTTACAAAGTCAAAGAAAAGTAAGTCGCCGGCGCTTAAGGGTTGTCCGCAAAGAAGAGGAGTTTGTCTTCAGGTGCGTACTATGACACCTAAGAAGCCTAATTCAGCTTTACGTAAAATAGCCAGGATCAGGCTTACAACCGGAATTGAAGTAACAGGGTATATACCAGGTGAAGGCCATAATTTGCAGGAACATTCTATCGTTTTAGTTAGAGGTGGCCGCGTTAAGGATTTACCCGGTGTAAGATATCATATTGTAAGGGGCACGTTGGATGCCGCAGGAGTTAACGCAAGAAGAAGATCACGTTCAAAATACGGAGCAAAGAGGCCTAAATGAGACGCAGAAAAGCTCAAGAAAAAGTAGTATTAGCAGATCCTAAGTATAACAGCAAGGTTGTTGCCAAATTTGTAAATATGGTTATGCTCGAAGGCAAGAAATCTGTCGCGGAGAAGATTGTCTACGGTGCTTTTGAAATTGTGAAAAAGAATTTGAATGAACAGGATATCTTAAAAGTCTTCTATAAGGCTTTGGATAATATCCGTCCGCGCCTGGAAGTAAAACCTCGTCGCGTAGGTGGAGCGACTTATCAAGTTCCGATTGAAGTACGTCAAGAGAGAGGCACTTCAATAGCGCTACGTTGGATAAGAGATTTTGCCCAGAATAAGAAGGGCAAACCTATGGATCAGAAACTGGCCGAAGAAATTATTTCTGCTTTTAAGGGTGAAGGTTCGGCTATCAAGAAGAGAGACGACACGCATAAGATGGCAGAGGCTAACAAGGCTTTTGCGCATTTTAAGTGGTAAGCATATGGAAAAAAGAGTACCTTTAGATAAAATTAGGAATATTGGGATTATCGCTCATATCGATGCGGGGAAAACTACAACTAGCGAGCGAGTTCTTTTCTATACAGGAAAGAATTATAAGTTAGGTGAGGTTCATGAAGGTACTGCTACCATGGACTGGATGGTTCAGGAGCAGGAAAGAGGCATTACTATTACTGCAGCTGCAACTACCTGTAATTGGAAGGACATCCATATTAATTTAATTGATACCCCCGGCCACGTTGATTTTACAATTGAAGTGGAGAGATCTCTAAAGGTTCTAGACGGGGCAGTTGTAGTTTTTTGCGGCGTAGGCGGAGTTGAGCCTCAATCCGAAACTGTTTGGCGTCAGGCAGATCGTTATGGTGTGCCCAGAATTTGTTTTGTTAATAAGATGGATAGAGTAGGTTCTAATTTCCTAGAGGCAATAGATCAAATGCATAAGAGATTAGCAGCTAATGCTGCGCCTGTGCAATTGCCTTATGGTAAAGATGGAGATTTACAGGGTATTATAGATTTAATTGAAAAGAAGCTCGTTTTTTATAAGGATGATTTAGGCAAAGATATCGAAATCAGAGAGATTCCGTCTGATGCCATGGCGGAAGTCGAAAAGCAGCACACTGTCATGATTGAGAGACTCGCAGAAGTTGATGATAAAATCATGGAAGATTATTTGCATGCTAAGGAGATCCCTGTTCCGGAATTAAAGGCAGCGATACGCAAGGCGGTTATTGCCAATAAATTCGTTCCGGTACTCTGTGGTACAGCTTTTAAAAATAAAGGTGTGCAGCTGGTTTTGGATGCAGTAAAAGATTACCTACCTTCTCCGATTGATTTACCTCCGATAAAAGGAACAAATCCAGATACAGGCGAATTTGAAGAGATTAAAGTTTCAGAGAAAGCCCCATTCTGCGCTTTATGTTTTAAAGTTGCTACAGATCCCTATGTTGGTAAAATAAATTTTATCAGAGTTTATTCCGGTACATTAACTTCGGGTACCTATATATATAACTCTTCAAAGAGGGAGAGAGAAAGAGTTACTAAGATTGTTAAGATGCATGCCAATCGTCAGGAAGTTGTCGAGAGCATTACCTGTGGCGAAATTGCTGCAGCCGTAGGGTTAAAGGTTACTAAGACAGGAGAAACTCTTTGTACTGAAGAGACTCCGATATTAATCGAGGCTATGCGTTTCCCTGAACCGGTTATCCAGCAGGCGATTGAACCCGCATCTAAAGATGTCCAGGAAAAGTTAGGTTTGGCTTTGCATAAATTAGAGGATGAGGATCCTTCGTTTCGCGTTACCTATAATCAAGAAACAGGCCAGACTCTTATTGCAGGTATGGGGCAGTTACATTTGGAGATTATTATAGATAGAATCCTGCGTGAATTTAATGTTGAGGCTCAAGTAGGCCAACCGCAGGTAGCTTATCGTGAAACTTTGACTAAAAAGATCAGGTCTGTGGGTAAGTTTATTTCTCAGTCTGGTGGCCGTGGACAATATGGACATTGCGTCTTAGAAATGGAACCTCAAGAGACTCCTGGCACGGGTATTACATTTGAAGATAAGATAAAGAGCGGAGCTATCCCCAGAGAATTCATTCCGGCGGTTAAGCAGGGAGTTATAGGTTCGGCTAAAAGCGGTGTATTAGCTGGGTATCCGGTTACGGATGTAAAAGTATTTTTAGTGGATGGATCATTTCATGAAGTTGATTCTTCGGAATTAGCGTTTCAGATGGCAGGTTCGCTTGCATTTAGCGATGGATTAAAAAAAGCTGGCCCAATTTTATTGGAACCGATTATGGATATGGAGGTTGTAGTTCCGGAAGAATTTATGGGACAGGTTATCGGAGACCTTAGTTCTCGTCGGGCAAGAATAATTTCTTTAGCCCAGAGATTGAACTTAAGAACCATTCGCGCCAACATTCCGCTCTCTGAAGTTTTTAACTATGCAACAGTAATAAGATCCTTGACACAAGGCCGCGCATCGTATACAATGGAGCCTTCGTTTTATAGCGAAGTGCCTGCACATATATCAGAAAAAATTGTTACAGGATTTGCTTCGGCAAGTACAGGTAGGAAAAGTTTTAGATAAACATAGGAGGAATTAAAATGGCTAAAGATAAGTTTGTAAGGAGTAAGCCACACGTAAATATTGGAACTATCGGTCACATTGATCATGGTAAGACAACTTTAACTGCTGCTATAGTTAATGTTTCTGCCAAGATGGGTAAGGCTACTGCAAAAGAATATTCGGATATTGCTAAGGGTGGTACAGTAAGAGATGAGACAAAGACTGTTACTATTGCGGTTGCTCACGTTGAATATGAATCAGATACCCGCCACTATGCGCACATAGATTGTCCGGGCCATGCTGATTATATCAAGAATATGATTACCGGCGCTGCCCAGATGGATGGTGCAATACTGGTAGTTTCAGCAGCTGACGGCCCTATGCCTCAGACCAGAGAGCATATTCTTTTAGCCAGACAGGTCAACGTACCTTCAATGGTAGTTTTCTTAAATAAGGTTGATTTGGTTACCGATAACGAATTATTGGATCTGGTTGAAATGGAAGTTAGGGAATTGCTTACTAAATATGGATATCCAGGAGATAAAACTCCAATTATCCGCGGAAGTGCTTCTAAGGCTAACGCCGGAGCAGCTGATCCGACAAGCGCAGACTGCAAACCGATCCTAGATTTAATTAAGGCCTGCGATGAGTTTATTCCTTTGCCGGTCAGAGATTTAGATAAGCCGTTATTGATGGCTGTTGAAGATGTATTCAGCATTGAAGGTAGAGGTACAGTTGCTACCGGAAGAATCGAACGCGGTAAAGTAAAGCTAAGTGAAGAAGTCGAGATCATCGGTTTAAGACCGGAAGTAAAGAAATCAGTAGTTACCGGTATTGAAATGTTCCGTAAACTACTTGATGAAGGGCATGCCGGTGATAATGTCGGTCTGCTTTTAAGAGGTGTTGAGAAGAAGGATATTGAGCGCGGTATGGTTATCGCAGCTCCTAAGTCTATAACTCCTCACACCAAATTTAAAGCTCAGGTTTATATTTTAACCAAAGAAGAAGGCGGAAGACATACGCCTTTCTTTAAAGGTTACAGACCTCAGTTTTATTTCCGTACCACAGATGTTACTGGTAATGTATTTTTACCGGCAGGCGTTGAGATGGTTATGCCTGGTGATAATGTTAACTTGGAAGTTGAATTGATTACACCTGTTGCCTTGGAAAAAGAGTCACGTTTTGCTATCCGCGAAGGTGGCCATACCGTAGGTGCTGGTGTAGTTACCGAGGTTATAGCTTAATAAGATGTCAACTGTACAAAAGATACGTATTAAATTGAAAGCTTATGATCATCGTCTCTTGGACCAGGCGGTCCAAGAGATTGTTGAGACTGTGAAGAGGACCGGTGCTAAAATCGCCGGTCCGGTTCCTCTGCCTACCCGCAGAGAAATCTATACAGTTCTTCGTTCCCCGGTTATTGATAAGAAATCCCGTGAGCAGTTTGATTTGTCCACGCACAAAAGACTTATCGATATATTCGAACCAACAGCCAAGACGATTGATTCATTAAGAAAGTTAAATCTGCCCGCAGGGGTGGATGTCTTAATAAAATGATAGGTATATTAGGCAAAAAAATTGGTATGACACAAATTTTTGCTGATGACGGTTCTTTAGTCGGCGTCACAGCAATCGAAGCCGGGCCCTGCCCAGTCTTAGCGGTTAATGAGAAGAATGTGCAGCTGGGTTTTGATTTGGCTAAAGAGAAGAATTTGAAGAAGCCCGTTGCCGGTTATTTTAAAAAATTGAATATCGCCGGCCGTAAATTCATTAAAGAATTGCCTAAAGAATCCGGTAAAGAGTATAAGGTTGGCGATGAGCTTAAGGTCGATATATTTGCGCCCGGAGATTTTGTAGATGTTACCGGCATATCTATAGGTAAGGGTTTTCAGGGCGGTATGAAGCGTTGGCATTGGCATGGCGGACCGATGACTCATGGTTCGACATCGCGTCGTAGAGTTGGTTCAATAGGTTCCAGCACTACTCCGGGTAGAGTTTTTAGAGGGCACCATATGCCAGGGCACATGGGAGCAACCGGAGCAACAGTTCAGAACTTAAAAGTAATTAGAGTAGATTTGGAGAATAATATAATTTTAATTAAGGGAGCAATTCCGGGAAGAACCAGTAATTATTGTGTTATCAAGAAAGCTGTAAAGAAACTTGGTAAAACATCTAAAGCTAAGGCTCCGGCAGCTGCAAAAGGGGCAAAGAAATAAAAGATGGAACCTATAACATTACCTATATTTAATGCAGAAGGCAAAGAAGTAGAGAGTGTAAAACTTAATACATCGGTATTTGACGGTATAGTTAATTCCGAAGCTATGTATCAGGTTATTAACGCATACCGCGCTAATCAGAGAAAAGGTTTAGCTTCCACCAAGACTAGAGGTGAAATTTCCGGTGGTGGTAAGAAACCCTGGAAACAAAAAGGTACGGGTCGGGCCCGCGTAGGTTCAACACGCTCTCCGCTATGGCGGCACGGAGGTGTAGTGTTTGGACCGCATCCAAGAGATTTTTCTTATGTTCTTCCGGATAAGATAAAAGATGTAGCTTTGAAATCCAGCCTTAATGCCAAGGTGTTAGAAAATAATTTTATAATACTGGATGATTTAAAATTGGCTGCTGCTAAGACGAAAGAGGCTCTAAAATTATTTGATAATCTTAAGTTAAGCGCAACCAAGAAGAATAAGGCTGCTAGCGTGCTTCTGTTAGCTGAGGCATTAAGCGTTGATCTCAAGAAGGCTTTAAGAAATATAGATTTCTTAGATTTTAATCTTGTAACAGATACCCAGACTTATGAAGTAATGACTCATAAAAGAATTTTAATTACTAAAAGTGGATTAAGCAAGCTGACTCAGAGGCTTAAAAAATGAATTATTCTCAGGATATAATCAAATCTTTAAAACGTACCGAAAAATCAACTCTTTATGAGCCTAAGGCTAAATATCTGTTTTTAGTTGATGTTAAGGCAAACAAGATTGAAATTAGAAGAGCTGTCGAGCAGCTTTATAAAGTTAAAGTTGCCGATGTGAATACTTTTGTTTCAGCTGGAAAGTTAAAGAGGGTGCGTCATCAATTAGGCAGGACAAGCGATACTAAGAAAGCGGTAGTAACTTTAAAAGCCGGACAAAAAATAGAGGTAGCATAAAGACACATGGGATTAAAATACTTTAAACCAACAACGCCATCGCGTAGACATATGACCGGACCGGATTTCTTGGAGATTACCAAGGATGTACCGGAAAAGAAATTGCTGCGTCCTTTAAAGAGGAGCGGTGGAAGAAATTCATACGGAAGAGTAACATCCAGGCATCATGGCGGCGGGCATAAAAGAATGTTGCGGGTTGTGGATTTTAAAAGGGATTTACTTGATGCTCCTGCTCAGGTAATTGCTATAGAATATGACCCCAATCGTTCGCCAAGAATAGCTTTAGTGGAATATCCTAATAAAGAGAGAAGATATGTTTTGGCACCAGTAGGCTTAAATGTAGGCCAGTCTATTTTATCTACAAATCAAAAAGACGCGGAGATTCAAATTGGTAACTGCTTACTTTTAAGGCATATACCTTCAGGAACACTTATCCATAATATTGAGTTGAACAAAGGACAGGGCGGTCAAATTGTGCGTTCAGCCGGTTCTAGCGCACAGATTATGGCAAAAGAAGGTGATTTTGCGCATATAAAGTTACCATCCGGTGAAGTGCGATTAGTGAGTCTTGATTGTCATGCGACTATTGGTCAAGTCGGTAATGTTGAACACGAAGCTATTTATTTTGGAAAAGCGGGTAGGAAGCGCTGGCTAGGACATAAACCGCAATCAAGAGGTGTAAAGATGAATCCCGTTGATCATCCTCACGGTGGCGGTGAAGGCAAAACTCCGCAAGGTAATCCTCATCCGGTTACTCCTTGGGGTGTACCTACAAAAGGATATAGAACTAGAAAACCAAATAGATATTCAAATAAATTTATTGTTAAAAGAAGGAAACCATAATGCCACGTTCATTAAAAAAAGGTCCTTATGTTGAAGAGAAGTTGATAAAGAAAGTTGATCAGTTGCGTAAAACCGGAAACCGTCAGGCAATTAAGACCTGGTCAAGAAGGTCTACAGTTATACCTGATTTCGTGGGAGTGACTTTTGCGGTTTATGATGGCAAGAAGCATGTTCCGGTATTTGTGACTGAAAATATGGTCGGGCATAAGCTGGGTGAATTTGCTCCTAGCCGTATATTTAGAAAACATGGCGGTGTTAAAGCCAAGAAAGCATTAGAGAAGACTTAAGATGATTGCGCAAGCTCAGGGAAAATTTTTAAGGATTTCACCTCCTAAGGTCAGACAGGTCATGGATCTTATTCGCGGCAAAGATGCTGCAGCCGCTTTGAGTATTTTATTGAATATTAATAAACGGCCTAAAGAATATCTGATTAAAATATTAAAATCAGCTATTGCCAATGCCAAGGTTAAAGGTTTTAATATTGATCAACTTTATGTTTCTAAAGCAGTTTGTAATGTAGGTCCAAGCTGGAAAAGATTTAAGGCTGCTGCTTTTGGTCGGGCGCAACCTATTTTAAAGAGAACCGCGCATATTAGAATAGAATTAGATTTGAAATCAGGAGATAATTAAATGGGGCAGAAGGTACATCCACTAGTTTTAAGAATGGGTTTTATAAGGACATGGCACAGCCGTTGGTTTGCCGGTCATCAAGATTACCCTAAGCTCATCTTGCAGGATTTTACTATCCGTAAATTTATTAAGAAAAGATTTAAGCAGGCAGCAGTTTCTAAAATTGTAATTGATAGGCTTGCTGATAAAATTAGAGTTAGGATATTTAGCGGTCGCCCGGGGCTTATTATTGGTCGTCACGGTGCCGACATTGAGCGATTAAGAGAAGATTTAAATAGTATGGCTAAGCAGGAGGTTGCTATTGATATTGAAGAGATAAAGAATCCTGCTTGGGATGCTCAGCTAGTTGCTGAGAATGTTGCTTTGCAGATGGAAAAAAGAGTGGCATTCAGACGCGCTGTAAAACGCGCTATGGAGCAATCTATGAACTCGGGTGTAAAAGGAATTCGCGTCTCTTGCGCAGGACGACTTAACGGAGCAGAGATGAGCCGTACAGAAACTTATAAGCAGGGAAAAGTACCCTTACAGACACTTCGGGCAGATATCGATTATGGCTTTGCCGAAAGTCTTACTACCTATGGTCTCATTGGAGTAAAAGTTTGGATTTATAAAGGTGACATTTTAGGTAAGAAGATGCCTCAAGAAACCGAAGCCCCGGTTAGAGAAACTAAGGCTAAAAAGGAGTCAAACTAAAATGCCTTTAATGCCTAAGAGGGTAAAATATCGTAAATTACAAAAAGGTCAACGTCGCGGTGTTTCTACCGCAGGAGCTAACCTTTCTTTTGGCGAATACGGTTTGAAGACATTAGATAATGGCTGGTTGAAGAATACTCAAATTGAAGCAGCCCGTGTAATTGTCGCTCGACAATTACATAAGGGAGGTAAACTTTGGATAAGAGTATTTCCGGATAAATCTATTACCAAGAAGCCTGCAGAAGTACGTATGGGTAAAGGCAAGGGAGATTTGGATCATTGGGTAGCAGTAATTAAAAGAGGAAAGGTCTTGTTTGAATTAGGCGGTGTCCCGGAAGCATATGCGCGTCAGTGTTTCAGGTTAGTTGCCTATAAGTTACCTTTTAGGACAAAATTTATAACTAGGTTACATAAATAATATGGCTAAAGCGCTGAAAGCAAAAGATTTGGTTAATTTAACGGTTGATGAACTTCTGGATAAAGAGAAGAACCTAAAGGAAGAGCTTTTTAAGCTTAATCTTGAGCGTTATTCCGGAAGAGTGGAGAAGCCACATATGTTTTCTTTATTAAAAAGAGATTTAGCCCGCATTGCAACCGTTTTGAATACAAAGAGAGAAAGAAAAAATGGGTAAAAGAAAAGAATTTATTGGCGTTGTTGTGAGCGATAAAATGCAGAAAACCGTAGTTGTGCGGGTTACCTTGATTAGCAAGCATACAAAATATTCTCGTGTTGCCAAGTCTTTTAATAAATTTAAGGCGCATGATGAAAAAGGTATAGCTAAAATTGGAGATACTGTACGTATTGAAGAGACGCGACCTTTATCTAAGGATAAACGTTTTAGAGTTGTTCAGGTACTTAAGAAAGCCGAGAAAGTTAGTGAAGTGATTACTGAGGATATCAAATAAAATGATTCAATTACGCACAATTTTAGATGTAGCAGATAATACGGGGGCAAAGAGGGTATCCATGATTGGAGTGCTGGGTAAAAAGAACTGTTTCAAGGCGCAGATCGGGGATATTATTAAGGTAAATATTAAAGAGTCTTCTCCGGGGGCTGCTATAAAGAAGGGTGAAAAGGGTAGAGCTGTTATTGTAAGGACTAAGCATCCTATCAGGCGAGCTGATGGTTCCGTCTTAAGGTTTGACCGGAATGCCATAGTTTTTATTGATGATAAAGACAATCCCCGGGGTACACGTGTTTTTGGGCCGGTGGCTAGTGAATTAAGGGATAAGAATTTCTCCAAGATTATATCTTTAGCTCCAGAGGTTATATAAATAATGAATAAGATAAGAAAAGGCGATATAGTTCAAGTCACTAAAGGTAAAGATAAGGGTAAGAAGGGTAAAGTAATTCAGGTTCTTTCTGCCACAAAGAGGGCTCTTGTAGAAGGTATTAATTTAGCTAAAAAGCATAAACGTCAAACCCGTCAGGATCAACAGGGTGGTATAGTATCCATAGAAATGCCAATAGCAGTATCTAATATTATGTTGGTCTGTAAAAATTGCAATAAACCCAGCAGGATAGGTTTTGTTGTTTCTAAAGATGGTATAAAATCAAGGTTATGTAGAGTTTGCAAAGAGGCGATACAATGATACCCAGACTATTAGAGAAATACAGAAAAGAAATTATTCCTTTGCTAAAGGAAGAATGTAAGCGTACAAATAGCATGTCTCTGCCTAAAATCGAGAAGATTGTGGTTAATATGGGAGTTGGAGAAGGCGCGCAGGATGTAAAGATTTTGGAGAAAGCTATAGATGAATTAGGGCAAATTACTGGGCAGAAACCAATTATGCGTAGAGCCAAGAAGGCAATCGCAAATTTTAAGATACGTGATGGCTCGCCCATAGGCTGCAAAGTAACTTTACGCCGGGCCATGATGTATGAATTTCTTGACCGTTTAGTTAATGTTGCTTTACCGCGTATACGAGATTTTAGAGGAGTATCTGCCGATGCTTTTGATAAAGCAGGGAACTATACTTTAGGCTTGAGTGAACAGGGTATATTCCCGGAGATTGACTACGATAAATTAACGCGCGTACAAGGCATGGATATAACTTTTGTAATAAAGAATTCAAGGTCTAAAGAAGAGTCACGGGCGTTGCTAAAGTTATTTGGCATGCCTTTTAAAACCGATAAGGACTAAGTAAGGTTATGGCTAAAAATTCACAAATTGCAAGGTGGAAGAGGAAGGCTAAGTTCTCAACGCGTAAACATAATCGTTGCGCTATATGCGGCAGATCAGGTGGTTACTTGCGCAGATTTCAGTTATGCCGTTTATGTTTCAGAGAGCTAGTTTGGCAAGGTTTAATACCTGGCGTAAAAAAAGCAAGTTGGTAATAGAGAAAAACGGGGGATAAATGTCAAGATCAGATTTAATAGCCGATTGTTTTACGATTATCCGTAATGCCATTATGATTAAGAGGGAGATGGTGGATATTCCGGCTTCCAATACAATAAAGTCAATTTTGGATATCCTGAAAAAAGAAGGATATATTGAAAATTTTAAGATAATTGAAGATAAAAAGCAGGGACAGGTTAGAGTTTATTTAAAATACGTTGCCGAGAAGTCAGCAATCAGGAATATTAAGCGCGTATCTCGTCCGGGCTTACGCTCATATGTCAAACATAAGAAGGTTCCCGTAGTTTTAAGGGGTAAAGGTATTGCGATTATTTCTACTTCTAAGGGTGTGCTTAGCGATAAGGATGCCCGCGAGAAGGGGTTAGGCGGAGAGGTTATTGGGTATATCTGGTAATTTTGATAGCAGAAGTTAGAGGGCTCGTCAATGTCTAGAATCGGAAACAAAATAATTATTATACCAAAGGAAGTAAAGGCCGAAGTCAAAGATAATACTATTTTTGTAGAGGGGCCTAAAGGAAAATTAAATAAAGTTTTATCTCCACGCATTAAATTGGAGTTAAAAGAAGGCCAGATTTTAGTTAAACGTGTTGCCAATACAAAGATGGATAAATCTTTACATGGGTTGTATCGAGCATTGATTGTGAATATGATTAAAGGTGTCACTGAAGGGTATTCTAAACAGCTTGAGATTATTGGGGTGGGTTTTAAAGCCGCTGTTCAAGGTGAAGTTTTAAATATGAGTCTGGGATTCTCTCACCCGGTAAACTTTCCTATACCTAAAGGGATTAAGATTGAAACACCTAAACCGACACAATTAGTGATATCTGGTATTGATAAAGAGTTATTAGGCAAGATTTCTACAGAAATTCGTTCTATATATCCGCCGGAACCTTATAAGGGTAAAGGTATACGTTTTCTAGGTGAATATGTGAAGAAGAAAGTTGGTAAGGCTCAAGCAACAGGTGGCGCAAAATAAATCTAACCCATCTGCTCATTCTTTGAGTTATGGGATAAGGAAGGAATAAAGGGGTGAATAAGAAAGAATTATTAAGACTTAAAAGGCATCGTCGCATAAGAATGAGGATGCAGGGTACAAAAGATAAGCCGCGTTTAGTAGTTAAGCGCAGCTTGAGTAATCTTTCGGTTCAGATTATTGACGACACAGAGAATAAAGTCTTGTTTGCTATGACGACTTCAAATAAAGATTTTAAGCAGAAAGCCGCTAATTCTGGAAATATTAAGTCAGCGGAGTTATTTGGTTTGACTTTATCTAAACTAGCTAAGGAAAAAGGGATTAGTAAAATTATATTTGATCGCGCTGGTTATTTATATCATGGCAGGATAAAGGCATTTGCTGAGTCCTTAAGAAAAGGTGGAATGGAGTTTTAAAGATATGCGTGAACTGAATATTGAACAGCAACCAGAATTGATAGAGAAAGTAATTGCAATAAACCGTGTAACCAAAGTTACTAAGGGTGGTAAGAAGATGCATTTTAGCGCCCTTGTGGTTGTCGGGGATAGTAAAGGAAGAGTTGGTTTTGCTTTGGATAAGGCTAATGAAGTAGCTGATGCGATACGTAAGTCTTTAACTAAGGCCAAGAAAAGCTTGGTTAAGATTAACTTGGAAGGTTCGACAATTCCTCATGAAGTTGTTGGTGAATTTGGGGCAGCTAAAGTTATGTTAAAGCCTGCTTCTGAAGGAACAGGTGTTATCGCTGCCGGAAGCGTTCGCGCCATCTGTGAAGCAGCAGGGATAAAAGATATATTAACTAAGTGTCTTAAATCCAATAATCCTATCAATGTTATTAAGGCAACAATGGATGGGTTAACGAATCTTAAGGGATAAAAATGAAAAGTAAAAATACGCAACCTGCTAAAACTGTTAAAACTGCTAAAACTGTTGTTAAAAAATACAAGAAAGCAGAGCCTATTCAGAAGATTGGTTTATTTAATCTAGAGGTTCCAGCAGGTGCTCATAAACGTAGAAAATATTTAGGCCGCGGCTCTAGCTCCGGCCATGGTAAAACTTCTACCCGGGGCAGCAAAGGGCAGACCTCCCGGGCAGGTAGACATTTTTATTTAGGTTTTGAAGGAGGGCAGTCACCTTTAATTCGTAAAATGCCTAAGAGAGGTTTTACTAGCAATTTTAAAAAGAATTTTCAGATTGTAAATTTAGCTGATTTAGTTAAATTAAAAGAAGCAGTTATTAACCCGGAGTTGTTGGAGAATAAAGGACTGGTTAAGGATAAAAACAAATTAATTAAGGTGCTTGGAGAGGGTGTTGTAAAGAGCGCACTTAGCGTTAGCGCCCATGCTTTTTCTAAGAAAGCATCTGAAGAGATTAAGAAGGCAGGCGGAAAAGCAGAAGTAATCCATGTTTAATGCCCTGATTAATTCTTTTAAAATACCAGATCTAAAGAGGCGCCTGATTATTACCGGCGCTTTAATTGCAGTTTATAGAGTGGGTTGTTATGTTCCCACTCCCGGAATTGACGGAATAGCTTTAGCGGAATTCTTTAATCGAGTCGCCAGGACTCAAGGCGGGACGATCTTTGGCATAATCAATATGTTCTCCGGTGGGGCTATGGAGAAATTGACTATATTCGCTCTGGGGATTATGCCTTATATATCTTCCTCAATTATTATGCAGTTGCTTACTGCGGTTATTCCGGCTTTAGAAAAGATCGCTAAAGAAGGTAAAGCTGGATATGAGAAGATAAATCAGCTTACCCGTTACGGAACTGTAGGTTTGGCGATAGTACAGTCTTATTTTATTGCTCTTTGGCTTGAGAACCCTGCGCGTTTTGAAGGATTAAAAATAGTAATGAATCCGGGATGGGGTTTTAGGATTATTACTGTATTAACCCTAACTACCGGAACTATTTTTATTATGTGGTTGGGTGAGCAGATCCAGGAGAGGGGTATCGGTAACGGTATTTCTTTGATAATTAGCGCAGGTATTATTTCCAGAATCCCTGCTGCCGGTCATCAACTATTTGTTTTGATTTCTCCTTTTGATCCCAGCCGCAGGCAAATTCAACCTTTTGTTCTGGTTATCATGGCAATTCTTTTGGTTATTGTAGTCTTCTCTGTAATTATGATTACTCAGGGTCAGAGAAAGATTCCTGTGCAATATGCGCGAAGAATTGTGGGGAGGAAAATTTATGGCGGGCAATCTACTTATATCCCCCTTAAGGTTGATACGTCAGGTGTTATTGCAATTATCTTTGCGCAGTCAATAATATTGTTTCCGGCGACATTGGCTTCATTTATACCGAATCCGGCTTTTAGTAGTTTTGCTCAAAGTTTAGTGCGCGGCCAATTCTTATATACTTTGGTTTATGTTCTCTTAATTATGTTCTTTTGTTATTTCTATACCGCTATCGTTTTTAATCCTCAAGATCTTTCTGAGAATATGAAGAAGTACGGCGGGTTTATTCCTGGTATTAGGCCGGGTGTCCCTACAGCTGAGTATTTAGATCATGTCATGACCAGGATTACTTTGGCGGGCGCTTCTTTTATTGCGGTTATAGCGATATTACCGGATTTAATTATGGCGCGTTTAAATATACCTTACCTAGTCGCTTCTTTCTTCGGCGGTACCGGTATATTGATTATAGTAGGTGTTATGCTGGATACCCTGAAGCAGATTGAGTCGCATTTATTAACGCATCATTATGAAGGTTTTATTAAGGGAAGTCATATAAAAGGAAGAAGATAATGCGTATTATTTTATTAGGCCCTCCTGGTGCAGGTAAAGGGACGCAAGCAAAGAATTTAGCGGAGAGATTAAATCTGCCGCATATTTCTACAGGGGATATTCTAAGGCAGAATGTTAAAGAGGGAACTTCTTTGGGAAAAGAAGCCAAGGATTATATGGATAAAGGCCTCTTGGTTCCGGATTTATTGATGAGCCAGATGCTTTCAGATAGATTCAGTAAAGCTGATATAAAGAAAGGCTTTATTCTTGATGGTTATCCGCGTAACTTTGCTCAGGCTCAGACCCTGGAAGAAATTTTCAAAAAGAAGAATTTAGATTTAGGGGTAGTTGTTTATTTAGATTCAAGCGATGATGTTATTATTCAGAGGCTTTCCGGAAGACTTGTTTGCAGTCAATGTGGAGCAAATTTCCATGTCAAGAATATGCCTCCTAAGAAAGCCGGTATATGCGAT